>JAAGKN010000364.1_pt1 | contig 79211 bp, 56 predicted proteins | sample 6206371 | NCBI WGS metagenome assembly JAAGKN01 (sample SAMN11533720, study PRJNA540317) | gut metagenome | isolation source: fecal pellets from male and female animal of same cohort | host: Peromyscus leucopus | place: USA:CA | collected 2017 | reverse complement strand
GACCGGAAAAGACCGTTTCTTCATGACCGTGTGCCATGCGTGTCGTCCGTCATCAATATGTAGCCATGTTTAATAAAGTTTCCGTTCCGGTCTTGATCGTTCCTTTGCGTTGTGACATGCCCCAATAGTCATTGGAGGCGTGTGCGGATTCTTATTCTTTGGAATCCTGTATTGGCATATGTGAACAGACTCCGTCATGAGCCATGACCCGATGACTTTTACGTCCAAGCTCATTCGTCAGTCCATTGTGCCTTGGTAGCTTGCATGCTCTTGGTTTAGCACTATTCCCTAAAGTCTGTTCGGAATCTTTTGAGTGATGATATATTTTGCTAATGATATTTTCTATATATAATATGTATGTTGTTATATAATGCGATGTAAAATTACTGCATTATAGTCAATTAACAAAATTTATTTGATGTATTTGCTTGTTTTTTTTTGGGGGGGTAAATAAAAGTATGTATATTTGCACTCGGAATCAGTTGTATTCAATAATTGATATGAGATATGATGCCGAATAAAAACTATTAACCCGATAACAACAGTATGAATGAACAGATATTAGCAACCGGAGGAGTTGATTTTATAGGAAGTCATATATGTAGGCACCTTTTCAATGAGGGCATTATATTGCTTGTTTGGATGAATTGTCTCTTAGCCAGGTGGACACTCTCCTTGATTTAGAGTCATAGCCAAATTCTATAAACTGGAATATATAGGTTTAAAGGTTATTATAGGATAATGAAAATCAAACGTTTCAAACTAACAACTCTTTGAAAATTATATGGCAATAGATAGTAACTCATTTAGTATTCAAATCAAAGAAAACAGAATTATTTTATGAAAGCACATTGCATTATCGCAGTTATTGCATTTATGGCGGCAAGTAGTCACCCATGTAATGCTCAGACAGGACAGAAGCAGCACACTGCTCAAGAACAAAGTTCACATACACTTATCTATGAGCGGAACCAAGTAGACCAACAAGCTACATTTGCTGGTGGAGAGGAAAAATTAGTGGAGTTTATGATAAAAAAACTAAAATATCCAGAAGAAGCCAAGAAGGATAAGGCCAGCGGTGTTGTGCAGGTACAGTTTGTCGTAGAGACCGATGGTAGCCTTGCAGAAATAAAGGTTTGCAAAAGTGCGCATTCTGCTCTTGATGCTGAGTGCATCCGCTTTGTTAAGGCTATGCCGAAGTGGACACCGGCCAAGATAAAGGGAAAAGCCGTCCGCCAAAGGGCAATTGTTTCTATACCATTCAGATTGAACTAATATGAAAAGGGTGATAGTTCTCGTGTATGTTCTTGCCGCAGCATGCGGAGTCTTGTTGGCGCAGCCCAAACAGAATGGACGTGCGCCTGTCCGCGAAAAGCGTGGGTACAATCAGCGCGTAGTCATCGATACAGCCCGCATACGGGTACTTTATGCTCTCAATGCCAAAGATGTTACGGACGAAAATACATACATTGATCTAGGGAAGTTGGAGATAGGCGACCATGTGCGTAAGTACAGCAGTGAATTTCTGTATCAGTCTGACAAAAAGGCTGTAGAATGGAAGGAAGAAACAGGTCATCAAGGCAATGTTCCAAAAAGCTTTTGGATGGGTGGACAGAAAGAACATCAGGAGCATTGGAGTGAACTGGTGTTCTCAGACTATATTGTCCGTGGCAACAAACTGACTGAATATGCTTGTATGCCACTCTGGGCAGAACGTAACAACGGACGCTACACCGAGGAATGGCCACTGATGAAATGGACATTGGCTAATGACACGCTGACTCTCCTCGGACACAGATGCCAGAAGGCAACGTGCCGATTTCGTGGTCGCGACTTCGTGGCATGGTTTGCAACGGATGTGCCACTTAAAGGTGGACCGTGGAAGTTTGGCGGGCTTCCCGGTTGCATACTTAAGGTGTATGACAGCAAGCGGATTTATGTGTGGGAGGCCGTGTCCATTGAACACGGTACATTCCTCATAAGTCAGTACCCTGACAAATTGTACCCCGAAGCCAACCGTGAGCGCATCTACAAATTGCAGAAACGCTATAACGAGGATTACTGGAATGCTATTGGCTGGGTAAGTTTGGAAGGAAGGGAGACACCAGGAAAAGTAGCCTTTGAGCCATTAGAAAAAGAGTAAACCATGTGGCATACGATTACTGTCATTCAATTTCTCATCATAGCTGGGATTGCCTGTGCACAGATTATCACCCACGTAACAGTGGCGGACGAACAGGGGAACCTATGGATGCATGTATCACGGCATCGCCTAAAGTGGCGACAAATATATTAGGCATTACTGATGCAAGATAACGTTAAAAACATAACGATGAAGTTACTGACCTACATATTTCTCTTTTTTTCTGTTGTGCCAATGATAGCCCAACAGAATCAAGGACAGGTAATTGCCAGTCTATCAAGGTTGGGCATAAAGGAAAAGCAAGTGGGAACAAGCATATTGCATGTGGACTATGCCATGAATGCAGACAGCATTGGGCAGGAAAACACATACATAGACCTCGGACGGCTTGAGGTAGGCAAGGAATGCTGCAAGTATTACAGCGTATTCCTGAGGCAGAGTATCGGTGATACTCGCAAGACAAGTTCAGGAGGAAGCATTATAAGAGGAAAGAAAAAGGGGAAGAACAGCCTTTATTGGAATGACATCCAGTATGCAGACCTGTTTTTTAAGGATGGACGTGTGACTGAATATGTCACCATGCCCATGTGGATGGATAGGTATAATTGTCAGTTTACCGAAGATTGTCCGCCTCAGCAATGGACACTTCATGTGGAGACGCAGACCATACTCGGACACAAATGCCAGAAAGCAACCTGCCATTGGCGTGGACGCGACTATGTGGCATGGTTTGCTTCAGACATCCCAGTGAGGCGAGGCCCATGGCGTTTCAATGGTCTGCCTGGGCTTATCCTAAAAATATATGATACGGGGCACTATTACACCTTTGAGGCGGTCAGCATCAGGAACACCAATGCGCCTATAATGCTTTCGGAATTCAAATATCCTGTTTCAACAAGAACAAAGATACGAAAAGTTCAACGTGCCGCCCAAGTCAATTTTTGCAAGGCCATAGGTGGCGCAGAACTTGATGGCACACCGATTAACGAACCTGACAAGCCATTTGAGCAACTTGAAAAAGAGTAAACCATATGGCATACGATTACTGTTGATGAATAATAGAAGTATGTATTTAAGACTGTGGATTATAATCTTGGGGCTATTCTGCCTAACGATATCCTATGCCCAAAACAAGCAGGGGCATGTTCCATATATGGGAAAGTCCAATACAGACATGTATCTGGTGGTGGACACTGCAACGGTTCGTGTGTGGTATGCGTTCAATGCACAGGATATACAAGACGAATCCTCCTATTTAGACTTGCAATGCTTGGAAGTCGGCAAAACGCGGAACAAATATTATAGTTACTACGTCTGGGAGTCCGACTCACTTATTACCGCCTACAAGAGAAGCAACCATTCTGGTGTGTTCCCAAGCCGGTTGGCACCGAGAGGTCGTGGAGGCAGAGGTTATTGGAGTGAAATGCAGTTCCACACATGGTACATACGCAATGGCAAGGTAAGGACATATACTCGTGAACCTAATCGCAAGTACAATGGCTACTACGATGAGCCTTATGCGGATATGCAATGGAAACTGTATGATGACACTGTGCACATAAGCGGCTATCATTGTCAGAAAGCAACAACTCGCTATCATGGACGTGACTTCGTTGCATGGTTCTCTACAGAGATACCCTTGCGGTATGGTCCATGGAAATTAGGTGGTCTGCCTGGACTGATTGTGAAAGCCCATGATGTTGATAGTCTCTACACTTTTGAACTGGTGAAATTGGAGCAGACGCGTACTCCTATGATGCAACATCCGTACTCGTACTACCGTCCCATTAAACGGGAATGGGTATTGAAGTTCGAACGCAAAGTCAATGAGAACTACCATCGGGTTTTGGGTTGGAAGCGTGTGGATGGCTCGCAAGTACAGTCTATACACTATGATCCTATAGAACTGGAATAAAAAAAGCGTAATGTTTTGGATTTATGACTATAGCGAAGACTCATAATCTAAATACTTGTAGAATGCAGTATTAACTAATTACGATATTGAATCTCAATGGAAGCGATAAGGAGTATTTTTGTAATTATAATCATGTGGTTATCAGTGGGCTGTTTGTGCGCTCAGCAAAAACAGGGGTATGTGATACGCCCATCTTCAAAAGGAACAGGAAAAGCCGCTTGTATAGGAATGGCACAACTGAAAGTAATGTATGCTCTAAATGCGCTGGATATTAATGACGAGAACACTTATATTGATTTGCATGTTCTGCTTGCAGGACAAAACATCAGTAAACACTATAGTCGGTTTATAGAACTGGATGATTCTTTGCATGATGTATTCAACATCGCACATCCTAATGCTAAAAGCAGACCGCGAATTATGTATTCGGGTGGACGCAACAGCAATTATTGGAGTGAATATCAGTTTACAGACATATACATGGCAGATGGTCTGTATACCTGTTATGTACGAATGCCATGGGCCATGGAACGGTATAATGCTTACTATACGGAATCTGCAAAACAACAGATCTGGCAGCTTCATAACGAATATCAAACCCTTCTCGGATATAAATGCCAACGAGCGACTTGCATTTGGCGGGGACGTACATTTGAAGCATGGTTTGCCCCAGACATTCCTGTGCGTCTTGGGCCTTGGCTATTTGGCGGGCTTCCCGGGTTGATACTCAAACTCAATGATGCCGACAGCATATATACATGGGAAGCAGTCAGTATATGTTCGGGAAGTTTTAACATTACCAAACCTGATTACAAGGGATTTGTTGAAGATACGCGCGAACATGTACACAGACTTCAAGTAATGGCCAATCGTAACTTTTTGAAGATCGCTGGAGCACATGATCCCCGAACAGGCCAATTGAAATCACAGCCACATCAGTATGAACCATTGGAGATAGAATAAATCAACGCAAAGCGTTACGCGATACATTGATCATTAACAAAACATGCAAATCAACAAATATTTTGGCTGAGTAGTTACGATAAATTACCGTAAGACTATTGGTGCGTGCAATATGGACGGCACTCCATGCAATCTTCCGGACAAGCCATTGGAGCACTTGAAAAGGAGTAAACCATGAAGCATACAATCACAATCATTCTATTTCTCGTCATCACCGGAATGGTCCATGCACAGACTGTCATCCACGGAACAGTGACGGACGAACAGGGAAAACCCGTGGATGCATACATCACGGCATCGTCCAAAGGGGCAGCCAATATATTGGGCTTTGCCGATACGGACATCAAGGGTGGCTATCGTATGGAGATAAGAGTGCAGGCCGACTCGCTCTCCGTCACAGTGGCAGGAATAAGCATCGCCAGCCAGACGAAGACCGTGGCAAACCGTACGCAACGGCTGGATTTCATCGTAAAGGAAAGCACCATGCAGTTGAAGGAAGTCAGCGTGCGTGCCGAGAAGATACGTCAGACAGGGGATACGTTGAGCTATCTCGTGGGGGCATACCAGCAACAGGGTGACCGTGTGATAGGCGATGTGCTGAAGCACATGCCAGGCATTGAGGTGTCGGACAACGGTGGCATCAAGTTCAACGGCAAAAGCATTTCAAAGTTCTATGTTGAGGACATGGACTTGCTGCAGGGACGCTACGGTCTGGCCACCAACAACATCAATGCCGGGGATGTGGCCACGGTGGAGGTGTGGCAGAACCACCAGTCCGTGAAGGCACTGCGCGGACGCGTGCTGACGGACGATGTGGCCATCAACCTGAAACTGAAGAACTCGGCCAAAGGTACGGTGGCAATAAACACCATGCTCGGTGGCGGTGGCCAGGCACGTGGCGGATGGGGATTCGGTTCATGCCCGCTGTCGGACGGACAGGCTACAATCGGGCGCAACCCTCTGTGGACTGCCGAGATTGTAGGCATGTATTTTGCCAAGCGGCGTCAGAATATGACGCTGTACAAAGGTAACAACAGCGGCGACGATGTATCTAAGGAACTTACATCGCACTACTCCAGCATTAACAGTGTGGGACTGTATCCTTTCTGCCCGATGGATGCAGTGATGCCGCCGGGCAGCGGCTTGCCACAGAAGTACACCTTTGACAACCACTCGCACATACTCACCACAAATCATCTGGAAAAGGTGGATGACGATACGGAACTGACCGTCAATATAGCCTATCACAACGACCGCATACGCAAGGAGGGAGTGTCGCAGTCGGACTTGTTTGTCGGTGACGACAGCCGGTTGCTCAGCAGCGAGACGCTGGTGTCGGAGACGCATCTGAACAACCTGAGTGTCAACCTGCGCTACTGTAGCAACACGGCCAGCGGCTTCACCGCCAATGTCATCAAGTTTGACGGTGGCTGGAACAGCGACAATGTGGCGAGTATGCTGTCGGCAGATCTGACAGGGGCGCAGCACGTGAGTTATAGCGACAACCGCGTGGCTCAGCATTTCCGTCGGCCTACGCTCTCTGTGAGCAATACACTGAACACCATACGTAACTATGGCAAGCATACGCTGGACTTGCATTTTTCGGCAGGCTACGCACAACGTCCCAATACGCTGACGGTTGGCGTGGATTCGTTGCTACCGGGCACATCGGCGCATTACAAACAAGACCTCACCTCGCGCCATATCGCAGGCAATTTCCATACCAACTACAGTTACCGCCTGGGCTTCTTCTCGCTGAATTACGGAGTGGTGGCCAATGCAAGCCTACACGGCATACGGACAGACCTGGACGGCTTCCAGCCATCGGTGGCGGAATATTCGTTGCAGAACGATTTGTGGTACAATACATACGAGATCGTCATCGGACAGCATTACAAATATGAACGTGGAGACTGGCATCTGTCTCTGGGCTGCCCTCTCAACCTCTATACGCAGACGCTGGACGACAGGGTGCGCCGAGACAGGCACACCTATACCCATCTGCTGGTATCGCCATCCTTCTCGGCTAAGTTTGAGAGACGCGACTGGAAGGGCAATGCCGGAGTGTCCTACGACAGGACAGTGGGTGACCCGGGCGGCATATACAGCGGTTACATAATGAACAACTACCGTTCGTTCCAGCGGTCGTATGTGGAACAGTTGTCCGAGACAGACAACGTCCGTGTCAATGCCGGAGTGTCGTACCACAGTGCCATCACAGCCACTTTCCTCAACATAAATGCCGGCTACAGCCATACGCGCGACAACCAGATATACGGCTATGACTATCACGGGGCTACCAGCGTGATACAGGCCATAGACAAAAAGACGACGGTCGACCGCTACAACTTTGGATTCGATAGCAGCAAGGGCTTTGACTGGCTTCAGGCCACCATCCGTGCCTTTGGCGGATACAGTTACAGCCGGAGCGAACGGCTCCTATCCAATACTCTATATCCGTTCCACTCGCAGACCATCAGCATTGGCGCAGGCGGCACAATCACACCATTGCCGTGGTTCAATATTGTACTGAGCAGCGGTTATGCGTGGAATATGTCGGCAGCAGACAGTGGTCACGGTGATGTGTTACGGACTGTGCGTACTGCCACCCAGCGCATCAAGATGAATTTCTATGTAACCAAACAGATTACCCTCACCACCTCGTTTGAGGACCACTACAACAACCTTACCGACCGCAACCGCCATATATGGTTCGGCGACCTCAAGGCCAAGTATAAGTTGAAGCGTGTGGAACTGGAACTGCAGGCCAATAACCTCTTCAACCAAAAGCAATACACACGGGTGAACTACAACGGATTGGACATTTACAGCTCCACCACTCAACTGCGTCCTCTTAATATAATAGGAACAGCAAGATTCAAACTTCTGTAGCGTATGAATAATCTTCGAGCCTCGGTATCGTGACAGCATGCATATTCGTCAAATGTTGTAAATGAAATAGGTTCATCCAACACGAATGCGCGTCCCATGAAAGCCAAATCCGCTTTCATGGGACGCGATATATGTTTATGTTATCGTGTACCTTTGCTATAGGAATGTTACTTTTCCAATGTCAGGCCAAGGTACATGTCGTCCACTTTGCTGGCCAGACCGGCGATGGAACTGATGGTGGAATTGTTGGTGGACTTGCCTGTAGCTGATACTACCTTGTTGAGGAATTCCATAAGTTTGTCTGCCTTGAAAGCCAATTGCATGGTGTTTAGGCCCATCTTGCAGTTCAGCTTGAATGAGGAGTATTTACCCAGTTTGTCAGACGAAGCCAGCTTGTTCAAAACACCGCTACCCAGTTGCATCGTAATTTCGCTTCCTTCTACACTCCATTGGAATGGTATGTCTTTATTGGCATAGGTTACTATGCCGCTACCATCTTCCTTGAAATTCATCTTTACCTTGCCGGCAGTGAAGCCTATCTTGTCCAAGGACTTTTGCAGTTTGGCCTCGGCCGCTTTGCCTGCAGCCATGGCGCCTACATTGGTAAGGAGGTTGTCGCTACCAAAGATGATAGCCGGTTGTTTGTAGGTCCATGTGCCTGTTAGACTCGCAGAGCTGACCTTGTCCTTGCCTAATATGCCTGCCAGAAAATCGCCAATGCCACTTAGTGCACTCTCTTTGTTTGCAGTTGTGGTCTCAGAGTTTGTGCTTTCCTGCTTTTCTGTGTTTGTATTTGATATTTTCTTTAGAATATCAAGTACATTCTGGGCTTGTGTTCCATGGATGCCGATGCATAGCATGGCCGAAAGGATGATTAAAGTTTTTTTCATACGTTGTATAATAATGTTATAGAGTTATAATGATGTTGTTAATTACCTGCATGAACTATGCACAACTGTTTACTATCAGGACCGGTAACGTCATTGTTGCTAATGACAGCAACTGCGCCGATGGCGAATCTGTCTTGCATTTCGGGGACGTATACAACAGTATCGGGTATATGCCTAATGCCGTACCCGATGTCCATGCCGCCAAGCGCCATATCGGCAGCAATCCCATGGCTACCGGTATTGTCAGTAGAGTGGCACTTGGCAAAAGCAGGAACACGGCGGCCATATACTTTGCCCTGTATAATGGTGCCATGGAGTGCATTCGGGTGGACAGAAGTCCCATGTAGCTCTGTTCATATCCCAAACGTGATGTGAACAAGGGCAGGGATGGAAATAGGAGTGTGTACAGTACGACAAAGTCGGTGTAAGCGTCTTCCCGTACTATCAGGCTGACAGCTATCAGCATTAGTGCAGCCATCAGTCCATTGCGCATCTTGTACCTTAGGGCAGGTATCCTTAGACGCATCTTCATCTCGCATGCCAATAGCCCGTTCCGGCAACGCATCCATGACGATGATATTCCATCGCATCCGGCAAAGAAGTGCTTGTATGCATGCCATAGTGCCAGATATATGTATCCGCTGAGGATGAAGAAACCGATTAACCATAATTGATGCCACAGGGCCAAGAGCCATATCCAGGTGGTGGAAACAAATGTCATACGTACAAGGTGCGCTGTCACCACCTGCCACCGTCTCACAGGCAACAGACTGTATTGGCGTGTCGGTATGTCCGGAGTCTTTTGAGCGACCAGGCGTATCAGCTGGTCCAGAAGCAAGAGCAATGGCAGATGCCGTTCCGTTTCGATGCCAATGGCTTCCAGTGTGTATGGTAGCGATAGTGCCATGCTGCACCACAGTATCAATTGCAGAACCCATATTATGCAGTTGCGGCGAAAATGTGCGTCACGTCTTGTCCGCAGCAATTCATGCCTGCACAGTTCTGTTATGATTTCTGTGGTGCCCATGTGTGGATGGTATCGTGGCTTGTCATGGGGATTACCCACGAAGAGCCTTCACGGTTTCCTCCAATGCAGCTATCTTGCTTTCTGCATCAGCCAATTTCTTTCGTTCCAGTTCCACGACCTGTTGGGGCGCGTTTTGTACGAAACGCTCGTTGGACAGTTTCTTCTTTATGCCGTTCATGAAGCCTTGCAGGCGTGTTATCTCGGCTTCGGCTTTCTTTATTTCGGCTTCTGCGTCGATGAGGTCGCCAAGGGGAACTGCATATTCGTTTGTTCCCACAAGGAAAGCCTGGCTGCCGTCGCCTTTCTGTGCCACATAGCGTATTTCGTTGAGCGAAGCCATCTTGGCGGCTATGCTGCTCATGGAGGGGCAGCGTGTTACACGCTCTTCGTTTTCGGTGGACACAACCACTTCCAGCGTGAGTGGTTCGCGCTGTGCTATGTTTTTGCTCTGCCTTACAGCACGCACGCCTGAGATAATCTGCTTGAGTTGTTCGAACTCGGCCACCAGTGCGGCATCCTCGGTCGTTGGGGCATCCATGACGAGAGTGGCAAGCATTATGCTTTCGCCTGGGTTCCGGTCGGCGATGTGCTGGTAAAGCTCTTCGGTGATGAATGGCATGAAGGGGTGTATGAGCTGCAACAGTTGCTCAAAGATGCCCATTGTGGCATCCAGTGTGGTGCGGTCTACAGGAGCCTGGTATGCAGGCTTGATCATTTCCAGATACCAGCCCGAGAACTCGTCGGTGAAGAGCTTGAAGATGGCCATCAGTGCCTCGTTCAGGCGATACTTGCCATAGAGGTCGTTGATTTCAGCCGCATATGTGCGCAGTTGTGCCTGCATCCATGCGATGGCCTTCTTGTTCTGCTCTGGCTGGGCTATGTCTTCGGAAATCTCCCAGCCTTTGACCAATCGGAAGGCATTCCATATCTTGTTGCAGAATGCCGCGCCCTGTCCGCACAGGCTCTCGTCGAACAGGATGTCGTTGCCTGCGGGAGCTGCCAGAAGCATTCCCATGCGCACTCCATCGGCACCGTACTTGTCTATGAGCATCAAGGGGTCGGGACTGTTACCCAGCTGCTTGGACATCTTGCGGCCAAGGTTGTCGCGTACGATGCCGGTGAAGTATACGTTGCGGAATGGAACGTCCTTCAGATATTCCTCGCCTGCCATGATCATGCGTGCCACCCAGAAGAAGATGATGTCTGGTCCGGTCACCAGGTCGGCAGTGGGGTAGTAGTAATTGATTTCCTTGTTGCCCGGTTCCAGAATGCCGTTGAACAGGCTCACCGGCCAGAGCCAGGAGCTAAACCAGGTATCCAGGGCATCCTCGTCCTGGCGCAATTCATTGGCCGAGATATTCTCGTATCCCTCTATCTTTCGTGCCTTGTCCAAGGCCTCTTCGCGGTTCATTGCCACCACGAAACGCTCTTCCTCGCCCTCTGCCGTTGGCAGGTAGTATGCCGGGATGCGGTGTCCCCACCATAGTTGGCGGCTGATGCACCAGTCATCGATGTTCTCCAGCCAGTTGCGGTATGTGGTGACATACTTCTGGGGATAGAACTTGATTTCGCCGTTCATGACGGGGGGCAATGCTATGTCTGCAAAGTGCTGCATGGACAGGAACCATTGCATGCACAGGCGTGGTTCCACGGCTGTGTCGGGATTGCGCTCGGAGTAGCCTACCTTGTTGGTGTAGTCCTCTATCTTTTCCATCAGTCCGGCATCCTGCAGGTCTTTGGCAATCTGCTTGCGCACGGCCATTCGGTCTTGTCCCACGTATAGGCCTGCAGCCGGTGACAGGGTGCCGTCGGGATTGAATATGTCAATAGTCTCCAGATTGTGAGTCTTGCCCAACGCATAGTCGTTCACATCGTGAGCCGGAGTGACCTTCAGACAGCCTGTTCCGAACTCGATGTCCACATATCTGTCTTCGATTACTGGAATCACGCGGCCCACGAGAGGCACGATCACCTTTTTGCCTTTAAGCCACTGGTTCTTGGGGTCCTTTGGATTAATGCACATGGCGGTATCGCCCATTATGGTCTCGGGGCGAGTGGTGGCCACCACGGCATAGTAACGTCCGTTATCGTCCCGGTGCAATACCTCGCCTTCGCAGCCTGTGGGAACCACGGGATTGGTCTCTGCGTCGGCTATGTAATAGCGCAGGTTGTAGAGATGGCTCTGTTCTTCGCGATAGACGACCTCGATGTTTGACAGGGCCGTCTGGGCCTTGGGATCCCAGTTGACCATACGCAGGCCGCGGTATATGAGGCCCTTGTCATAGAGGTCGCAAAAGACTTTCATCACGCTTTCGCTACGCACTTCGTCCATGGTGAACGCCGTGCGGTCCCAGTCGCATGATGCACCCAGTCGGCGCAGTTGCTTCAAGATAATCCCGCCATGCTCGTTGGTCCATTCCCATGCGTGCTTCAAGAATTCCTCACGGGTGAGGTCCTGTTTCCTGATACCCTGTTCGGCCAGACGGTTCACCACCTTGGCCTCGGTGGCTATCGAGGCATGGTCGGTGCCCGGCACCCAGCAGGCGTTCTTGCCGTCATGGCGGGCGCGGCGCACCAGGATGTCCTGTATCGTGTTGTTGAGCATGTGGCCCATGTGGAGCACGCCCGTCACGTTGGGCGGCGGTATTACTACGGTGTAAGGTTCGCGACTGTCGGGCTTGCTGGCAAACATCTTGTTGTCCAACCAGTATTGATACCATTTACCCTCTACCTCGGAGGGGTTGTATTTTGGTGCCAATTCCATAATGTGTTATATATATTATAAATAATGTGTGTATTATATTAGCGTGTACAAATATAGATAAAAATCATGAGATTTCTATGTCGTCAGAGTAAAAATCAAGACTTGTCATCGTTTTATGCCTTCTTCCGGGGTACTTTGTCGTGATTTGGTCAATCAATGGGGGAGGAGTGTTGTCAGCGGGAGGGACTCTTTCTTGGCTCCTTGCATGTCGTCGGGCTTTGGGCTTTCCTTGACGGATGGTGAGGCTCGAACATGACTGTCACATATTCGCGAATTCGAACCCTTGTATTCGTGAATGTTGACCGGTGAATTCGCGAATTTGTTGGCGCATATTCACGAATTTGCAATCAGCCTTTCGTTGCAACGAGAAAACCGTGACGGCCTGAATATAAGGAACAACTGGAGTCTATGTGCTGTATCCGCTTCCGTAGGGACGGAGGCCATAAGACAAGGTGCCGCCCGGTCGTAGGTCCTTTTCTCCTTATATGGTGCGGTATGGCAATCTCCAGGAAAACTTCTCCGGGAAATGTAATAAAATGCTTCGGGCAAGATGTTCTTTCGATAAAAAACAGTAAATTTGCCTGTACTTATGAGTACAAGAGAAGAACAACTCGAGGCATTCGGCAGGTTGCTGGATGTGATGGACACTTTGCGCGAGAAGTGTCCTTGGGACCGAAAACAGACCTACGAGAGCCTGCGTCCCAATACAATAGAAGAGACTTTTGAACTGTGTGACGCACTGATCCGCCACGACACACACGAGATATGCAAGGAGTTGGGCGATGTGCTCCTGCACGTGGTTTTCTATGCCAAGATAGGCGGCGAGGATGGCGACTTTGATATCGCTGATGTGTGCAACAACTTGTGCGACAAGCTCATCTTCCGCCATCCACATGTCTATGGCGAGGCCAGGGCGCAGTCGGCGGGTGATGTGAGCCGCTTGTGGGAACAGGTGAAACAGAAGGAGAAGGACGGTAACAAGACCGTGCTCTCCGGAGTGCCTCAGTCCCTGCCTTCGCTCATCAAGGCTTACCGCATTCAGGACAAGGCCCGCAACGTGGGCTTCGACTGGACCAGACGTGAGGATGTATGGGACAAGGTTCATGAGGAAGTAGACGAATTGCGTGCCGAACTGGAGAAAGATGATAAGGAGAATTCAACCAACGAGTTTGGAGACTTTTTCTTCTCTCTCATCAATGCCTCGCGCCTCTATGGTATCAATCCCGACAATGCATTGGAGCGTACAAATCGCAAGTTCATCTCGCGTTTCACTTACGTGGAACAAAAAGCCCGCGAGCAGGGTAGGGAACTGAAAGACATGACATTGGCTGAAATGGATGACCTTTGGAAAGAGGCCAAATCCAAGGAGTAATCCGGACTTGCTCCATGGATAGTGGATTAGTCTCGAAGATATGGCCTTTGGGATGCATAAAGACTATTTCCTGCCATACCTCTCTTCGTCCTCGGCAACCATGCCGAGGGCTTTTTCTTTACCCTCTCCATAAGGGTGCGGAACTTTCGGCTTGAATCGGCTCAGGTATGCATGATTGATATGGTATTCGATTTCTTGTAGGGACTGTTGCCTGACTGCGGGTTTTAGCTGACATTCCCATATTGTTATGACCGACCACCCCATCTTCAGCAGTGCCTCCTTGTTCCTTGCGTCACGTTGTTGGTTGCGCTTGATTTTGCTTTTCCAGAACTCCTGGTTGGTCTTGGGCATCGTTCCGTCCACCTCATGGCCGTGCCAGAAACATCCGTGTATGAAAATGGCGACACCGTACTTGCGCAACACGATGTCCGGTGTTCCCGGCAACCCTTTCACGTTCTTGCGGTAGCGGTATCCTCGTGAAAAGAGGTATCGCCGCACAATCCATTCCGGTTTCGTGTCACGGCTCCGTATTTTTGCCATGACGGCCGAACGTTTCTTCTTGTCCCAAATGTCCATGTAGCCCGATTTTGATGATAGCAGCCCTTACCCTTTCTTGGACTGTCGGTATGTTTTGGGTGACATGCCCATGATCTTGCGGAACATTCGTGAGAAGTAGTAAGTATCCTCAATACCTATTTTATAGCAAATCTGGTTTACCTTCATGTCTGTGGAGTCCAACAGGAAACATGCCTGTTGGACCTTCAGCAGGTTGAAGTAGGACAGTGGAGCGTGTCCTGTCTTTTTTTTGAATAATGCGGAGAAGTGCGATGGCGAATATCCTACCTCTCGTGCAATTGCCTGCAACGTGAGGTGTTTTTCCATGTTTTCCTTCATGAAGTGTATTGAGATATCGGCTACGTTGTCATCGTTGACCTGGCCGCTACCTGCATTGCGGTATTGTTTGATAAAGCGCAGGGAGCCAAGATAGTAATGGAAGGAAGAGGAAACATAGTGCAGGTTTTCGTTGCTGAATCCGGCTTTCAACGTGTTGAATATCTCCTCGAACAAATCAATGCGTTGCCCTATGCGTGAGTGTGCTTCGGGTTTGACATCCATTGGCTGCACGGCGTTGCGTGCATAGTATGGTGCCAGAGTTCCCTTGAAGTGTATCCAGTATATGGTCCATGGCGTGGCCTTGTCTGCCCAATAAGCATGTGGGATGCCAGCCGGCAGGATAAAGTATTGGTTGGCCTGTACGCTGTACTCGTGTCCGCCTATGCGGTAGTGACCTGCACCGTCTACACAATAGATGAATACGTATTGGTCAATGGATCGTGTGCGTTCGCGGAAATGGTATTCGGCATGGGGATAGTATCCTATGTCGGTAATGTACAGTGCGGAGAGCAACGGGTCGTCATTCATGATGTTTACGATGATTTGTGGCAACACTATTGCCCGCTCTCCGTTGAAGCCGTCTTTGAACCTGATCATGATGATGTGGTGTTGATGTCGTGATGCAAATATAGTATTTCCCGAAGATATGACAAAGGGCAGATAATAAAATTATCCATCTTTTTATGGAAAAAGTCTATTTGCCATGGTGGTAATCTGTCCTACCTTTGCACCGTTCAAAGATAAAAAGTCATAATTCCAACATCAAATTATAATATGGTAAGAGCTTGGAGAGAACAAGTTGTCATCCCGACATATGAGGTGGGAGAAGCGGAGAAGAATCCCATATTCTTGGAGAAACGAGTATACCAGGGAAGTAGTGGCGTGGTATATCCTTATCCTGTGATAGAGTCCATTTCCAATGAGAAAACGGATAAGACATATGATGCTGTGTTTTTGGAGAATGAATATATCAAGGTAATGATTCTGCCTCAATTGGGCGGACGTGTGCAGATGGCATACGATAAAATCCGGGAACGGCACTTCATATATTATAACCATGTCATCAAACCAGCACTCGTTGGGCTGGCCGGGCCATGGATATCAGGTGGCATAGAATTCAACTGGCCACAGCACCATCGCCCCAGCACGTATATGCCGGTGGATACCACTATAGAGGAGAATGCAGACGGTTCCGTTACCGTATGGGTGAGCGAGATGGAACGTATGTTTCATCAAAAGGGCATGGCCGGCTTTACCTTGCGCCCCGGACATGCGTACTTGGAAATTCGAGGGGTATTGTACAATCGTACGGATGTTCCGCAGACATTCCTTTGGTGGGCCAACCCTGCCGTGGCGGTGAACGACCATTATCAGAGCGTTTTCCCGCCCGACATCAATGCAGTATTCGACCATGGCAAGCGCGCCGTGTCCAGCTTCCCTATAGCAACGGGTACATATTACAAGATGGATTATTCGGCAGGCGTGGATATATCCAATTACAAGAACATCAAGGTGCCTACTTCTTACATGGCGGTTAACTCCCGTTTTGATTTCGAGGGCGGTTACGAGAACGATACCCGTGCCGGCATGTTGCATGTTGCCAGCCATCATGTGTCCCCCGGCAAGAAACAATGGACCTGGGGTAACGGTGATTTCGGCCAGGCATGGGATCGTAACCTCACTGACGAGGACGGCCCCTATATCGAACTGATGGCCGGAGTCTATACGGAGAATCAACCGGACTTTACCTGGCTTCAGCCATACGAGGAAAAGAGTTTCGTGCAATACTTCCTGCCTTACCGTGAACTGGGCGTAGTGAAGAATGCCAGCAAGGACTTGCTTATGAACATAGACCCGTGCGAGGGCGGTGAGGTGCGTTTTCGCATATTTGCCACTTCGCGCCAGACAGTGACGGTGTCCCTGAAGAGCGAGGACGGACGGATATATTATAATAAGGAGGTGACCATCACGCCGGAAGAACTGCTGGACGAGCAAGTGAATGTCGATGGTGAACTTTTCAACCGTCTTTCTTTGGAAATTACAGCCAATGGCCGCGAACTCCTCTATTGGCATGCCGAACCGGATGAGGTGAAACCTATACCCGATGCAGCCGAGGCCGCATTGTTGCCTCTGGAAATAAAGACGACGGAACAGTTGTATCTGACAGGGCTTCATCTGGAACAATATCGTCATGCCACATATAACCCTGTTGACTATTACGAGGAGGCCTTGCGTCGTGATCCCATAGACGTGCGTTGCAACAATGCGTTGGGCTTGTGGTACATACGCAAGGGACGTTTCCAGAAGGCGGAATCTTATTTGCGCACTGCCGTCAAGACCTTGCAAAAACGTAATCCCAACCCCTACGATGGTGAGCCTATCTATAATCTTGGTCTTGCGTTGAAGTACCAGGGACGCTACAGCGAGGCATACGATTGTTTCTACAAGGCTTGTTGGAATGCTGCCTGGCAGGATGCCGGCTATTTTGCCTGCGCGCAGATTTCCGTCATGCAAGGCCGTCTGGAGGATGCCTTGGACGAAGTAGACCGTTCGCTCATACGTAACTGGCATAATCACAAGGCACGTGCTCTCAAGGCTGCCGTCTTGCGCATGACTGGCAGGGTGGACGAGGCCTTGCGGCTGATAGACGACTCGTTGGAGATAGACAGGTTCAATTATGGCTGTCTGTATGAACGATACATTATAAATAATAGTCAGGACACTCTGGATGAGCTGTTGGCCTTGATGCGCAACGATGCTCATAATTTCGATGAAATAGCGTTGGATTACTGTGCTGCCGGTTGCTATGCTCAGGCTGCATGTCTGTGGCGTTTGGCCATTTCCGGCGAGGCTGTCACTCCCATGACGTATTATTATCTTGGCTGGTGCTTGGTACAGGGTGGCATGGCTGGTGCCGATGAGGCTTTCGCTAAGGCACTTGAGTCTTGTCCCGACTATTGTTTCCCCAACCGTCTGGAGGCCATCCTGGCCTTGCGATGCGCCATGGAACGCAATTCCGGGGATGCCAAAGCTCCATATTACTTGGGTAATCTTTATTACGACAAACGCCAGTATGACCTTGCCATGGAGGCGTGGGAAACATCAGCGCAGCTGGACGACAGTTTCCCAACCGTATGGCGCAATCTGGCTCTCGGGTATTTCAACAAGCATGACGATGCCTCAAAGGCTATCTCCTGCATGGAACGTGCATTTGAACTTGATACCACGGATTCTCGTATACTGATGGAACTGGACCAATTGTATAAGCGCGTGCAACGTCCGCATTCCGTCCGTCTGGCATTCCTTCAGCAGTATCCCGAGTTGATTGCCCGGCGCGATGACTTGGTGCTTGAAGAGATTACCTTGCTGAACCAGACCGGCGAGTACGAGAAGGCCAAGACACTGTTGGATGCCCGCGTCTTCCATCCATGGGAGGGAGGTGAAGGCAAGGTGTCCGGACAATACCAGTTCGCCCGTGTTGAACTTGCCAAGCTGGCGTTGGTTGCAGGGGACAACCTTCGTGCCGTGGCCTTGCTGGAGGAATGTCTGGTATATCCGCATCATTTGGGCGAGGGCAAGTTGTACGGTGCGCAGGAGAATGACTTCTATTACTTCCTTGGTTGTGCTCATCATGCCTTGGGGAATGAGGTCAAGGCCAAGGAATGCTGGGAACAGGCTACTCTTGGTCCCACGGAACCTGTCGCGGCTCTGTATTACAATGATGCTAAACCGGATAAAATATTTTACCAGGGGTTGGCTTTGTTGAGACTTGGCCGTCCGGATGAAGCCAATGGGCGTTTCCATCGTCTTGCCACGTATGGCGAGAAGCATCTTTTTGACAAGGTGGTGATGGACTACTTTGCCGTGTCCCTGCCTGACCTGCTGATATGGGAGGACAGTCTGGATGTCCGCAACGAGATTCATTGCAAGTACATGATGGCCCTGGGGTATTATGGTCTTGGTCTTGTGGAGAAATCACGCATACTACTTGATGAACTGGAAACATTGGATTGCAATCACATGGGCGTGCATGCGTTACGCAGTCTGATGAAGCTGGCAAATCAATCAGGTGTACTACTCTAAACACAACTATACACAAACTTAACATTATCATGAAAATCAAGACGATTTGCCATTTATTGCTCGCATCGGCAGCAGTATTGGGCCTCTTGCCAAGTTGTTCGGAAGAGATTGATACCTCTAATCGATACACATTCACCGGCAAGACCATCATCAGTTATCTGAAGGATTTCCCGGAAACCTACAGCGAGTATATCGATTTGCTGGACTCTGTGAATGTTAGCGACTTCTCTGATTCCAAGTTGAGCCAATTGTTGTCAGCTCGTGGCAACTATACATGTTTCGCTCCCACCAATGAGGCTATACGGAACTATCTGGCGCATTTGGTGGACAGTGGTGTCATTTCCGAACCTGATTGGGACGCACCGGAATTTCAAAAGGTCAACCCAAATACCAATGAACGTGACTTGCTGATTGCAACCCGTAAGACCATCGTCTACAACAGCTTGATTGATGGCGGAGATGAAATAGAGGCATATATGACGAGTGATTTCAGCGATAGGGCCGAGTTGAATAATATGCTGGGACTGCCAAACATGTATGACCGTAAATTGCAGGTGTCGTTGGGTAATGGTACAAAGTATGCCATCAATGGCTGCAATATCTCCGATACCAACTGCGACATCTATGCCATCAATGGCCGTATACATCAGGTAGACAAGGTAATTTCCCCCAGCACTCAGACTGTTGCGCAATACTTTGACAAGACCATCACAGACAAGCAACATGGCTATTACACTTGTGCTGTTCTCATAAAGGCTTGCGGATTTTTAGAGGAGCTGTCTAAATCAGAGGATGAGACGTATTACCACTTGCGCATGACCGGCCAGTTGGAGGATCTCCCGCAACATCCGACATATAAAGGCGCAGGTGGTCCCGAGCCTCATTCTCCTGGTACTCTGCCCGAACATCGTTATTATGGTTTTACCATTTTCGCAGAAGATGACGAATGGTGGGAGAAGGTTCTTGGATTGACATTCCCTATCACGGAATTGAGTGAAGAGGAGGTGCTGGAAAAAGTTTCGTCTTATGTCAATGACCACAATCTGCATCTTCCCGATGCAAATACCGGTACCGATTATACCGCCACGAACAATTCCTTGAACCAGTTTGTCACGTATCATATGATTCCTGGCAAAATAGAGTCAAGTAAATTGGTCATACACTTCAATGAGTTGTGGTATAATGGTGTAGATCAGCAGAAACAGTCGTCCGTGATGGACTATTATACCTGCATGGGAACTCCGCGTTTGCTGAAAGCCTATGAGGCATCGGAAACATGTGAAGGCAAGCGTAATGCTGTTTATCTGAATCGTTTCCCCGTACTGGACAATGCACGTGCCGGCAAGTACACAGAAATATCTTGCGAGGATAATAAGAGGGGAGTGGAAGTGGATACTAAGGGAGTATTGGAAATGTACAATGGCTATATTTACAAAATCAGTGATTGCCTGTATTTCAATGATGACATTGCCGAGACATTCGGCAAGGAACGTATACGTTTCGATGTCACTACATTGTTCCCCGAGTTCTTCTCCAATGATATCCGTTGTAACGAGAACTACCGCTATGACCGCCAATGTGTAGGTATTCCAGTAAGTAGCAAATACAGGTATTTGGAAAACTGTGACATCAGCGATAATACGCGTTTCTACTATCTGAGCGGACGTTTCAATAAGACATACTGGTGGGCCAGTTACCAAGGTGACGAGCTTAATATCGTAGGTAACTATGAGGTGACCTTGAAACTGCCTCCGGTTCCCAAAGATGGAGTGTACGAGCTGAGATTGGCTCTTAATGTGAATGATCGAAGGGGTATGTTTCAGGTTTTCTGGGGCACAAACAAGACTTCTCTGCCAGCATCAGGCGTGCCAATAGATATGCGTATGGGTGGAACTGTATGGTATGTCAAAGGTGGTAGTTCCATGGAGAGTATCCTCGGTTACGAGATAGACGTGGATGGGGATGACGAACTAAATGCCGAAAATGACAAGAAAATGCGAAACAACGGGTACATGAAAGGGCCTAACGTCTTTTATGGTTATGGCGAAAGTACTTCTGTGCGTTATAGGCCAAATTCTCTGCGCAGAATTATTGTAAGAGAGGAAATGAAGGCCAACCAAACCTATTATGTTTCGTTCAAGAGTGTATTGCGTGACCCGGATACGGAGTTCTCGTTCGACTACATGGAACTGTGCCCCAAGGAAGTATATGATAATCCGTTGGTACCGGAGGACATTTGGTGATAGAAGGCGTTCCTGACATATCGCATGTCATATGATGTGGTTTGTCTGATTGGGATTTGAGAATAATAATAGGTTAAATTGTTTAGGTTGACGGGCGGAATGTGCGAGATGAATTGGCACTTTCCGCCCGTTTGTTGTATATGTCTCTCTCTTTATCATGCATCTCTTCCCCATTCCTTTTATATTAGAAAAATACAGTATCCGATAAAACAAGAAGGCGCAATCTGCATATTCTTTTTTCAAGATGGCAGATATGTCAAACGCACAGAGACTCTATTGGGAGGCAAAAATGCGTAGGAAGAGGTATGACAAGCGAAAAATGGCATTGTTGGATGATAAATGCATTAAGATGGTAACAATTTTATAAACAGGGTTTTATATATTGGGGCTTATGTGCCTGTGCCAATATCCTTGTCAATTCTCTGGAATTGGTCTGCAATGATGGATACGAATGGGTATAGATTTGGTCTTGACTGTATTTTGACTAATGGCAATGCGCGCCATTATTGCTTGGTTTGTTTCTGATGTGTGTTGGTCGAAGATGAAGTTTCCTATGCTGTAGAAGACAGGGATGGAGTCATACTGGCGTTGTGGTTGCACTACATGCGGATGGTGGCCTATGATGGCATCGGCTCCTGCGGCGGTCAGCACCCTTGCCTGGCGTATTTGTTGTGGCGTGGCATAGGTATGGAACTCTACTCCCCAGTGAAGTACACAGATTATGCGGTGCGACGGATGCATGGCATGGTAGGTACGTATTGCCTCGGCCAGCTTCAAGGCATCTGTTTGGCAAGGGGAGATGTCGTTGGGGGATGGCATCCAGTTCTCCAAAGGGATGAGTACGGCACAGAATATTGCGGCGGTGATGTCGCCTTTGCGTATGAGGGTGGGAGAGAGGCGTTGTTCCATATTGTCGCCCCATCCCATTGGGGTGATGCCAGCCTGGTGTAGGGAAGACACGGTAGAACGTAGTCCTTGAAATCCCTGGTCGTTGCTGTGGTTGTTGGCCAGTGTGGCATGGGTGATACCTGCTTGGCGCATGACGGAGGCCGTGCAGGTGTCGGCACGGAAGATGAAACGTTTGCCCAGTGGCGTGTATACTTCTGTGAGAGGACATTCCAGATTGATTACCGTGGCATCGGCCGTGTGAAAGAGGGAGTCCACTCCGGAGAATAGCCATGGCCATCCGTGCCTTTCTGCCTCGCGGCGCACGCCACGGTCGAGGAGCACGTCTCCAGCGAAGAGGATGACCAGCGAATCGTCCTCTTCGCCGGAGATGTCCGTATGCAATGCCTGGTCTCTGTGGCATGAGGCAACCAGAAGTAAGGCAATGGAGGCAACCAGTGTGCGCGTCAGCATCCTGAGGAGTATAGGAAACGTTCATCGGGATTGGCCTGTGAGCCTTGCAATAGCATGGGGGCAAACCATTCGGGCACGGCTGGAGCCTTGCCATTGATGAGCATTTCCTGCCATTGTTCATCGGTGAGACGGTCGCCCAACGGACGTACGAACTCATAGAAGCTGTAGACGGCTCCTCTGGTAAGGTAGTAGTGTCCTTTCATTTCCACAAGCACGTAGATTTCGTTCGGAAATCCGGCTGCTTCGTAGAGAATGCCGTCCTTGGGACAGCCAAGGATGTTGCGGGTGAACACGTCGGCCACCTGTGCCACGTACCTGTCCGCTCCTTTTATATCGTTCCAAGAGTAGTGGACGGTGTCGGGGTCTATGACCGAGAGTGTGAACCATTCCAGACTGGAGCCTATGTTTCGTATCTGCTGGTATTCCTCTGTCGTCAGGTTCTGGCCGTCCAGTTCCTTTTCCGATGCCAGCCGGCACAGTTGTACCATGCCGGCGAGGGTCTTGCTTCGCTCGTTGATTATTTCGGTGAGGAAGTGGTTGCGCTCCAACATCTTGTTGGTGAGTGCAAGCAGGCTTTCCAACTCTTCCCAGAAGGGTAGATTGGGTTCTACATATCCCAGTACCTCCGGCTCCGGCAATCCGCCACCTCCGCATTCGGCTGCAAAAGGTTCTTCGCTGTAGAGTATGGCATCGTGTTTGAGCAACGCCCACGAGGCCAGCGAGGAGTTGAGGTTTTTCAACTTCCAGGCTTGGGTTTGCATGAACGGCGGTTGTTGTTTGTCGGGCTTCTGCATGGTGACGAGTGTGCGCATCCATTTATTATATAAGGTATTGTTCCATCCCGAGAATTTGTCCATGCGCTCGGCCAGTTTCTTGCGCTCCTCCGTGTAGTCGTCCCAGGGTTGCCTACTGTTGCGCTCCTGCAGGAGCGAGGTGGCGGTCTCCACTCCCAGGATGTCCATCACGTCAAGTCCGGAAGGATAGGCGCGGGGAGCATCGGTGGCAGGGTCGTAGAGCGTCCCCAGGATTTCACCGTCGAAGGTGTAACGGCCGGGCATCAGGTTCATCTCGTCCTGAAAGTCCACTGCCTCTTTTGGCCGGATGCGGTTGCGCATCTTGAACTCCTTTTTCAGCCATTCATCTATCTGTGCCACGATTTTCTCGTTCTGGAATATCATGTTTCCATAGATCCATTCATCGCGCATGTAGGCGGCAAGGTCCAGGATGGAGACATTGTCGGGGGTGCCTATGAGGAAAGAGAGGACCTGGTTGATATTGCGCAGGCGCTTCTGAGCAGATGGAACATCGTTGATGAGGGATGCCAAGCTGATGGCCTGATGCAGCTGTGCAGGATCCTCGCGTTTGAAGCATCCCTTCTGCAGCCACATCATGGCGCGGAAGTAGCGTTGGCATGACTCATTGCGGGTGTAATGGCCTCGTGGCTTGAACAGGCTGTAAGGGAAATGGGTGCACGTGCGGAACAAGGGCGACACTTCGTCTTGTGCATTGTTGACCAGTTCCACCTCGCGCAGGTAGGTCTGCATGGGTTCTCCTGCCATCCATTCCTTCAGGTCGGACATCTCGCTGGTTTCCAGTGCATCATAACCGAGCAACTTCAGACCTACGGCACAGTAGATGGCATTGTTCATGTCCTGGCTGAGCCGCATTTCGGGACAAACACTCAGGCGTGTGCGGCATTCCTTCAACAACATCCACAGGGCATCGCGCAGGGATTTCTGCATAACGTGTCCCTCCAGGCTCTTGAGCAAGTAGCTGAAATACATGTGATATGCCTGTAGCATGACATCCGTGGTGATGAAGTTGGGGATGTCGCAGTAGTCGTTGTTTTCGTAGATGTGGAATAGCTGCTGGTAGTTGGTGGGCTGCAATGCTATGTTGTGTTCCCTGATCATGCGTGCAAAGCCGGAATCGGGCTGGAATATCTGGAACTGGTTGATGGCCAGTGCGGGATTGAACAGCTTCTGCCCTTCGGCCGAGGATACGAACTTATGCTTCTCCATTTCCTGCATACGTAGGTCTATGCGCTCCACAAAGGCGCGCTCGTCGTCGTCCAGCTGTATCATGCCATATGCCTTGGGGTAGTCCTTCGCCAGCGCGATGGTGTAGTCGTTGACATGCTGCGGGATGCTGTCCCAATTGTAATCGTACCACATTTGTTCGCATAGCGAGTAGTACCACTGCGTGTGTGTCCGGAAGAAGCGGTTCAAGTCTCCCTCCATGAACCAGTGGCCGTGTGTGGCGTAGACATAGCTTCGGAGCAGACGCAGGCAGTTGTAGCTGAGGTGGCTGATGTCCTGATTGAGTGACACTTGCCGTGGCAGAGGCTCGTCCTGCAGCATGAAGAACAGGCTGTCGGGCAGCAAGGCGTCGTGAGCGATGGTGCTCGTGTCCTTTGCCGTAGATATGGTGTCGGGCGAGGGATTGCCGGTGTTTGATGGCTTGTGCTTGCATCCGCCCGCAGAGAGCAGCAGGGCACAAAGGACGAAGAGGATAGGCTGTTTCATGTCATTGGGGAATTTATCATTGTTTATCGTTTTGCCTGTTTGTCTGTTCCTGTCATATGCTTCCTGAATTGAAGCCCGAAGCCCAGATAGTAGTATTCGTTGCGTATCTTTATGCTGTCCGGGCCGCATTCCTCCGTGTGTATGCAGGCCGGCACGGAATCCCGGCATACGGAGAAGTCCAGCAAAGGACGCCCCACCCGGGAACCCAGCCACAAGGGGCGTATGTATCTTCCGCGATACAGATGGTATATGAAGAGCCTCCGTCCATTGGGCCAATATCGTGTGGGCTTCACCACACCGACGCAAATCTCCGGAACACCGTCCCCGGTGAGGTCTCCGCAGTCGAAACGGTACACGGGATAGGGCAGTTGCAGGCTGTCGCGCCTCACCCCGTCCAAGTCCAAAAAGAGCATGTGCAGGGTGTCGTTGCGTTGTTCCAAGTGGATTCTATACGTTCCCTGTATATATTCATTGTTTTGTGGTTCGTTCTGCATGCAAGCAGTCAAAAGGCACGCAAGTACAACGGAAATGCAACCAGGCAGAGATTTCATACGCACAAATATAGATAAAAAAAATGACATTCTGCACTGGCATGCCCTCAAAACAGAATTCTACGATTGGCTATTGGCATCACAAACTTTCGTTATTGGTGGCATCTGCCTTTTGGGGAATTTAATCTTTTTGTGATGTGAATTTGGCACTGTGGAGACTACTTTGCGGGTGTGAGTATGTTCAAAAGTGGAGGTGAGAATTCGTCCGCTTGGAGGCAGGTTTTAGACTTCGTGTTGTCGGCACCCCGACAAGAGTATGGACGCGCCCCCGACTATAGTATTGTCGGGGTGCCGACAATACTGGGATTGAAATGTGGCTCCAACGTAGGTTCCTTGATGTCGGAACCTTTCAACCTTGCAGGTCGTGGTAGAGGAAGCAGCCGGGCTGGTGTGAATTTATCACTCCAATGGATTGCAGGAAGGCATATATGGTGGTTGAGCCAACGAACTTCATGCCACGGCGGCGCAAGTCTGCTGAAATGGTGTCGGACAGTGGGGACGTGGTGGAGGTGTGGTCATAGATGGGGGCTTGTGGACATAGGTGAGCGAGATAGGCATCGAAAGAACCGAACTCGGTCTGGATGTCCTTGAAAATACGCGTGTTGGAGATTGCGGCTTTTATCTTGGCCCGGTTGCGGATGATGCCGGGGTTTGTCATCAGGAATTCTATTTTGGAATCATCGTAGGCCAGTATCTTGTCGCTGTCGAAGTTGTCGAAGGCTTCTCGGAAGGCTTCGCGTTTGTTGAGTATGCACTCCCAGGACAGGCCGGCCTGGAAACTTTCCAGAATCATAAGTTCCAGCAGTTTGCTGTCGTCGTGCACGGGACGTCCCCATTCTTGGTCGTGGTAATGGACGTAGAGGGGATTTTTGGGATTGGCCCAAAAGCAACGTGGTTTGGTTGGCATGGAAATTGTGTTGGAGTTTATTTCTGTTTCTTTTTGAGGATGGCCGGAATGCAGCAAGCCACAAGGATGGTAGCCAATGCGGCCAGCATGGCCAAGGCTTCGTTGATGATGAAAACGTACGATAGTGGCATGGGAAAATGCGGCCGTGCTTGATGTAGGGATACAATGCCTGCGACAACACTATATAATATAATAAGGAGTAGGAGGGCGGTGTACGGGATGCTCCTTGTGATGCGTCTGCGTTTTGCTGTTAATGGAATCATATGCCTGTGGGTGATGGGAAAGTGTATTGATATACAAACAGTTAGTCCTGCATTGAAGGCAGGACGTCATGGCTGGGAATACTTCTGAGGAAGGTGATTTTCTCTTGAGACACGTGGCAGCAATAGTGCTGCATGCCGTTGCTGACGATGAGGTAGGGAACCTGCAATACCATGTTGTAGCGAGTTATCTGGTCGAAGGTCTTTTGGCATAGTGCCACGTGGGGAGCCTTGAACTCCATGATTATGAGTGGCAGGCCTTCCGCATCGTAAAAGACGGCATCGGCACGGCGTTGTTGCCCGTTGTGTTCGAGGCTGATTTCGTGCCCCATGCGTGCGAGTGGATAGCCGAGGTGTTCCACCATCCAGTGTGTGAAGTGCTGGCGCACCCATTCCTCGGGTGTGAGCAAAATCCAGCGCAGGCGCACGTGGTCCCAAATGTATAACCGGTCATTTCGCCGTTCCAGCCGGATGTCGGTATGCGGAAGATTCAGTTCAAGCATCGCAGTGAAAAATGTTCAAAAGAACGTGGGCGGCATGTTGTCCATTCGTACTTTTTGATTATCTTTGCAAGAACAAAGATAGAGAGAAATAATGAAAACCAAGCAAGAAATAGTTGAAAACTGGTTGCCAAGGTATACCAATCATGCTTTGGATGACTTCGGGGAATACATTTTGTTGACCAATTTCAATAACTATGTAGATCTCTTTTGCCAGCATTATGGGATAGAGACGCCGGACTATGCATCCAACATGCGCATGGCCACGGCTGAGAATATCACCATTGTCAATTTCGGCATGGGCAGTCCCAATGCGGCAATTGTAATGGATTTGCTGTCGGCCATTAGTCCCAAAGCCTGCCTGTTCCTGGGCAAATGCGGTGGATTGAGCCACAAGACTCGTTGCGGTGACCTCATCCTGCCCATAGCCGGCATAAGGGGTGAAGGAACCAGTAATGACTACTTCCCGCCTGAGGTGCCAGCGTTGCCTGCATTCATGTTGCAACGTGCCGTGTCTTCTGCTATCCGCGATATGGGGCTGGACTATTGGACAGGTACGGTGTACACTACCAACCGCAGGGTGTGGGAACATGACGGCGCCTTCAAGGAGTACTTACGCACCACCCGGGCCATGGCCGTGGATATGGAGACTGCCACGTTGTTTTCATGCGGTTTCGCCAATCGCATCCCCACAGGTGCCTTGCTTTTGGTTTCCGACAATCCGATGACTCCGGAAGGTGTCAAGACGGCGGAAAGTGATACCGAGATTACCAGAAACTTTGTACGTACGCATGTGCTGGTTGGCATTGAGGCACTGGAGATGATCAAGAACGAAAAGAAGACCGTGCGTCATCTGAAGTTCGACTATTGACGGTGGCCAGCGGTATCCCATTGCCTGCGTCCTCGGTTTGGACCTGTTTGGCTTTAGGCCGGGTTCTTGGCCTTGCCGTGGGAGCAGAGGGAATGTCCGGATTTTTCAACATACAAAGATACACACAAACATGTCATGACCTACGAAGAAATAGCCAAGAGCATCAAGGCCGGCAACATTTCCCCGGTGTATTGCCTGATGGGGGATGAACCTTATTATATAGACCGTATGGAGGCATACATAACGGATAGGGTGATGCCGCAGGCCAATCGCGATTTTGATATGGAACTCCTTTATGGCAGTGATGTTGATGCCATACGTGTGGCGGACACATGCAGGCAGTTTCCAATGCTTGGAGAACGCAGGTTGGTGGTGGTGAGGGAATTTCAGCAGATGCGTGCCTCTCAGGATGCCTTGGTGGCATACTGCAAGAATCCGTCCTTGTCCACAGTGTTGGTGCTGTGTAACAAGAACGGGTCTTTGGACAAACGTAAGCCGCTCTATAAGGTCATAGAGAAGATGGGGGAGGTGCTTGAGAGCAAACGTGTTTATGAGAAATCACTGCCTTCCTTTATCCAGAATTATCTGAAGGTGGCAAAGAAGGACATTGAACCCAAGGCTGTGCAAATGTTGGTGGATCACGTGGGCACGGATTTGATGCGCATGTCTGGCGAACTTGACAAGCTGTTGGTGGCCATGCCTCCACAGGAGAGTAGGGTGACGGCTACGCTTGTGGAGTCTCAAACCGGCATGAGCAAGGATTTCAATAATTTTGAACTTATCTCTGCTATTGCGCAAAAACAAAAATCTCAGGCAGCGGTCATATTGAAGTATCTTGACAAGAATCCGCGGTCGTTTGCTCTGCCTGTAACACTTTCGCAAATGTTCGGTTTCTTTGCCGACTTAATGCAGGCATATTATAGTCCGGACAAAACCGAGCATGGAATTGCACAGTGGCTTGGCAAGCCTGATTGGAAGGTTCGCAACGAGATTATGCCTGCCATGCGACTATACACCGGCAGGCGTGTGATGGAGATTCTGTCGCTTATACGACAGACCGATGCGGCAAGCAAAGGGGTAGGAGGATGTAAAACTCAGCCCGGAGACCTGCTTTTGGAGTTGGTTTACCGTATTCTTGAGTAGTAATTTTTCTGTATATCCATACTTTAATGCCCCTTTCCGGGGCATTTTTTTTCCAGATGCTTTTGTGATGTGGAGGCGTTTTTTCGATGTCAATTTTTTATACATTAGACTATTAGCATGTGTGTGTGCTCGCTGAGAATCGCATAAATCTGCGCTTTCAGTAGTCTGTGCGTATCGACGAGATTTTTGATGAAATGACAGGATATGTATGGAACAGAATGCGGTCTTAACAAATAAAAACATTCAATAATCCGCACAAAGCATGCGCATTTGTCTTTGTAAATTTATATACTTTAATGGGTGGTAGTTATATCGCGCATAAATTCGTATTTGCAAATGCATGCACATTTGCATTTGTAAATATGAATACATGCATTTGCATATTATGCACGCATAAATTGACTATAAATTTAAGATAAGGTAATTTGCTGTGAATGAGATATTATTGCCATATATACTATAGTAAAACGTTCGGTATATGGGAGTATATGATGCGTGCGCCGTCATATTGCAATGTTATTGCATGAATGACAGTACTTGATAAGTATTAAAATGTTGAAAAGTATTGTGTTAGGCCTTATTTTCTGAATTGCGTTACTTTAATTGTAAGATAATTGGATTGGGTGGTAGTCAATGCAATTAAGTTTGTGAATGTAAATGCAGACCTCAGTTCGGGTTGTTTGCAAATGTAAAGTATGTTCTTGTGCTTGAATTCGGGTTTATGTTTGAAAAGTTTGCGGATATGAATCTGTTTTCGTACCTTTGTGGTGGTGTTTACAAACAGAAATTAGAGGAAAATACCACTAATCCTTACATTGGCACCATATCAATACCGTAAAACCTATGAAAGATCGTATCCGTCAGTTGATGTTGGACAAGGGCATGAGCCAAAAGAATTTTGCTTCGGAGCTATGTATAGCCGAGGCTACACTCTCTGGAATTTTTAATGGACGCACTCGTCCTACTAACCTTACCGTAAGTGCTATTCATGAACGTTTCCCCGATGTAAATATTTCGTGGTTGATGTTTGGTGAAGGCGAGATGTATCTCTCAGATTCACGTGAACAACCTATCGGAGGTGAGCAAAAAGATGCATCGACATCGTATGGGATGAGTGACGATCTCTTTGGGCAGACATATGCTTCCGCTACTTTGCAGGGAGGGGATGGACAAGGGCAAGATGTGAATGGTGCCATGTCTCAATGGACGCATATGGGGGCTGGCGGAGTTACTGGTAGTATTCCTTCTGCGATGCCTCCTCAGGTGCAATATATAGAGAGGTATATCGACAAACCTCAGCGCAGGATTACCGAAATAAGGATATTTTTTGACGATGGTACGTATGAGACTTTTACGCCTTGATTGCTAAAAGTCCGTTTGACGGAATCACCCAAAGGTACTGGCAAATGCGTGTGTATTCTATCCATTTGTGGTATATTTGGGATGATTTTTACTTAGATGGACATCAATGCCAACTCTTCTTGTGATATGTCTAATGTGTTAATAAATACCGTGTTAAATATAAAAATGCTCTCATTGTAGCCTTGTGAGGATTGCATATTTGTGTTTGGCGTGTATGACGGATGGCTATATCAGATTCTCATGAAGGGGTGTTTTGAGTGGAATGCAATGAGAATTTGTTAGCTGCTATGGTATGTCTTTGTGCTGGTGCATGCATGCTATAACTGTTTTGATTGAGGAGTGGTTGTATCTTGCCTACTAAGATATGATGATAATGTAAGAATTTTTCAATATAAAATATGATGGTAACATATATATATTGCCTATGCCTTTTGAAGTCCTCCAAAAAGTTAGATGCAAAACCGTTGGGATGCTGTTCACCTTGAGTGGGAGGCAGTTCTTGTTTTATGGGATATTATGGTTTCAGACAGATTATTAGCATACATTCATTGGACTTTTGTAACGTTTTATTCGGCAGTTACATAGATTTTATGTAATTTTGTCGCCCGAACGATAATGATAATATACTATATTATATATGAGCAGAAGATTTGCTGAACGCACAAAACTGAACCTTAGCGATGTCAATCGTGAGGTGCTGGAGCAATGGGACAAAGAAGACGTGTTCCACAAGAGTATGACCGAAAGAGAGGGGTGCCCCTCGTTTATCTTCTTTGAGGGTCCACCATCTGCCAACGGTCATCCGGGGATTCATCATGTGTTGGCACGTTCGCTGAAAGATACTTTTTGCCGTTTCAAGACCATGAAGGGCTATCAGGTCAAGCGCAAAGCAGGTTGGGACACACATGGCCTGCCAGTGGAACTGGGCGTGGAGAAGGAACTTGGCATCACTAAAGAAGACATAGGTGTAAAGATTTCCATAGAAGACTATAATCGTCGTTGTCGTGAGAATGTGATGATGTTCACCTCGGAGTGGACTGACCTTTCACACAAGATGGGGTATTGGGTGGATATGGAGAATCCGTACATTACATATGATAACAAGTATATCGAATCCCTGTGGTGGCTGCTCAAACAGCTTTACAACAAGGGATTGTTGTACAAGGGGTATACCATCCAGCCATATTCTCCTGCTGCTGGAACCGGTCTCAGCAGCCACGAGTTGAACCAGCCGGGGTGTTATCGTGATGTCAAGGATACCACTGTTACGGCTCAGTTTAAGGTGCTTTCAGTGGATGGTTGCGCTGCCTCTGCTTTGTTGCCTCAAGAAAATCTTTATATCCTTGCGTGGACTACGACCCCATGGACTTTGCCCTCAAATACTGCATTGTGCGTAGGCCCCAAGATAGACTACGTGGCAGTGAAGGGGAAGAATCCCTATACCGACCAGGATGCAGTCTATGTGGTGGCAGAGGAGCAACTTGCTGCACACTTCAAGGCCGACGAGGGGTCTGATTTGGAAATAATCTGGAAAGGCAAAGGCACAGACTTGGTTGGTATCAAGTATCAGCAGTTGATGCCATGGATAAAGCCGTGTGCTTTGGAGGGTGGAAGGATTGTTGTCAAGGAAGACGAAGCCTTCCGTGTAATCCCGGGCGACTACGTCACTACGGAAGACGGTACGGGCATTGTACATATCGCACCCACGTTCGGTGCCGACGATGCCAAGGTAGCCAAGGATGCCGGCATACCCAGCCTCTTCGTCGTGGACAAGGCTGGTGACACCCGTCCAATGGTGGATTTTACAGGTAAGTACTTCCTGCCAGAGGATATGAATCCAGAGTTCTATGAGATGTGTGTTGACAAGGAAGCCTATGCCAAGCATCAGGGCGAATTTGTCAAGAATGCTTATGACCCCAAATATAATGTAGGTGGTAAGTATGACGAGAAGGCGGCTGCAAAGGATATGGACTTGAACGTGCGTATGTGCATCGAAATGAAAGAGGAGGGCTGTGCCTTCAAGATAGAGAAGCATGTGCACAACTATCCCCACTGTTGGCGTACGGACAAGCCTGTATTGTATTACCCTCTGGATTCATGGTTCATCCGTTCCACTGCCGCCAAGGAGCGCATGATGGAATTGAACAAGACCATCCTGTGGAAACCCGAGAGCACCGGTACGGGCCGTTTTGGCAAATGGTTGGAGAATCTCAATGACTGGAACCTTTCACGTTCCCGCTATTGGGGTACACCGTTGCCCATCTGGCGCAACCGCGACACTCGTGAGGAAATATGCATAGGATCCGTTGAGGAACTCTATAACGAGATAGAGAAGGCAGTGGTCGCTGGTGTGATGACCAGCAATCCTTTGAAGGATAAGGGCTTTGTTCCTGGAGACATGTCCAAGACCAACTATGACAAGATAGACCTGCACCGTCCGTATGTGGACAATATCAAACTCGTAGGCGAGAACGGCTCGGTGCTCACACGCGAGTTGGATCTCATAGACGTATGGTTCGATTCCGGTGCCATGCCATATGCACAGATACATTATCCGTTTGAGAATAAGGAGGCACTGGACAATGGCACGTGCTTCCCTGCAGACTTCATTGCCGAGGGAGTGGACCAGACTCGCGGATGGTTCTTCACCTTGCACGCCATCTCCACAATGGTATTTGATTCCGTTGCATACAAGGCTGTCATCTCCAACGGCTTGGTCTTGGACAAGAATGGTCTTAAGATGTCCAAGCGTTTGGGCAATGCCGTAGACCCGTTCAATACCATCGAGAAATACGGGTCTGATGCCGTACGTTGGTACATGTTGACCAATTCCCAGCCTTGGGATAACCTCAAGTTCGATGTCGAGGGCGTGAAGGAAGTGTCCGGCAGTTTCTTTGGCAAATTGTACCAAAGCTATTCCTTCCTCACCATGTATGCCAATGTCGATGGATGGCATTTCGAGGAAGAGGAAATTCCTGTGGCTGAGCGTCCTGAAATGGACCGTTGGATATTGAGTTCCTTGAACACGCTGGTGCGTGACGTGGAGCAGTGCTACGAGAGTTACGAGCCTACACGTGCCGGACGTCTGATACAGTCTTTCGTCGTGGACAATGTCAGCAATTGGTTTGTGCGTTTGTCCAAGAAACGTTTCTGGGGCGGCAATATGACTACCGACAAGTTGTCGGCATACCAGACGTTGTATACATGTCTTGAGACTGTTGCGCGTCTTATGGCCCCCATAGCTCCGTACTATGCCGACCGCCTATATCGCGACCTGCATGAAGGCTGTGGCGAACAGGATGTGCATAGCGTGCATCTGGCCAAGTTCCCCGTGGCAGATGCTTCTGTCATCGATGTGGAGCAGGAAGAGAAGATGGCACTTGCACAGCAGGTTACAAGCATGATACATTCTCTGCGCAAGAAGGAGGCCATAAGTGTGAAACAGCCTCTGCAACGCATTGCCATACCCGCCATCAATGCCGAGCAGCAGCAACGCATAGAGGCTATGAAGCAGTTGATTCTGGACGAAGTGAACGTCAAGGAAATAGAGTTCGTGGACGGTTCTGGCATGTTGGTAAAGAAGGTGAAGTGCAATTTCCGCACCATGGGCAAGAAGTTCGGCAAGCAGATGAAGTCCGTGGCGGCAGCCGTTGCCTCCATGAGCCAGGAACAGATAGCCTTGCTGGAGCAGGGAAACGTATCCGTTCCTGTAGACGGAGTGGATGTTCTCATAGAATTGGAGGATGTGGAAATCTATAGCGAGGACATCCCAGGATGGAGCGTTGCAAACGTTGGCACCCTTACCGTGGCACTTGATTTGACCATCACCGAGGAGCTGCGTCTCGAGGGTATGGCACGTGAAATCATCCGCACTATCCAGCAGTTGCGCAAGGACAGCGGCTTTGAGATTACTGACCGCATCATAGTCACTTTGCCGGACAACGACGAGACCCGTGCCTGTCTGCTTGCAAACCGTGACTATGTTACAAGTCAGGTGTTGGCCGTAGAGGTGCGATTTGCCGGTGAGGCAATAGCAGTTGAAAAGGTCTAAAGCCTGCAATAGCACAGATATGAGCAGAAAAACCAATCAGATTATCACGGCCGCTGGCATATCGCTGGCGGCCATTATCGTAGACCAGATGATCAAGCTGTGGGTCAAGACCCACATGTACATGCATGAGGTAATTGACATAACTCCATGGTTCAAGATTCTGTTTACCGAAAACAATGGCATGGCTTTTGGCATGGAACTTGTGGACAAATGGCTTCTTACTTCGTTCCGCATAGCGGCAGTCTGTCTTCTCGTATATATAATGTATAAGCTCATAAGGCAGGGAGTGGACTATCTCTTTCTCGTCTGCATGTCCTTGATTTTGGCAGGAGCAGCAGGTAACATCATCGACTGCCTGTTCTACGGACAGATATTCAACAATCCCCCGGCTCCGATTGTTGCGGAATACGTTCCTTTCGGTACCGGGTATGCTTCTCTGTTCCATGGCAGGGTAGTGGACATGCTCTATTTTCCTTTGATAGAATGGAACTGGCCTGGTTGGTTGCCTTTCTTGGGCGGAGAGCACTTTATATTCTTTTCACCCATATTCAATTTCGCCGATGCCTGCATATCATGTGGCGTGATAGCCATATTGCTGTTTTGTCGCAGGCAGTTGCAGGGGTTGATGCAGTAACATATTCTTCCGTTTTGCAGATGAAAAAGTATCCTCTTCTTATTCTCATAGCCATAATTTCGGCATGTACCCCCCAGCGTCCTTCCGGTATCTTGTCGGAGAGCAAGATGGAGGATATTCTTGTGGATTATCATCTGGCTCTTGCCATGGCGGAGACACAGAGCGGGGATTTGCCGGAGAACAGGTACATCCTGACACAGGCCGCGCTGAAGAAGAATCATGTCACGGAGGCGGAACTGGATACGTCCTTGGTGTATTGGTGCCGCAATTCCGAAAAGATGGTGAAGATATGCACACGAGTCAGCAAGCGCCTCTCATATATGGCCGAGTCGCAAGGCGTGGATCGTCAGGAGAAGAATCGCTACAGCTATCTTGCCACTGAGGGCGATACGGCCAATGTGTGGAATTTGAGAAGCAGCGTCGTGCTCATTCCCAATGTGGTGGACAACATATATTCTTTCTCCATAGAGGCAGATACCACTTTCATGCCAGGAGATTATTTCATGTGGGCGTTCAAGACACAGTTCATGTCCAGCGACCAATACACGGAGGCTTATGCCCTTCTGTCTGTCCATTATGATAACGACAGTATTGTGGGTACCAGTCAACGTCTTGGCGGCAGCAGGGATACCGAAATAAGGTTGAATTGTTCTGCTGACTGCCGTGATATCCCCATTCGCAGTGTCAATGGTACCATTTATTTGCCACTCCGAACCAATGGCTTTGGCATATTGGCTGTAAGTGATTTCGTACTTGTTCGTTATCACGATTTGACCAGTAACAATAAAAAAGAGGAAGAAGAAGCTCCTCTTGAATTGGATACTCTGTCATTGAAGAACACGACCGATACGGTCCATGTTCGCAGCAATCCCTATGAAATCCGTGGTGACAAGGCTGAACGCCGTACCATAGACATTGTCAAGGACAAGCCTATCCATGTAGTTCCTCGGCGCAGATGAAGAAGTTTGGCTACCATAGGCTGGTGCTGTCTTCTGGCGAACTTGTCTGTGGTCCAGTGGTGGTTACACTGGACACCCAATCCCGCATACTCGAATGGCACAGGCTGCAAGCGGAAGAACCCATGGTAGAGTGGGTCGGAGGGACGTTCTGCGAACGCTGACACTGTGTGTCGTGCCCATGGTCCATTCTGGTTGGTACTGCCTTAAGGCACCGTTGACGCATGTTTTTTGCCTTGAGGTACCGTGACCGGCTTGGGATAAATGGGGAGACGTCCTGCAAGTTATATTTTAATGATTTTATCCCTGTCAGAATGCGCTTTGAACTGCCACCAACAAGTTAGACACAAAACTTTTTTGGTGGCAGTTCGTTCACTCTGGCAGGGGGATTTTTCATATTCGGAGACTTGTAAAACGGTCTCCTCGTGTCTTTCCATTGGGACTGCCTTTATGTACTTGGATTGTATGGCTGCCTTGATTCACAGAAAGGCAGGTGTAGTATTCGCGAATATGATGCTGCGAATTCACGAATTCACAGGTCGATAATCGCGAATGTAACGCTGCGAATTCGCATATATTCAATCTCCTCCTGCTTGGCTTGCTCTTTTGGAGGCAACGGCCGACACCCTGTCTGGTTGCTATTTGTGTGGTTGCCATGATCGTTCTCCTTGTGTCTGTTTCCTGGATGCATGTTTTGAGGATTATGAGCGTTTGAGTGTGTTTGCAAATGGCATGTTGCCGGTATCAATTAGACCCCATTTTCTTGCATAAGTCGCGAAAAAAGCCTAAATTTGTACGAAAATAAGGCAAAACACGCCTAAACCAGAATATAACACTAAAGTTTTATAAATGGAAGATCAGGAAAGAATCATCAAGGTGGACATTGAGTCCGAGATGAAGAAAAGCTACATTGACTACTCTATGAGCGTCATTGTGGCTCGCGCATTGCCCGATGTCCGTGATGGCTTCAAGCCGGTGCACCGACGTATCCTCTACGGTATGGAGGGATTGGGCAACACACATAACAAACCCTATAAGAAGTGTGCCCGTATCGTGGGCGAAGTTCTTGGCAAGTATCATCCGCATGGAGATAGCTCGGTCTACGGTGCGTTGGTACGCATGGCTCAGGAATGGAACATGCGCTATACGTTGATTGACGGTCAGGGCAACTTTGGTTCCGTGGACGGCGACAGCGCCGCTGCCATGCGTTACACGGAGGCGCGTCTTGCCATGATGGGCGAGGCCATGATGGAAGACCTGGAGAAGGAGACTGTGGATATGGTGGACAACTTCGATGGCTCCCTGCAGGAACCTTCTGTCATGCCCACACGCATACCCAATCTTCTTGTGAATGGTGCCACCGGTATTGCCGTGGGCATGGCCACCAACATTCCCACACACAACCTGGGTGAGGTGCTGGATGCCTGTGTGGCGTATGTGGACAATCCGGAGATGGATACCGAGGGACTGATGCAGTATGTCAAGGGTCCCGACTTTCCCACCGGGGCATATATCATGGGCATTCAGGGTATAAAGGATGCGTACGAAACGGGTCGCGGGCGCGTGATGATGCGTGCCAAGGCCGACATAGAAGCGCATGACCTGCACGATAAAATCGTGGTGACTGAAATTCCCTATGGCGTGAACAAGGCCCAGCTGATAGAATACATCGCAGACTTGATGAAGGAGGGTAAGTTGGAAGGTATCAGCAATGTCAATGACGAGAGCGACCGTGAGGGCATGCGTATAGTCGTGGATGTGAAACGCGATGCCAATGCACGTGTGGTACTGAACAAGCTGTTCAAGATGACCCCATTGCAAATTGGTTTCAGCGTCAATGCCATAGCCTTGGTCAAAGGGCGTCCGCGTCTGCTCACTTTGAAGGATTGTATCAGTAATTTCGTGGAACACCGTCATGAGGTGGTTATCCGGCGTACAAGGTTCGACCTGCGCAAGGCCGAGGAACGCGCACATATTCTGGAAGGTCTTATCATTGCCAGCGACAACATTGACGAGGTTGTACGTATCATCCGTGCCAGCAAGACACCACAGGATGCACAGAGCAACTTGGAGGCCCGTTTCAATCTGGACGAACTTCAGTCCAAGGCCATAGTGGACATGCGCCTGAGCCAATTGACCGGTCTGCGCCAAGAGGACTTGCACAACGAGTTCGATGAATTGCAGGGCAAGATTGCCTACTACAATCAAATCTTGACCGATGACAACCTCTGCCGTCAGGTAATCAAGGACGAGCTTATGGAGGTGAAGGAGAAGTATTCCGATGAGCGCAAGACGCAGATCATGCCCAGTGCCGAAGAGTTCAACGCTGAGGATTTTTATGCCGATGACGAGGTGGTGATAACCATCAGCCACTCCGGCTATATCAAGCGTACTCCTTTGGCCGAGTTCCGTGCCCAAGGTCGTGGCGGCATAGGTTCCAAGGGGTCCGCCACACGCGACAATGATTTCATTGAGCATATCTATACCGGCACCATGCACAACACCATGATGTTCTTCACGAGCCGTGGCCGTTGCTATTGGTTGCGCGTATACGACATCCCGGAGGGGACAAAGCAAAACAAGGGACGTGCCATACAGAATCTTCTGCAAATCGAACCTGGAGACAAGGTTCAAGCCTGTCTGCTGATACGCAAGTTGCAGGATCCTGCCTTCTGCAGTTCTCACTATGTTGTATTTGCTACCAAGGAAGGTATAGTGAAGAAGACCTGTCTTGCGGAATATAGCCGTCCGCGCACCAATGGCGTGAATGCCATCAACATCCGTGAGGAAGACAGGGTGATTGCCGTTAATCTGACCAACGGTACGGACGAAATCATCGTGGCCAACCGCAATGGACGTGCCGTCCGCTTCAGCGAGTCTGATGTTCGTACCATGGGGCGTGTTAGTACCGGTGTGCAGAGTATCATTCTGGACAATGACGGTGAGGATGAAGTAATAGGCATGGCCGTTATCAATGATCCCGAGGCCGAGAGCATCATGGTAATGAGTGACAAAGGCTGGGGCAAGTATACCTCGGTGGAGGCATATCGCAAGACAAACCGCCATGCCAAGGGGGTTAAGGCCATGAACTTGGCGGATAACAGTAAACTTGTGACCCTGCAGGTAGTGACCGAGGAGGACGACTTGATGATTATAAACAAGTCCGGCACCGTGATACGCCTGCATGTAGATGACATAAAGGAGACAAAGAACCGTGCCACCCAGGGTACCAAGGTAATCGAGCTGAAGAAGCGTGGCGACAGTATCGCTCATGTCTGTGTGGTGCCGCGTTCCGATGAGGAAGAGGATGACGGATCTGCCGTCACTGCCAGCGAAAGCCTGCCCATGCCGGCCGATACGGATGTCCAATCCGCAGAGGATGCCGGTGATGTCGTTTCTCAGGAATAATGTTATATTGGCACTATAGGTAAAAATTATTATCCAACCACTTAAACAAAATGTTAAGCTATGAAAAAGATTATTTTCGCGCTTGCCATTGCTCTATTGTCAGGTAGCGCAATAGCACAGACTCCGGAAGACAAGGAAGCCGCCAAGGCTGCCAAGGCTGCTCTGAAGGAAGCAACAAAGTCAGCCAACAAGCAACTTTCCGATGGTATGAGTTGCGCACAGCAGGTTTTGGCCTGCCAGCAGGCGATTCAATTGGAACAGCAAAAAGGTGATGCTGCCAACAATGCGTTAATTGCCGAGAACGAGTCCAAGATTCAGGCACTGTCACTTCAGGGTATCGATCACCTTACCGCCGCATTGGCTACAGAGTACATCAAGGACAACAAGAAGTTTGAGGCTTACAAGGCTTTGGACGACATGGCCACAGCCGTGCTTAACAGTGAACTGGTGAAGGCCTACAAGAAAGAGGCTTACGACCGTGCTGCATTAGCTAAGGCTATTTTTGCCATCACCGAAGCTTGCCACGGAGAGCTTACCTATGGCAAGACTAATGATCAGATGCAGAATGTCATAATACAGGCTGTGAAACTGAAGTTCCCCAAAACACATTCATACTATGCTTATCTGTGCCAGTTCTGTATCGAGGCAAAGGATATGGATGGTGCCCAGAAGGCTTTGGACGAGTACATCGCGTTTCCATCCAAGTATCCTGAGGTGGCAGACAACGAAGAGGTGAAGAACCCCGAGTATCCTGCATCACAGTTTGCTTTCAACATCTTCTATACGGCTTTCAACGACAAGAACGTTGAATTGATGGACAAATACTATGACCAGGCGTTGGAATTTGACAACAAGGACAGTCATAACTTTGTGCTGCGTGCCAAGGCTCAGCTTTTGAAGGAGCAGGGCAAGACTGAGGAATGGATTGCTGCCCAGAAAAACATTATCGCCAGTGAACCCGATAGTGAGATGGGAGAGATTGCCATGCAGCAGTTGATGGCTCATTTCAGCGATGTCGGTACGGAGGCTATGGATACATACACGGCAGAGATGATTGAGAAGTATCCCAATAACAGTATAGCCAACTATTGCCGTGGTTTTGCTTTCTATTCCAAGAATCAGTTCGATGAGGCAATCAAGTATTTCCAGAAGTCTGTGGAGCTTAATCCCGATTATGCGGATGGTGTCTACAACTGTGGTTACTGCCATTATCAGAACGCATTGGCAAAGGCGCGTGACATCAGCGGTAAGCAAATGAAGTCCCAGGCCGCTGTCGATGCTGCTACCGCCGAGGTTAAGGCATTGTTTGCCAAGGCTGCCCCTTATTTCGAGAAGTATCGCGAATTGGATACCGAGGCTGATGCCTCCAAATGGGCAAATCCATTGAAGGTAATCTACAACAACATTGGCGAGAAAGAGAAGGCTGCCGAAATGGAGGCCTACATCAAGTAATCACTTTCTTGTGACATACATAGAGTGCATCGCAGGTGTCAAAGCCTGTGATGCACCATTGCAAACTATAATATATCTAAGATGTGGAGGCCGTGATTGCAAATGGCTGTCTGACGGCCACACATTAACGTTGACATAGTTGCTTGATTAAGGATGAAGCGAATACTATTGATATTTATGTTGATACTGCTTTCGGCTCCTTATGTCCAGTCGCAGAAGAAGGTGACTGTGAACAAGAGGCTGAAAGAAGCACGTGCTGCCGTAAAGTCCAATTCAGGACAGGAGAATATCGAACGTATTCTTCTGGACAGTATCGCGCTCCCCACCACTACAGATGAGATAAAGGCCGAAGGATACCATCTTTGTGCCCTGTTGGAACAAAGCATGAATGATGGTTTGAACATGAGTGCCTACCTGAAACAGAATATAGACACGGTCCGTCTCTATCGGACGATATTTAATATATACGACTACACTCTCAAAAGTGACTCCATAGACGCGAAAGGCAGGTTTAAGGATAAAAACCGCAAACTTCGTGCCCTTCACAGGCAAAACCTGCTTGGTGGAGGTAAGTTTCATTTGCGTGGCTCCAAATGGTCTGAAGCATATCCTTTCTTTGACATGTTCCTGAGAACATGCACCACGGATATGGACAGCATTGTTGGGCGTGTGGCCTATTGGGCTACGGTTTGTGGTATGAACGAGAACAATCCTCTTCATGTATTGCGCCATGTTGATACGGCCATAGCTCTGACACCTGACAAGGAACGTCCGGCTTTGTCGGAATACAAGGCGCGTTCTTGCGTCAGCCTTGGCGATAGCGCACAATGGTTGAGTATTCTTGAGGACGGAGTGAACAGCTACCCTGGATACAACTATTTTTTTCTCAATCTGATGGACTATTATATGCGTCATGGCCAGACTGAACGTGGATTGGAACTCACGGATTCCTTGGTAAGGAACGATGGGGATCGTGCCGTGTACTGGTTTGCCATGAGCATGTTTGCTCTAAATCGTGGAGAGTATGAGAAGTGTATCCGTATGAGTGAAGAATGTCTTTGCCGTGAGCCGGACAACGTAGACGCACTCTATAACAAAGGCATCTCACTGTTGAACATGTCCTTGACTGAGAACTCGTCTTCTCGGCGTGTGTCGCTCTACCGTAGGGCACTGGAGCCTATGGAGCGTGTACGCGAACTCTCGCCGGAGGACGTGGAAAGGTGGGGTAATCCATTGTACAGAATATATCTCAACTTGAACATGGGCAAGAAGTTCGAGGAGATAGATACACTTCTGATCAGGCACTTGGATGCCAAGAAAGCCAAATCGGGAGATGATAATGCGGTTGCTCCTCTCCAGACATCGGAAAACGAGCAGCCATCCATGGACAAGCATTTGGGAAATTGATTGGCAAAATATAGGACAGAGATGGGGAGAAACCTCTTGTTGGCCATATTCACGGTATTGGTGTCTGCGGCATGTACGCGGCAAGACACAACCCTGCCCGATGACTTTAATCATCGGGCGTATGCTCTGCGTTATGTGGATGTGGACCAGTCTCTGCACTATGCCAATATGGCCTATGCGCTTAGTAGCGATTATCCTGATGGACAAGCCGAGGCGATGAACCACAGGGCTTTCGTGTGGTATCAGCAGATGTTGTTCTCGCGTGCCATTGCGGAGTTGAACCGTGTTGATTCGGTGACAAGCAATCAAGTGGAGTTGCTTTGTGCCGATGTCATGCGAATGAAAATAACGCAGCGCACAGGAGAATTAAGGATGTTCTATCGTGCGTGGCACAATGCCGAAAGGCGGCTTATGCGTATAGATGAGGAACTGGACCTTCTTTCCCCACATCATCAAGGCCGTGTCTTGTATGCACGGACAGAAATGCATATCATAGCCTCCACCTATTATTATTATTCCATGCAGGTGGCGGCTTCGAGGGTGGAAATGCATCAGCTGGATGCTTATATGCGTTTGCCAAGGGATACGGCGCAATGGTGTAACTACATGTATATGCTTGGTGACGGTGGTTTGCTGGAGGGAGACAGCATAATCGTTGCATTGAACGAGTTCGATTATCTGACAAACGTCCTTGCCTTGGCACGTCGCCGCAACGACAAGTATTTTCAAGCCAATGCCTTGCAGTCACTCTCCATTGCTTTGGAAACGGCGGCGCAAAGGGACTTGGTCAAGCGTACGCATGGCGGAGTCTTGAATTATTTTTTTGGACAATATGCAAGTGTTTCCGGTGAAATTTGCGAAGATTCCCTGCCTCTTCTTCTCGTGGAGCATTCTTTGGCATTGTTTCGTGAATATGGCGACCGTTTCCAGACGGCCAATGTATTGCGTACCAAGTCAGAACTACTTTTTCGCCAGGGACGTTATGCAGAAGCCTTGGACCCATTGCTGGAGGCTTTGGAAATAATTGAGGAGCAGCACAAGATAGAGGCAAAATGTGTTCCGTACTGGGAGGCTCGGATTTACGAACGACTTTCTCTTACATACAGTGCATTGGGAAATAAGGATCTGGCACAGGAAGCTCGTGGTATATACTTGTCTTTGCTTAGCTCCATGCGGCAGAATCTTGAGAGTGATGCCCGTGCCGAGGAATTACAGTCATACAACAATCGTCTCTACATCAGTCTCTCCGTCATTGCCGCCATGGTGCTGATAGTCATAGCCGTATTTTGGATACAGCTGAGGAGGCTGAAAAAGAGAACGTTGCTTCAAGAACGCGAGGCGGAGGAAACGTTGCAATTGACCAAAGACGAAACATGTGCCAGGGAGATGGAACTTGCCAGAGAGAAGTTGTTGAACATAGAGCGCAGGGCCAACGTCAGCTTGGCGGAGAATGTGCTGCCATACATCAATCGCATGCTGCATACTCATGATATGGAGTATGTTGCGGAGCTTTCGGCTGAGATACTTCGCATAAACAATATCCTTACGGACTGGATACAGGTAAAGCGTGGCATGGTGGCCGTTAATATCAGTACATTTGCTCTGCAACCACTGCTGAATACGATAGCCAAGAACAAAGCCACTTTCCAGCGTAGAAACATTGCGCTTGATGTACCTGTCGTTGATGTTTCGGTAAAGGCTGACCGGGCTTTGACCTTATTCATGATAAACACATTATGCGACAATGCACGCAAGTTCACTCCTTCCGGCGGACGGGTAAGCATCCTCGTTGAGGCAACAGACACTGTGGTGGAGATTTCCGTGCGTGATACCGGATGCGGACTCAGCCCGGAGAGTGTGGACATGATCAATAACAGCAAGGTCTATCGCATTCCGGCTTCCAAACCTGCTGAGCATACAGGCGACGAGGAAGGACATGGATTCGGTTTTGGCTTGATGAATTGTCGGGGTATCATAGACCAGATGAAGAAGCTGTCCTCCCGCTTCCAATGTTGCGCCTTTGGAGTTGAGAGTGCGCTGGGGCAGGGGAGCCGTTTCTGGTTCAGGTTGCCCAGAGTGCTTCTCGTTATACTGGCATTTGGCTTTGGCCTGTCCGGATGGACACAGGACAACGAAGTGGTAGCTGTGCCAGACAATAGTCAAGACAGTATGTACCAGGTATTCCACGATTATAGGAACATACCAGGGTCGGAGCGTGATTACAATGCGGCATTGGAGGCGTATCATGCTCTGTGCAACAGCAACTATATATCGCTTTACCGGGAAGCCCTGTATTATGGTCATCGTGCAATAGCCTTGGTTCCTGAAGACAGCATCGCCCTGCGGATGCACATAGAGAACGAGATGGCTTTTGCCTCTCAGTCCCTGCACCTGTGGGATGAATACAACTATCACAATATGCAATGTGCACGGTTGCACGGGATACTGACGACAGACCCCGGCTTGCCTATCTATGCGCAACAATTGCATACTCTGCAGTCTGAAATAAGCGGAGCCATTTTTGTCACACTCATGCTTTTCCTCTGTTCTGTATTCTTCCTTGTGCTGGTGATTAGGCATTCGCGTCGACGTAGAGGCGAGATGTTGAAGCAGGAGGAAATGCAGGTACAGCAGAACGAAGCCCTTAATCGCGTGCAATATGAGCTGGACCGTGTGCATATCCAGAACCGCATCCTGGACAACTGCCTTTCCACCATCAAGCATGAGACCATGTACTATCCTGCACGCATACAGCGTATGGCCTTGAGCCGGGATGTGGACATTCTGGAGTTGACCCAGTTGATGAACTATTATAATGAAATTTATACCATCCTCTTGGAGCAGGCTCAAAGACAGATACCAACAAGGCTGTCCATGGACGAAAGTCTGTTGGCCGAGTTGAAGCGAAGGATAATGTCCGCCATAGGCAACGTGCCTTCCACCACGAGTGTGTCCGAGAGAGACAATCTAATGGAAATAAGGGTCAGACCGCAGGATGCACATATTCCCGACAACCTTTTCACTCCGGACGCAGGTAACCTGGACGCTTTTGTAGCGCGAGAGATAGTGCGTATGCATGATTCCGCATGCGGATTTCCCGGGCTGAGACTATATGTACAAAATAACGAAATCATTATAACATTATGGAAGAATTCAAGGTTATCATCGTTGAGGACGTTCAGTTGGAACTGAAGGGTACCGAGCATATATTCAGAAGCGAGATTCCCGAAGCCACTATAATAGGAACTGCACAGAACGAGGCAGAACTGTGGAAGTTGATGCGCCAGGGCGTTCCCGACATGGTTCTCTTGGACCTCGGTTTGGGCGGAAGCACTACTGTGGGCGTGGATATCTGCCGTCAGTTGCGCGACCGTTACAGTAGTTTGCGTATCCTCATTTTCACTGGCGAGATATTGAACGAACGCCTGTGGATAGAGGCACTCTCCGCTGGTGCCGACGGCATTATATTGAAGACAGGCAACCTGTTGCAGCGGGATGATGTATTGCTGGTAATGCACGGGCGTCGTTTGGTTTTCAACGAGCCTATCTTGCAAAAGATACTTTCCCGTTATCGCAAGAGCGTGTTGGGGGAGGTGCAGCAGAGCGATGCTCTGATTGACTATGACATAGACGAATATGACGAACGTTACCTGCGTCATCTGGCATTGGGCTATACCAAGGATATGATTGCCAACCTCAAGGGTATGCCCTTTGGTGCCAAAAGTCTTGAGAAGAGGCAGGTGGATCTCATCAACCGCCTTTTTACCGGTAGTGAACGTACAGGTGTCAATGCTACGCGCTTGGTGACCAAGGCACTGCAATTACACATAATAGATTTGGATAATCTGAAGCCAGATGAAGAATGAATCCCGGACATGGTGCCACATGACCGGGACAAGGAGATAAGGGAAATGTATTGTCATGAATGAATTATTGAGATATTTATGGCTTCATGGTACGGAATGCGCGGCATCCGAACTGCTGGTCTATGTAATCCTGTTGTTGGCTGCCGTCGGAAGCGTGTTGCGCAGCAAGATACTGAAGGTACGCGACCAGGATGGCATGGTTGCAGCCATTGTTGTTGCTGTCATCACCAATGCCGTGTTACTTGCAGCAGCCATGCTGCCAGGCAGTCCTCTGCTGGGTGTCACCGGCAGGGTCTTCCCTTCACCATGGAGCAATGGCCTGTTTCAGAGTTTGTGTGTCGAGTGCATTCTTGTCTGCTTTGTTTTCGGGTTGGTGTCAGGCACCGTGCATTCCGGACGCGATGTATTGGAACTCGTCACCTATGGCATAGCGCGTTGGCCATGGGCGATATTGTTGGCCATGGTAGTGTCTTTCTTCGTCAATAGTCTTTGACACCATTTACCGGAAGAGAATACATGATGAACATAGATAATTTGTCCAAAGAACTGAACCGGAGCCAATTGGAAGCGGTTTTGTGCAACGATGCACCTTCGCTGGTGATAGCCGGTGCCGGGTCCGGCAAGACCAGGGTACTTACCTACAAGATTGCCTATCTGCTGCATTGCGGCATGCAACCATGGAACATTCTGGCCTTGACTTTCACTAACAAGGCTGCCAAGGAAATGCGCCAGCGTATCGGCCGCATGCTGGACGAGCGCACGGCAGCAGGTTTGTGGATGGGTACGTTTCACAGCATTTTCTCGCGGATACTTCGACAGGAATGCGAGTGCCTGGGCTTTGGACGAGATTTTACCATATATGATGCCTCTGACAGCAAAAGTCTGATAAAGAACATTATCAGGGATATGCAACTGGATGACAAGACTTACAAGCCTGGTAGCGTGGCCTCGCGTATCAGCATGGCCAAGAACCGGTTGATTCTGCCTGAGGAATACATGGCCGACAGGCGCAACATCGAGGCTGACCGCCAGGCGCGCATGCCTGCCATAGGACAAATATATCATCGTTATTGGATGCGGTGCCGACAGTCCAATGTCATGGACTTTGATGACCTCCTGCTTTACACCTGGATTCTGCTTAGTCAGCATACAGATGTGGCAAGGAAATGGGAAGAACGCTTCCAGTTCGTACTGGTGGACGAGTATCAGGATACCAACTATGCACAGCACCAGATAGTATGGCTTCTGACGCAGCAACGCCAGCGAGTGTGCGTGGTGGGCGATGATGCCCAGAGCATATATTCGTTTCGGGGAGCCAATATCGACAACATCCTGCGTTTTCAGGAACGCTACCATGGGAGCCGACTTTTCAAACTGGAGGAGAACTATCGTTCCACCCGGACCATCGTGTCGGCCGCCAACTCCCTTATCGGACACAATAGCGAACAGATACCCAAGGAGGCTTATTCCCAAAAGGCGCCAGGCGAGCCAATCAGCGTATTGCAGACCTATAGCGACATAGATGAGGCGAATGCCGTGGCCAAGTGCGTGCGCGAGTTACATCGCAACGAACAGATACCGTATTGCCAGATGGCCGTTCTTTACCGCACCAATGCCCAAAGCCGTGCTTTCGAGGAGGTCTTGCGCAAGTCTGCAATACCTTATCGCGTGTATGGGGGCACGTCATTCTATCAACGCAAGGAAATAAAGGATGTCATTGCCTATCTTCGTCTGGTGGTAAATCCGCAGGACGAGGAAGCCATGCGGCGTATAATCAATTATCCTGCCCGCGGCATAGGTCAGACAACCATGGACAAGGTCTTCCATGCCGCTTTGCAGCACGAATGCCCGCCTTGGGAAATACTATGCTCCCCTCACTTGCTGGATGTCAACGGTGGTACTCGCAACAAGCTGTCATCCTTTGTACAGATGATAAACTCTTTCCATGAGCGTCACACAGCTGACGATGCCCATGCTTTGGTACTGGATATTGTCCGCAATAGCGGCTTGCAGGCCGAGGTCAACCGTGGCGTGGAGCCTGAGGACCAGGCACGCAGGGAGAACTTGCAGGAACTGCTTGATGGTATGGCCACCTTTGTTCAGGAGCGCAAGGAGCAGGGCGAGGGGGCTTTGCTGGCAGACTATTTGCAGGAAGTGTCTTTGTTGAGCGATACCGACGAGAACGAATCGCTGAGCGAAGCCCGCCTTACCCTCATGACTGTGCATTCGGCCAAGGGGCTGGAGTTCCGTGTGGTCTTTGTGGTGGGCATGGAAGAAGACCTTTTTCCGTCGCAGATGTGTATGGACAGCCTGCGTGCGTTGGAGGAGGAACGTCGCCTGTTCTATGTGGCCATGACGCGTGCCGAGGAGTATCTGATAGTCACCAACGCCCGCAGCCGTTTCCGTTATGGCAAGGTGGAGTTTTGCCGTCCTTCCCGTTTCTTGCGTGAGATAGACCCGCGCTACCTGCGTGTACGTGGCATAGGTGCTACGCCTTCGGACGGAGGAGTGGCTTCCCTTTCGGGCAGGGAAATGCCTCGCAGACCTGTTGTTGCAAATCAGGTACCCAAGCCGACACCTCGGGACACGGACCGCTTTGTCCGTGTCACTCAGGCCAAACCTGCAGTTACGGCTTCCGCAGCAGCAGCCATGCCGGACGTATCGGTAGGTACGCGTATTCTGCACGACCGCTTCGGCAACGGGGTGATAACTGCAATAGATGGCAAGGGAATAGACACCAAGGCTACTGTATCATTTGAGAATGTGGGGACCAAGCAGCTTCTGCTGCGCTTTGCCAAGTTCAAAATCATGTGATGCGGCTATGGCTGGTCGGGGTGTTGATATCCGGTTGTGGATGTAAGTGCTTTTCAATAGGGAACTTATTCTTGGCCTCATGCCATTACGAAAGTGGCCTCAGTATTGTCTGCACCTATGGTATAGTATGGACGTGTCCTCGGCCATACTATGGTCGCGTCCACGACAATACTATGGTCAAGAACGGGTATGCGCGAGGGTGTCACGAGGTAAGCGACTTCCACTCTTTATGTTCAACAAAACTGTCATTGTAAATCTTCATGTGTCATAGCAATGATAGAATGCAGGTCTGGCACACCATATTCCCCATGTACTTGCATATGAATATTGGATATAGAATGACAGATTCGGAGTTAAGTCCGGTCGTAACAATAGTCAGCTCCCCCGTTCGTGAATTCACGAACGGGGGAGCTGACTATTGGAGATAAACCTTGCCTTTTCAAGCAATGCTGTCTATCAAAGCCTCGGGAGAGACCACCGACTGTTCGCCGGTAATCATGTTTTTCAGTGTTACTTTGCCCTCGGCCATTTCGGTCTCGCCAACTATGGCCACGTAAGGAATCTGTTTGGCGTTGGCATATTGCATCTGCTTTTTCATCTTGGCATTGTCAGGGTAAATTTCGGTACGTATGCCATTTTTTCGCGCATCCGCCACGATTGGCAGAGAGTATGCCACCTCGGCTTCCCCGAAGTTCACAAACAGCAGTTGGGTTGCGGTGCGTACCTGCTCGGGATAGAGGTCCAGCTGGTTCAATACGTCATATATGCGATCGGCACCAAAGCTGATTCCCACACCGCTGAGTCCCGGCATGCCAAAGATGCCCGTGAGGTTGTCGTAGCGTCCGCCACCGGTGATGCTTCCTATCTGCACGTCCAGGGCCTTGACCTCGAATATGCATCCCGTATAGTAATTGAGACCGCGTGCCAGGGTCAAATCCAGTTCTATAGGGTTGTTCAGCGGACAACGTGCCTGTAGTGTGGATAGTACGAAAGCTACCTCTTCCACACCCTTAAGGCCTGTCTCGCTCTGAGCCAGTACCTGACGCATGGTATCCAATTTCTCTTCATTGCTGCCGCTCAACTGTATGATTGGCTGCAACTTGTCCACACCCTCCTGGGGGATGCCGACGGATAGCAGTTCCTCGTTCACCTTGTCCAAACCGATCTTGTCCAGCTTGTCTATGGCCACGGTGATGTCCACTATCTTGTCGGCCTGGCCTATGACATCGGCGATGCCTGAGAGTATCTTGCGGTTGTTGATTTTCAAGCACACGCGTATGCCGAATCTTGTGAACACGGTGTCGACTATCTGCATCAGTTCCACTTCGTTCAAGAGCGAGTCGCTGCCCACTACGTCGGCATCGCATTGATAGAACTCGCGGTAACGGCCCTTCTGTGGGCGGTCGGCGCGCCATACGGGTTGTATCTGATAGCGTCGGAATGGCAATTGCAATTCCTCGCGGTGTTGCACCACATAACGTGCAAAGGGTACGGTAAGGTCGTAGCGCAGGCCTTTTTCTGAAAGCTGCGATGTCAGTCTTCCCAGAGTGTTGCCCGTCCATTCATCGGCCGTGACGTGAGAGCGGAAATCACCGCTGTTGAGGAGCTTGAATAGCAGCTTGTCCCCTTCCTCTCCATACTTTCCCATCAGCGTGGAGAGATTCTCCATTGCCGGGGTCTCTATTTGCTGGAAGCCGTAGAGGGCATATACTGAACGTATGGTATCGAAGATATAATTTCGGCGTGCCATTTCCATGGGGCCAAAGTCACGTGTACCTTTTGGGATGCTTGGTTTCATGTCAGTATGTGTTTTGTTTTTTTGATTTTGTTGAGGTGGCTGTCGTTATTTCATGCAAAGGTAAGCATAAATGTCGTAATGTCATGCCTTATATATAAAAATAATAGCAAAAAGCGGAGGTACGGAAACCAAATTATATAGCTTCGCTCCGCTTGTTGTGAATTATATTAGGACTGGACAGTTTGGAAATCCGTTGTTCAGTCCGTCAGGTATTTGTTTAAACAATATGATTTTTTGAATGTAAGCATAACGAATAAGTTTTCGTGATTATTTTCGGATAAATTCCAATGCATTGAAAAACAATGTCATAATATGCGGTATGCGTATAAGATTTATGTGTGTGCATAGAAAAAAGCATAAATATTTGCGAATGTCTATAAAATTGTATACATTTGCAGTCGTCTGAAAAATGACAATAAATTAAAATGGGGTTAGCCACTGCAATAGACTGTGCCATTATGCTATTGTGCTCCTGCTTGGGAGACAATAAGATAAAGGAGGAGATGGAGCGTTTTTACGGTCAACATGTATTGCGGCCTTTGGAGACAGTATGCTGTATATGGCATGTTTTCTTACAGAGTATTCATGTCTATAAAAACAATGCGATTCATTACTATAGCAGTTGTTTTGTGAAATATCATAAATAGGTTATAAAACGGAAAGGAGGTTCAAATTACAGCGATTAGTAGTGGAAATGATATGGAGGACATATCAACAGTCAATTCATAGGATACTATGCAAATGTCAATGGGTTCACCAAAGTGTGCTTTGCCTGTCCCATACCCAAACTGGCACGGATAAAATAAACATGTAAATCATTTCATGACGTAAAATTTATGAACAAGAAATTTTTCTATGCAATATCTGTTGCAGCTGCTATCATTGGTTACTTCTGATAACAAGTATTCTGGGTATATCAATACGACGGACAAGAACAAGTACAGAGAATTTAAGACAGAAATTCAAACAGATACTGCTGGTGTTAAGATATCTATTCAGTATCAACGTACTTGTACGACTTATTATACCTATTGTAAACATACAGGAAAGACAAAACACGAATGTCATAGTTCATTGAACGGGCTTGTGTCAGATTGTGGCAGCTGGTCCAAGAATTAGCACCTGACAAGGAGGTGTTGAAAAATAATGTACATGTTTGATAGGCACATAGTATTATATTTAATTTCTAACACATATTTCTAAGCACTTTATACCATGAATAAAAATAAGATTCTACTTTATATTGGCCTGTGTTTTTGCATAGGTTGTACAGATTCGGTAAGGAACACAGAGGCAAATGTTGATTTGGACAAAAGCATATCGCTTGATTCTGTCACAGAGTATTTATGTCCTGACAGTCTGGTACTTGTGTCGTCCGATGAATTGGCAATAGTGAATTTCGACAGGATAATCCGTCGCAATGCGGATGTTTTTGTCCTGGATAAGATGCAACAAGCAGTTTTCAAAGTCAATACCTCATCCAAGAGTTTGCAGCGGATTATCAATTGTATGGGAAGCGCGCAAAACGAGTATACAGACATCACTGATATCGCAATAGACGAATCTGGCAATATCTATGTCTTTGACAGTGACTCGCGGAAAATAAACCGGTATAATGCCGATGGTCAATTCCTCGGAATGATAAATGTAGTCAGCGGAACATCAATGGCCATTACAGAGCGAAATATCGCCATAAATACCAATCAGCTGGAGGACAATCAAGTTGTCGTCTTCTCGCTTTCCGGAGAACAGCTTTATCGGACGGCACCCTGTGACGGGCAGTCCCGGCAATATACACTTGATGATGTGGGAGGCATTGTTGCATTAGAGGACAAATTCCTGTATACTACACCGTTTGATTTCCATATCTACCAAGCAGACAAGTCCGGTTCCATGCCGTTTGTGTTACTGAATTGTGGAGACAGGCAATTCGATGTACGGGAATTGGAGGGACTTGATTATCTGGCTTACCAGAAGGTGCTAATGAAGAATTCAGACAAGGTGATGTCATTCGGTCATCTATGTACATACGACAATCTGATATTCCTTTCTGCAGATGGAGGTGACCAGCTGATGTATGACAGTAAAAGGAATACGGTGCTGACGGTTTCCAATGTGGAGGCTCCGTACAACACACTTTTTTCCTCCCCTGTGTCTGTTGGTGCGGATGGCAAATTCTGTGTAGCCTTGAGCGATTCAAATGTGCGTGAAGGCTATTTTACGTGGTTCAAGTCTCACGAGACAAAATTGCCTCAATTACAACCGGCAAAGGAATGTGGTGTAGATGACTACTCTTTTTGGCTCTTGATGGGACATGTCCGTTGAGATTGCGCCAATTATGTGATATAGCCTGTTGCTTGCGTTTAATTCATAAGAAAATTAACGAACAAAATCACCGATGGATGAAAAATTACTCTATCCATCGGTGCTCCTAAACGCATTATTTCAACGTTCCTTCATCGTTTTTCTCTCATTCTCGTTTTTTTTTGGTATCTTTGCGGAAAATACTACGTATGTAATGAATCCACATGATAGCGAAGTAGCCAGTGCCATGCACCAGCGCATGAGGGATGCCTTGCGGTTGGCTCAGACACGCATGCAGAATCTTGAAGAAAACCTCAAACGTTTGCGCTCCTTGCAAGGCAAACTGTATAGCCATCAGCAGCTGAATGCCGAATTGGATATCAATTCGAAACACCTCTTTGCTCTCAACAAGGAGTATGCTTCCATGTCCGAAGAGGCGGATGAGATGGATCGCTTTGAAACTTTCGAGAGCGTGATGGCACCTTTCTTGAGAATGCAGATGCTGGAACAGGATGCCGAAGAGAACCGACGCAATGGCAACGAACTGGAGCAGGAAATGCGCCGCACTGCAGACGAGATAGAGGAACTGCGCAAGAATCTGATGCACAGTCGCGACATCACCAAGACGGCTGATGCCAGGCATCGCGACCTGTGCCACACAGTGGATGAATGCAGCAGGCATGATGGGGCGTGTGCCGTGATAGAGGACAGCGTGAAACGCATGACGCAACTTCTGGCCTTGGAAGAAGACCGTCTGGATAGTATTAAGAGCATGCTTGACAGCCGGCGGACGGCATGTGCGGAGTATGAGCACAAGTTGGAAGTGTTCAATGCCCGTCGTCATACCATGGAAAGCCACGAGAGCATGTTGGGGCGTGCCGATTTACTATTGATGATGTTGCAACGTCTTGAAGAGTTGGCCGAAAATCTCAGTAGCAAGACACTTTTGTACGAACGTAATGCCGATGAGCAGCAACGTTGCAACGAGGAACTGGCACGTATCATTTCCCGTCACGATGACATAGGCCAGCAGATACAGAGCCTGCAGGACGAGATACGCATACATCGTGCCAACACCAGCGGCATACGGAGCTATGAGGTGCAGGAGAGGGTCATGGCACTCAAGAGCCGCCTGCTCCTGTTGAATGCCGCGCAGAGTCTGTGGCGTCGTATAAGTACGGGGTATTCCACTATCGAGGAAAAGACGCAATTGATAAATTCCTTGCGTCTGGAAATCGAACATGACATGAAGGCGGAACAGGAATTGACCGTTTCCGTGGCTACGTTGAAGCGTTTGGCTTCCGACAAGGAGTATTCTCTGAATATGAGCAAGAGTCAAAGTCTTATCAGCTTGAGGTCGGATTTGGTAGAGGGCACGGCATGTTCGGTATGTGGTGCCACGCATCATCCTTACCATAGCGACACGATGCAGGACCAGTACAAGCTCATTAGTGATTTCCGCAGCGATTTAGAGTCTTTGTCAGGGGAGTTGCAGGGACAGGAAAAGCAACTGTCCATGCTGCATGACAAACTGACCAGCAACCTTGGTCGGCAGGTGGCTGAGCAGCAGAACCTGGAGGTAGTGCGCCTTCGCCAAAGCCAGGATGTGAAAGAATGGAGAGTGTTTGCACAGTTGGATCCCACGTTCACAGATTGCTCCGCCAGTACCGACAGTGATGCACGCATGGCTACAATACGTCAGTTGCTTGACAATGCTCAGAGAGACCTGCAAGGTGCTGAAGCCGAGTTGGGTGAGTTCAATTATCATACTGCCCAGATAACAACTCTTTCAGGCCGGATTTCACAGTTGGAGGACAGCAGGTCCGAGATTGACATCCGTATGAACGAGGCCAAATCTCGCAGTCGTATTCTGGCATCACAGGAGGAGAAACTGGCTCTGTCACGCAAGTTGGCTCAGGAGAAATATCATCGTCACTACGACCTGTTACAGCAAGAGATAACCCTGCCGGAGTGGTTCCGTGCATGGCAAAACAATTCCGAGGGCCTGTATATGAATATAAAGCAAATGGCTTCGGACTGGCAGGAAGTTAATGCCGCTATTGCAGAAACCGGCAGGTTATTGTCAGAAGACTCAGTCAGATGCGAAATGCTGGATGCCATGCGGAAACAGTGTGAACACGGCGTGGACATCCTTCGTGAAGAACTGCGGTTGAGCAAGAGCAAGTATGGAGAGTTGCGCGAGCAAAGGCAGGCACTCCTATCTGGTGTCAGCACGGGAGAAGCATTGGACCATTCTTTGGACACTTATCTCAAGGCTCAGGAGGAGCATACCTCCAGCATAGAGAAACTGCATAGGTTGGCTTTGCGGCGCAAGGAACAGGAAGGTGCCTACGGGAACGTGCGGCATATGGGAGAGGTATTGGACGAGAAGGTACGTGCCCAAAAGAATCTCGTGGACTTATGGATAAGGTCTTATAATGCTTCGCATCCTCCTGTGCAGTATGGCGAGCTTAACAATGTGCTGACACGCAACATAGATTGGAATGACAAGCGCAAACGTATCAGGGAGAACAGGATGGATACCTTGTTGCAACAGCAGAAAGTGAAGGAATTGCAGGCGGAAATCATAGCCTTGGAGGTGGACACTGGTACCTTGACAACCAGTCAGCTGACCGAAAAGCAACTGGCAACAGAATTACAGATTGAGCAACATGAGGCTTCGCTTAGGGAAGTAACCATGCAGATTGCCAAGCTGAAAATAGAACTGGGGTTATGACAAACTGCTCTTCATGACAATGGACCAATCATTCTGCTGACGCTTATGAACACCATTGTACTATTACAAAATGGAATAACATGGAAGGCAAGAAAGCAAAGTGCATAACTTACACGACGTCACTGAGCACTCCTCTTGTTGAAACTATCTACGAGAAGATAATGTTGAAGTTCATCGTGGAGAAGAAGTACCGTGAACCTGCCTATACGGCACAGATGATGGCAGACGAGATTGGTTATAACGTGCGCTATATCAGTGCCGTGGTGCGTCTGAGATATAGAGGTAACTTCTCGCAGCTTATCAATGACTTCCGCATCAGGGAGGCCATGTATATGATTACCGACAAGCACTTTGCCAGCATGAAGATGGAGGACATCGCCACGGCCACAGGCTTTTCCAACCGTCAGGGATTCTATACGGTGTTTTCACGTAAGTGCGGCATGACTCCTACGGACTATAGGCAGAGGTTCTCTATGCAAGATGGTAGGGCTGATATAATAGACATTATGAAATGACGATGGAGACTTTTGAATACGAAAACATGCGTTTTGCAGACATACAGTTGCTAAGGTACAGGGTTCCTGCTTTTGACTCGTTGTCGTTGAAGCAGAAACTGTATATTTATCACCTTGCAGAGGCCGCTTTGTGGGGACGAGACATCCTGTGGGACCAAAATTGTAGATACAACCTTGCGATACGCCGTTTGCTGGAAGACATCATGCTGCATTCGTCCATTGTGCACGAAGGTGATGACTGGACTGCATTCATGACGTATCTGCGTCAGGTCTGGTTTGCCAATGGTATTCACCATCATTACAGTACGGACAAGTTCATACCCGGTTTTTCCGCAGAGTGGCTTAGGAAAGCATATTCCAGTATTCCGTCTCCGGTTACCGGAACTGAAGAGTTCAATGCCCTGATTCCTATTATAACGGATCCTGCCGTCATGCCCAAACGGGTATGTCAGGATGCCGGGGATTTGCTTTTGGCTTCGGCATGCAATTATTATGATGATGGAATCACACAAACTGAGGCTGAACAGTTTTATCGCAATCTGAAAGCCGCTGCCCCTGATGCAGACAGACCTGTGATGTATGGCATGAACAGTCGTCTGGAACGAACTGAAGAAGGTACTCTGAAAGAGAATACTTATGGCACGGAAGGCCTCTATGGCTGTAGTCTACGGCGTATATGCATGCACTTGGACAAGGCATGTGAGTATGCCGAGAATGCCATGCAGGGGGACGTAATACGCTTGCTGATGGACTTCTACCGCACGGGGTCTCTGGACATTTTTGACAAGTATACCATAGAGTGGATAGGGGAAACTGATGGTGAAGTGGACTTTGTAAACGGCTTTACCGAGGTTTATGGCGATCCTCTTGGACTGAAGGCCTCATGGGAGGGCTATGTGAACATTCTGGACAGAGAGGCCACGCATCGTACAGAAGTACTGAGCGATAATGCACAGTGGTTTGAAGACCATAGCCCCGTGGATGAGCGGTTCAAGAAGAAGGAATGTAAGGGAGTCACTGCTCGTGTAGTGCAGGCGGCTATTCTTGGGGGCGATCTGTATCCGTCTTCAGCCATAGGCATAAATTTGCCTAATAGCAACTGGATACGCTCCGTATATGGTAGCAAGAGCGTGACCATAGGCAATCTAACCGAGGCCTATGAACAGGCGGCCAAGGGGAATGGTTTTCGTGAGGAGTTCATTCCCGATGAGGTTACACGGGAGATGGTTAATCGTTATGGCCATCAGCTGGACGATTTGCATACCGATTTGCACGAGTGCCTTGGGCACGGTTCCGGGCAATTGCTTCCTGGGGTGGATGCCGATGCCTTGGGTGTGCATGGCAGTACCATAGAGGAGGCAAGGGCCGACCTGTTTGCGCTTTACTATATAGCGGATTCCAAGATGTACGAATTAGGACTCACGCCTGCGGCCGATGCATGGCATAGCAATTATTACACATACATGCTCAATGGACTCTTGACGCAACTGGTGCGCATACAGCCAGGATGTCGGATAGAGGAGGCCCACATGCGTAATCGTGCCATCATTGCGCGATGGTGTTTGGAACAGTCTGTCTATTGGGCCAAGATTTTTGGCGCGGAGCCTGCTATGGAACTGACTCGCGTGAAAGGCAAGACTTGGCTTATCGTACATGACTATGCAACCCTGCGGCAATACATCGGACAGTTACTGTCCGAGATACAGCGGATAAAGAGCGAAGGTGACACTGCTGCCGCTGCTGCAATGGTGGAGAAATACGGTGTGGATGTGGACGAAACCTTGCACAGGGAAGTGCTGACACGATACAAGGCTTTGGATTTGGCACCATATAAGGGATTTATCAATCCACGTTATACTGCCGTCAAGGATGCTGACGGTAATGTGGTGGATGTTGCCATTGCTTATGACGAGACCTATGACGAGCAGATGCTGAGATATGGAAGAGACTATTCGTAATATAAAAAAGGAGCTACGTGCCAACATGAATGGTATTGCTTCTGCGCAAATGCGTGGAGGCGGGATGCCGCATCATGTGGTGTGGGGAATAGAGTTGCCTCGTCTGAGAAACATTGCAGCGGAGTTTCCGCATGACAGGCAGTTGGGGCAACGGTTATGGAACGAGAATGTCAGGGAGAGCCAGCTTTTGGGAATACTGCTGACACCTCCGTCTGAGTTTCTGCCCGAGGTTGCTGATATATGGGTACATGAAGCCAGCACGCCGGAGACTGTATCGTTGTTGGCTATGGAATTGGTGTTGCCACAACCGTGGGCAACGGACATTGCCTTTCGGTGGATTGCCGGGACATCCGCGTTGCCTGCCTTGTGCGGCTGGTTGACCGTGTGTCGGCTGTTGCGGCAAGGAGGTACGCTCATGCCACGTTCCGAGGCAGAACTTCGCGATCATGCCATGGCTGTTGGAGCAAACGCGCCGCTATATTTGCGAAAGGCCGTGATGCAGACTATGGAAGCCTTGGGGGAAAGAACATCGGTAACCACATAATGTGTCCGGTATCATGTTTAATGAGTGCATGATGAGCTAAAAGATAATACAATCAAGAACAATATAAACTCATGCCTCGTCATCATCACCACTCTGTGTGGAATGGCATAAGGATGGACTGATATGGCGTGGCTACAAACCAATATAACAATATGGCAAAAGGTAAAGTTGATGCCCTTTTGGGCATTGTATTCGGTGATGAAGGAAAGGGAAAGGTCGTGGATGTGTTCACCCCACGCTACGATGTGGTGGCGCGCTTTGCCGGTGGTCCCAATGCTGGGCACACCATCATCTTTGAGGGCAAGAAGTTTGTGCTGCGCAGCATTCCTTCCGGCATTTTCGATGAGGGAAAGATTAACATCATAGGCAATGGTTGTGTCATAGCTCCGGATCTTTTCATGGCGGAGGCCATGGAGTTGGAGGATGCTGGCTATGACTTGAAGACTCGTCTGCACATCAGCCGCCGTGCTCATCTGATATTGCCTACCCACCGGGTGCTGGACCGTGCCTATGAGGCTGCCAAGGGAAAGGACAAGGTTGGTACCACAGGCAAGGGCATAGGCCCTACATATAGCGACAAAGCCAGTCGTATAGGCCTTCGTGTAGGCGATATCGAAAATAATTTTGAGCAGAAGTATATGGCTTTGAAGTCTCGGCACGAGCAAATACTGAGTGACTTGCACTACACTGATTACGATCTCACGGAGGAGGAGAGCAAGTGGATGGCTGGCATCGAATACATGAAGCAATTCTCGCTTTGCGACACCGAGGCCGAAATAAATCAGGCGTTGGCCGAAGGTAAGAACGTCCTGGCCGAGGGTGCCCAGGGTACTATGCTGGACATAGATCATGGTACTTATCCTTTCGTTAGTTCATCCAGTACCTGTACTGGCGGTGTCTGCACGGGGCTTGGCGTGGCTCCCAACAGTATAGGCGAGATATTCGGTATCTTCAAGGCTTACAGTACCCGTGTTGGCTCAGGCCCTTTTCCTGTGGAATTGTTTGACGAGACAGGTGACAAGATTCGCGAGATAGGACATGAGTATGGGGCTGTCACTGGTCGTAACCGTCGTTGCGGATGGGTAGACATTGTTGCGCTCAAGTACGCAATCATGGTGAACGGTGTTACGCAGCTTATCATGATGAAGAGTGACGTGCTGGACACATTTGACACCATCAAGGTTTGCGTTGCCTATGAAAAGGATGGTGTCCGCACGACACAGATGCCCTATGATACAGAGGGATGGGCGGCTGTGTACGAGGAGATTCCTGGCTGGAAGACGGATCTTACTGGCATGACCTCAGCCACTCAGTTCCCCAAGGCTTTCCAAGACTATGTGGATTATTTGGAAAAGGCATTGGAGCGTCCCATTAGCATTGTGAGCGTAGGACCTGATCGTGCCCAGACCATAGTGCGTTAAGTGATTTTAGCTTCCTTTCCGAGGGTATGTATACAAGCACCGCAACATAGGTGGAGATGCAATAACATGTTTTCTTCCATCTATTGCGGTGCTTGCTTGTCCTTAACCCCAAATCGGTCATTAGAACGTCCATTTGTACAAATCAGCTGATTTGTATTGCCTTTTCCTCCATTTTGACATTCTCTTCGCCGTATTGCGTCCCGTTTCGTCTCGCCATAGCTCACTATGCCTTCGACAAAACGGTTGCAATACGAACGAAGATAAAGACAAAACGGATTGGAAATCTAATGACCGATTTGGGTTAAATATATCAGTGCCGTTATGGTGTTAGGATAGTATTTGATAGACTTGCGCTTATTGGTCAGTCTTTTTCTTCTTGGTCCAATAGGGACATCATGTGTAACATCTCGTCGCGCAATTGGGCTGCCAATGTGAAATCTAATTTGCGGGCGGCATCTTGCATACGTTGGCGTGTGTTTTCGATAGCTTTCTTCAATTGTTTAGGAGACATGGATTCCACAATCGGGTCTGCCACTTTCTGTACAGGTGTGTCCATCTCCACGTATGCACGCTTGTCTCCGTTTTCTTTTTGTAGTTCCAAAAGGTCTGTCATAGTTCGGGCCTTTTTTATCTGTGTTGGGATGATGCCGTGCTCCGTGTTGTAGCGTATTTGCTTTTCTCGTCTGCGTTCTGTTTCATCTATAGTCTTCTGCATGGAGCCTGTGATGGTATCGGCATAGAGGATGGCCAGGCCGTTGACGTTGCGGGCGGCACGGCCTATGGTCTGTGTCAGACTCCTGTGGCTACGCAAGAATCCTTCCTTGTCGGCATCCAGAATGGCCACGAGGGAGACTTCTGGTAAATCAAGGCCTTCGCGCAGTAGGTTGACACCTACGAGTACATCGTATATACCGCTACGCAGGTCATCCATTATGCGGATGCGCTCTAATGTGTCCACGTCCGAGTGGATGTATGTAGTGCGGATGTCGTGCTTGAGCAAGTATTCCGACAATTCTTCCGCCATGCGTTTGGATATGGTGGTGACAAGGACACGTTCCTGTCTTTCTACTCGCAGCTGTATTTCCTCCATCAGATCGTCTATCTGGTTACGGGACGGGCGTACTTCAATCTTGGGGTCGAGCAATCCTGTGGGACGTATCAATTGCTCCACTACTATACCTTCGCTTTTCGCCAGTTCGTAGTTGGCGGGGGTGGCTGACACGTATATCGTCTGAGGAACCATTTCCTCGAACTCTTCGAACGTCAGCGGCCTGTTGTCTTTGGCAGCAGGCAGGCGGAAACCATATTCCACTAGGTTTTTCTTTCTTGCCTGGTCACCTCCATACATGGCACCTATCTGAGGGATGGACTCATGACTTTCGTCCACGACAAGCAGGAAATCATCCGGGAAGAAATCCAAAAGACAATAGGGGCGTTGTCCTGGCTCGCGGCCATCGAAATACCGGGAATAGTTTTCTATGCCGGAACAGTGGCCGAGCTCTCTTATCATTTCAATGTCGTAACGTACACGTTCCTCCAAACGTTTGGCCTCGAATATCTTGCCTATCTCGGCAAAATACTTGGTTTGAATCTCCAGATCGATCTCGATTTGACGTATGGCGGCTTCCTGCGTGTCCTTGCTGGTCATGAAGAGATTTGCCGGGTAGATGCGGTACTCCATCAGCGAGGTTACAGGCTGCATGCGCTGTGGTTCAAGTTCCTGTATGGATTCTATTTCGTCATCCCAGTATGTCACCCTCAGCACCGTGTCGGCATACGCCAGCCATATGTCTACGGTGTCACCTATGGCACGTACTTCGCCACGGTTTGGTGACACATCGTTGCGCACGTATAAGGCAGCAATAAGTTTGCGCAAGAGGTTGTTGCGATCCAAATGTTGTCCTACCTTGATATCTATGCTGTTCTCGCTAAGTGTCAGAGGGTTGCCCATACCGTATATGCAGGAAACAGACCCTACGACTATCACGTCCTTCCTGCCGGATAGCAGGGCCGATGTGGCAGCCAACCGTAGTTTGTCTATCTCCTCGTTGATGGCAAGGTCTTTTTCAATGTATGTGTCAGTACTGGGGATGTAGGCTTCAGGCTGATAGTAGTCGTAGTATGAAACGTAGTATTCCACCGCATTTTCAGGAAAGAACTGCTTCATTTCCCCATAAAGTTGTGCCGCCAATGTCTTGTTGTGAGACAGAATAAGCGTCGGCTTGCCCACGTTGGCAATGACGTTGGCGATGGTAAATGTTTTTCCGCTTCCCGTTACGCCAAGCAGTACTTGTGCCGGTATTCCGGACAGCACCCCTTCGGTCAGTTGGCGTATTGCCTCGGGTTGGTCACCGGTGGGATGAAATTTTGAAGTCAGTTTGAAATTCATAGTGCAAAGTTACGCATTAGCCATGTCCCTGCCAAAGAAAAAACTGAAATAGCTGTGTAAGATAAAGGAAAACACATCGTTTGCTTCAAAATAAATATCCAGCCGTGCTCGTTTGTCTATTATTTTTATTACCTTTGCACTCTGAAAATCGCATTGCTATATGCGGCTTTGGTATCCTAAGAAGTATGAAGAAGTATTATTTGCTGTTCTCCCTGCTCGTTGTCGTACTTGGTTCTTGTACCCGATTGGCAGCATTGCAGAACAGTCGTGACTATGAATATAAGTACGAGGTGGCCAAGTCTTATTTGATGGAGGGGAAATACGGACAGGCCAGCATGCTGTTTGCCGAGGTTCTTGCTGTGCTGAAAGGTACTGCATATGCCGAAGAAAGTCTATATCTGGCCGCAATGAGCAATTTCCACAACAAGGACTATGATGCTGCCTCTCTTTATTTTCGTAAGTATTATCAGGTGTATCCCAAGGGTCAGTACGTAGAGTATGCACGTTATTACTGTGGTTTGTCTTTATATAAAATGACGCCGGATCCGCGTTTGGACCAGCAGAGCACATATGAGGCCATCAAGGAGTTTCAGGAATTTCTCGACTTTTATCCCTATACCTCTATCAAGGCCAGTACCCAGGAAATGATATATGCTCTTCAGGACAAACTTGTGGAGAAGGAGTATCTCAGTGCCAAATTGTATTTTGACCTTGGCTCGTATACGATGAACTGTATGTATGGTGGTAGCAATTACGAGGCTTGCGTTGTGACTGCGCGGAATGCATTGAACGATTTTCCATATGCTAATCCGGAGCGACGCGAAGAACTTTCTATCATGATATTGCGTTCCAAGTTTTTGCTGGCAGAGGAAAGTGTGGACTTCAAACGTATTTCCCGTTACCGTGACTGTATAGATGAATACTATGCGTTCACCAATGATTTTCCTGAAAGCAAGTATATAAAGGAAGCGGAGCGGATCTTTGACAAAAGCCAGAACTTCGTGGACAAGTTCGCACCCAAGGATGAAATCGTGGATTAAGATAAAAACAGCAATAGATAGCAATAGTAAGTAACGAGAAGATAAATGAAATATAATATGGACTACAAAAAAACAAAGGCACCTACCAACACTATTACGCGCGACATCATGAATCTTTGCGATGAGACTGGTAATATCTATGAAAGCGTAGCCATCATCGGCAAGCGTGCCAATCAGATTTCAGCAGAAATCAAACAGGAGTTGAACCAAAAGTTGCAAGAGTTCGCAACCACCAGTGATTCTCTTGAAGAAGTCTTTGAAAACAGCGAACAAACAGAAATAAGCCGTCGCTATGAAAGGTTGCCTAAGGCTACTCTCATGGCTATAGATGAGTTCGAACATGGCCGTGTCCATTGGCGTAAGATGGTTCAGGATACGACTTTGGACGAGGACGCATAAGGATTTATTCGTTATACGACAATCGACATGCTACAAAGAATCCAGACTCTCTATTTGATAATGTGCGTTATCCTCACGTCGGTGTGCATGTATTTTGAGTGCACTGCGGAAAGCCATTCTTGGGCATTGACTGCCATAATGGGCTTTACGGGGGTGTTGGAACTGTTGGATATATTTCTGTTCAGACAACGTGCGTTACAAATGCGTGTTTGTACGTTTTGCATCATTCTTCTTGTCGGATGGTATGCTGTGTTGGTGACGTTTGCCTATATTCAGTGTGACGGATTGGTAGGTACTTGCCGTCCTCGTCTTTGGGCTGCCATTCCTGCCGTCAATATCATATTGCTATATCTGGCTTTCCGTGGCATACTGCATGATGAAATGTTGGTGAAAAGCTTGGACAGGCTCAGATAAGTGTATGTGATTGAGATATGCAACAGACGAGGCAATCAGTGTGCATTATGCGCTGATTGCCTCGTCTGTTGCATATCACCGTGGTAGCCGACTTAGCGTATGGTCTTGTCCTTGGTCTTTTTAATGTCCCAAAAGTAAGACATTTTGACCACGATGGATGAATGCGCCGAGCGTCCGAACGGATCTTTTTTGCCGTTGTTGAATATGTCTGACAGTCCAAATATGTAACGACCTTCGATGGCAAAGTGTCCTACGTGCGGGTGGCTGAATTCCAAACCTGCACCGCCCAGAATACCGTACTCGAATTTTTTTTCAACGGCTTTGTTGTATTGTGCGGTAGGTCCCTCTGGAGACATCGGTAGGCCTTCATCTGTCCATTCGCCCGTACGACTGTCACCTTCTCCTATGCAGAAACCTATCTCGGGGCCAAGGATGACATATCCCATGAATCCCTTGCGCTCGCGTCCGAACCCCATTCTTGCCATGAATGGAATATGCACATAGTCCAAAGTACGTGCATAGTTGTAGGTTCCGTTTTCGGCCATCTCGTTCCATCCTTGACGTGAATAGTTGATTTCGGCTTGCAGGGCGCATACTGCTGCAAAATACTTCTCACACGTGTATCTGAGCGACAATCCTATTTCCGGCCCTATGGGCATGCCTTGCTGTACACGTGGCGAAAAGGTGATTTTGTTCATAATTATACCGCCGTTGACGCCGATGGCCAGGTCGGAGCGGTATTTACCTACCTGTGCCGTTGCCATCAAGGGTAGTTCCATAAGGAAAAGTAGTTGAATTATACGGTATTTCATATGTCTTTGCTGTGTATTGGAAAGGGACAAAAAGTCTCGTTGTTGGGAGATGCTGTGATTTGGAATGCGTTATGGTATGCATGGCACGTCTTTCATCGTCCACTTATGTGCAAAGGTAAACAAAAATGAAGAATAAAGCGTGGATAATGAAGATTTATTTGTAACTTTGGCCTCAAATATATAACAAGGAATATACGTCATGCGCATGCGATATATAACAGGTTGTCTGTTGCTGCCACTTTGGTGTCAAGCCCAGACAATGCCTTCGCTCATACCAGATGTTACCTACACCACGCCGGAAGGTGCCATACTGAGTGGCAGCTATCCCGATGATCTGCAATTGGCCGAGATACAGAACGCCCCACTCAATGGCCTCTTTAGGGCGTGTCCTATGGATGCCGATGGTTGGGATGTATCCTATGATTGGGTCATATATGTGGATACTGTGACCGGTTCTCAAGGAAACAATTTCTTTGAGTTGGTACACCGTTGGGAAGAAAATCTTGACTATGATTTCGTGCATAAGGGACAATACAAGGTTCGTCTAAAAGCCACGTTCACAGATGGCAATATGACTTGGCAGTATCCTACTGATGAGATGGATTCCATCATATTTCGTCTCTCTATAAGCAGCAGCAGGCTCAAGTTCCCGAATACTTTCACCCCTAATGGAGATGGGCAGAACGATGTATTACGTGCCAAGGAGTACCAAAGCATAGTGGATTTTCATGCATCGGTATTCAATCGCTGGGGGCAATGTCTGTACCGTTGGGATGATGTGGCGGAAGGATGGGATGGCCGTTTGGGTGGCAAGTATGTTCGCAACGGAGTTTACTATCTGGTGGTCAATGCCAAAGGGGCGGATGGCACCAAGTATAGCATAAAAAAGGCAATCAACGTCTTCACGCATAAAAACGAGGACTATATCGAGGAACCATAGAAGTGTGGGGAGAGAAGATGCCTGTTTGGACATCGTAGTCATGGTTGTGGTCTTCTATTGGAATGCAGTCGTATGCGGTATATGTTACCATGCCATAGCTGTATCAGTTGCTTTTCCGAGGGACATATTCTTGTTTTCAATGATAGAGTCATCTTTACACTAAAGTATCAATTACCCGTTATTCATTTATTAACCATTTGCAGCATCAGCCTTACATATGTCAAACAGTAAAATCATAGTTGAAGGCGCACGCGAACATAACCTGAAGAACGTGGATGTGGAAATTCCACGCGGAACGCTCACTGTCATTACTGGGCTGAGTGGTTCGGGCAAGTCCAGTTTGGCCTTTGATACCATATATGCCGAAGGGCAACGCAGATATATAGAAACATTTTCGGCCTATGCCCGTAATTTCCTTGGAGGCATGTCCCGGCCAGATGTTGATAAGGTCAGCGGTCTGTCACCAGTAATAAGCATAGAGCAGAAGACTACCAATAGGAATCCACGTTCCACGGTAGGTACCACAACGGAAATATACGACTTTCTTCGTCTTTTGTATGCCAGAGTAGGCGAAGCCCGCTCCTATGTTACCGGTGAGAAGATGGTTCGATATACGGAAGAACAGATCGTGGAACTTCTGTTGGATAGATACGAAGGCACTCGTGTCTATATTCTTGCACCTATTGTCCGTAACCGCAAGGGACATTATCGTGAACTATTGGAGAGCGTGCGTAAAAAAGGCTATTTGTATGCCCGTATAGACGGCGAGATGGAGGAATTGTTGCCGGATATGCAGTTGGATCGTTACAAGAATCACGACATAGAGGTGGTGGTGGATAAATTGCGTGTGGCACGCAAGGACTATGACCGTCTCCGACAGAGCGTTTCCGTGGCCATGCAGCAAGGAAGTGGTCTCATCCTGTTATTGAATGTGGACAATGATGAGGTGAGGCATTATAGTAAGCGTCTCATGTGTCCTACCAGTGGAATAGCCTATCGCGACCCTGCTCCGCATGATTTTTCTTTCAATTCTCCCCAAGGAGCTTGTCCACGATGTAAAGGTTTGGGATACGTTTCGTTGATTGATGAAGATAAAATTTTTCCTGATCATAGGTTGTCTGTTCGCAACGGTGGCATAGCTCCTTTGGGCAAGGCACGTCAGACATTGATATTTTGGCAGATACAGACACTACTTGAACGAAATGGCTACACTTTGGATACTCCAGTGGGAAAGATTGGCGGAGAGGTCTTGTCGGAGATATTACACGGTTGTTCCGAGCGTTTGCGCATACCGGCAGCCGTCGCGCATACGTCAAGCGACTATTTTACTGATTATGATGGCTTGGTGAAGTACATCAATCAAATGCAGGATTCAGACATGGGTGCTTCGGCTCAGAAGTGGGCAGAGCAGTTCAATCGTACCACAGTCTGTCCGGAATGCCATGGACAGCGTCTCAAACGCGAGGCCCTGCACTTTTTTGTAGCAGACAAGAATATAGCTCAGCTTGCTGATATGGAGTTGGGAGAACTATACGCATGGTTGTCTACTATAGAGGACCATCTTACGGATTATCAACGTAAGGTAGCGCCTGAGATATTGAAAGAGATACGTACGCGCTTGCATTTCCTTTTGGATATCGGCTTGGATTACCTGTCGCTTTCCCGCACCAGCGTATCTCTCAGCGGTGGTGAAAGCCAACGCATTCGTCTGGCTACACAAATAGGGTCTCAGTTGGTGAATGTGCTGTATATCCTTGATGAACCATCCATAGGATTGCATCAAAAAGATAATAGCCGATTGATTTCTTCTCTCAAGGCCTTGCGCGACATAGGCAATACTGTCATTGTAGTGGAACATGATCAGGAAATGATGGAGAATGCCGATTGGATTGTGGATATAGGTCCACGTGCTGGGCGTGCAGGGGGCAATGTCGTGTACCAGGGAACTTATCCCGATATGCTGAAAGCCACCACCCTTACGAGCCGATATCTTTCCGGTGACCTGCGTGTAGAGGTTCCTGTCATGCGGCGTGAAGGCAATGGGAAATTCATTACTATACATGGTGCCAAAGGTAATAATCTGCAGAACATTACGGTCAGTTTTCCTTTGGGAACGCTTATATGCGTTACAGGTGTCAGCGGTTCTGGAAAGAGTACCCTCATCAATGATACCTTACACCCGATTCTTTCTCAACACTTCTATCGTTCTTTGGTGGATCCTTTGCCATATGATTCAATTGATGGGTTGGAGAACATCGACAAGGTGGTGGATGTGGATCAAACCCCGCTTGGACGCACTCCTCGAAGTAATCCTGCAACCTATACCAATGTTTTCAATGACATACGTAACCTTTTTGTTGACTTGCCTGAGGCCAAGATACGCGGTTATAAGCCGGGGCGTTTTTCATTCAATGTAAAGGGTGGACGTTGTGAAACATGCTTAGGCAATGGTTACAGGAGCATTGAGATGAATTTCCTTCCAGATGTGATGGTGCCATGTGAAGAGTGTCGTGGCAAGCGTTACAATCGTGAGACCCTGGAGGTCCGTTTCCGTGGCAAAAGCATAGCGGACATATTGGACATGACGGTGAATCAAGCCGTGGAATTCTTTGAAAACCAACCCAACATCCTGCAGAAGATTAAGGTTCTCCAGGACGTAGGTCTTGGTTATATCAAGTTGGGGCAGCCCAGTACCACGCTATCTGGAGGCGAAAGCCAACGCGTAAAACTGGCTACTGAACTTGCCAAACGCGATACAGGTCGTACGTTATATATATTGGATGAACCCACTACAGGCCTGCACTTCGAGGATATCAATGTGCTGCTTTCCGTTCTGAATCGTTTAGTGGACAAGGGCAACACCGTCGTTATCGTGGAGCATAATCTGGACGTTATAAAGTGTGCAGACTATTTGATAGAGATGGGACCAGATGGAGGCCGTCGTGGCGGACAGGTTCTTTTTTCCGGTACTCCAGAGGAGTTGGTTCGTGCCGGGGTAGGGTACACCTCGCATTACCTGGACGGAATGTTAATCAGGTGATTTGCAGCTATTGCAGACGAGTATATATTTATTTACACAAACATTACGGATTTAACCTATAATAAACAGAAGTAAAACTATGAAGCAGTTGACGCTCTTATCCATGGCAACCCTTGCAGCCATGTCTGTGCAGGCTCAGAAACAAAGGCCTAACATTGTTTACATCATGACTGACGACCACACAGCACAGGCTCTCAGTGCATACGGTAACAGTTGCATAGAAACTCCCAATCTGGATCGGATAGCACAGGAGGGCGTGCTGTTTCGTAACAGTTTCGTGGCCAACAGTCTTTCTGGTCCAAGCCGTGCATGTATGCTTACAGGCAAACATAGTCATATCAATGGTTTTACCAACAACGAGCATGGCATTTTCGATGGTTCTCAGCAGACAATGCCCAAACTGATGCAGAAGGCAGGATACCAGACAGCTCTTGTTGGCAAATGGCACCTTGTTAGCGAACCTACGGGTTTTGACCATTGGGACATTCTCATAGGTCAGGGCGAGTATTACAATCCTACCTTTCATCATCAGGATGGAAGCAAGAGTCGGGAAAAGGGGTATTGCACCAATGTTATCACTGACAAGGCCATAGATTGGATGGAGCACCGCGACAAAGATCGTCCTTTCATCCTTTTCGTCCACCACAAGGCTTGTCATCGTGACTGGTTGCCGGAACTGAAGTATCTGCGCGAGTACGAGGATCGTACTTTCGAGAAACCTGCAAATTTCTGGGACAACTATGAGGGACGCATTGCAGCCCAGCAACAGGAAATGGCTATAGCTTCCGACCACGACATGGATTTGGTTTATGACACCAAGGCCTATCTTCCTGGTGATTCCACCCGTCTCACCCAAACCTATCTCCACTATGTTGGACGTCTGGAACCCGAACTGCAACGTCAGTATTGGACATTCTATGACAGTCTGTCATGCGACTTCAAACGTCGCAATCTTACCGGCAAGGAACTGGTGGAGTGGAAGTATCAGAGATATATGCGTGATTATGCCAAGGTTACACGTTCACTTGATGACAATGTCGGACGTCTGATGGACTATCTGCGCGATAACGATATGTTGGACAATACTTTGGTGGTCTATGCTTCGGATCAAGGCTTCTACATGGGCGAGCATGGATGGTTTGACAAACGCTTCATGTATGAGGAAAGCCTTTCCACGCCTTTACTCATGCGTTTGCCTGACGGTTACAAGCGTCGTGGCGAGATTATGGACATGGTGCAGAACATAGATTACGCCCCCACTTTCCTTGAAATGGCTGGAGCCAAGGTGCCATCCGACATTCAGGGGCGCAGCCTTGTGCCACTTCTGCGTGGTGAGAAAACCATAGGCAAGTGGCGCGATGCCATCTATTATCATTATCATGAGTATCCTGCCGAACATGCTGTAAAGCGTCATTACGGAGTGCGCACTGAACGATACAAGCTCATGCATTTCTACAATGACATAGATGCTTGGGAGCTGTATGATTTGCAGGAGGATCCCACTGAGATGCACAATGTCTACGACAATCCCGAATATGCCGAAGTCCGTGCACTGATGCACAAGAAACTAAAGCAATTGCAAAAGATGTATAAGGATCCGATAGAGGAGACTCTTTCAGCAAAGTAAGTTGCGTATGATACAACAATGTCATAATCCTGTACAAACGGCAACGCTTATGAAAAAGGTGCATGTAATCTTGTGTTTTTTGCTCATTGGAAGCTTGTTCGCCAAGGCTGACGTCATTACTACGGAATATACTGTAGCCACTTTGGGTTGTCGGTTGACATCCGAGGTTTCGGACGGTATCTACATTATCTCTGGAGTGGATCAAAGCAATAGGGAATTTTATCTCTATGACAATGGAGGCCAGGTGAAGGGCAGTTCCACTTATCCTGTCGACAGCAAGTCTACCGCTTCATTCTTGTGGTCACTTACCGCCAAGGGTAGCGAGTGGATTTTCATGAACGTCGGCACAGGAGATATTATGAATCTCGGAGGCAGCAATGGCAGTGCCGTCAAGACATCTGCGACGGAACAGACCAATGCAATCCATTTTGACGCAAATGGTTTCATTACCATACTTAATGCAAACGGTCAGGCCATAGACATGACGGCTAATGGTGTCAATCCCACCACATGGACCGGAACGACAACACCGTCGGGTTCACGCCGCCTCAAGATATATGCTGCAGAGGATATTGAACAAAAGCAAGATAAGATGCTTAGCCTTGTCCCTGCTCCTAAATCAGTGATGATGGGCGATGGAGAGGTTACGTTGAAAGACGGTTTCACCATTGCGGTGACCTTTGCCGATGCAGACAGGCGGCAGAGCGTGCTGGCAGACGTTGCACGTTTCATGACTACTGTGGATGAGGCAACAGGACTTGTTCCCCGGCTGGTTGACGGTAAGGCAGATATTACCATATCGGAAAACACGGGACTGGCTACAGAAGGTTACGTGTTGGATATCACATCTACGGGTGTTGCCATTGAGGCATCCACATCTGATGGTGTGTTTTATGCCATACAGAGCCTACTGCGTCTGCTTCCCCCCAACGTAATTCTCGGCAAGAAGGCCGAGGGAGAGCAAACATATGTCTTGCCGGTAGTCCGCATAGAAGATGAACCGCGCTTCTCTTACCGTGGCTTCATGCTGGATGTGAGCCGTCATTTCTTCACTATACGTGAGATTAAGAAGATGATAGACCTCATGGCCATCTACAAGATGAATGTGTTCCATTGGCACTTGACCGATGACCAGGGCTGGCGTGCTGAAATAAAGCGTTATCCAAAGCTTACTACTATTGGTGCCAAACGCAATAGCAGCTACGACACACCGATACGCAAGATTATCGAGAATGGCCAGGAATACTGGACCGGCGAGGGTGCACAGACTGGCAAGCAGTATGGCCCGTTCTTCTATACACAAGCAGAGATGAAAGAAGTGGTGGCCTATGCTGCCGAGCGTCATATTGATGTCTTGCCGGAGGTGGACATGCCGGGACACTTTGTTGCGGCTTTGGCGGCTTATCCAGAGTATAGTTGCAATCCCAATTCCACTCCGGAAGTCTGGACCAATGGTGGTATCAGCGCAACGGTACTCAATGTGGCAAATCCGCGTGCCGTGGAGTTTGCCAAGAATATCATTACCGAGTTGGCAGAGATATTTCCATATCCTTATTTCCACATCGGAGGCGACGAGTGCCCCACCAGCCAATGGGAGAACAATGTGGATTGTCAGAAGAAGTTGAACGAATTGGGCAAGACCAGTTACCGCGCTCTGCAGACGGAGTTCATACGCGAAGTCAATCAGCACCTTTCCACTTTGGGCAAAAAGATGTTTTGTTGGAACGAGAGCATTACTGAGTCAGGTGCAGATTTGGACCTGATGAAGGAATCCGGAGCCACTATCATGTGTTGGAATCCGTGTCAGAGCGGTGCGGCAAAGGCGGCCCAACTTGGCTTGAATGCCGTCATCACGGAGTGGGGTAGTGGATGCTACTACATCAACCGCAAGCAAAGCAATGACTATGGCGAACCTGGGGCTGCCGGTTCTGGCAACGACAACGTTGCCGCTACATACAACTATCAGCCGGTTCCTGCTGGTGTTTCTGCCAGTGCTTCCAAGTACTATATTGGTGTCCAGGCTACATTCTGGACTGAGCATGTGAGCAGTGATGAGTATCTTGAGTATCTGGCACTGCCGCGCTTCATGTGCGTGGCCGAGGCCGGATGGACTCCCCAGGAGCAGAAGGACTGGACAGGGTTTGTACGCCGTATGACCGTGGAAACACAGATGCTCTCTTGTGGCGACTATGTCTTTGCACGTCATTGGATGAAGGACTATGTGCCCCGTCAGGCTCCTGCTTCCGACATTTCCGACGGTAGTGTGGTTTCGTTAACCAACAAGAGTACCGACCGCGGTCGTTGCATGGCAGACATCTCTGGCACGCTCAATGCCCAAGGGACAGAATGTACGCCTTGGGTATTGGAACAGGCTTCGGCTGATGACAATACCTATTATATCAAGAGCAACGTCAGCGGCAAGTACCTTTATGCGGCCAATGGCAATTCTGGCACGCAGGTAACACTGAATTCCCTCAACAAGACAGCATGGGCCTTTGATACCGGCACATTCCCTGGCAATGTAGCCATCTGTTACGCTAATGTCAGCGGCAATGCCGTCAACAACAATGTATCCAACACTACCAAGGCCCGCCTCTTTGCACACGGTTCCGGCAATGGCGCATCTTTCTGGATAATGGAACCGTTCGAAGGGCGTGACAAGTTGGCCGATGGAGAAAGCGGAGTTCTTGCCTATCACTATACCTACCGTGGCCTTTGTCTCCTTCGACGGGAGTTCTTATTGGAGAAGGGGACGGCATATCCCGCCTGTGAGGATTATATTCCTGAGGGTTACAAGCTTGCCTCTGCTCCCTCCTTCTCCGGTTCTGTCAGTCTTAAGAGTGAGAGACTGGAGATTCCTGTTGTGCCTGCCCCGGAAACAGGTATAGCTGACATCAATCCTGTGCCCACGTTCAATGCCATATATAATCTCAATGGTCAGCGTCTCGCCTCCCCTCAGTCCGGGATAAATATCATCAATGGCCAGAAGGTCGTAGTAAGATAAATACGCCTATAGGTTCTTTGCCTTATTACTATGATATGGAGACGATGCTTTTGATGAAAGAATATGAACCGCGTCCTTTGGGCGCGGTTTTTTTTGTACCTTTGCATACGATATGGGAATTACGGAATTATTACTGTTGGCAGTAGGTCTCTCCATGGATGCTTTTGCGGTATCCGTTGCCAAGGGAATCCGTGTCGGTAGGGCGAGGATAGGCCAGGCCTTTGTTGCGGGGGTGTGGTTTGGAACATTTCAGGCGTTCATGCCGTTGCTGGGATATTTCCTTGGGAGTAGTTTTGCAACTGTCATTGGTGCATGGGATCATTGGGTGGCATGGATATTGCTGACGTTGATAGGTGGCAACATGGTGCATGAGGCCTTGTTCGGGGACGAGGAGCACATATCTGCCGATTTTTCTTTCAAAGCCATGTTGCCGTTGGCCATAGCCACCAGCATAGACGCATTGGCCGTCGGCGTCTCCTTTGCATGTCTTGACATGTCCGTCTTGATGCCTGTTGTCGTCATAGGTCTCACCACCATGGCATTCTCCGTGGCCGGTGTATGCCTGGGCAAGGTTTTTGGGCTTGGATTCAAAAACAGGGCCGGACTGGTGGGGGGCATAGTGCTGATGCTTATAGGAATGAATATCCTTTGGGAGCATACTATGCCAAATCTGTGAGCGTATATTGCTTGTTTTCCGCTTTTTTATTGTACATTTGTTGCACATAAATAAGGGACATACATTGTTATTTCACTGACATGAAGCTGCAATTCAAATTGGAATACCGCACAGACTGGGGACAGGACATACGTGTGGAAATAATGGTAGAGCGTCGGCGAGGCTCTGAGATGATGTACATGCACAAGCTGGACACTACTGACGGCTTGCACTGGGCAGGAGAGGTGGTCTTGCACGAAAAGGATGCCTGGGCTTTCCGCTACACTTATATCGTGGCCTTCGGCGACAAAGTGATACGCCGGGAATGGAACGTGGTGCCTCGTACATTCCTCTATGCCCAGGAAAAGACATTCATTCTACAGGATTATTGGAAGGACATGCCATCGTTCAGCCATTTGTATTCCTCTGCCTATGGCTATTGCGTGGCTCAGGCTGCAGTCAACGAACCGACTGTGGCCTACTACGACCGTACCCTTCTCTTCCGTGTGCAGGCTCCACAGTTGCTCAAGGGAAGGCAACTGGCTTTGCTTGGCTCCCTGCCTCAGTTGGGCGGATGGATGCCGGAGCGTGCGTTGAGGATGAACCGCGCCGGCATGCATGAATGGTGTCTGGCACTGAGTGCCTCAGGACTGCAGTTCCCCTTCGAATACAAATATGTGGTGGTGGATGAGGAGACCGGAGATCTGCTCATTTGGGAGGACGGCGAGAACAGGCATTCGCCTGTGGTTTGCGGTGGCATTTCCGAATTATGGGGTACGCAGACAACTGCTCCATTGATACCAAATGACAGTATTATGTTTGCTCCCAATACGGTACAGGTGGTTTGGGACCGTGATTTGCGCGTGCCATACGAGCATTGGAAGGCGGCTGGTGTGGTCATTCCCGTGTTTTCTCTTCGTAGCCAAGGTAGTCAGGGTGGCGGTGATTTTGGAGATTTGCGCATGTTGGTGGACTGGGCTTCCTGCACAGGAATGTGTGTGATACAGTTGCTCCCCATATACGACACCACCCAGACATCCACATGGACTGACTGTTATCCATACAATGCAATCAGCATCTATGCCTTGCATCCAATATATATGGACTTGAGGCAGTTGCCGGCGATTGCGGATGATATTTTCATGCAGGAACACGCTGATGAGTGCGGGCAATTGAATGCCATGACACAGATGGATTATGAACGCACGATGAACTTGAAATTGCGATACCTGCACAGACTGTATGAACAGGAAGGTGACATGTGGTTGGACACACCTGCCTGTCGGGAGTTTGTCCGCCGGAACGAGGACTGGCTTGTATCCTACGGTGTCTTCTGTCATCGGCGCGATGTGGAGAGGACCAGTTGTTTCAGAAGATGGAGCGTCTTGTCGCAGTATGACAGGGAGCAGGTACAGGAATATGCCGATGTTCATGCCAAGGAGGTCGGCTTTTGGTTTTTCGTCCAATATCTGCTGTCCATACAGTTGAAGGAGGCCACCGCTTATGCCCGAACCCATGGTGTGTTGCTCAAGGGAGACATCCCCATAGGTATTTCACGTACCAGCGTGGAGGCTTGGACGGAACCGGAGTATTTCAATATGCAAGGTTCTGCCGGAGCACCACCTGATGATTTCAGTGTGGACGGGCAGAACTGGGGATTTCCCACATATAACTGGAAACGGATGCAGGAGGATGGAAACCGATGGTGGATACGTCGTTTCACCAGGATGGCCGAGTATTTCGATGCCTATCGCATAGACCACATCCTTGGTTTCTTCCGCATTTGGGAGATACCAGTTTCGGCAAAAAGCGGCCTGCTGGGGCACTTCGAACCATGTCTGCCTCTGAGCATCGAAGAGATTGAGGGCTTTGGGTTGCATTGGCGCGAAAAGTTGTTCACGAATCCTTATATTACCGACCATTTCCTGCGAACATTGTGCGGCGAACAGAGCATCATAGACGAAATACGCTCCTTGTATCTGGAAGCCATGGGACCGGACTGGTATGCCCTGCGGCCGGAATACAGGACGGAACAGCAAGTGTATGAGCACTTTGGCAACGTGGACAACGATGGACACCATCGTAAGATCAGGACTATACTATGTAAATTGATACAGAATATCCTTTTTATGCCTCTTGGTGAGGGGTATGTGCCCCGTATCTCAGCACAGGACACTTACACATATGGCACATTGTCGCAGGTCGAACGGGAAGCCTTCAACAGCCTGTACGAGGACTTTTATTATCATCGCCACAATGCCTTCTGGGGAATGGAGGCAATGAAAAAACTGCCTTCCCTGGTGGAGTCCACCCGCATGTTATGTTGTGCCGAGGATTTGGGGATGGTGCCTGCATGCGTGGAGCCTGTCATGAAGCAGTTGCGCATTCTGTCTCTGGAAATACAGGCCATGCCCAAGGAATACGGATTGCGTTTCGGACGTTTGGAGAACAATCCGTATATGTCCGTGGCTACCATCTTCACACATGACATGCCTACACTTCGTCTGTGGTGGCAGGAGGATGAGGAGAGACGCCAGCAGTTCTACAATGAGGTGTTACAGAAGGATGGCCGTGCACCGGAGGCTATGCCAGGTTGGTTGTGCGAGGAGGTGGTGTCGCGTCATCTGTTCTCCCCATCCATGTTGTGCCTGATATCCTTGCAGGACTGGTTGTCAATGGACGAGGATTTGCGTGCGGAAAACATTGAACAGGAGCGTATAAATATTCCTGCCAATCCACGTCACTATTGGCGATACCGTATGCATCTGACTATAGAGCAGTTGGTTGCGGCACATGATTTTAACGAAAAAATAAGGCGCATGATATGGCGTAGCGGACGTGCTTAGTCATATTCCATTGGCGGTGCAAGTGTTGCAATATATGGCGACGAATATGGCTGACAATGAGGCTGTCTAACAATCAAAGTTAGACAGCCTCTATTTTTTTGCTATTGAACGACACAAACGAGGCTGCCCAAACTTGTTAGACAGCCTCATAATGTCACTTTGGCCATGTCTGATGGTATGGACGCGAGATGTCTGGCGGTTGGTTTCAGTAGCATTCTCCTTCGCTGGGGAAATTCTCGCTTTTGACATCGGTGATGTATTGGCCGATGGCATCCGTCATGACCGTGAACAGGTCGGCATAACGGCGCAGGAACTTTGGGGAGAACCCATTGTTCATTCCCAGCATGTCGTGTACTACCAGCACCTGACCATCGGCAGGACCTGCCCCTATGCCTATGACGGGGATGGTGAGTTCGTTGCAGACACGCTTGCACAACTCAGCCGGAATCTTTTCTAAGACCAAGGCGAAGCATCCGGCATCCTCCAAGGCGTGTGCATCGGAAATTAGTTTGTCGGCCTCGGCATTCTCCTTGGCCCTGACTGCGTATGTGCCGAACTTGTTGATGCTTTGTGGCATCAGTCCCAGATGTCCCATTACCGGGATGCCTGCGTCGAGAATGGCGCGAATGGTATCGATGAATTCCACGCCTCCTTCCAGTTTCAAGGCATCGGCGTGGCTTTCTTTCATGATGCGTATGGCATTGGTCACGCCTTCGGTGCGTCCTATCTGATAGGAACCGAACGGCATGTCGCACACTACCAATGCACGATTGGTGCCGCGTACCACGCTTTTTGCATGGTATATCATCTGATCCACGCTGATTGGCAATGTGGTGAGGTTTCCGGCCATGACGTTGGAAGCACTGTCGCCTACCAGAATGACATCCATTCCGGCATGGTCGACAATTTGTGCCATGGTATAGTCATAGGCTGTAAGCATGGCAATTTTTTTGCCCTGCCGTTTCATGTCTATAAGTCTGCGGGTGGTGACCTTGCGAGTATCCTCGACCAAATAAGTTGACATAGTTAATTCCTCCTTAATAATATGTATATCGTTAATACGTCCTGCAAAGTTACGATTTTTTGCCGTATGGGCCAAGAGATGCTTATGTAAATGGGGACAAATGCAGATAGTGTTTTGCCCAGCCAATTGGTCGTTAGAGCGTCAATTAGTGTAAAGCAGATGATATGATTGTGCGTCTCTTTGTTTCATAGTGACGATATTGTAGCCTACCTGCAGGCAACAGAGAATTGTCGACATCCCGACTATATTATTGACGCAATCCCAACAATACTATGGACACGCCCTTGAGAATAGTATTGTCAAGGGTGCGACAATACTATTGTTAAGAACGTATTTTAACCCAAATCGGTCATTAGAACGTCAAATTGTATAAATCAGATGATTTGTATTGCCTTTTCCTCCATTTTGCCCTTCTCTTCGCCGTCTTGCTTCCCGTTTGGTCTCGCCATAGCTCGCTATGCCTTCGACAAAACGGTTGCAATACGAACGAAC
>JAAGKN010000663.1_pt1 | contig 79630 bp, 65 predicted proteins | sample 6206371 | NCBI WGS metagenome assembly JAAGKN01 (sample SAMN11533720, study PRJNA540317) | gut metagenome | isolation source: fecal pellets from male and female animal of same cohort | host: Peromyscus leucopus | place: USA:CA | collected 2017 | reverse complement strand
ATTTCAGACCTTCGTGACGAATCAGACAGAGAAGGTATGAGAATCGTTATTGAACTTAAACGTGATGCAAAACCTGAAGTTGTTAAGAATAATTTATTCAAATACACGCAGCTTGCAACAACATTTGGCGTAAATATGGTTACACTTTGCGGTAAACAGCCAAGATTGCTGAACTTGTATGAAGTATTGAACGAGTTCGTTGAACACAGGGTTGAAATCGTTACAAGACGTACTATTTACTTCTTGAAAAAAGCAAAAATCCGTGCACATATCTTAGCAGGTTTGTTGATTGCGTTAGGTTCATTAGATGAAGTTATCGAGCTTATCAAAAAATCAAAAACTACTGATGATGCTCGTACAGGATTAATGAGCAAATTCGGTTTAGATGTTGATCAGGCTAATGCAATTTTGGAAATGCAATTAAGAAGATTAACAGGTTTAGAACAAGACAAAATCAAAAATGAATATGATGAACTTCTTAAAAAGATTCAGGAATACGAAGAAATTCTTGCGGACAGACAAAAAGTTCTTGATATTATTAAAGAAGAATTAATTGAAGATAGAGAAAAATACGGTGATGACAGAAGAACTCAAATTCTTCCTGAGCAGGGTGAAGTTACAATTGAGGACTTAACTCCAAACACTCCAATGGCTGTATTTATTACTCATCAGGGATACTTAAAGAGAATTTCTTTAGACACATTTGAGCGCCAAAACCGTGCAACACGCGGCAAAGCCGGCATGAAGACAAAAGATGATGATGATATTCAGCACTTCTTCACTGCTATGATGCATGATAAAGTATTATTCTTCTCATCTAAGGGTATTGTTTACAGCTTGAATGTTTACGACTTCCCGGAAGGCGGCAGACAGTCTAAGGGATTGCCGATTGTTAACGTACTTCCAATCGAACAAGGAGAAAGAATTACAGCAGTTGTTCCTGTAAGCAGCTTCTCACACGATTTGAATTTAATTATGCTGACTCAAAAGGGTTATATTAAGAGAATCGAGCTTGATAACTTCTCTAGTATCAGAAGAAGCGGTATTATCGCAATTTCATTAGAAGAAAACGACAAATTAAACTGGGTAAAACTAGCTAATCCGAACGATGAAATTATCATCGGTACATCTTGCGGTATGGCAATCAGATTCCCTATTGAAGACTTAAGACCTTTAGGCAGAAGTGCTCGAGGAGTAAACTCAATGAAACTTCGTTCTGCTGATACAATTATCGGATGTGACATTGTTCCAAGAAACTATGACGCAGACCTTCTTGTTGTAACATCAGACGGTTTTGGAAAACGTACTAAGTTATCTGAATTCCGTTCACAAAACAGAGGCGGTATCGGTTTGATTGCAACAAAATTCAAGTCTAATATGTCAAGGCTTGTTGCTCTCACAATCGTTGAAGAAAAAGACGAAATTATGATGGTTACTGCAAACGGCATTGTAACAAGAATCAAGGCTGGAGACATTTCTTGTCAGGGCAGACCTGCAACAGGTGTAAGAGCTCAAAACCTTGTTGACAATGACACAGTTGTTTCTGTTAACAAAATTGTTAATACGGATAAAGATGATGACGATACACCACCATCAGGCGGATGCACATTAGAAGATATGCAGGAACCTGCCGGAGAACAAACATCATTGATTGAAGAATAACAATAAAAGGGGTGAAACATCACCCCTTAATATTTTAAAGGAGAATTCAATGGCTGAACTTAAAATATATTTAGATAAGGATATTGATACAGAATTAATTAAAACTAAAAAAATTGCAATAATCGGTTTTGGCTCACAAGGTTACGGACAAGGAATGAACCTTGTTGATAGCGGATGTGATGTTGTATTTGGTTTACGCCAAGGCGGCAAATCAGATATTAAAGCTCGTGATTATGGTTTAAAAACGATGACAATAGCAGATGCGGTTAAATGGGCTGATATCGTGCAAATTCTTATTCCTGATGAAGTTCAGGCTAAAGTATACAAAGAAGAAATTGAACCGAATTTAAGAGCGGGACAGTATTTAATGTTCTCTCACGGATTCAACATTCATTATGGTTTTATCACTCCTCCGAATGGAGTCAAAGTTATAATGGTTGCACCAAAAGCTCCGGGACATACCGTAAGAAGCGAATATGTTGCAGGGAAGGGTGTTCCTGCTCTTGTTGCAGGTGATGACAAAGAACTGGCACTATCTTATGCTTCTGCAATCGGCTCCGGTCGCGCAGGAATCATTGAAACAACCTTTAAAGAAGAAACTGAAACAGATTTATTCGGTGAGCAAGCCGTTCTTTGCGGCGGGTGTGATGCGCTAATCAAAAATGCTTTTGAAACACTTGTTGAAGCAGGATATTCACCATATATGGCATATTTTGAAGTCTGCCATGAATTAAAACTTATTGTTGATTTGATTTATGAAGGCGGAATTGAAGATATGCATTATTCTGTTTCTAATAATGCTGAATACGGTGACTACACCCGCGGAGGAAGAATTATTGACTCTGAAACAAAACAACGTATGAAAAAAATCCTTTCAGAAATTCAAGACGGAAGCTATGCAAAAGAATTCATGAATGAATTTACAACAGGCGGAGACAAATTCAAACAGTTAAGAGCAGCTTCAGAAGGACACTTAATCGAAAAAGTCGGATCTGAAATCCGCTCATCTTTCCAATGGGGTAAGGGTAATTTGATTGATAAAAGCAAGAATTGATATAGCCTAATCAGGTTATGGTTTTTGTGAACTACTTTTTTAAAATATAAATGTACCAGAGAGGTATATAAAAAAAAGGAGTTAACAATGAAAAAAACTTTATCTGTATTAGCTGTATTAGGGATTATTGCTACTGCTTCTATTCAATCAGCAGAAGCTTTCACTTGGTCAAATCTTAATCCGATGACATGGTTTGGCAGCAACTCAAAATGTGGCTGTGAAAAACCTAAATGCGGTTGCAAAGAAATCAAAAAATGTGATCCATGTGCAACAGGTTACGCAGCACCATGTGAAGTAAAAACACCTTGTGCACCTTGTCAAAAAGCACAACCAACTTGCGATCCTTGTGACAGATTACAACAAATGAACAAGTAGAAAATTGTCATACGTCTACAAAATTTAACAAAAAAAAAGAATATTGTTTTCGAAACAATATTCTTTTTTTCTTAGTTTACTTACCGAAAATCTTTTTACTTAGCAGAGCCATTCTATCACGATTTACATCTTCTAATTTTGATTCTACACGAACACCAATATTATCAATTCTATGAAAAATACCTAAATCATAACCTCCACTATTAGCAACTGCTTTTACTTTTGCAAATTCTTCTCTTATATAGGGTTTTTCATAATCTGAAAGATTATTTTTTCTCACATTAGGTACCTTAGATAATCTTAAATAATCTAATGATTCGCGCAAGCCTTTAACAAGATTCGATACAAATTCATTTGGAAAACAGACGTTTTCGGAAACAGTCTTTCCGTTAATTTTAGTAATTAAGGAATTAGCTTCTGTAGCAAATTCTATAACATCATCTTTTCCATCTCTTAATAAAGTATCCATTGTTCTTACAGACATTCTGCACTCAGATGTAGAATTTTTTATCGCATCAAAACAACGCTTAAATGTTTCATTTGGCACAAAACGCGATTGGAAATTTGTATTATTGATTGTATTAATTTTCATTTTATTACTCCTTAATTGATATACTATTGCATATCACAAAAGATATACATTTGCAAGCAAAAAGCTGAGCAACGCAATGAGGCGTGCTCAGCTTTTTTATATTAAATTATCCTAGCTGCAAAGCGCAAGCAATACACCTGCTGCAACAGCAGAACCGATTACACCTGCAACATTTGGACCCATTGCGTGCATTAACAAGAAGTTTTGAGGGTTAGCCTCTAAACCAACTTTGTTAGCTACACGTGCTGCCATCGGAACAGCTGAAACACCTGCCGCACCGATAAGCGGGTTGATTTTTGTTTTACTAAAGAAGTTCATAATGTGTGCCATTATTACACCTGCTGCAGTTGCTACAGAGAATGCAATAATACCAAGAACAAGAATGAACAATGTTTGAACAGTTAAGAACTGGTCAGCTGACAATTTTGAACCAACAGACAAGCCTAAGAATATTGTAACAATATTGATTAAAGCGTTCTGCATAGTATCAGATAATCTGTCAACAACTCCGCATTCTTTACACAAGTTACCGAATGTCAATGCACCAAGCAATGGGCAAGCATCAGGCAAGAAGATTGCACAAAGAATCAATATAACAAGAGGGAATACAATTTTTTCTCTCTTAGAAACTTCTCTCAACTGAGTCATTTGGATTTCTCTTTGTTTTTTAGTTGTTAAAGCTTTCATAATAGGCGGTTGAATTACAGGAACCAATGCCATATATGAATAAGCTGCAACAGCGATAGCACCTAATAATTCAGGAGCCAATTTTGAAGTAACAAAGATTGAAGTAGGACCATCAGCACCACCGATAATACCGATTGCACCTGATTGAGGAAGTGTGAATCCGAATATACAAAGTGCCATTAATAATGCACCAAAGATACCGAATTGAGCAGCACCGCCTAAAAGTGCAGTCTTAGGGTTAGCAATCAACGGACCGAAGTCAGTCATAGCACCAACACCCATAAAGATAATCAACGGGAATAAACCCTGGTGAATACCTGCTTCATAGATAATTCCCAAGAAGCCATGAGGGCCTGCAATATCACATACAGGAATATTTGATAACAATCCGCCAAATGCGATAGGTACAAGAAGCAATGGTTCAAACTGTTTTTTAATACCTAACCAAAGTAAGAATAAACAGATAAGAATCATCATCCACATACCATGCATGTGTAAGAATTGTTCAAAACAATTTTCGATAGAAGGGTCAGCAGGCTGAACGAAGTTCACAATACCTGTTGAATTCCATAGGTTCATTAAACCTTCTTGAATATTCATTTATATTTACCCCCTTACACCCTTAACCAATCACAACCATAGCTTGACCTGTTACAACTTTGTCACCTTGAGCAACAAGGATTTGTGAAACAGTACCTGCTTTTGGAGCTTTTACTTCAGTTTCCATTTTCATAGCTTCTACTACTAACAATACATCGCCTTCTTCAACTGAATCACCTTCAGAAACTTCTACACGAAGTACGTTACCAGGAAGGCCTGCTTTAACTTCTTCGCCTTCACCAGCGGAAGCAGATGCTTTAGCTTCAATACCGGCTTTAACATTAACATCATAAGCTTTTCCGTTAACTGTAGCTTTGTCGCCTTCAAGTTTAACAGCGTAGTTTTTGCCGTTAACTTTAACTGTGTATTCACCTGTTGAAGATGCTTGAGCAGCAGGAGCTTCTGATTTAGCAGATGTTTTGTTAACTGATACAGTACCTTTTCCTAGTAAGAAATCGATACCTTTATCTACGTTACCATCTTTACAAGCTGCAGCGATGAATAAGTTTTCGTCAGTAACAGGAAGACCTGCTGCTTTAAGTCTTTCTTCAGCTGCTTTAAGACCTTTTTCAGGATCTTTTTCGTTAATATCAACAACTTTTTCAGTTGTAGGAGCCATATTCATTTTTTCTTCAGCCCATTTAACCAATTCAGGATCAGGTTCACATGGAGTTTTACCGAAGTAACCAAGAACCATCTTAGCGTAACCAGGGTTAGCCATTTTCCAAGCACCTTGAGTTGCGTTCAAGAATGCTTGTTGAGCATAGAACTGAGAAACAGGAGTTACAGAAGTACCAAAACCGCCTCTTTCAACACATTCTTTCATAGCCTTGATAAGATCAGGGAATTTATCCAACATACCCATATCTTTTAATTGGTTAACAGTTGTAGCTGTAGCACCACCCGGAAGCGGAGCTTGAATAAGGATTGGGTTAACTGCTAATGAAATTGGAGAAATAGGATAATCTTTCATACATTCTTTGAAGATTTCTTCTGTTTCCATAATTTTAGCAATATCCAAGCCTAAATCATATTCAGTACCCTTCAATGCGTGCCACATAGAAATGATATCAGGCTGACCTGTACCGCCTGAAACAGGTTTCATAGCCAAGTCGATTCCGTCAGCACCGCCATCAAGAGCTGCAAGATAAGCTGCTAATCCTGTACCTGCTGTTTCATGAGAGTGGAATCTGATATGAGCATCTTGACCTAATAATTCACGAGCCATTTTAACTGTTTCGTAAACTTTTCTAGGGTTAGAAGTACCTGAAGCATCTTTGAATGCCAATGAATCAAATGGTAAACCTGAATCAAGAATGTTTCTCAAAACTTTTTCATAGAAAGCAACGTCATGAGCACCTTCACAACCGAATGGAAGTTCCATCATTGTGATAGTTACTTCGTGCTGCATACCGTGTTTTTTAATTGAATTTGCTGAATCAACAAGGTTGTTAACATCGTTTAATGCATCGAAGTTTCTAACAACATTAACACCATGTTTAGCAAACATTTTTGCGTGTAAATCGATTACATCTCTTGGCTGAGAGTTTAGACCTACAACATTAACACCACGTGCTAAAGATTGTAATTTAACATCAGGACCTACAGCAGCTCTGATTTTGTCCATTGTTTCGAATGCGTTTTCATTACAGAAAAATATTGGAGCTTGGAATCTTGCACCACCTGCTGTTTCAAAGTGTTTAAGACCTGCACCTACAGCTGCTTGTAATGCAGGAATAAAGTCATCTACTAAAACTTTAGCCCCGTAAATTGATTGGAAACCATCACGGAATGATGTATCCATAACTTTAATAAGTTTTTTTGACATAGTTTATACCTTTCTTTAATTATGCTTTTTTAAACATTGCAGCTACAATTGCTGCTGCGATTTCTGAGTCGTCAGAGGCTGTCATTTTTTTACCTCTTCCGCCTGCAACTTGAGGCACAGCTTCAGGGAAAATTTGGTTTAATTTTCCGACTACAGCTGACATAACGAACATAGATGCGATTGTAATGCATAAAAATGCAAGTACTGTTCCCATACCTATGCACATTACGGAAATGCCTTGAACTAATAATTCATTCATAAAATATCTCCTATAAGTAGTACGTGTTCTTTTCCATCTTTATCGACTAATTTTAAAGCTCCGTTATCAGTTATACCCTTTACCGTTCCACAAATCTCTTTGTCAAAAACTCTCACGGCAACTTCTTTTTCAAGGAAACCTGCTCTTTTAATATAATCATCTTTTATTAATAAAAACCCTTCCTCAATAAAATTATCATACCTCAAACAAAACTTATCTAAAAGCGTTTTAAGGAAATTTTCTTTATCAATTTTCATGCCGGTTTCTAAGTTTAATGCAGTAGCCGGCTGATTAATTTCTTCCAGTAAATTTTTATCACAATTTAAGTTGACTCCAAAACCTAAAACCAGTCCTTCTAAAGAGTTTGAAGTTATAACACTTTCTGCTAAAATTCCCGATATTTTTTTCCCGTCAATTTGAATATCATTAGGCCATTTTATTTTAGGCAAAACTCCATATTCTTCAAAAGTTTCTGCTAAAACCAAACATAAATATTGGGTAAGGTTAGAATAAACTTCCTTCATTTCATCTGATGGTTTTAAAATAATACTTGCATAAATATTATCTTTGCCGAGATAGTTCCATTTACGCTCAAGACGCCCTCTTCCCGCTGTTTGATTTGAGGTATAAACAACTGTTTTATCCGCAAGGTTTCGTATATTCTCTTTTGCGTACTTATTAGTCGACTCAACTTCTTCCAAATAAAATAAGTTCATATAACAATTGTACAATAAAAATAAAGCCTGCTGTAATTTACAACAGGCCTTTTATATGTACACATTAGGTTTGCCTAATTAATATCTGTTATGCAGCTTTTTCTGCTTCTTTCTTTGCTGCGCTTCTTGCATTTACCCAATCACCAATTTTGTTAGCAAGAGGTGTAATCAATACAGGAGTTGCATATCTGTAGATTAGAGTGAATGTTGCAAGACCTGCAAGAATTCTAACACCTTTTAATCTGTTACTTAAACCGCCTGTAATTTTTTCAATTTCTTCTTTTGATTTTCCTTCAATTTTTGCCATTTCAGCTTTATAATCTTGTAAACCTGAATATCTGTATTCTCTTTTCTTAACCCAATCATTTAAAAGATGGTCAACTGTATAAGCTGCAATCGTAGGAATTACAAAACATAAGCCCTGGTTAATTGCAAGAGTTTTTCTCTTTTCTGGATCCAATTCTTTTTTGTTTAATGTTTGTTGAACATACATACCGCTTGTTAAGAATGAACCTGCTGTAACCATGTGCTGAGTAGCCTTGCTGGTTTTCTCAGCCATTTTGCCTGAGAAATTAGCAACTTTTTCTGATTCGATTAACGGCTTACCGTAAAGTTCACCGAATTTTCTAACAAACCAGTTAGCTTTTTCTGCATTTGGCTTCCCTTTAAAAGATACTGCTGATTCTTTATTTTCTTCTTTAAATTCAACATCTTCAACTTGTTCAATAGGAGCTTTATCTGCTTCTACAGCTTCTTTTTTAGGAGCTTTTTCCAAATTAAATGCACCTTTTAAAATCCAAGGAATCAAAGCTACTGTGCTGATAGCAATCGGAATTCTGAATGCTAAGTCAGGACCCCAGGTTAGAAGTTTTGTATGAACATCATTTCTAGCTTCAGCCTTTAACATTTCATCTGTAATTTCAGTACCAAGTCCGTCTTCTACACCGTTTCTCTGATATGTTGTGAATTTGTAAATATTTTCTTTATTATCAAGTCTTTTCTTACCTGTGATTCTAGGTCTATAATCAAATGTTTCCAATGGAGAAGATACAAATACTTCGTCCATATCCATTTTCCATTGATTTCCTGATGCATCTTTCCATTTTCTAAAGTCTACAACTTTACCTTCAGCGTCAAATACGGAAGCAACATCCAATTCACCCCATTTTGAGCCTGATTCTTTTGCATCATTTACAAGTTTTGTTAAGTATTCCCTATCAACATCTTTGAATAAGATTTGAGCTTTGTTCATACCTTCTTCTTCTACTACAAAACCCAATCTTGACATATCAATAGCATCATATAAACTTCTGCCGTCTTTTAATACAACTTCATTAAAAGATTTGCCTTTTTGAGAAGCCCAATCAACATCAACTTTAAGAATTTTACTGAAAGTTGTTTCGGATACTTCGCCTAACTGTTTGAACTCAGGCAGCTTAGCACAGTTTTTAATATCATCGGTAAAAATATTACCAAATTTATCACGCCATTCTTTAATTGGTTTTCTTACTGCATCAGTACCAATTGATTTCATATCAAGATGCGGATACAAACGCTGTAATGTTTTTTCACTCAAGTTTTGTTTCATAACTTTCATTACATGGTTTGAACCTGCTTTAAACGGTGCTGTTAAAGCAAAAGCCGTAATAAAACCTACAATACCTGATGCTAATGCGTGACCTGATGCATAAGCATTGTTTTCTTTATCACCCGGAAGAGCATTAATTGTTAAAGCACGTGCTCCGCATGCAACTGCTGCAATTGATGCTTGAACAACTGTTTCATATTCTGCTACGTTCAATATTTTATCAAAAAGGGGACTCTTTAAAATACTGTCCCCTTTCTTTGATTCAGGCTGGGGATTCTTAGCAACCTCGCCAACCTTCTTTTTTATACTCTTAATAATTTTTTTTGCATCCTTAATCGGATTTTTCCCTTTAAATGACACATTGCTCTCAAACGAGTCAGGTTCATCCATAAGGGCTTGTCTGCGCACTTGTTCAGAATAATTTAATCTAATCTCATTAGACGATAACATGTTGGTTGATTTTGTTCCCGCGAACGAGTTTAGATTTTGTGTTGTATGAATCTTCATCATAGTTTCCAATCTAAAATTAACTGTCTACACATTTATCTTAAAACAAAGCAAAATTTTTTTTGCTAGTTCTTTACAAATTTGTTACAATTGTTTTATAAAAAGAAAAGGAAGAGTAATTATGAGGTTTTCAGGCAAATTATCAGCATTAATTTTATCAACAATGTTAATCACAGGACATGCTTTTGCATTTGATTTGGATGAAACGGTTGATGATGAAATAAGAAAAAATTACGGAACACAGGAAGAAAACCTTCCTGCACTTCCTGCTATTACAAAACATCTTGAAACAACAAAAACAGCTGATGTAAAACCTCAAACTCCGCCGGTAACTTACCCCGCTTATAAAGGCGGTAACATTAAAATCAAAAAAGGAACAACAATTCCTGTTGCAAGCATAGCAGCCATTTCCGATTGGCAGCATGCGGGCACAACCGTAAAATTCAAGACAAAACAACCTATTTACGGCAAGAATTACACAATTCCCGCCTCAACCATTTTCAACGGTGAAATCATAGAATCTCATCAACCGCAAATAACATGCAACGGAGGACTTGTTGTAATCAGAGTTCATTCGATGATATATAAAGGACAAACAGTACCTGTAAACGCTTATATAACACGCGCTAATGACAAAAAAATCTTCTTAAACAACATAAAAGGAGAACGAAAATATCTAAAGACAATGTGGCAGAAAGGCAACTGGGGCAGAACATTATTTAACAGAATGATGACTCTGACAGTTAATCTCGGAGGAGAAGGCTCTACATTTATTCTTTCGCCGTTTCCGCTTGCTTACGGAACAATATGTCTTGGAGCTAACGCACTGACTTCACCATTCTGCGCATTCTTCTCAAAGGGCGGACATGTTTCAATTCCTGTCGGAAGAGCATTCAAGATTAAGTTATTGGAAGACACTTTTATCTAACTAAAATAATGGAACAACATTCTGTTCTTCAAACTTAGGACACGTATTCCATATTAAAGTCGGAATAATATCCCCCTGAACTCTTCCCGCAAACTGACAGTTACAAGTACCCTTAACCATATTTGTTGTACCGTCAGCCAATGATTGGAAGAATTTACAATTCTGACAAGCTTTTAAAGTCAATCCTTTATCATTTAATTTTGAAGAAATCTCTCTCATTGCATCCGTCATACGCAAATGAGTATTCTTTGTTGTATATTTTTTACCTTTATTTATAAACGTAATCTTTGCCATACCATCTATAGAAATCAGCTCAAGCTGGCATTGATGCTCATTTTTTCCATCCGTAACAATAACATTTGTTGTCATTGTTTCTATGACAGGTTTTTGAGTAGTCTTTTTAAGAATATTTCTAATACCGCGAATTAGCGGGAAATTATAAATCATATGCCCTATAGAATACACAGGATAAACAAATAAGTATAAATATTCCTTAGGGTATAATTTCGCATTCAAAAAGCTTACGCAGCATGCAATCATAAATACAATTGCCGTAATTAAAACAGCCGAATAATTTATATAAAACGGAAAAATGTATGCATGATGTAAAACCACAAAATATGCTAACAAACAAACCAACCAGTTTGGTGCAGCCAAAGAAAGAATAAATTCTTTTCTGGCCCAATTTTGAGGAATCAAAACAGATGACCAGAATATTCCCAGTCTTTGAGATAAAGAAGGGATTCTTAACTCAAAATTATCTATACAAGTATAAACTCTTAAATCATCAACAAAAGCTACTTTTATTTCTTCTTTTGCAAGTTTCAATGTATATTGAACTTCTGAAATAATATTTCTGAAATCAAAAGATTCCATTCTGTATAAAATATCTCTTTTAATTACAAATGCATCAGTATTAATAATATTAGTCAATCCCATACGGGTTCTAGTTTTAGAAATAAATTTATTACAATATCTTGAATAAGCAGATTTAACATTCTGCCAAAAAGTTAATGTATCATTTTTCGGTAAATAATTTACCATAGGATTAATCACATCATACTTAGTCAAATAATAGTTAATATTGGTAAGAAAATCTGCATCTACATAATTTTTTGCATCCAAAAATACAAAAGCATCCAAATTAGCTGCCTCATGCAGCTTAGCAGCAATAATTGAATACGCCTGACTCTTACCAATCGGTTCTAAATTATCAATATTAATTACATTTACATTCAAATCGCTTTGCAATGTAACCTCAGGAATACTTTCACATTTATCCAGAAGTGCATAAATAGTATAGTGCTGTCTTGCATAAGTTTGGTTCTTTAACTGCTTTAGAAGGTTTTCCAATGTATCGGAAGCACCGCTTGCATACACAACAACACAAAGATTTGCATTTGTCGGTATAAATTTATCGCGAACCTTACGTTCCGATTTCATTGAAATAGCAGAAAGCACTAAAAAATAAAGCGTAAAAATTGAGATGTAAATATATAATAAAGTAATCATGATAATTGTCTCCAAGAGAATTGTACTTTAAAAAAACTCAAAAATCCACATAAAAAAAGAGGGGCTAATTTGAAGCCCCTCTTTTAAAACTTATGCACTTTCTTTTTGATGCAAATGTATCAACTCGGCATGTTCGCCAATTTCCGATGTTGTTTCTGTTTTTTCCTCTTCTTTTTCTACCATATCTTTTGTTATAGTAAATTTCTTGATAGAATCATCGGCAGGAATTTCATACATAACATCAAGCATTAACTCTTCTACAATAGAACGCAATGCTCTTGCACCGGTTTTTCTCTTGATAGCTTTCTGAGCAATCAAATCAACAGCTTCAGGTTCAAAATCAAGCTCAACGCCATCCATTTCAAGCAAACATTTGTATTGCTTAAGAACAGCATTCTTAGGCTCTGTAAGAATCATTTTTAAAGTAGCTTCATCAAGAGCATCCAATACTGCGTAAACAGGAATACGTCCGATAAATTCAGGAATCAAACCAAACTTAAGCAAGTCTTCCGGCTGCAATTTCTTTAATAATCTTGCCGCTGCCTGTTGTTTTTCAGCCTGAGTTGGAGCAGATTTTCCAAAACCGATTGAAGAACCGTCTTTAACACGGTGTTCAATAATCTTATCCAAATCAACAAACGCTCCGCCGACAATAAACAAGATATTACTTGTATCAATTTGAATCATTTCAGCCTGAGGATGTTTTCTGCCGCCTTGCGGAGGAACATTAGCAACCGTGCCTTCAATCAACTTAAGTAAAGCCTGCTGAACACCTTCACCTGATACATCTCTTGTAATTGAGGTATTTTCAGACTTTCTTGCAATCTTATCAATTTCGTCGATGTAAATAATACCTCTTTCAGCCTTTTTAGGGTCAAAGTCAGCATTCTGATATAATCTTAGTAAAATGTTTTCAACATCATCACCAACATAACCGGCTTCGGTTAATGTTGTAGCATCTGCTACAGCAAACGGAACATCAAGCATTTTAGCCAATGTTTGAGCCAAAAGAGTCTTACCGCTTCCGGTAGGTCCTACTAACAAAATGTTAGACTTTTGGATTTCAACACCGTTAGTATCTTCTTTTTTGTTATGTTTAAGACGTTTGTAGTGGTTATAAACAGCTACTGACAAAACCTTTTTAGCATCATCCTGACCTACAATGTGCTGATCAAGATAAGCTTTGATTTCATGAGGTTTTGGAATAGGCTTATCTTCTGATGAATCAGAAGACTCTTTATGAGAACTGCCGCCTTCAACATTTTTTTCTTTACCTTCAAAAAACTCTTCATCAAGGATTTCATTACATAAATCAACGCATTCATCACAGATAAAAACATCAGGGCCCGCAATTAATTTCTTAACCTGATCCTGTGTTTTACCGCAAAATGAACATTTTAATCTGTCGTTTGATGACATTTATATTATCTCCTGTTAATTGGGTCTAAAAGGATGTGACTAAATCACATCCTTAGTAATAACTTTATCAATCATACCGTATTCAAGAGCTTCTTGAGGAGTCATGATATAGTCTCTGTCTGTGTCTTTTTCAATCTTTTTGATTGATTGACCTGTATTTGATGCCATAATTTCGTTCAATGTCTTTTTAATTCTCAAGATTTCCTGAGCCTGAATTTCAATATCAGTAGCCTGACCTTGAGCACCGCCTAAAGGTTGGTGAATAAGAACTCTTGAATGAGGAAGAGCCATTCTCTTACCTTTAGCACCTGAACAAAGTAAGAACGCACCCATTGAAGCAGCCTGACCTAAACAAATAGTTGAAACATCTGCTCTAATATGCTGCATAGTATCATAAATTGCAAGACCTGCTGTAACACTACCACCCGGAGAGTTGATATATAACATAATGTCTTTTTCAGGGTTTTCGCTATCTAATAAAAGAAGCTGTGCAACAATAAGGTTAGCTACCATATCGTCTACAGGAGTTCCCAAGAAAATAATTCTTTCTCTAAGAAGTCTTGAGAAAATATCAAAAGATCTTTCCCCTCTGCTTGATTGTTCTATTACTACAGGTACAAAACTCATCTTCTAATTTCCTTTCTTATAATAAGTAACTACTTAATTATACTCTACAAACCACATTTAACAATAATGAATATGGATGAGATTTAGTTATAATGGGTCACTAATATTATAGCATAAAAAAAGAGCGGAATTAAATTCCGCTCTTTTTACTATAATTTTTCAGGATTTCTTAGTGGAATCAATCTGTCTAAATCAGAGTTTACACTAAAGTAGAATCTTGCAGTGTTATTACTGTATTCGTGTTTAAGCGGGAAACCCACACCAATTTGAGCAGTCAGCCAATCAGCAAAGTTCATATATGTACCGAAGCCGATACTGTGCAAGAATGTATCGCCTGTTCCGTATGCATTGCTGTTGGTACCAACCCAACCATAATCATAGAACGCTGCCAATCTGACTCTTTCATCAATCCAGTTACACAACTTGTTATCAAGCTTGTTAAGGAAAGGTATAGGAGTTCTGTATTCAACAGTACCTGAGAAACCATAATCCCCTAACATTTCAGCAGGCTGGTAACCTCTTAATGTATAAGGTCCGCCGATTTGCATCTGCTCAGCTGCAAACAAATCGTTTGGTGAATATTGACCGCCGATTCTTACAACACCCATGCTTCTTGAGAATAATCTCTGTACACGAGTTGCATTTGCACCGATTTTAAAGAATGTAGTATCAGCAGCAGAATTCATCTTATCAGAACCTGACATACCAAAATCAACATTCAAGTTACCAATCCAGCGACCGTAACTGTCATCAGTCATACCATATAAACCTGAACGCCAAACGTGCAAGTTGTAATCAGAAAGATAATTTCTGTTGTTATTAAACATCATTGATGTATTTGCGTTTACAAAATCGTAACCTGAATACAAGAACAAGTCTGATTTAGCTGTTTGTATAAGCGGATGAGTTAATTTAAAGAAATAGCTTTGAGCATTACCTTTAACTCCATAAGGTCTCCAAGGTCCGCCTAATTTTACGTGTGAATCAGAAAAATCAAATGACAATCTTGTACCATAAGAACTTACAGGAAGAGAGTAACCTGCCATCCAACCTGTAGCACCTGATGAAAGGATTGTACCGCCATAAATTTTATCGCCCAAACCGGTTAAGTTATCCATACCTACAAGGAATGAAACCCTCTGAGCGCCTGTATATGATCTGCCGTAATCATCATAAGCAAAATTCAAATTAACAGGGAATCTGTCACGAACATTAAGTGTTAATACAGTGTTTTCGTCACCTTCAGCCTGACGTTCAACTTCTGTCTCAACTTGAACGTAATCTTCTTTGTTGATTTCTTTCATTGCTCTTTGAAGGTTTTTAGCATTAAATACATCACCGTCTCTAAGCCCAGCTTTACCCATGATAATATGTTTCAAATACCATTCACGAGTCCATTTTTCGCCTTCGATATTCATTTCGCCGACTTTACTTTCAACAATCTTAATTGTTGCAACACCGTCCACGATTCTTTGAGGCGGAACTGTTGCATAAGATGTTAAATAACCTTTTGAATGATACAAATTAGTTACTTTTGAACAAACTTCAAGAAGTTCGTCAAAGAAAATATCTTCGCCAACTACTTCCAAACCTAAATGCTGAAGATCTTCTTCCGTAATATCTTTTACTGTATTACCTTCAAAATTAATACGTTCCAATAAGAAGTGAGGGTTATATAAAACACCTGTTCTTTGAACATCTTCTTCTACTGTTGCGTCATAAATTCTTTCGTCGTCGTTTACATAATCAAGCGATTGAACATAGCTTCTTTCAAGCTGATAACCGTTGATTTGCTCCATTTCCATTTTGTTAAAAGCACCTGCTTCATAACCTCTTATGCCGCCGGCAAAAGGTTCTGCACCTGCTTTACAAACAGAGAGCAAGAAAAACAACGCAAGTAAATAGCTAAATTGTTTTTTCATAAGTCCGAATTCCTAATATATTATAATAATGGGTTATACTTCATTTTATATATAACATTTTATTTTAAATAAAAACCTAAAACAAATTTTATTGCTATACATGTTACAAAGTATTACGAAACCATATTAATTTTAACATATTGCTCAAGCTGTGTAAATATATTAAACGCTTGAAACCCTCATACAAACAGATGGTTTTTTGAAAATATAAATTTTTGTAACAATTTTTTAAATTTCTGTTATAAAAATTCAAATAAGTGGAATTAGATAGATATACGGTATATAATGGATATGTTACTGGATATGGTTGTCACATGGTAAATCGTAATAATTTAGAGAGCAAGTACACTTACCTGAATGCTGAATATAGCATCAGCAGCCTTGTCGCGCCTTCGGGGGGGGGGGGCAAACCCGCACTACCACTAGATTAGAGGCTATTTTAGGAGGTGTAAATGCTTAGCATTAATACATCTCCAACTGAACTTATTCTTTTAAACAGCCTTAATAATTCTACCTATGGTATCAATAATGCAATAGAGAGATTGACAACCGGCTACAAAATTAACCACGCGAAAGACAATGCTGCCGGGGTTAGTATTGTTACGCAATTATCAACCAAAATCAGCTCGCTATTAAAAATCAAAAACAATACCGAAGACGGGATTTCTTTGCTTTCTACAGCGCAAGGTGCACTGGAAGAGATTCAAGACCAGCTGGCAAGACTGCGAGAGCTCTCTACGCAAGCTATGAACGGAACTTATGATGAGCAATCCCGCAGAACTATGCAGGCAGAAGCGGATGCTATTATTGAAAACATTAAACAGATTCGTAATAATACTGAATTCAACGGGCTCAAGCTCTTTGAAGGTCCTGCCAAGAATGAAGAAACAACTACGGCTGTCAGCAGATTAGCAGTAAGTGCTAAAGTCAGAACAATGTCCGCACGCACAGCAGCTACATACGCTGCTAACGATACCGTTAATTTTACAGATAGCGAAGGGGCAATTACTTTTGCAGGAAAAGAAACTAAAACATTAAATATTTGCGGAATTACATATACTGTAACAAATAACAAGAGTACTGATAACTCATTTTCCTATGTAAAGGACAAAACAACAGGACAAATAACATTTGTCACCAGTAATTTTGGAATTCATGGACAAACAGATGTTCGCCATAATATTGTGGTCAATGGAAGCTCCAACATAATATACGGTGGAGATTTAGATGACAATTTAGAAGATTATGATAATGCAAGTAATAATTGCTACTACGCCGGAGATGGAAACGACACTATTATCGCAAGAGGTACATCTACAGTATATGGAGAAGGAGGCAATGACAATATAACGATACAAGGTTATGGTTATTGCACGGTTTATGGTGGAGAAGGTGATGACACTATTAATATAAATAATGTAGGATGTACTATTTATGGTGGAAATGGAAACGATACCTTTAACATTAACAGCTCTAGCAATAAAATATACGGTGAAGAAGGCGATGATACATTTAACTTTCTAAAACAAAATACCTCTAACATTATAGCAGACGGTGGCAGTGGAAATAATATTGGGGTTGGAACAATATCTGCAAATAATTATGTTGCAAATATGACAAATGCTAACTGTTATATTGAAGATTTTACAGGAGCTCAAACTAAAAATCTTAATATTAACGGCATAAACTATGAAGTAGCATCCAATAAAACTGCTACACTAATTTATAAAATTAATAATGAAGGGAAAATAACATTCAAAAGCAATCTTTCAGGTGCTTTTACAATAAAAGGACAAAGTGACAAAGCTCATAATGTAGAAATAGCGTCACAAATAAACTTTTATGGAGGAGAACTGAATGATACAATTACAACAACTACTGATGCACACTTTTCCTATATCTACGGCATGGGTGGTGATGATACCATTACAAATACCACATGCAGCTGGGTAACAATTGACGGTGGAGATGGAAATGACACTATTACCTGTAACGGGATTAAATCTATCCTTCTGGGCGGTAACGGCAACGATACTATAAACAGTAACAGTTATGGTAACAGTATTGACTGCGGTGCAGGAGACGATAATGTAACGCTAAAAGGGAATACATACTCCAACACAATTTATGGAGGCGGAAGCGGTAATAATACTTTAACAACAAACAACGCCACAATGGATAAAAACCTTATTTATGGATTTGGAAGCCTTGACAATAGCAATGTCGCAAAATTTGCCTATAATGAAACAAAAAACATAGAAATCAACGGCATAAATTACAGTATCAAAAATACTCTTGGCAACAATCATTCTAATATTTTATTATATCAATACAATTCAATCACTAATGAGATTACATTTAGTGGTAATTATTTAACAATTACAGGACAAACTGATGTTGCTCATAATGTTATCTTAAATGGTACCCATTTGGATTTTAATGTTGGGAATTTAGATGACAATATCATAATGTATGCTTCAAACAGTACTATTAAAGGCGGGAACGGAAATGATGATATAGAAGTAATCAAAGGAAACCAAAATGTCCTATATGGAGATGATGGAAACGATACTCTAAGTTCTTCAAAAACCTCAAATGGATCCAATTCTCTATATGGCGGAGCCGGTGATGACACAATCAATATTGACTGCAATAATAGTATGAGTACTGTCAACGGTGGTACAGGCGATGATACCTATAATATAAATGCACCTGCTCTTAATATCACTGATGATGGCGGGAATAACATCTACCACGTCAATGTCGATAACACAACAATCCGCGGAGGAGAAAACAACGATACTTTCTACATCAAAGGCAGCAACAATAACATCATAACCGCAGGCGGTGACGACTACATAGTTTTGGACGGAAGCAACAACAATGTTGACGGCGGCGCAGGCACAAACTACTACGTCAATAACGGTGTTGGTAATAATTTCACAAACGTAAACAAAGACCCAAACAGTGGTATGCTTGTATTTAACTATGCGGGTGAAGTTAAAATTTTTGAAATGGACGGAATTACCTATACTGTTACCAATCAAAATGCAGATGGTACTGCTCCTGCTTCAAATGTTTTGAAGTACTCCTACAATCCTCAAACAAAAACTGTTACCCTCAACGGCTCGGATTTTACGGTAGGTTCCGACTCTGACATTAATATCCTCAACATACGCGGTGACAATAACACCATTAACGGAGGGAACGGTGCAGACATTATTACCGTTGAACAAGGTTCAAACAATATCATAAACGGACTTGGCGGAAATGATACCCTAATCATGAACAGCGAAAATAATTCACTCAACGGCGGTGAAGGCGATGATACAATAACACTCAATGTTTCCACTGACAAAACTGTCAGCGGCGGAAACGGAAACGATACAATTTATATTAACTCCTCCAACAATGCAAATATTGACAGCGGAAACGGCAATGATAACGTTATTATTAAAGGTGACAACAATAATGTCAGCGTCTCTGAGGGTGACAATACAATTACGGTTACAACCGAAAACAATAATATTACAGCAGGAAATGGCGATAATCATTTTATAATTACCGGAGCTGATAACACTATTTCTACAGGAAACGGAAACAATAATATCGGATTGCAAAGTAATTCCAATACAATTAGCACCGGTAACGGGAATGATATTTTTGAAATCCATGGCAGCAGCAATAACATCTCGTCAAAAGGCGGTGAAAATGAAGTGAATCTTCGCGGTGATGAAAATACCTATCAGGGTGGTACAGGAAAAGATAACATTGTTATCTCAGGAAACCAAAACCATGCCAATGGCGGAGATGCAAATGACGAATATATGGTGAGCAAAGGGAACGGAAACATCATTGACGGAGAAGCCGGAGACAGAAACACAATGATTAACAATGGTGTAAATACCCAATTCACCAATGTAGTTGATATTACACCTCGTCCGTTTGAGCTTGCGGTAAAAGTTGACCTCGGAAGTTCCGCAAACTCATTTGTGAATATATCAATCAGTTTTAATCTTTTTGATTTCTATGTAGATTTTATGAATGACAAGGGTTTGTCAGAAAATATAGAAAAAATCGATGATTTACTATCTCAGGTTAATACTCAATTACTAAATATTGGAACCGCAATAAATCGATTAACGGAAACAATGGAAGCTCAAAATATTCAGCTTGAAAATATGATTTCAACACGTTCAACTCTACGCGATGCGGATGTTGCAAAAGAAAGTTCTAATTTTATTAAATATCAAATTCTACAGCAGGCTAGTGCAACTTTAATGGCGACTGCAAATCAAACACCAAGCATTGCATTAGCTTTAATATAATGTAAAAAATTGTAACAATTTCTTCCAAATCTGTTATTAAAATTCTGATATATGGAATTAAATAAACAGAAAGGAGATTTCTGTTTGATTCAAGCTGTTGGAGCAATTAACAGTTATGATGACCCCGAATATATTCGAATCCTTATGGAGCTTCGGAAACTCGGAATTACACCAAGCGGAAACAAAACTGTTGACCGCGGAAAGCTTGTGCAGGAAAAACACAGGCTTGAAGAAAAATTTAAAGTTGAGCCGCAACAACCTGACAAGAATCAGGCAGAACGCGAAAAATTAGAAGAGCAGCGCACCGGTGCAACTGCTCTTGCTGAAATTAATAAGATTTTATTAGGTTTATAACCTATTTTTTGGAAATAAAATCCAAAACTCCGTTAATGAATGTAAGCGGATGAATAGGACATCCCGGAATATACAAATCAATCGGATATTTTTCCAAAAATTCTCTGTTTAATTTAGATGAACCTTGGAACACACCGCCGGAGATTGCACAAGCACCTGCCAATATTACAATCTTAGGATTTGGAGTTGACTTATAGCAGTCTTCCAAAGCATAAGCCATATTCTCAGAAATCGGTCCTGTAATAACTAAGCCGTCTGCATGACGAGGAGATGCAACAAAATCAATACCGAATCTTCCCATATCAAAGTTACAGTTTGAACAAGCATTCAACTCCATTTCGCAGCCGTTACAGCCAGCTGCTGAAACTTGTCTTAACTTAAGTGATTTTGAAAAAACTCTTCTGATTTCTTTACGAGCCTGAATTGCAGCTTTTTCAAATTCTTCAGGAGTCATTCCTTCTGTAATAATTAATTTATCACGATTATCAGCAGTCAATTTATAATAATTACTGAACTGAACGGCTTCACCTTTACATGCACCGCATAAAGTACATTTCCCTAAATCAATTGACAGAGGATTAGCCTTCAAAGCACCCGTAGGACAAACTGATTCATCTACCGCGCATCCGCTTTTAAGAATAGGAAAACCTCTGAACTGATCTCTCATCGGCGCGTTTGGAATATCTTTTATAAATTGATTTCCTTGAAAATATTTTAATTTAAGTGTATCTAACATTTTTCTTTTCCTTTTATCTAGTAGTTCCTATTTGAGGAACACTTGTAAATATAAAATCTACTTGTAGTTACAACCCATGTGTTCCGACTATATATCTACGTGCGTAGCACTATAAATCATTGCCACAGTATGACAAGTTAAAGCTTTTATTACACAACGGGAAGTCTGAAACTCCGTTATTTCTTACCGCCATTGCTAACATATACCAGTTATTGAAAGAAGGGTCTTTCATCTTGTAACGAAGTAATTCCCCGTTACCGCCGGTAAGTCCGATATGAACAAGTTCACCTCTCCAAGCTTCAACAACAGAAACTACAAATGAGTTTGGCGCTAAAGCTGTATTTGGAGTATTCAAAACTACCTCATTATTGTAGTCTTCCAACTTCTTAAGAAGTTTTTTAACAATTTGAATTGATTGTTTAACTTCTTTATAACGAAGTTTGAATCTTGAATGAACATCGCCTGTTGCTTTGAATGGTTTTACAACATCAAGAGATGTGTACCATTTATCATTCAAATCAAATCTTGAATCGATATCAACACCTGATGCTCTTGCTGCCATACCAACAGCACCAAGAGATTTTGCGTTTTCTGTATTAACAACACCTGTTCTTTCTAATCTTGAAATTACGGTTGGAGCTTTCAGCATAACACGTGTTGTTCTATCAACGGTTTTAGCTACTTCATCAAGCATTTTAACAATCTTATCAGACATGTTCTTATCGATATCAAAGTTAACACCGCCGACATTAATCAAACCGCGTCCGAATCTGCTGCCTGAGATTTCTAACATTGTATTAATAACAAGAGTTCTTGTAACACCGAAAATGGAAGCTCCCATCTGATAAGCAACATCACCGGCAACTGCGCCCATATCACCGATATGGATTGCCATACGTTCCATTTCTAATGCAACGCGTCTTATTATTTGTGCTTTTGAAGTAACAGCTGTATCAGACAAAGCTTCCATCGCCTGAGAATAAGCCATATTATAAGCAATTACGGAATCACCACAAACAGACTCTGCCAATCTATTGTTATATTTACCCCCTTTTAGGAGAACTTCTTCAACACCTCTGTGCTGGTAGCCAAGCATGATTTCCAAATCGTAAACTTTTTCACCATGACACATAAATCTGAAATGACCTGGTTCAATTACACCTGCGTGGATTGGACCAACTGCAACCTGGTGCACTTCATCCCCTTTCATTTCAAAGAATGGGTATTTATCCTGATTGATACGTACAGGTTTTAACCATGGATGATTAAGTGGTTCAATACCAAATTCTTCATAAAATTCACGTTCAAAAATATGGAACATCGGGAACTTTTGAGTAAATGACTCATATGACTTAACTGTTTTATCAAAAAGAGTTGATGTCACATATAGTTTACCCACTTTATCATCTGATAACACAACATACAATCTTACATTATCAAATTCCTGTTTCCCGAAGAACCCGATAAGGCGCATATTCATATTCGCAAAATCAGTTTTAATCTCATCAATAGAAACTGTCGGAATATCAAAAGCATTAATTCGTTTATTATTTTCTGTTATAATCCAGTTCACGTTAAAACCTCCCTAAAACCCGATAGCCTGTGTGAGTGCTGAAACAACATTTGTCACATATTGCGGCATAAATATACCCAATACAAACGCTGCTGCAAGCAACACAAACTGAGGTGCATACATTGTCCAGCTTAATTTCTTTTCAGGAATTTCTTTTTCTGTAGGTGAGAAACTCATTCTGATAACAGATTTTGCTAATCCGAAAAGAATTATTGTAAGCAATAAGACAAACAAAATACAAAGAACAATTTTGTTTTGTGCAAGCATTGCTTTTACTGTCATAAATTCACTTATAAACAATACTGATGGAGGGAATGCAGCAATACCAAGGAATGATGCAACCCATAGCCAGCCTGTTTTCTTATCTGTTTTTAATAACCCTGTAACTGATTTAATTTTCTTAGTTCCGTAAAGTTCAAGCACATTACCGGAAGTTAAGAAGAATGCAGCTTTGATTAATGAGTGACCAATTAAATGTATAACTGCTGCAACAGCCCCGATTCCGCCTAATGCAGCACCAATAATCAAAATACCCATATTTTCAATTGAAGAATATGCAAGCATTCTTTTGTAGTTATTAATATGGTAAACAAATACCGCTGTAATAAACAATGACAAGAATCCCATTGTTAACATCATAATTCTAGCGTAACCATCAGCCCCTGCTGCGATCATTACACCAAACACATTCAAAATCATCAAAAAAGCTGAGTTCAAAAGTGTTGCAGAAAGCAAAGCACTGATAGGTGATGGTGCTTCTGCGTGAGCATCAGGCAGCCAGAAGTGAACAGGTGCAAGACCCATTTTTGTACCAATACCAAACAAGATAAATACAAATGCTAATTTTAACCAGAATGGATTAAATAGTTGAGCATTATTCATTAAATCATCATAGAACAATGAGTTTAAGCTTCCTGTTGCAACCGTTAAAAGAATAATACCGACAAAAGCTAAAGCAATACCGATTGAACAGATGAAAACATATTTCCAAGCCGCTTCAATTGAATGTTTTGTTTTGTGGAAATAAATTAAATAAGCACTTGCTAAAGTTGTACCTTCAATAAATACCCAGGCAGCACCTAAGTTTGTTGTAAGAATTGCACCTGTCATAGAGAATACAAAGAACAATACCATATAAGTATAATGTCTTGCTTTTCTTACATCCGCTGCATAGTCTTTCATATAACCGTTGTTATAAATAGCAACCGCTAAAAATACAATTGACATAACAGCAAGGAAAATAAAGTTCTTAGGTGTTACTGCAAAAAACTGTGATGAAGGCAGCAGCAAAACATCCTTACCGAACAAACAAAATCCTAAACTTGCTAAAAAGTGCAATACTGCATAGATATTTATCATTAAATTGTTCAAGAAACCTTTTTTGAATATGAACAATATTAAACACGCTAAGAGCGGAAATAATAAAATTAAATTAATCATTGTATTCATAGTCCTTTAAATCTGATAAATGTGAAACTTCCATATCGTCAAACTCGTCATTGATTTCTCTAACAAGCATACCGAGAATAAATACTGCGATAAACAAGTCAAGAAGAACACCAAGGTTAACAATAATCGGCATTTCTTTTGCAACGGAAAGAGAAAGTAAGAAAATACCGTTTTCCATTGTAATAAAACCGATAACATTTGATAAAACTTTATGTTTAATAGTTATTAACCATAAACTTGTAATAATTATTGCTAAAGATACACCAAAATACATTGGATCAACTAATCTGAAATCTTCTGTCGCAACATTTGCAACCAAGAATCCTGCAAAAAGGATTATACTTGATATAAATAAGCAATAGAAGTGCGGAATATTTGCATCCGTATCTCTGTGAGCGTGAGTCTTTTTAACAACCTTATTAAGGAACCAAGGAATAACAATAGCTTTAACAATAAGGGTTTCAAAAACTACAAACAATAAACTCCAAATATGAGGTAAGTTTGCAACAATCAAATCCTTATTGGTAAGTAATCCTAAGCCAAACCAAGGTTCTTTCGCAAATCCGGTTAAGCAAACAAAGAATAATAACCATCCCTGAGCAACAAGCATATTAACGTGAGCTGCAAGTCTGCTTGTTGAGGCTATATAAATCATTGATAAACCAAGTAAAATTATAAAAATATTTTCCATAACCTAATTCCCATATATTCTGTAAGTTACAAGTGCAAGGATTAGAAGCGCTGTCAAAGTCATAATAAATATGAATTCAAACACGTGAGTCATTCTGAATCTTGCAATTGAAGATTCTATTGTACCGATTAGCATTGAAATCAATAATACAATTAATAAGAATGCTCCCATTGAAACCCAATCATTTAATCCGGCAGGAATGATTAAGTTTGCAATCAAAGCTTCAAATAAGAACATCTTGATTGCAGCACCCCAGGTAATAAAACCTAAATCAGCCCCAGAATTATCCAGAATCATAACCTCGTGAATCATAGTTAACTCTAAGTGAGTTGTAGGGTCATCAACAGGAACTCTGCAACCTTCAATTAAAAGCATTATAAACAAAGTAATTACAGCAAGAGCTATAATCAAGTATCCATAAATACCTGTACCGTTCAAGATATGTTTAAAACTTTCAAAAGAATAAATTTGACTTAATGCTGCAATAGAAGCAATTGTAATAAAGAAAGCAGGTTCTACAATAGTAGAGAAACAAGCTTCTCTTGAAGCACCCATACCTTCAAAACTGCTTCCGGTGTCAAGCGCAGCGATAAGTGAAAAGAATTTTCCGAAAGCTAAAATATAAGCAAATATAATAAATCCAAAAGGAAGTGAAATAATTGCCTGACCTGTTGCCAACGGAACAAAAAGTGCTGCAAAGATTACAGATACAAAACCTACAACTGGAGCAAATCTAAATACCCATGAAGTTGTTGTACTGTAAACAGCATCTTTCTTTAATAATCTTGCAAAATCCCAAATAGGCTGAAATAAACTTACACCTTTTCTACCTGCCCAGAAGGCTTTTGTTTTTTTAATCACACCAATCATCAAGAATGGTACAATCAGAAGTATTAATATATTTAATAAACTAATTAACATAAGATTTCTCCTCTACCCCCAAATTACCAATCCAACGATAGCTAATACAAGGAATATTAAACCGAATAATATGTATTGCTGCATATTACCGTTTTGAATTCTTTCAAACTTAGCCAATATTTTTTCATCCCATTTAACAATCGGATTAACAATATAAGCTTCTTCAATATCCTCAATTTCAAGTTCATAATAAGCTTCCTTAGGGAATAAATCCTTAGGTTTCTTAATATGAGAAACTCTTTTGAATAAAGGTTTCAATGTTGAAATAAACGGACTTGCATAAGATGAAGCAGTATACTGCATGTGAGGATTTGCTCTGTTATAACCGCATCCCCAGGTGCAATGTTCTTCATATCGTTTATTAATAAGAGCTCTGATAACCAAGAACACAACAAGCATTACAAAGAATATACCTAAACAAATACTCAATTGCTGCATTACTGATATAAGTGATTCAAATATCGGTAAGACAACATCCTGACTACCTGCAAATTGTGCAACAGGAGGGAATATAAATTTCAATACATACTGCGGTAATACACCAATAAGCAATGTAAACAATCCGAGAATACTCATTGGTATAATCATCACAGCGCTTACGTCTTCTTTTACCTCAGCAGCAGCTTCACTTCTTGCTTCGCCAAGGAACATAATACCTGATGCTTTAGAGAAGCAAAGAACAGCCATTGTACCAACCATTGCAAGAGCACCGATTGAAATAACAAGTGTTATAAACATTCCCATTTCAGAAGATGGGATTCCATGCAGCATACCGGCATAGATTAAGAATTCGCTTATAAAACCGTTAAACGGAGGCAAGCCGCAAATTGCAACTGAACCAACAATGAATAACAAAGCTGTATAAGGCATTTTTTTAATCAAACCGCCCAATGTTTCAATATTTCTTGTATGTGTTTTCAAATAAGTACTACCTGCCGCGAAGAATAACAATTCTTTAAATATAGAGTGGTTAACCACGTGAAGAATAGCACCTGAAAAACCTAATACCGCAACGATATTATTACCATACGCCAAACCAAGCATTCCAACTGCAATACCAATACCGATAATACCTATATTTTCAATACTGTGGTATGCAAGCAGACGTTTAATATCGTGCTGTGTAATCGCATATAAAACGCCATATAGAGCTGAAACAACAGCAACTACAAGAACTACATAAGATACAAATTTTGAAGGAACACCAATAATAAGCAGTGTTCTCAAAATACCGTAAATACCGGTTTTAATCATTACACCTGACATAATCCCTGATACGTGAGTCGGTGCAGCAGGGTGAGCATCAGGCAGCCAGTTGTGGAATGGTACAAAGCCAGCTTTAATACCAAAACCTACAAATGCTAATAAGAATGCAATATTTGCAAGCTGAGGATTATTAGAAACAGCTTCTGCAAAAGCACCAAATCCAAAACTTCCTGAAGCATTTGCTAACATTGCAATCATTGCAATAATAAATATTACTGAAAAATGCATATAAACAAGGTATTTAATACCTGCTTTCAAAACATCTTTCTTTTCACCTTCAAATATAACAAGGAAGAATGATGAAAGTGACATCAACTCCCAAACGATAAGGAAAAACAAACCGTTTTGAACAGTTACAACCCCAAGCATTGATGCAATTAAAAGCATTAAAAAGAAACAATGCGAAGAAGTATGCATTCCTTTGTTTAAATAAGGTTTCATATAGCCGTTGGCATATATTACACCTAGCAAACTCATTACTGAAATAACAGCCGTAAATACAGCTGAAAGCGGATCCATAGCCAGAACAATTTCACCAAACAAAGGTGTCGGATTAAAAGTTCCGCTTAAGAAATTTCCCGTAAATAAAACATATCCTGCGGGATAAAGTGCAGTTAGAGAAGCAAAAATAGTAAAAATCGAACAAACTTTAAGCTTAAAGTTTTCTTTTACCAAAAGTGCAGCCAAAGCACCAAACAGCAGGATTTCAATAGATAAAATAAAGTATTCCATAACTATCTAAATTCCGTTCCCCAATTATGTGTCTAACTTCTTACAATCTCCGTTATATTCCTAACAAAAATGAAATGCAAGAGGAAGATAAATAAGCCGTTATGTAAAAATATTTCACACTCAACGACGCTCTCGGCTCCGCCTCCCGCTATTGTTTCGTTGTGAAATATTTTTACTACACTGGTTTAAACTCTTGAAAAAACTTCTACATCAATATCATCGAAGGTTTTATCAAAGAAAAATGCAGCACTTGCAACCATAGAAGCATTGTCTGTACAATATTTCATTATAGGTGCGTACACATCATAACCTTCTTCTTTTAAGTTAAATATTTTCTTACGGATTTCGGAATTAGCAGCAACTCCTCCAGCTAAGACAACCTGATTATAACCTCTTTCCTCCAGAGCTCTTTTAACTTTTTTCAATAGAGTTGAAGAAACGCATTCCTGAAAACTTGCGCAAATATCATTAACAGGCATTTCTTGTCCGTCGAAACTTTTAACCAATCTAAGTACAGCCGTTTTTAATCCGCTGAAACTAAAATCATAACCACCGACTTTTGCCTCAGGAAGCTTGAATGCATGCGGATTACCTTCCTGCGCCAATTTATCTAACTTAGGTCCCCCAGGATAAGGAAGCCCGATTAATCTTGCAACTTTGTCATAAGCTTCGCCAACAGCATCATCAATAGTTTCACCAATGATTTCCAGCTCTGAATAAGATTTAACATCAATAATTTGTGTATGACCGCCGCTTACCAATAAAGCAATAAACGGAGGTTTCAATTCTGTATCTATAAAATTAGCACTTATATGAGCATTCAAATGATTTATGCCGATAAAAGGTTTGTCGTAAGCCAATGCTAAAGACTTTGTCGCATTCAAACCAACTAACAAACAACCGACAAGACCGGGCCCCACAGTTCCTGCAAAAGCTGTAATATCCTCAGGTTTTACACCTGCCTGTTTAAAAGTCTCAGCAACAGCAACATTAACAGCTTCCAAGTGTTCTCTTGCAGCTATCTCAGGAATAACCCCGCCAAACTCTTCGTGAATTTTTATTTGAGAAGCAACGACGTTAGCCATAACTTCTCTTCCGCCTTTAACTATTGCACAAGCTGTTTCATCACAGCTTGATTCTATTGCCATAATAAGTGAATTTTCGTCAATTGTAACAGGTTTGTTACTGAATAATGTTTTCTTAATCTTGTTCATAGTAATATTATTATAGAACAAACGGGTAAATATGGATACCCCTCATCAGGGCTCCGCCCAGCTTCTCCCACAAGGGGCGAAGCGTGAAATATGTTAGATGAAGGTGATGTGATGAAGTTTCTTGATAAAGCAAAGATTAGGGTAATATCAGGTCATGGCGGAAACGGCATGGTAGCTTGGAGACGTGAAAAATATGTAGATAAAGGCGGGCCTGCCGGAGGTGACGGCGGACGCGGCGGTGATATTTATTTCGTTGCGGATGAGAATATGTCTACATTGCTGGACTTTAAAATCAAATCGGTTTATAAAGCTCAGTCCGGCGAAAACGGCGGGATTAAAGGTATGCACGGAGCTTGTGCAAAAGATACTTATATTAGAGTACCTTTAGGAACAATTGTACGCGATACAAAAACTGGTAAAATTATTGCTGATATTACAGAACACGAACAAACCGTTCTTATTGCCAAAGGCGGACGCGGAGGACGCGGAAACGCACGTTTTGCAACAGCACAAAAACGCGCACCTCAATTCTGTGAACCCGGAGAACCAGGAATTGAGAGAATTCTTGAACTTGAACTTAAATTAATCGCAGATATCGGACTATTAGGTATGCCTAATGCAGGTAAATCAACATTTATCAGTTCTGTAAGTTCTGCAAAACCTAAAATTGCAGATTATCCTTTTACAACTCTTGTTCCAAATCTTGGTGTTGTAAAAAAATCTGATGCGGGCTCTTATGTAATCGCGGATATCCCTGGACTTATTGAAGGTGCATCCGAAGGTATAGGACTCGGTCATGAGTTCTTACGCCACGTTGAGCGCTGCCGCTTCTTGGTTCATATTGTTGATTTAACAGCAGAAGATCCTGTTAATAATTATAAGATTATTAATGAGGAACTGCGCAAACATTCAGAAGGTTTAGCGAATCTTTATCAAATTGTTGTTTTAAATAAAATTGATTCCGTAACAGAAGAAGATAAGGTTAAATTTGAAAAAGAATTTAAAGAATTTACACCTGATGTTTTCCTAATTTCTGCCGTAACAAAAGAAAATTTAGCACCTCTGCTTCATTTTATTGACCAAAAAGTAGACGAAATACCAAAGCCTGAATTTGATATTGATATTGAAGAAGATTTAGGTGCGTATGACAATGACGACAGTTCTTTTGAAGTTACAAAGCTTGATAAAGAAACTTATCTGATTTCAGGCGGTAAAATTAATCGTCTTGCAAAAGTTACGGATGCGCGTAATACCGAACAAGTTGTCAGACTTCAAAATATTCTAAAAAGTATGAGAGTATTTGAAGTGCTTCATGACTATGGTCTAAAAAATGGCGATACAGTCATTTTAGGACACCTTGAACTTGGTTATTATGATGACGAAATCTGGGGCGAAGGATCAAAAGTTTAATGAAAGACGCAATCTTTCAAGCACAACAATGTAAAATTGATGTTCCGATTGGCTGTGTTATCAAAAAAGAGGGGCAAATAATTGCTGCAGCATACAACAGACGGGAAGTTGACAACGATATTACAGCGCATGCAGAAATGCTTGCCATAAAAGAGGCTCAAAAAAAACTCGGAACATCCCGGCTTACAGACTGCGAAATGTATGTCACTCTTGAACCTTGTCCAATGTGCGGCTGGGCGATTATTCAAAGCGGAATAAAAACTCTTTATTTTGGAAGTTACAATAATCAATACGGGGCATTTTCAGTTATACATTTACCACACAATTTAAAAATTTATGGTGGCATAGAAGAGAATATTTGTAATAAAATATTAGAAGAGTTTTTTAAGGAATTAAGAAATGATAACAAAAATTGAGCTTGATAAACTGGTTGAAAAATATGAAACAGTTGATTTCATAAAAGATGACCCGATACAATTTATCCACAGGGGTAAATGTAAGGAAGAAAGTGAGCTTTTGGGTTTTATTGCCTCGCTTTTTGCATACGGAAACAGGAAAGTTTTTATAAAAAAACTGGAAGAGATTTTTAGCAAAGCCAATGGTGATATTTTAGGTTTTATAAAAAACGGAGACTTTACTTCTTTAAAAGGCGTTGAATACAGGTTTTCAAAAGAGAATGATATTATCCCGATTTTTGAAATTCTCAGTAAACTATATAATGAATCAAAAGGATTGGAAGAATTATTTGAATATGGCTATAATTCACCACGTATAGACAAAACTGTTGTTGATTATTTTTATTCAAATGCACCAAAAACAGCCGGACAAGGGTTTTATCACATGATTCCAAATCCTGATAATGGCGGTGCAATGAAGCGCATAAACATGTTTTTACGCTGGATGGTAAGAAAAGGACCTGTTGATTTAGGTATCTGGAATTTTATGCAGCCAAAAGATTTATTAATTCCTCTTGATGTTCACGTTGCAAGAGTTTCGCGAGAAATGGGGCTGCTAAAACGAAAAAGCAATGATTACAGAGCTGTGTTAGAACTAATGGAACCGTTAAGGGAATTCTGTCCGGAAGATCCTGTAAAATATGATTTTGCAATGTTTGCTTTTGGTGTAGAATATAGGGGTAAATAGTAAGGAGATGAAAGTATGGATAAATTTGATATTAGAAGCGCAAAGCTTATAGCTATCATTGGTTTAATCTTATTTATTTTTATTATGGTTGTTGCAAATGCTTATCAGTATTTGCCATCAGAGAATTCTGATATTCCAAGTGTTAACAACGAAATAAATTTACCTGCTGATGAAGATAACAATTCTGAAGACAGTGACAATGACAGCGCCTACGATAATGAAGAAGAAAACAGTTACGATACAAGAGAAAGTCGCGAATCCGTACGTAGAAAAGAAAACTCTTCTGTTTCAAGAAACACAGACAACGAATCTTCATATTCCAATGATAACATTACTCCATTAGAAAATATTTCGGATGACAACAATAGTAATGCAGATTCTGACTCTGACAGGAATTTTGAAGATATTTTTTCAGAAGCAAAAGATTTAAAAAATGATAAACAATTAGTAAAATCAATTTCCGCATTCAATGATGCAGCAAAAGTTGCAGAAACTTCTAAACAAAAAGCAGACTGCTACGAAGAAATCGCAAACATCTATGCAGTAGCAAAAAAATACGGAACGGCATTATCATTTGCCCAAAAAGCTTATAATATGTCACCATCAACAAGCAGAGAAATCCTTCTTGCAAGACTATATTATAAAACCGGAAATGCAGATAAAGCTTCTGACAGAATGAATAATGTACTAAGAAGAGATTTCACTCAAGATAACTAGATACAAAAAAAGAGCTTCTGAAATTCAGAAGCTCTTTTTTATACTAATAATTCTTCCGGACAAGGTTGAGCAATAACATTTCTAACATATTGATAGTAACCGTTATTTAAACCATACTTTTCAATCTCATCCAACAATTTTTTTCTGGAAATAAAACCTTGATTATAAGCAATCTCTTCAAGACAAGCAATTTTAACCCCTTTATTTAATTCCATTGTTTGAACAAAGACACTTGCCTGTAACATTGAATCATGAGTTCCTGTATCTAACCAGGCAAAACCGCGTCCGAGAATTTCAACATTCAAAGCCCCTGCTTCAAGGTACATTCTGTTTAAATCCGTAATCTCTAATTCTCCTCTTGCAGAAGGAGTTAATTGTTTAGCATAATCACAAACCTTATTATCATAGAAGTAAAGTCCTGTTACAGCGTAATTTGATTTAGGAAGCATTGGTTTTTCTTCAAGCGAAATTGCTTTCTTATTCTTATCAAATTCAACAACCCCAAATCTTTCAGGATCTTTAACGGTATAACCGAATACAGTAGCACCGTTATTCCTTGCAATTGCATCTTTCATCAAAGTAGAGAATCCGTGCCCGTGGAAAATATTATCTCCAAGAATAAGCGCAACGTCATCACCCGCAATAAAATCTTCCCCTAGAAGAAAAGCATCTGCAATCCCTTTTTGTATGTACTGGATTTTATATTGAAGATTCAATCCAAATTGGGAACCGTTACCCAATAACTTAATAAAATTTTCGTAATCAGTTTCATTTGTAATAATAAGAATATCTTTAATACCCGCAAGCATAAGAGTTGAAAGCGGATAATAAATCATAGGTTTATCATAAACAGGCAAAAGAATTTTAGATATTGGTTGTGAAGCCGGATATAAACGTGTTCCCGCACCACCTGCTAAAACGATACCTTTCATCTTTTCCTCCTATTTAATAAATGCATTTACATTTTTACTTACACAAGCATAATCCAATAAACAATCAGGAGTAACCTTTACCCCTTTTTGTATTTTTGGATTAATCAAAGCCACATACGGCACATATTTTACACCGTATTTATAGCCAATTCTTGCTCCATACTCGGTTTCACCATTAATTTTAACAAATTTGCATCGCTGACCGTAAGCAGATACAAGTTTTTTATAATTTGGTTCAAACTTTTTGCAATAACCGCAAGAAGGTGTATAAATATACAAAAATACTCTATTACTATTCTTCATTGCATCTTCAAACTCACCAGCAAAAACGGGAGCTGCAATCATAAACGATAAAAAACACATAAAAATCTTAATCATACAGAAATAATAACGCGTAAACGAGCTCAAGTCAAATATGTTGCGGGGATTCAAAATCAACAGATTTTATGTCATAATATAATTAGAATAGTTTAACGAGGTTTATATGTACAAATTTCCTTTCGAGCTTGATGATTTTCAAAAAGAAGCTTGTGAATGTATTACTAATGGGAAGAGTGTTGTAGTGTGCGCCCCAACCGGAGCAGGTAAAACTGTTATTGCACAGCACGCAATCCACAGAGCTCTTGAAGAAGGGAAAAAGGTATTTTATACAACACCTCTAAAAGCTCTTTCCAACCAAAAATTCAGTGATTTTTCAGAAAAATACGGGGCTGATAAAGTCGGTCTTTTAACAGGTGACAGTTCTTTTAATAGAAATGCCCAAATTGTGGTTATGACAACAGAAGTATTCCGTAATATGCTTTACGGTACAAATTTTGGCTCTGTTACAGATAATCTTAAAGATGTACGCTATGTAATTTTAGACGAAGTTCACTATATGAATGACGAACAGCGTGGAACAGTTTGGGAAGAAAGTATTATTTACTGTCCGACAAACGTGCAGATAGTTGCGCTCTCTGCAACTGTTGCAAATGCAGATAAATTGACAGATTGGATTAATACAGTACATTCAAGAACAGAGCTTATTAACACGGATTTTCGTCCTGTTCCTTTAAGATTTTATTATTTTGACTCATCTCAGCCAAATACAATATTGCCGTTATTGACTCCATCAGGAGCTTTAAACAAAAAAATCAAACCTGAGAAAAAAGAATTCAAACGCGGAAAACCTGTTCAAAAGAAAAATGTGGTTAAAGATGTTGTGAGGAATTTGCACGAAAAAGATATGCTTCCTGCAATTTATTTCACTTTTTCACGTAAAAAATGTGATGAACAGATGGAACGCTGTGCTGAGTTATGCCTTGTAACTCCAAAAGAGCAGGAGCAAATCCGCCAAATTATAGATGAATATATTGCAGAAAATCCTTATCTGTATAAGAACAAACATATTGAATATTTACTTCAAGGGGTTGCATCTCATCACGCAGGATTGCTTCCGGGCTGGAAAGTTCTTGTCGAAAAACTCTTCCAGAAAGGTTTAATCAAAGTAGTTTTTGCAACAGAAACTCTTGCGGCAGGAATCAACATGCCAGCCCGCTCAACCGTTATAAGTTCAATCAGTAAACGCACCGACAGCGGACACAGAACTCTTACTCCAAGTGAATTTTTGCAAATGTCAGGTCGTGCAGGCCGCCGCGGAATGGATGAAATAGGCTATGTAACCATTGTTGGAACAGCTTTTCAAACTCCTGAAGAAGTAGCAGAATTGGTTTTGAGCAATGCAAATCCGCTTGAGAGTAAATTTTCACCAAGCTATTCGATGGTATTGAATTTGTTACAACGATTCTCACTGGAAGAAGCTAAAGAACTTGTATTAAAAAGTTTCGGATATTTTTCTTCAAATTCAAGAATTGAACCATTGCTGTTACTAAAAGAATTTAATCAGGAAAAGATTGACGAATGCAATTCTTTTAGCTGTTATTGCAAACGCACAACAGAAGACTTGCTTGAATACAATAAAATCCGAGATATGTATGTTCAGAACCGCAAAACTTTTAAAGTTATCCAAAAACAAGAAAAGAAAAAGAACAGACCGTTAACTCCGGAAGTTATAGAATTCGGGAACAAAACAAAAGAATTATTAAACATGATGCACTCTTACCAGTGCGACCAGTGCAAACTTTATAAAAAGCACATGAAATCTGTAGAAGTACTTAACAGATACTTAGCAAAACAAAAATCATTAGATAAAGAAATCGAAAAGCAGAAAGATATTTTCTGGAACAAATTTTTATCTCATAGAGCTGTTTTGTGTGACTACGGTTATATAAAAGAAGATTATCCGACAGAACAAGGAGTTACAATTTCGCAATTACGTTCTGAGAACGAACTGTTCTTAGCAAGAGTCATTTTCTCGGGAGTATTGGAAAATCTAACTCCTGCTGAACTTGCCTCTGTAGTTTGTGCTTTAACTACGGAAGATATGAGAGCTGATTTATTTTCTCAAATACCATTGTCAACCACGGTTCGTAAAACTTTAAACAAAATAAAAGATATAAAACGTGATTTAGACAAAAAACAAAAATACTATGATGTAGAAGACCCGATGTATATTAACGGCTACTATTCACCGCTTATTGAAATGTGGGTAAACGGTGCCGAATGGGATTCAATCATAGATCAGGTTGATATGGGAGAAGGCGATATTGTCAGATGCTTTAAGCGCGTAGTTGACGTATTAAGACAATTCTGCACAATATCAAACATTCCTGAAGCACTGGTATTCACAGCTCGTGAAGCTATCGAAATGATTCAGAGAAGTCCGATTGATGTAGATTAGGAAATGAAAAACAAATTATTATTACTCATAGTTTTTATCTTAAGTATCTATCTAAGATTAGATGCGTACTTAATCAATAATTCTTTTTTTACTGATGAAATATTACTGGCTCAGAATATATTTGAAAGAGACTATTTAACTTTGATATTTCCGCTAAAATATTTTCAATCAGCTCCTGTTTTATTCTTATTTATATCAAAATTCATTTCTAACAACATAGGAATAACAGAATTAATTCTAAGATTCATTCCTTTTATATCGGCTTTAGGATCATTATTTGTATTCTACAAAATCACAAATAAACTATATACGTCACATTGGATTAAAGCAGCTGTATTATTAACTTTTGGTATAAACTATCAATTACTGTTTTATACTCAGTGTTTTAAACAATATTCTTCCGATGTTTTATGCGGACTTATTATTCTTTATCTTAGCTTAACGATAGAGAACTTGACCAAACGTAAATACTTATTATTGGGGCTATGTTTTGCAATATTATTCTTATTTTCTTTTCCGGCGATATTTTTTATCGCAGCATTTACCATATCAAGACTAATTTACTTTAAAAAATATAAATCTGAATTTTTATTATCACTAGTATTTCCAATAATAAGCATAATACCACTATGGCTTTTTAATTTAAGATATACAAGTCATTCGGATTATCTTTTAAGCTACTGGCACCGCGGATTCGAGCTTTTTCATTCCGAGATATGGCTTATAAATTTTGATTTTCTATTCTATGATTATAAATTCCCGTTACTATTAATTATATTGCTAATAGCAGGTGCTTATTTTCTTTATAAAAAAAACAAATTTTATTTTATTAATCTTTGCTCAATAATCGTACTGCCTTTGCTAGCAGCTCTCTTAAAACTATATCCCTTTGAAAGAAGACTAATTTTATTTATACTGCCTGTTTTAATATTACTAAGCTTTTATTCGATAGAAGATTTTAAACGTTACAAAACCTGTTTTTTAGTCGGTATAATTATATTTTTCTCAATAGGGTGGTTTAATTTTGGGAAAGATTTTGTATCTTCAAATATTACTTATCTTAGACAAGACGTCAAACCTTTATTAAATAAAATCAATAAAAATGACAAGCTGTATTTATATTATGGTTCTTTTTGGACATATAACTACTATGCTCAACTTAAAAATTTACCAATTGATAATATCATTTTGCCATCAACCTTTGACGAAAACAATTCTGATAAAGTTCTCGAAAAAGACTTATACTCACTCTCAGACGGGGTATACCAATTATTTTTTGTTAAAGGAACTCACACGTATGATAAAGATATGCGGGCTCTGGATAAATTTTTAAGCACACATACGCCTATAGAGGATATAAAATTAAAACAAACACGATTAGTAACGATTATCTTGGGAAAATAATATTTATAATTTTTCCATTATGTTTATAGAATCCAAGCTCTTCTGTTGAAAAATCAAATACAGAGCGTGTAATAGGCTCTACATCAGGAGCAGTGATTTTTGTCGGCTTATTCATTTTTTCAAGAGCTTTCATTACTATTGGCGTAGTCATTTTTATTTTAGGCATAAATTAACCTCATTGCTAATATATAACAATGAGGTTAAAACTTGTAAAAATATTATTTGCTATTCTTCTGCTTCATCTTCATCATCTTCTTCTTTTTTGATGATTTCAATAACATTTTTTGCCATTTGTTTAGCAATCTCATGTCTTGTAGACTCAGGACAGTTTTGAAGAAGACTGATAGCAGTTCTTAAAGTGCCGTCAAGGTCATACCAACGACCTTTTTTTGTTGTTTCAAGAACATCTTCTGTAGCAGAAACGATATCTTCAACAGATTCATATTCAGAGTTTGAAATATTGTGTTCTGTAATAATTTTAATAAGGTTAAGCGCTATTTTAATCTGAGCTTCGTCATCAGATTCTTCAAGAGTTTTCATTGCAGAAGATAAAACAGGGTCCTTATCGTACCATCTTCTGGCATTAGTTGTAAATTCTTCTTTCATAGGCCCTCCTAATAACACTAATAAATTTGATAAGACAATTATACAATAATTTTATAATTATAACAAGGGTCGGACGACAATTGCGTTACTACTAGTATAAAGTAAAACTATAGGTCGCCCTCTGCTGACTTTGCTACAGGCGGGTTCGCGCCGGCAGCTATTAATTCATCTTTACGAAACGCACAAATAATGCTAATATAAAGCTATGTTAAATCTATACATCACATCAGCAAAGCACGGAGACGGAAAAACTTTTATTTCAGCAGGTATTGCAGCAACCATGCAAAGCCTCGGATATTCAACATCCGTCTATAAACCAGTACAAACTGGAGGAATAGAGGTCAACGGATTTGTTCAGTCTCCTGATATATCTTTTGTGAAAAATATAGACCCATATATTAATACACATGTTTCTTATTTATTCAAAACAAAAGCAGAGCCGTTAATTGCGGCAGAAAACGAAAACGAAGCAATTGATATAGAACTGATTAACGGAGAATACTCAAAACTTATTTATACTCATGATTGCACAATAGTAGATGGAAACAGCGGTTTAATGAGTCCGATTTCAACTTCAATTCAAACCGTTGATTTGGTTAAACGTATGCAAGCACCGTGTCTGCTTATTGTCACACCAAAAGAAGATTCAATTAACGATGCACTGCTGTCCATCTATACGGCACAGGAAAAAGGAATCGAAATTCGCGGAGTTATTATCAACAACATTTATGATAATTGCTCTAAAAGCCTGCTGACATCCATCACCAGAGTTATTGAAGAATACTCCAATGTCAAAATTCTTGGTTTAATGCCTCATCTGGGTGATAGAATTGTACCTGAAGAATTGATTACAGGGATTCTTAACGGCATTGATATTGAAAGTGTATTCAAAGTAAAAATAGAGAAACTGGAATTCAGCCAATGATAATCACAGGGGGTAAATATAAGGGGAGAAAAATCACAGCTCCCGATGAAAAAATAACAAGACCTACTCTTTCTAAAGTCCGAATGGGGGTTTTTAATACCCTTTTTTCAATTATTGGCGACTTTGAAGGGAAAAGTTTTCTGGATGTATTCGGCGGGTCGGGAATTATGGGATTAGAGGCTCTTTCCAGAGGTTTTGACGAAGTCCTTGTATTTGAGAAGAACCCCAAATCAGCTCAAATTCTCAAAAAAAATTATGAGACATTAGGTCTAAAAGCAAATTTAAAAATCGGCGACAGTTTAAAATTAATCAATAAGCTGGATAAAACTTATGATGTTATTTACATCGACCCGCCATATATGAGCGGGATTTATGAAAACATTTTTGAAAAAATCAAATCTGATTCTATAATTATTGCCGAACATTCGGAAGATTTAAACATCCCTCACTTTACTCTTATTAAAGAAAAAAACTATGGTGGAAAAAGAGTATCCTTCTATACACTGTAGAATTGACATGCTCCCGTGTTTGTCTTATATTGGATGGGTTAATTAGAGATATTTGGAGGAGTGATAAACATGAACAGAGTTTTATTATGCATAATGGATGGATGGGGAATTTCTAAAGGCTCAGAGCAATTTGATGCTACAAAACTTTCACATCCGGTTAATGTACCAAGATTAATTAAAGAAGAAAAATCAACAGTTATTCATGCTGACGGCGAATTTGTAGGACTTCCAGCTGGACAAATGGGTAACAGTGAAGTAGGTCACCTTAACCTTGGTGCAGGCAGAATAGTTTATCAGGATTTATCCAAAATTAATAACGCAATTAAAGACGGTTCTTTCTTTGAAAACGAAAAATTCTTAGAAGCTATTGAGCATGCTAAAAAGAATGATTCAGCACTTCATATTTACGGACTTGTTTCAACAGGCGGTGTTCATTCATCATTAGACCACTTGCTTGCTCTAATCCAGTTAGCCGCAAAACAAGGACTTACAAAAGTTTATGTACATGCTTTCCTTGACGGACGTGACACTCCTCCTTCAAGTGCATGTGAATATTTGACTGTTGTTGAAGACGAACTTAAGAAACATAATTTACCGCCTGTTGCAACTATTATCGGCAGATACTATATTATGGACAGAGATAATCGCTGGGACAGAGTAGAAAAAGGATACAATGCACTTCTTCTTGGCGAAGGCGAAAAAGCTGATTCAGCAATAGAAGGAGTAAAGAAATCTTACGAAAAAGGCGAAACAGATGAGTTTGTATTACCGACTGTTATTGGCGGAGAGGAATCAAGAATTCATGATAATGATGCAATTATTTTCTTCAACTACAGACCTGATAGAGCACGTGAAATAACTAAAGCTGTTAACTTTGCTGATTTTGATGGTTTTGAAAGAAAGAAAGTTCTTAAAAACATCTACTATTGCACAATGACAAGCTACGAAGCTACATTCACATTCCCTGTTGCATTCCCTAAAACAAAACTTACAAACATTTTAGGCGATGTTTTGGAAGCTAACGGAGTAAACCAGTTCAGAACTGCTGAAACAGAAAAATATGCTCACGTAACATTCTTCTTCAATGGCGGTATTGATGAACCTCAGCCTCACGAGACCCGTAAACTTGTTGCTTCACCAAAAGTAGCAACTTACGATTTGCAGCCTGAAATGAGCGCTCCTGAAGTTTGCGAAAATGTTCTTGAAGCTATTGAAAACAAAGATTACGGATTTATTCTTGTTAACTTTGCTAACCCTGATATGGTTGGTCATACAGGTGTTATCGAAGCTGCAACAAAAGCTTGCAAAGTAGTTGATGAGTGCGTTGGTAAAATTGCCGATAAATGTAAGGAATACGGGGTTACAATGCTTTTGACAGCAGACCACGGCAACGCTGAAACAATGGTTGATGAATCTACTGGCAAACCTCAAACAGCCCACACAACAAATGAAGTCCCATTTGTTATAATCAATGCTCAAAAAGAAATTGAACTAAAAGAAGATGGTGCTTTATGCAATGTTGCACCTACAGTTCTTGAATTGATGGGAATTGATACACCTGCTGAAATGAGCTGCGGCAGTTTGATAAAATAGTATATAAGCAAAGTCGCAAACAAGAATTTATTTCTCGAACACGCTCCCGCCTCACGGCTCCCGCTATCGTCTCGAAATAAAATCTTGTTTGCTTTTGCCAAAAGTATTTTTTAATTTATAGAGAGAAATATATGACAGAAACAAAACCTTTAGATATCGATTTATCATTAAAGAAAAATAATGTTGATGAGTTTTTTTACAACTTAAGCGAAAATCCGAACGGATTCAAGAACAAGGATTTCCGCTATACTTTGAGTTTGATTTATCAGCTGGTAGAAGACGAGTTTGAAGGAATTTTCTTAAGCCCGAATTCTCCTGTAAGAAACACTGATTTTTATTTGATAAACAGAAAAGGCAAATTGTCTTTCTTTGTTACACCAACAAATAATTTTCAGTTTTATCTAAAATCTAAAGGTTCAATGTTCAGATTCACCTCAAAAGAATTAAACGGTAAAATCGGATACGAAATGCCACTTGATTTAGTGCTTGACTACTTTGGCGGATTCGGTGAAATAATAGATTTTTCTTCTCTGACTCAAACATTTGCGTATTTTAACAAACTTACGCACTTTGCAATGAAATTGATTGAAAAATTGTATTTCATCCCGACTGTTAAACGCAGAGAAGCTCCGGGTGGCGGTGCATTCAGAATTGTTTATGAACCGATTGTTTCAAACAAAGAATCTGCAAGGATTATGAACGAACTGGAAAACAATATTCCTGAAGATTTATTCATTGAAGGCGAAAAACCGAAAGACTTCGTTGAAAATTTCACAAGAGAGTATTTAAACTATCTTGTATATAAGTTCTTAGGGATTAAAGCTTACAGATTCAAAGATATCAAATCAGGTCATTATATGCTTAAAGATTTGGAACAAAGAAGCCTGATGAAAGGGAAAGACCTTGCAGAAAACTTTGCTCAATGGTTTGATGAACTATATTTAGGCAAATATGATTTGATTCCATTCTTTAAAGTAAGCAAAGTTGACAATGACAAATTTGAATTAAAAGTTCATATCAAAAACCGCAAAACAGGTGAAACAATTCTTATCGATGAACTTTATCAAAAAGATAAAATCTGGGATTTGGATACCGAGGATATCGGCAAAATCGTAGAAAAGCAGCTTAATTATGCTTTGCGTTATATGCCTGAATTAGAATCCCTTTTTGAAGATGAAGACAAATTGTCATTAGTGATGAATCTTAATGAGGTTTATAAACTGATTGCACAAACAGCTTATTATCTTCAAAAAGCTCAGATTGAAGTTATCTTGCCTGAAGAACTTACAAATATCATTATTCCGAGAGCTTCAATTAACGCAAAAGTTAAAGCTTCACGCTCAGATGATTTGATGAATATCTTCAATACAGTTTCATCAAATGCGATTTCTCTGGATGATATTCTCGATTTTTCTTATGAGGTTTCATTGGGTGATGAAAAAATTTCTCTGGAAGAATTTAATAAACTTCTGGAAGAAAGCAACGACGGTTTAATTGAATACAACGGTAAATATATCCTTGTAGATAAAACCGAAGGCAAAAAGCTTTATGAGCAAATTGCAAATGCTAACCACAAGAAAATGACCCGTCTTGAATTGATTCATGCTTCTATGTCAGGTCAATTACAGGATTATGATTTCAACTATGATGATGCTTATGCAAATGTTATCAAAGATTTTGCAAAACCAGTAGAAGTCACCGAACCAAAAGACTTGCTGGGGGATTTGCGTCCTTATCAGATGACAGGTCTCAAATGGCTTTGGACAAATGTTTCAAAAGGTTTTGGCTGTTGTATGGCTGATGATATGGGGTTAGGTAAAACTATTCAGGTTATAAGTTTGATTCTTAAACTCAAAGAAGAAAACAAGCTAAAAAACCCTGTGCTGGTAGTTTGTCCTACAACCTTGATGGGTAACTGGATGAAAGAAATGCAGTTATTTGCACCAAGCCTTAAAGTTGCAACATATCACGGCTTAGACCGAAAACTTGATTTAAAAAATGATGTTATTTTAACAACTTATGCAATTATGCGTATAGATGTTGAAGAAATGAAAAACAACACCTGGGGAATGATTGTTGTTGATGAAGCTCAAAACATCAAAAACCCTGATACAGCACAGACTCTTGCTATCAAATCTTTAAAATCCGATATTAAGATAGCAATGACAGGTACACCTGTAGAAAACAGATTAACTGAATTGTGGAGTATTTTTGACTTTATTAACAAAGGTTATTTGGGCTCATTAAAAGAGTTTCAGAAGAGTTATGCAATTCCTATTGAGAGATTTAAAGAAAAATCACGAGCTTCTAAACTAAAACTTTCAGTTTCACCGTTTGTACTAAGACGTTTGAAGACTGATAAAGGTGTAATTTCAGACTTACCTGAAAAAATGGTTATGAACGACTACTGTTATCTGGCAAAATCTCAGGCGGTTTTATATGAAAAAACTCTTAATGAGATGATGGAAAAGATAAGCGGATTTACAGGGGTAAATAGAAGAGGAAATATTTTCAAACTTATTACTGCTTTGAAACAAATCTGCAACCATCCTTACCAATTCTTAAAAAGCGGCGGAACTTCAAAGGATTTATCAGGTAAAGCCGAAAAATGTATTGATTTGGTACAAAATATTATTGATAACGAAGAAAAAACTCTTATCTTCACTCAATACAAAGAGATGGGAGATTTGCTGACAAGAATCATTTCCGAAGAATGCGGAACAGATCCGTCTTTCTTCCACGGTTCTTTGACAGTACCTCAGCGTGAAAGTTTGATTGAAGATTTCCAAACAAATAATGACAGAAAGGTTATGATTCTTTCCTTAAAAGCCGGCGGAACAGGTTTGAACCTCACAAGTGCAACAAATGTTATTCACTATGACCTGTGGTGGAACCCTGCTGTTGAAGACCAGGCAACCGACAGAACCTACCGTATCGGTCAGGAAAAGAACGTAATGGTTCACCGCTTGATTACTTTGGGAACTTTTGAAGAGAAAATTGACGAGATGTTAAAATCAAAGAAAGAACTTGCAGATTTAGCAGTTTACGAAGGCGAAAAAATCATTACAGAACTTTCTGATGACGAAATCTATGAAATCTTCTCCCTGACAGCAGGTTAGGATTGTTAACTTTTGTAAAATTTTGATATAGAAGTCTAAAGTTTAAGAAAAATATGCCGTAAATATTATCGTAAGTTATATGGGTATCGGAGATATACAATGGCAGATTCTAATTTTTTTCACTATGATCAAAAAATGAACAATGCGTTTCAAAATTTTAACAAAACGCTGATTTTTTCAAAAGAAATGCAAGAAAAATACAGTCATATGCTGTCGATTTTTGATAAAAACGGTGATAACAAAATCGATAGTAATGAGCTAAAGTCTTTATGGAATCAAGTGACATCCTTTGCAGGAAATGACAATAAATTAAGTATTGATGAAGCTGATGATTGTGTAATGGATTCAGCTAAAGGTTTTGATTATTTGGGCGCGATGTTTACAAGAAAACAAGTAACTGCGCAAGAGTTATTTGACTTTCTAAAAATGTTAAGTACGCAAGTTATGCCAAAAGATAATACAAAAGCACAAAGTGCATCAAATACAGACATGAGAGCCAATATTGCAAGCGAAGCTAAATATCGCGGCACAGAACTCACTGAAGAAGAAATAGAAGAATGGAACAAGACTATTGTTGCAGAAGCGCAGCGTTATAATGTACCACCCGAAGTTTTGACGGTTATTATCAGCAGAGAATGTCACTTTATAGACCCTGAAAATAATAAAGACGGATGTATGCAAGTTATCCCAAGTTCGGTAAGCGGCATAAAAAAAGATAAATGGGGAATTTATGACAAAGTTAACCAAGAATGCAGAAATGATACCATCCAAAGTTTAAAAACACACAATTTAACAGATAGAAGCACCGGAATAAAAGCCGGATTACTAATATTCCAAACAAACTACGCACAGGCAGTTGCCAGAATTAAAGGTTGGAAAGTCGGAAAACAACCCGATATAGCAAAAGCAGCAAAAGCTCTCAAAGATGGAACCGTAACACTAACTCCGAGTGAAGCAAAAGAAGCAATGAGAATGGCACTCAGAGATTATAACGGTTCCAGTGCAAAAGAAAGCTATGCAGCAGATTGTATCAAACGTCTTGATGCAATGGGATATGATTACACAAAACCAATCTTCTAGGTTACTATAAAATTATAAACTTGCCCTAACACATCTTCAAAGGCATTTCTATTTCCAAAGAACACACAGAACTCCGCCTTATTTTCACCTTGCATTTGCAAAGCAGGTGTTTCCAGAGGAGGACCTGCAGGAGTTGAACGAGCAGGGTTTTTAGGATTTGAAATCACACCTGTTGCTCGTAAAATTGGCAAATACAAACTATTCTTGAATACCTCATATTGAGTCAAGCCTTTAGTTACAATCCCCAAATTATTACGAGTTTCATCAATCAATAAACCGCGCTGCATTGGAGCAGAGTTTGTTTTTGCCTCCAATCCACGGGTTTTAGGAAGATGTTTTCTGATATCATAATCAGGATTAAATTCCCTTTTGATAATCGTGTTCATATCTTCTGAAAATACTTCATAAATCGGTTCAGGTAAATCAAACTTAACTTCAAGCAAATGATTTTTCTGAGTATTTACCCAATCAAAACCAAATTTCAAGAAATTTGCTCCTTTATCCAATGATAGAATCAAAGAAACAATATCCCATTGACCTTCAAAATCAATTTTTAAAGCAGAACGCTTTTTGCCTTCCATATAGATTTTTGTACGATAAATCTTTAGCACAGTACCTGAATCATCTTCCTTCGGTCCGTTATTATAACTGTCACCAAAATCCGCAAAATCAACAAGAGAAACAGGAATATCATTAATATACATTTGCCCTTTTTCAATATGGAAACGAATTTTTGAATTAGATAAACTGTTTTCTGTAACTTCTAAATCAGAATCCTCAAAATCAACATCAATAAAACTGATTTCATTTGGCTGCAAATCTTCAACTTCAGCCAGATAAGTATTAATTTCAGTATAATCTTCCGTTACGGGAATTCTTTGAGTATCAGTTAACAGATTCTTGTCAAAACCGCGTCGTGAAGAAACTTTTTGAAAACCTTTAAGAGGTTTTGTACTTTCAAATTCGATAATACCTGAGAATTGTTTATTTGAAAGGTTCAAAACCATCTTATCTTCAAATTTTGTTTCAAATTTCAACTCATCAACAATTGTATCCGCTATTTGTAAAATCTTTTTATAGCGAATTATGTTTTCTGAATGCACATCATCCAGAGAACAACCGCAAATACTATCATGAGCCTGATTCTGAATAAGCATTTTATATGCATAATTAAGCAGTGAATTATATTTTTTTTCGGATTTAGCATATTTAATAAAACGAGAAGCTAACTCCAATTTATGAGAACATTCTGCATTCAATCTTTTTAAATCTAAACGGGAAGAATAACACCCTTGTAATACAAATGTTTTAGAATTATCACGCAGCTCACCGTTATATTCGAATTCATCAAATCCATGCGCATATCTGAAATAATCAAACGGAGAACCCAGTTTAATATTATAATCTTCTTTTAAAATCTCATTAACTGCAAGAATCTGATCCTGAATATCAGCAGGAACGCCAAGATGGTCGGCTCCAATAGGTAAAAGCATATATTGTCCGCTCTTTTCACTGATTGCATCAAGAGTTTTTTTAAGAATTTCAGCTTTTTCTTCAACAGAACATTTGAGAGCAAAAACATCATTAAAATAACCGCGGATAAGATTAACCGTATCCATTCCGTTCCATTTGAAATTAGCAGGAAAATCACCGCAACCGCGCCACACGATACATTTATCCAGACCGAATTCGCGCAAGATATCAATAACATTTTCACTATGTCCAAATGTATCAGGAAGATAGCCGATAAAATTAGTACATCCGAAATCGATAGCTTTCTTCATCCCAATTTCGAGATTTTTCTCAAAACAGGTTTTATCGGTCAAAAACTCATCCACCAAACAATAAAAAGGCCCTATAAATAGTTTCTTTTGAGCAATTAAGGTTCTAATTAATGATTCTTTTTCAGGACGGATTTCAAGATAATCTTCAAGTGCAGAAACTTGTCCGTCAAAGTAAAAACAAGGGATTTTATTAGTTTCAAGCATATCAAGAATATTGTCAAACACTCTCAATAAACGCATTCTAAAGACTTCGAACTCACGATACCATTCTCTGTCCCAATGTGTATGCAGATATGCTATTACTTGTTTTCTCATTATCTTAAACTTTCCAAATATTCATTAATTGCTTTTGCAGCTTTCTTACCTGCACCCATTGCATTAATCGCATTTGAGGCACCTACAGGAGCAACGTCACCGCCTGCAAAAATTGCAGGAACAGAAGTTTCGCGAGTTTCTTCATTAACTACAAAGTAACCGCGCTTATCTGTATCAAATTCAATACCTTCCATTAATGCAGACTTTTGAATAATAGGATTTGGACCTGTTCCTAAGGCAACAATAACAGTATCAACATCCAAATCTACAAAACGACCTGTTCCTACAGGTTTTCTACGTCCTGACTCATCAGGTTCACCCAATTCCATAACTTCAAATCGCATGCCTGTTACGCAGGTATCCCCAAGAATTTCAGATGGTGCATGCAAGAATTGGAAAATTACACCTTCTTCTTTTGCATGTCTGATTTCTTCAAGACGTGCAGGAAGTTCTGTTTCGGTTCTTCTATATACAATATAAACTTTTTCAAATCCGACACGTACAGCAGTTCTTGCAGCATCCATTGCAACATTACCGCCGCCGATTACTGCAACTGATTTACCAACCTTTAATGGAGTTGCTTTTTCTTCCTCATTTGCTCCCATTAAGTTTACACGGGTTAAAAACTCGTTAGCCGAGAATACTCCGTTGAGGTTTTCACCAGGGATATTCATCATCTTAGGTAAACCGGCCCCAGAGCAGATAAATATAGCATCGAATCCGTCCTCTTTAAGCTGTTTAAGAGTAATTGATTTACCTACAATAACATTTTTTTCAAATTTAACCCCCATTTCCTGAAGGTTATTAATTTCTCTGTCCAAAACTTTTCTTGGGAGCCTGAATGGAGGAATACCATATCTCAAAACACCGCCAAATTTGTGCAAAGCTTCAAAGATGGTTACATCATGTCCTGCTTTTCTTAAATCGGAAGCAGCAGTAATACCCGCACACCCCGAACCAATAATAGCAACTTTTTTGCCTGACGGGGTAATTTCAGATTTCTTAGCAGAAGTATTATCACCGACATAACGCTCAAGAGCACCGATTGCAATTGATTCGCCTTTGATACCAAGTACACAATTACCTTCGCATTGTCTTTCCTGAGGGCAAACACGACCGCAAACAGACGGGAGCATGCTTGTTTGACGAATTATCTCCCCAGCCTCTTCGAGATTATCTTCTTTTAGAGCTTTTATAAAATCAGGTATTTGAATATTTACCGGACATCCTTTAACACAACGCGGATTCTTACAAGTCAGACATCTTGAAGCTTCTTCCTTTACCTGTTCAGGGGTTAAGTTTTCTTCTACAGCCTCAAAATTGTGTCTGCGTAAATTTTTGTCCTGTTCTTTTGGTCTCTGTCTCATAATAAAAGCCCTCCTTTCGCACACCCTCTCCTCAAGGAGAGGGATGGGGTGAGGTGTCCACCCGCTATTGTATAATTATATCAAAAAAATTCTTTCTATTGTATAATATATTTATGAAGAACATAGCTTTTATATTTGGAACTCGTCCTGAGATTATTAAACTTGCACCGGTGATATTGACTTTGAAGAAATATCCTGAGGACTATAACGTAATTATTTGTAACACTGAACAGCAAAAAGAGCTTTCTAATCAGACTCTTGCTTATTTTGGTTTGAAAGCTGATATAAATCTCGACTGTATGCGGGAAAATCAGTCTTTATCATCTGTTCAGGCAAGAATTTTAACCTCATTAGATAAAGTATTTAATGAAAACAAAATTGACGCGACAATTGTTCAGGGTGATACAATGACCGTGCTTTGCGGAGCGTTAACAAGTTTTTATCATAAAATTCCTGTATTTCACGTAGAAGCAGGACTTCGCTCTTATGACATCTATGAACCGTTCCCTGAAGAAGTTATGAGACAGATGACCTCAAGAGTTGCGGCTTTGCATTTTGCACCTACTGAGGTTAATAAAAACGCTTTATTAAAAGAAGATATTTCAGAAAACAAAATCCATGTTGTCGGAAACACTGTTATTGATGCTCTTTTCTGCTTATCACAAGAAGTTATAGAAAAATCAGAACAGTTCTATAAAGAAAAAAATATTCCGATAGATGACAAACTGGTTTTAATCACTGCGCACAGACGCGAAAACCACGGGGAAAGAATTGACAGGATTATTGAAGCAATTTCATATTTAGCAAAAAAATATGATGACCACACTTTTGTAATACCTGTTCATCCAAACCCTAATGTGAAAGTTAAGATTCACGAACGCCTTGGTAATTTCAAAAATATCCATCTTTTAACACCGCTTGATTATCCGTTCCTTGTTTATCTAATGAAGAACGCAAAACTCATCTTGACCGATTCAGGCGGAATACAGGAAGAAGCACCGTCTTTTGCCTGCCCAACTCTTGTTATGAGATACGAAACCGAAAGAAAAGAAGGGATTGATGCAGGAGTTTCAAAACTCGTCGGAGCTGATTACGACAAGATTCTGGAAGAAAGTGAAAAAGTCCTTTCTTCAACAAAAGAAGCTACAAGACTAAAAGCTCAAAACCCTTATGGTGACGGAGATGCTTCTAACAAAATCGAAAGAATTATAAGAGAGTATTTTAACTAACGCGTACTCCCTCCCTGGATGGGGAGGGTCGGGGTGGGGTGATTATGACAAGTTTAGCAGAATTCATACAAACAAAACGTGAAAAAGCCGGCTTATCCATTTACGGATTAGCCGACAAAGCCAATATCCCTATCGAAACATTAGAGGATATTGAATCAGGAAGAGAACTTTTTCTTTCCGTCACCCAGAGACAAAAACTTGCAAGAGTTTTAAAATGCTCACCTAATGACATCAAAAAATACGAACGCGAATATGAATTCAAAATGGTGTCAGATGAGACTATTGAAGACTTAAAATCTCGCATTCTAAAACGAGAAACCAATTTGCGCTGTCCTATGTGCGGAGAACCTCTGGTAACAAGAATAGCACGCATGTATGATTTGGAAGACAATCTTGTATTGCAGCCAAAAGCTCATTGTGTTAAGTGCATTTTTCAAATTAAAGATTAGTTTTTATTTGAGAGCAGGTATTTCTTTGCACACCCCAACATTGAATTTAAGAGTTCTGAGTTTGCATAAATATTCATTCCTGATGATTCAAGAATCTGCTTAATTCTGCCTTCCCAAAGCATGTAAACTTCTTCTTCAGGCATGTTAAGAGTTTTTCCTATGAGCTTAAGCTCCTTATAATCAATCGGCAAAGGCATTGCACCGCGCAAAATATCCACTATATCAAGACGTTTTTTACGAGGAAATGCTTTTAAGAAATTAACAACAGAAAGATTATTATCCTTAATATAGTCTTTAAGTGTTTCTACAGATTCATCAATAAGTATAGGCTCTTGCGGAATACGATATTCGCCGAATTCTTCCGGATTAATATCCATTACAACGGCAATTCGCTCAATAGTTGTACCGCGTGTAGAAAAAGGCACTGTTTCATCAATCAAATTGTAAACATAAGAAAGCGTTACACCTATCATTTCTGCAAAATCACGTTTATGCAAAGAATTCTTTTGCAAAAATTTAGAAACCTTTTCTGAACTTTTTTCAGGTATTATTTGTTTCATAATTTATATTTACCCCTTTACCTCTTTACCTCTAATTTACCCCTTAGCATTTACAAGATAAATGATTATAAAAATTTTTATAACCCTAACTAAGCTAGACAGAAAGTTAATTTGAATTTGTTATAAAATTTAAAATTTACTAGCAAAAAAATTTTTCTTGGGTTTTATCCTAAAAAAGGAGTATTTCATGCCAAAAATTCAACCAATAAAAAATATCATCGTTAACGAAGTAAAACAAACTGCATCAAAAGCTATTACACCTAAAACAGTAACCCCGCCATATCAATTAGGCACAGCCGCTATCGGAGCTACAGGTGTAATTGTATCAACATTCTTACAGGATTTTAACAAAACAGTTGAGGAAGAAAATTATTTCCAACTAAAAATCAACCCTGATACAGAAAAACCGTTCAGCCCTGATATTTTCCAAACAGCTTCCGGCATGAATCTGCTCAAAGGTAATGATGTTCTTGTAACTGCTCCGACGGGAACAGGAAAAACCGCTATCGCGCAATATGTTATTACTAAAAACCTTAACGAAGGCAGCAGAACATTCTATACAACTCCTTTAAAAGCGTTGAGCAACGAAAAATTCCTTGATTTTTCAAGAACATACGGAGAAGAAAATGTTGGTTTAATAACAGGTGATACAAAAATTAATCCTGATGCACCAATTATCATTATGACAACAGAAGTTTACCGCAATATGGCAGCTTCAGGAAAATTCAACTTTGATCCGGATAGTCAAAAAGGTATCCCTAATGGGGTTCGAACCGTAATTTTTGACGAACTTCAATACCTTGGAGATATTGACAGAGGCGGAATTTGGGAACAATCAATTATATTTACGCCAAAAGATATTCAGATTCTATCACTATCAGCAACTATTGAAAACAATGAAGAAATCAATAACTGGATTGCTTCAACAAAAGGCAGAAAAGGTATTGCTACAACCCCTCAAGGCACGTATTTACCGCCAAGAAGCACTACTAAAGAAACAGTCTTAATTAATGTTCCGTCAGAAAACAGACATGTCCCTTTGAATTTTGAAATTGAACACGCAGCTGCAGAAATCAAAACTCCTCGCGGCGGCTCAAAGGCTGAAAAACGCAAAGCAAAACAAGACGGAGCAAGAATTTCACAAACAATTTACGCAAAACCACGTGACGATGCATTCAAAGCTCTTACGAAAAAACTTAATCAAGAAGGAAAACTCCCTGCAATATATTTCATTTTCAGCAAAAAAGAATGTAAACATCTTCTTAAATATCTTTCTACAGAAGCCGAAATTCTTACTAATGATGATGAACAAAAAGAAATCCAAGCTATAATAGACAGATACAAATCTGAAGGCATTTACTTAGGCGAAAGTCTTAATTATGATGCGTTAAGAAAAGGTTATGCAATTCATAACGCAGGTCTTTTGCCTTCACAAAAAACTCTTGTTGAAGAATTATTCCAAAAGAAACTTGTAAAAGTGGTTCTTGCAACAGAAACACTATCAGCAGGGATTAACATGCCGGCTAAAACTACGGTTATTTCTTCTCCAAGAAAACCGTCTTCCACATCTGACGGCGGAGATGACGGCAAACGCTCACTAACTGCAAACGAATTCCATCAAATGGCGGGAAGAGCAGGACGACGCGGAATTGACACTGTAGGTTATTGTTATCCGATTAGCTGTAATGCTGCTCAACGAGCTTTTTATGAAGAATTGATGCAATCACCTTCAAACAGATTGGACAGTAACTTAAACCTTGATTATTCTTTTATTGCAAACTATCTGGGAGAGTTTCAGGGAGAAGAAGAACTACAATACGTTTTATTGGATAAATCTCTTTACACATTCAATAACCCTGAAAAGAAAGAGGATTTATTGACCCAATTCAGAACCAAAAAAGAAGTTTTGCTTTCTGATGGATTCTTGGATAGAGATTATAAACTTACGGATAAAGGAAGATTATTAAAGCTTATCAACGGCTATGAACAAATTCCTGTTATAAATATAATTACAAAGAAAACCCTCGAAGGACTTTCTGCAAGGCAGATTGCAGGAATCATTGGAGGCTTGGCAAACATTGAATACAGCACGAAAGGCGAATTCCCGCAAAAGCCGTTTGAGATGAAAAACGTGAATGACGGAACATTTACAAATACTGCACAAAGAGTGCTTGAAGAGCTTAAGAGTTATGAAAGCAAGACAAGTGCTCTTCATCCTGAGCAGCAAATGGATTTAAGTCCGAGAGCAATGCAGCATCTTTATTTCTGGGCACGTGAAAACGAAACAAACGACAACGGACGCGTAAACTGGAAGAATCTGTATTCCGGCGAACTCAGATTCTCAATTAAAGATGAAGGCTCTATGTTTAAAGAAATCACAATGACCGCTGATTTGATTAAGCAATTAATTGAAATCTGTGAAACAGGTGAAAAACTAACAAGTGATTCCTACTATACTGAACTGGGTGACAAGCTCAGAGAAGCATTACAGCTAATACAGCGCGAACCAATTTCACAGGATTAATGGTTCTACCATAGAAAGAGAAATGCCCTAAAGGGCATAAAGGTTATCAATTTAATCGCGTGCTTTCTCTTTCTTTTGGTACTTTTCTTTCTCTTTGCCTCGCAAATAAAGAGAAAGAAAAGTAGACCATGTTTATAGTATAATCTTCCTATGGCAGTATATTTTTTCTATGGGGATGAAGATTTTAATATAGATTTAGAGATTGAAGCAATGCGCTCAAAGCTTAATCCTGATTTTTTGAGCATGAGTTTCCAGACTCTTGATAATCCTGAATATTCGGAGCTTATTACTGCACTTAGAACACCTCCGATGATGTTCGGCGATATGCTGATTGTTATTAATTCCGAAAAATATTTTGCAGGAAATAAGAATTACTTTGAAGACTCTGAACTTGATGACATAGAAGATGCTCTCAAAAACAACCCTGAATCCTTAAATGTTGTTTTTGTGGTTAAACTTCCACGCGATGAAGGGAAAAAACTTGATTCCAGAAGAAAACTGTATAAGATTTTATCAAAACATAATGCAAAGAACTTTGAAGCTTTCAAAACATATAAAACCGCAGAAATTGCAGCTTGGATTAAACAACGCGGAAAGAAAAAAGAGCTTATTTTAAAAGATGATGCAGTTGAGCTTCTAATTGAACAAATCGGGAACAACCTAAGACAGTTCGACGGAGAGTTGGACAAACTTAAACTCATTGCCTATCCAGAAAAAACAGTTACCAGAAAAATGGTTGAAGATATTTCTATATCAAATCAGGATTTGTTTAATATAACAGAAATGATTATGACTAATCACAAGGACAGAGCTCTTCTTGAGTTTAAAAAACTTACGGACAAAAAACATCCGCTTGAAATTCTGGCTGCAATTCAGACTATGCTCAGAAAATGGATTATTCTTAAAACAAAATCCGCAAGCTGTTCACCTGCTGAATTATCAAAGATTACAGGACAGCACGAATTTGTTGTCAAACAATCTTTAACAAAACTAAAAAACACAAGCGCTTCTGAATTGGTTCAACTTAAACAAAACTTATACGAGGTTGAATGCCGAATAAAATCAGCAGAAGCTTTAGATATAATATCGGAGGTTGAGTGTGCTCTTATCAGATAGATATCCGTTTTTAACAAACTATTTCACTCAGGCATTAAATGATAACACCAGACCTTTGCCGCAAAGCTTGCTTTTTTACGGAAACGATTTGGAAGCTCAATATACTTTGTCAAAAGAGATTGCCAGATTATTAAACTGTCAAAAGAATAAAGAGGATGACTGTGACTGCCTAAACTGCAAATGGATTCGAGAAGACTCTCACCCTGCCGTGATGACTATTTCAAGAGTTGATAACAAACCAGAAGATGATGAATCAAAAACAGTAATTTCTATTAAACAATCTGCATTTATTAAAGAAACTCTTGTTAACGCATCTGAGTTTCACAGAGTATTTATTTTTTGCGATAGAGATGAAGAAGGACATATTGCAGGACTCAATCAGGTTAATTTTCAAGCAGAAACCGCAAATTCACTATTAAAAATTATTGAAGAACCACAGCCTGGTGTGACATTCATATTCTTATGCAGATATATTGATGATTTGCTGTCAACTATTATTTCACGCTCACAATGTTTTTTTGTACCGTCAGGTGCAAAAGCAGATTACGAATACTCATCAATTGACGGAATATTCACCAATTATTGGGAGTTTGAACGTAAAGATATTTTTGATATTTCGCAAAAACTACAGGATTTAAGCAAAGAAGTACCTCCTATCAGAATTTTAGAAAACATTCAAAACTATATTTTAACAGTTTTAAAATCAAACCCTCGCGAAACAAAATTCATTGAACATATTAAAATAATTGAAGACTGTAAAAAACAAGCGAAATTAGGCATTAAGCCAGTCAACATCTTTGATGATTTATGTTTGAAGCTTATTCATTAAGAAATATTTCTAATTTTGTAACAATTTATGTAAATTTTGTTATTAATCTACCTATGTGAGGAATATATACAGTATAATGAATATATAGATATGGATGTCGTATGGGTAGAACTGAATCAATGATTAAATTTTTTAATACATTAAACTCCAAAAGTCTCTTAAACAGGCTCGCTCCGATTCGGGGGGGGGGGTAAAACCCGCTCTATAATTGAATTAGAGGAGATTTGACATGCTTAGCATAAATACAAATCTCTCTTCTCTTATCGCACAAAACTCGCTTAAGAATTCTACTCTTAAGCTTAATCAAGCTGTAGAAAGAATGTCTACAGGATATAAGGTTAACCACGCAAAAGATAATGCTGCTAATTATTCTATTGCTACTAATATGACTACTAAGATTGGAGCTTATCAGGTTGCGGAAGACAATGCGTCTATGGGGCTTGATATGCTCACTACTGCCAGTGAAAGTCTTAATTTGATGTCCGATAAACTTTCCAGACTTAGAGCACTCGCTGAACAAGCTGCTAACGGTACGTATGGAAAACAATCTCTGAATGCTATCAACAGAGAAGCTCAAGCTATTATTGACGAAATGTTTAGAACAAAGAATAATACCGAATACAACGGACAAAAAATTTTTGGTGAATCTACAGGACCTGATATGAGCAAACTGGCTGTTAATGATAGCGGATTTATTCAGGATGTTCAACGAAGAAGTACTGCGGAGATGACTTCAATAGAATCCGTTGATGAAACTGCTGTTCTGGCAAAAGGGACTTACAGTATTTCTTCTGCCGAAGAACTTGCTAAGTTAGCAAGAATGCAAAATTCAGGTAAAATTACTGACGGAAGCGAGTTTGTTCTTGGTGCGGATATTGATTTGAGCGGATATGCTAACTGGACGCCGATTGGTTGGGAAAGTGGAAAGCCTGATACTAGCTATGCATTTAACGGCATCTTTGACGGCAATGGCTATAAAATCAGTAATCTAACCTCTAAAATGAGCGGAAATACTGCAGGATTATTTGGTTCTACTCAAAACGCAGAGTTTAAAAATATTGGATTCGAAAATATTGTATTTAACGGTTCTTTTGCCGGAACTATATTGGGATATATCAAAGCTAATTCAAATATCCATGTTACAAACTGTTTTGGTAATAATATCACAGGTTCCGGGAGCGTTAATGGCGGACTGGTAGGTGGTTATATTGAGCGCAATATACACAACAATGCAAGCATTACAATTGAAAGTTCTTATACGCATGGTAATCTTAAAGGTGCTTATTACCAAGCTTCCGGCGGCATTCTCGGTAGCGCAGACAACGCATTTATAAGAAATTGCTCCTCAATATGCAATATTACCGGAGAAGGCTCCTCTCAAGGAGGAATTATTGGTTATAGCAACTATGGAGAAACAGATAATTGTTATGCAAAGGGTACAATTGTTGGAAAATATGCCAGTAGTATTGGAGGAATAGTTGGCGGTTATGATGGAAGTATAAAAAACTGCTATTTTGAAGGTGAAATAACATTTGATCCCACTAAACATAGTGGCTATGCAGGAGGCATATTTGGCGGCTGCTATGGACGCTTACCTGTTTATATAGAAAATTGCTCCGTCAAAGCTAATATAGAAGGTAACGATCGTATTGGCGGGATTTCCGGCTGGCAAGACGGCAAAGGCGGATATATCAAGAATTGCCATTTTAACGGTAAGTTAACTGGACTTAAAAGTAATACTGATATTGGTTCTATTCTAGGAGGCGGTGTTGAAGATAAATTGAAAGTCGAAAATTGCACCTATAATAAAAATTTAAACGGCGAACTTGAAGCTATTGGAGATGGACTGGGCACAGCAGTTAATGTTACGGATAGAATCCTCAAGACAATTCTGCAAGTCGGTATTTACGGAGATGAATATTCTCAAATAGATTTTGACACCTTTCTTGACTTGGATGAATTACGAGAACTATACATGAATGGTATCTTTAACGAAAACGCGTTTGAAATTATTGATAATCTTTCTCTAAAAATCAGCGCAACTCAAACGGATTTAGGCGCTGTTGAAAACAGATTAGAAAGTGTACTTGAAGAAATCTCAACACAATATGAGAATCTGACTTCTTCGCGCTCAACTCTTAAAGATGCGGATATCGCAAAGGTTTCATCCGAATATATTCAGCAGCAGATTTTACAGGAAGCAAGTGCTACTTTACTTGCGACTGCCAATCAATCTCCAAGCATAGCGTTACAATTACTGTAATCTATGTTATAATAGCCCTATGGATAAAAAGGTTATTTCAACAAACAGAAAAGCATTCCACGATTTTCTGATTTTTGATAAATTTGTTGCAGGGATTGTGCTTACGGGAACAGAGATTAAATCCATCCGCAAAGGCATGCTTAATCTGAAAGACAGTTTTGCAAAAATCGAAGATGGCGAGATTTTCTTATATAATATGCATATTTCGCCTTACGAGCAGGGTAACAGATACAATCACGACCCTGAGCGCAAGAGAAAACTGTTGCTTAACAAACAGGAAATTATGAAAATGCTCGGCAAAATCAAAAAAGACGGATACTCAATAGTTCCGTTGGAATTGTTTTTATCGCATGGTTTTGCTAAGATAGAAATAGGTCTTGCAAAAGGTAAAAAATTATATGACAAGCGGGAAGCAATTGCGAAAAAGACCCAAACAAGGGATATAGCGCGTCAACTTAAAAGGTAGGTATGTGAAATGTTTAACAGAGAAACTATTTTAAAGAATTTAAACAACGAAAATTATTATATTGATAAACATTCACTGGATTTGTTCCTGCAAGACTGGAAAATTGATTCAATCTACGAAGATGAAGACGGACTAGAGTTCTACGACGATTTGTCTTTAGAAAAAGTTAAAAAAGGGATTTCTTTGAAAGCTCAAGGTTTCAGCGATGAGCAAATTATCACTAAACTCCAAAAGATTGAGCCAAAAATCGAAAAACGCGAAGAACCGATTCAACCAATCTTAGTAAAGGATTACCTTTCAACACCTGAGGATGAAGAAGGCGAAGAAGAACACATTGTAACAGACCTTACTCCTCAGCAAAACAAAAGTTTTACACTTGATGTTACATCACAAACACTCCAAATGCTTGCAGAAGCTGTTGCTAAAAAAATCAGCGATGATATTACAAACTCTGATATGGCAACCAGACTCATTGAAGCAGGCGGTTACAAACGAGATAATGAAATTCTTGCAAAACAGGTTCAAGAGTTGCTTAATCACAACAAAGAATTAACCGAACGTATTGAACAACTTGAAAGCCACTCATCAAAAAGTTTTTGGGGCAGATTTTGGTCTCAAAAATAGAAGAGTATTTTGAATCACACAAAGAATTTATCTGCTGCAAGGCAGGTTGTTCTGATTGCTGTGAAAAAGGAGATTATCCTGTAACGGAAGAAGAGTTAAAAATATTGATGCTGGCTTATTCAAAACTTGAAAACTCTCAAAAAATAAGAGTGCAGGAAAATATTAGAAACATGAAAAAAGGCGGTGCCTGCCCATTTTTGCTAGATAAATTATGCTCGATTTACCCATACCGTCCAAATGTTTGCAGAATCCACGGATTAGCATATCTTACAAAAGATAATGTCGTTAAAGTTCCATATTGTGCCAATAACGGAAAAAATTACGCAAAAGTTTATTCTAACGGAGAATTCTTCGCTGAACCTATTAAAGAAAATTTAGATAAATTATTAGGTGAAACCCGAAACCTCTATGACTGGCTTTTTGATTTAGGGTCTAAGTAATCCCTAACAGCATCACCAAGCAAATTAAACGAAAGTACCGCAATAAATATCAAAATTCCCGGAGTCAGAAGCCAAGGGCGATAAAGAATATTTGTAAACTCCTGCGCTTCTTTAAGCATATTCCCCCAGCTCGCATCAGGCTGCTGAATCCCTAAGCCTAAAAAGCTTAACCCTGATTCAGCAAGAATATATGAAGGAACTGAAAGTGTCATCGCAATAATTACATAACTCATTGTCTGTGGAAGAATATGTTTAAGAATTATTCTTAAATTTGATGCACCCATAACCTTTTCAGCCTGTACAAAATCTTCTTTTTTGATTGAGAGCACCATACCTCTTACAACTCTGGCAAACCCTGCCCATCCAATAAGCGCAAGAATAACAACAATCAACGCAAACCTCTGTACGCTTGTCATGCCAGAAGGTAAAATTGCTGCAAGAATAATCAGCAGATAAAAACTCGGAATCGCCATAACAGCTTCCGCAAATCTCATCATAAGAGTATCAACTATACCGCCAAAGTAACCTGAAATTCCGCCATACAGAAGCCCTATAGGAAAAACTACAAACAGAGATAAGAAACCGACAGTCATAGATATTCTTCCGCCGAACAAAAGACGTGAAAACACATCACGACCGTTAATATCAGTTCCGAGCAAATATAATTTGCCCCCGTCTTTAACCCCGAACAAATGTCCGTTCACAAATGGTTTAATAAAATATTTTCTCGAACGGTCCTGTTTATAAATAGTCTGCATAAGAGAAGGTTCGTACTCTCTTATATAATTATAAGTATAAGGTAACGACAAATTTCCCTGTTCATTGATTGTATAAACCTTTGAAGGCGGAGCATAAGACATATCCCTATCCGAATACGTGCTTGAATAAGGTGCTATAAAATCCGCAAACAGGATTACAATATACAAGAACGCAAGAATTATAAAAGCAGTTAATGCAAATTTATCTTTAAATATTTTCTTCAATGCTTCCATATACTACCCCCTAACCCTCGGGTCTGTTATCATAAGTAAAATATCAGCAAGAAGGTTTCCTAATATCAACATTATTGTACCCATCATCAATGAAGCCATAACAAGATTTATATCCGATTTCATAACCGCTTCGAGAATAAGTCTTCCAAGCCCCGGATATTGGAACACATACTCTGTCAAAGCCGCTCCGCTCAGCAAACCTGCAAACTCGAACCCGAGAAGAGTTATCATCGGATTGACCGCATTTCTGAGCGCGTGTTTGAAAACAACTTTGCCTTCACTTAACCCTTTAGCACGCGCAAACTTAACATAATCACTATCCAGAACTTCAAGCATATTTGCCCTCATCTGTCTCTGCAACCCCGACAAGGAAATCGTAAATAAAACAAATGCCGGAAGCACAAGGTGCTTAGCTATATCAACAAACTTACCCCATAATCCGAGTTCATTGAAATTATAACTCGTAAGTCCTCCAACGGGAAACAATCCTGTTTTGACGGCAAAAATCAGCATTAATATCGCAAAGAAGAAAGAAGGTATTGCCATCCCTATACTTGATAAGACCGTTAATAATCTGTCAAAAGCAGTCCCTTTTTTATAAGCAGAAATAATACCAAGAGGAATCCCAACCGACCAAGTCATAAAAATTACTACAAGAGTCAAAAGAAGAGTATTAGGAATCCTTTCTTTCAATTTCACAGAAACTTTTTCACCCGCGGAAGTATAACCCAAATCACCTTTAACAAATGATTTTGCCCACGAAAAATACTGAACATAAATCGGTTTATCAAGGTTTAAGCGTTTAATCTCTTTATTCAATGTTTCTTGTGAAATCGAAGGATTCAGCCTGAGTTCCGCTAACGGGTCAACAGGAGAAAGTCTTATTATAAAAAAGCTTATGAGTGAAACTATTATCAATAAAGGAATAGTCTGCAAAATTCTTTTAGTTATATATTTAATAAAATCCATTCTATTTACCTATGTATATCTCATCTAAGTTATAAATCAATCCGCTCAAAGGTGTCGGAAATATATTTTTGAATTTATTGCGAATAGCCGTAATCCTTATTGGCGAATAAAGATAAATAATAGGCTTTTGATTATAGATAATCGTCTGATATCTGTCATAAAGCGGTTTTCGCTCTTCAAAAGAAAGCTTAAGTGCACCTTCTTCAAAAATAGAATCGAGTTCCTTTTCCCACTCTAATCTGTCATCCGCTTTCCAATCAGCAGGTCTCTGGTTGAACAAGTGCAGCGGCCCTGATGACTGCCACACGTTTTTGCCGTCATGAGGTTCTAATGGGGAACCTGTTAGCCCCATTATAGCCATATCCCAATCGTGGGTATTTGTTAATTTATTCACCAAAGAGTTAAACTCAATCGGTTTAAAATTAACCTTCATCCCGAGTTCTTCAAGGTCTTGTTTAATCATTACACCTAGAGCTTCTCGTTCCAATGCTCCCGCATTAGTATATAAATCAAACTCTACTCTGTTCCCGTCTGAATCATATAAGATACCGTTTTTCAATTGAAATCCTGCTTTTTCAAGACTTTTCAATGCAACAGATTTATCAGAAGGATGTCCTTTAATGTATTCATTTAAGAAAATCGAATTCAAGCTCTCAGCAGTAAACAAAGGTTCTGCGACACCCTGAGCAACATTCTGCACCATAGCTTTTCTATCAATCGCCCAGTCTATTGCCGCACGGAAATCACGGTTAGCAAACCATTTTTGTTTCATCGGAGAAACATTCCATTTTCCGTTTGTTTTTCTGTTATTGAGGTTTATAACAAGGAACATTGTTCCTGTATCAGCCCCGAGATTATACATAGTATAATCAGAAGTCGGCTCTTTAAGCTTATAACGTGCAACATTTGAGCCGCGAATACCAAGAACATCAATCTCTTTTGCTTCAAATTTCAAAATCTCGTTATTCGTATCACCTACAATTAAATAAACAAGTTTATCAAGATACGGAAGTTTCTCATCTTTTGTATTAATTTTGTAATAATCAGGATTGCGCACAAAAACTACTCTTTGGGCAGCAACATATTCTTTTAAGCGAAACGCTCCGTTTGATACAATTTCTTTCGGATTTGTATTCGGGCTTAAAAAAGCATTAAATGCTGATTCGCCTTTATCCGAATACGGTTTGAAATAGTGCTTCGGAACAATCTGATAAGAAAGCATTCTTAAAAATGGTGCAAACGGTTTTGAAGTCGTAAATTTAACCGTATAATCGTCAATTTTTTCTAACTCAGGTAATTTACCCCCAATCATCATCATATCACGAGTAGCAGTGTTACCAAGTCCTGCATAGACAATTTCTTTATAAGTATAAATTACATCTTCAGCGGTAATAGGTTTACCGTCAGACCATTTAATTCCATGGCGAAGATAAATAGTATATTCGTTTTCGTCAATTGAGAAACCCTTCGCAAGCTGCGGAATAACATCTCCCGTCCTCGGGTCGGTAGTCAAAAGTCCGTCATACATCAATCCTGCCATAGAAGAAGATGTATTATCCTTTGAGTTACACGGATTGAATGTTTTCGGACCTTCACCTATAGTAGATATAACAAGTTCTCCGCCAAAAGTTCCTACAGGTGCTTGTGATTGAAGATAATCAACGCCGTTTATTGTTATATTTTTATTTCCTTCAGGATAAACTATGTTTTCAAGCTCTGCTGATGGTATATTTTGCGAATAAGTTTCAGGAATATCCCTTCTCAAGCACAACTTGACACATAATCCCATTAGAATAATTATAAAGCCCCAAATCAATAATTTTTTCATAGAACTAGCATATCACAATTTTGAAAAAGGGTTAATAAGACATTTGGTTTAATATTTATTGTTTAATTTTGCAGCCTTATACATTTCAAACATAGATAATGCTAAAAACACTCCAAACATAAGCAGGTAAGAGTTGTTTCCATAAACGAGAACATCTCCGACTCTTGTCGGTTCAAAAACATTTAATAAAAATCCTGTTGCAGTTCCTAAAAATCCTACCATCATAAAGAAACAAAAGTTCATAATACTAACTGCGGTTGTTGAAACCATTTTTCTGTTTGTCAAATGCAATACAGGCACAAGAAGAGATGTTAAACTTGCATTACCGGCTAAGATACAGAAAATCACAGCAATAGCCATTGTTCTTATATCCAGCCATATTAGAATACAAACAGATAACAAACATAAGAATGTTACGACAGAAGCACCCTTTAGAAACATTACTCTATGATTGTGACAAAGTTTGCAAACACTTGCATTGATAATATTTGCCGCAGCTGCAACAATTGCCATAATAGAAAGTATCATTGCTGCTCTGGTTGATGACAATACGCAAAAATCTTCCAAAAACTTTTTACCGATAATAGTTTGAATTACATAAGAAATACCGAAGTTGCAGCAAGCAAAACTAAAAAGGTTTCTATTATGACGTTTATGCAGCACTAATCTAAACGGCAGAGTTCTTATCTTAACATTCTTATTAATTTTTGGAAGCGGAACTTTTGGCAAAATTAAAGCAAAAACAATTATAGCAAGCACGACAACTCCCGCGACCGCAAGCAGAATTTCGCGCCAATCCGCAACCTTCATCATCATAACAAACGGTGCATTTGCTGCAATTCCGCCCATATATCCAATGCAAAGCATTACGGATATTGCTAATCCGAAGTTTTTATCAGAAAAAATATTTTTTAATTCTTTAATTAAACTCAAATAAAAAGTACTGCTTCCAAACCCTATTAATGCTCTTGAAAAATACATAAGTGGTAAATTGGAGGTTAATGGGAATAAAATACACCCGAGAGCAAGAATCAAAGAACCTGCAAGGATAACCCTTAATCCGCCAAATCGGTCAACCAAAACCCCGATAATGAGTTGATTGAACGCATAAATATACATAAATATCGCGCCAAAAGCTGTTATATAAGGCGCTGTTACGGAAAGCTCCTGTTCCAAAATATCAAATACTGCACCCGGAATCGCTATTCTTTGAAAATTAGCAATAAAATAAAAAAGTGACGCAAGTAATATTAACGTAAAATGTAAAATAAAAGCTTTCTTCTTCATAACATATAGTAAATTACTCCTAATTTAAGAGCATGTCAATGAAAAATTAAGCATTTTTACCTGATTATTTTTATATTAATACAACTCAATACCCCAACCAGCACAAACCAACCGGTAGTCCCACAGCAGAGGACGACCTGTCGTGTACACACTTGTAGTTTGTTCAAAAGGAGCACGGACGAATTTATAAAATAAGCTGGTAGGGACATGAAATGTGCTCCGTCCAATATTATAAAAAATGTCGTCCGACCCTTGTCTACGTGTGTAGCACAAAAAAAAGGAATTCTGTTGTAAGAATTCCTACGGTTGTTGTTTAACTTTACACTATTTTTCTCGTGTTTTTCTCTTTATACCCACTGCTGCCTAATATCCCGCGTGGTTTCTCCTCGTGTGTTTTTATTTCCTCCTCGCTAATCCAGTAGCGCTTCAAGAATTCTGGCATTTTTATCTGCCAATCCTGATTTACGAACCTGACTTCTTGTGATATAGCTTCTCAAAGCTTCACGAATCAATTCTGAACGTGATCTGCTTTCCAAATCAGCTACTTCATCAATTTTGCCTAAGAAACTTTCAGGCATTGAAATTAAAACTCTTGCCATAGTTTACTCCTTTTATACTTTATATATTCTAATATCGTCTCGTATATATATAAAGTATTCACTATTCAAATAATTGACTTTTTTGAATAGTATTGTTAAGAAATTGTTACAATTCTAAACTCGAATACAATTTCTGCAAATATCTTTTCTGTAAGAAATCCCGTTAAAATCAATGTTTGAAGCTTCTTCATAAACTTTTTCCACTGATTTGGAATTAGTTCTTGCAATTGAAGTTAAAACCATAACTTGACCATTTTGAACTTCGTATTCCAGATAACGATTTTTAGTAACTGTCGGCGCAAAAGAAACAATTGTCTCATCATCAAGAGAATCAAGACCGTTAATAATATTTTCTTTATTATCTTTATTTTTGCAATTCAAAACAATTGAAGTTGCAGATATATCTTTTTGGTTAATAAATTCAAACTCATCACTAAATGAGCCTATAGTGCAAGCTTCCATCAGCTGATACAAGTCTGCATCCAGACATTCCAATACAGCAGAACAATCACAATCCTGCATAAAGAAATCATAACCTGTAACCTGTAAAACACCATTTTCAGTAACAATTCCGTTTACACCCAAAACCCCTGTATATGGATTACCTTCAATTTCCAAGTAATCAAGTGTCGGATAAATAACATTATCCATTAGATAGTATTCGTGTTCAACCGAAAGTTTATAATTAGGAGCACATGCGCCCATTCCGCTAGTAAGCTGTCCTCCGTCACCTTCAAGAGAATGTTTATAAAGAATGGATGAACCTATTGGAAGTGCTTTGTATCCGTCTGTTACGGCATAAAAAGCAAACGGAGTTCCCCAAACATAGTCCTCTATTAAAACTTTCTGAACTTTTTGAGCAAAAATTGAATCAACAATCGTTTTGGCTTCTTTTTGAGATGTTAAAACAACAGCACTGGAAGGTTCATTAGTTTTTATTACGAATGGGTTTTTGAGATTTTTAATATAATCCATAACCATATTTGGTTTTTCAAAAATCCCGAATTTTGGGGTTGGGATTCTTAATTTATACAATACTTTTTTCATCAAAGCCTTATCAGTGATAAGCTTAGATGCCACTTCTGATGGAGCAAAGATTTTTTGATTATTATTATTAAAGAGCTCTACAATACCCTCTAATCGGACAATAGGAATCGTTAAATCTATTCCGTTTTCCATAACAAATTCAAGAATTTCGGAAGCATTTCTCAAATCGACATTTGTTGCAAATTCCCTTATCGTAGGACTGCCGGGGGCAACAAAAACCTCGTTATTTAGCGCAAATTTCTTTGCCAATGAATAAACTCTCGCCGTGTTTCCGATAATTAATATTTTTTTGCTCATAGGTTTTAGTATAACACAATAAATTATTTATGTTAGAATTTTATTATTAAGACAATTAGGAGAGGTAATTTATGGAAACTAAGATTAAGATTGAAGACTTGCCTACGGTTTATGACCCAAAGGCAACCGAAGATAAAATGTATAAATTCTGGGAAGACGGAAACTATTTTAGAGCGGACGCAAAATCAAATAAACCGCCTCACACAATTGTAATTCCGCCTCCAAATGTTACAGGTGTTTTGCACATGGGGCACGCTTTAGATGAAACTTTACAGGATATTCTTACCCGCTACCACAGAATGAGCGGCTATGAAGCTCTTTGGATTCCCGGAACAGACCACGCAGGTTTAGCTACTCAAAACGTTGTAGAAAAACAGCTTGCAAAAGAAGGTTTGACCCGTCACGATTTGGGCAGAGAAAAATTTGTTGAAAAAACATGGGAATGGACTAACGAACACAAGAGCCATATCTTAGATCAATGCAAACGCTTAGGTGCTTCTTTTGACCGTTCAAGAGAAAGATTTACTTTCGATGAAGGCTGCTCAGAAGCTGTTAAAGAAGTTTTCGTAAAACTTTATGAAAAAGGACTTATTTATAAAGGTGCATATATTGTAAACTGGTGTCCTCGCTGTCAGTCGGCTATTTCTGACGTTGAAACAGAATACGAAACAGAACAGGGACATTTGTGGGAAATTTCTTATCCGTTAGTTGGTGAAGCAGGTGCTATTATCGTTGCAACTACACGTCCTGAAACAATTTTTGGCGATGTTGCAATCGCAGTTCACCCTTCTGATAAGAAATACTCCGAACTAATCGGAAAAACAGTTATGATTCCGCTTTCAGGACGTCAAATTCCTATTATTGCGGATGAATATGTTGATAAATCATTCGGTACAGGTGCGGTTAAAATCACTCCTGCACACGACCCTAACGACTTTGAAGTCGGTAAACGCCACAACTTGAACCCAATCTGGGTAATCGACGGCGAAGGTAAAATGAAATCTTGCGCAGAAGTTCCGCCTGAATACCAAGGACTTGATAGATATGACGCTCGTAAGAAAATTGTTGATATGCTTAGCTATAATAACTTCCTGCTAAGAGTAAAAGACCACGAACACAATGTTGGTAAGTGTCAGAGATGTAATACAACAATTGAACCGCTTCTTTCAGAACAATGGTTTGTAAAAATGGAACCGCTTGCAAAAGAAGCTATTGCAGCAGTTAAAGACGGCAGAATTAAATTCATCCCTGAACGCTGGGAAAAGAACTACTTGGGCTGGATGGAAAATATCCGCGACTGGTGTATTTCCCGTCAAATCTGGTGGGGACACCAAATTCCTGCATACTACCACAAAACTACAGGAGAAATGGTTGTAGCAAAAGAAAATCCGGACCCTGAAAATTACGTTCAGGACTCTGATTGTCTTGATACATGGTTCTCATCAGGATTGTGGCCGTTCTCAACTATGGGATTCCCTAATTCAGAAACAGAAGACTTTAAGAAATTCTACCCTACAACAACTCTTGTAACAGGGTTTGATATTATCTTCTTCTGGGTTGCAAGAATGATTACAATGGGCTTGGAATTCACAGGCAAAGCTCCGTTCTCAACAGTTTACATCCACGGTTTGATTCGTGATGAAAAAGGTCAAAAGATGTCAAAATCTAAAGGTAATACTATCAACCCTGTTGAAATTATTGAAAAATACGGATGTGACGCTCTTCGTTTCACAATGACTTCTTTGTGTACATACGGCGGACAGGATATTAAGATTTCTGACGAACGTTTTGAATATGGAAGAAACTTTGCTAACAAATTATGGAACGCTTCAAGATTTGTATTGATGAACCTTGAAGGAGTTGATGATGAACCGATTGATAAATCTAAATTAACTCTTGTTGATAAATGGATTTTGAACCAGTTGAATGAAACTGCAAAAACAGTTAACCAGAATATGAAAGAATTTAGAATCGGCGAAATTGCACATACTCTTTACGATTTCTTCCGCAGCGAATACTGCGACTGGTATGTTGAAATTGCTAAGATTCAACTGCAAGACCCTGAACTTAAAGCAAATACTCAGCGCGTATTGAGATACGTTCTTGATATGTCATTAAGAATGCTTCATCCGATTATGCCTCATATTACAGAAGAAGTATGGCAGGGGGTAAATAGTATTGCACCTATCGCGGGAGCGCCAAGTGCTTTGATTATTGCAAAATTCCCTATTTATGAAGAAGAACTTCGCTACGAATCCGAAGCAGAGGAAATGAAAGTTGTGTTTGAAACAATTACATCGCTTCGTAACGTAAGACAAAGCTTTAATATTTCAACTTCTGCAACTGTTGATGTAGAAATCAGAGCTGAAGGCAGAGAAAAAGAGATTTTCAAAGCAATTGAATCTTATGTTCACAGATTAGCTAAAGTTAACAACATAACTTATGCTGAAATGAACGCTCCTGTTCCTCCAAAATCAGCTACTGCGGTTGTTTCTGCTTCAAAATTAATCGTACCTCTTGCAGATTTGATTGATTTGGATGCTGAAATCAAGAGACAGGAAAAGAAACTTGAAAAATTAACAAATGAAAAGAACTCTCTTCAAGGCAGAATGAAGAATGAGAAGTTTGTTGCAAATGCTCCAAAAGAACTCGTTGAACAGACAAATGCGAGAATTGAAGAGATTACGGCTCAAGAGAATGTTATTAAGGACTTGATTGAGTCGCTGAAATAGTTAATAAAAGCGTTGGGTTATATAACCCAACGCTTTATATATTAAAGAAGGGAGTATTTATATGATAAAAGAAGCTTTTACGTACATGTTTAAGGATAACAAGTTTTTACAAAAGGCATTTGTATATTTTTTATTTGCATTTATTGCAAACTTTTTTATTCAATATGCGTCGACTACACTTATGCCAACCCAAGAAAATCCTTTTAATATTGAATATTACGCATTTCTTCTTTTAGGTACTGTTTTAATGTTTATTCCGCAAGGTTACTATGTTTCTTGTGTTAGAGCACTAAAAGAACAGCAAGAAAATTTAGTGCTTCCGTATTTCAACCTAATTAATAATTTTAAACAAGGATTCAAATTTAATGTATCAATTTGGTTATTATGTATAGCATTCTGCGCAATATCAATCGTTGCCTTTATTATTGGAGGGCTTTTATCTGTTGCATCAAAAATACTTGCAATGATAGTATTTATATTAGTAGCTATAACTGCAATAATTTTTGCACTTGCTGTATGTTTTTATGCAATTGCTCTTACAAAAATTTTTACAAATACAAATAGTTGGTTATCCTTCTTCAAATTTAAAGAAGCGACAAAAATTATTGCAAATAATACTTCCAACTATATGTTAGCTATCGGAATAACAATCGGTATAAGTATAGTAAGTGGAATAATATCTCGTATTGGAATGTTATTAAACAATAACCACATTGCAATCCCAATAATGGTTGCATTACTTACATCAATAATAGCTTCTTATACGGTTTTTGTATTCAGTTATATTCTTGCAAAATGGTTTAAAACAGAGTAGTATATAATAAATGAGCAAACCATATAAAAAAGAGAAGAGAGAAACGTTTTTACAAAAACTGACGAATTTTATGCTGACAATTATTGTTGCATGCGCAATCGGTTCGCAGGTTTGTACTGCTGCTAACAATAATTTAAGAATTGCTCAGGTTAGTGATGCTCATTTTACAACAAACGAAGAAAATACTTCTTATAAAATGCTACAAAAATCGCCCGAATTATTGGATGATGTAATTTTTCAAATAAACACATCCGCACCGTATGATTTTGTAATGTTCACGGGAGATTTAATCAACAAGCCGAAAGAAAATCAGCTAAAAGAGTTTATTTCTCATGTTTCGATTCTAAATACTCCATGGTATGCAATAGACGGGAATCACGATATTGCAATTGACGGACCTCTAACCAAAAAGCGTTTTATGGAAATTCTCTGTGAAAACAACAAAAACATGAAGTCAAATAATATCTATTATGCATTTACCCCTAAAAAAGGGTTCCGCGTAATATGCTTGGATTCAATTATTGATTATAAATTGACCTGCAACGGAGAACTCTCGGATGAACAAATGAAATGGCTAGAAGAAGAATTAAATTCTCATAAAAAAGATATAATTATTCTTTGTACTCATGTTCCTATTCATGAGCCGTTTTCAAGCCCTAATCACAAAATGAATAACGAATACGAAATCAAGAGTTTGCTCAGAAAATACCCTAATCCGATTATCGTATTACAGGGACATTATCATTGCACAAGAGCAAGGCAGGACAATAATATTGTATATATTTCAACCCCTTCTCTTGTAACTTATCCGAATGCTTTTAGAGTAATTAATATCAATTCAAATAAAGATAAGGTTCTTGTAGATATATTTTTGAAAGAAACAAACCTTAAGGATATACAACAGCGTTCAAAACTCCGTTTATTGGGAACTGATTCGCTTTACGGAGATGAAAAAGACAGAAATACGACTTTTGAAATTAAGAAAAATAGTATATAATAACTTTGTGAGGTGTAACCCCTCACCCCAACCCTCTCCCACAAGGGGCGAGGGAGCAAGTTAAAAAGGAATAGAAGATGGAAGAGCTGAAAGACGAATTTAGAATTAAGTTTAGAGGTGTAAGAGGAAGTTATCCTGTTGCTGACGGTGATTTTCTTAAATACGGCGGTAACACTGCCTGCGTAGAAGTTAATGTCGGCGGGCATTTAATCATCCTTGATGCAGGAACTGGTTTGATAAGCCTTGGAAACGAACTTATGCAGAAATATATTGAATCAGGTACAACTATTACCGATAGAACACCTGTTCGCTGTTCAATTCTTTTAAGCCACATCCACCTTGACCATATTCAAGGATTTCCGTTCTTTAGACCATCTCATTTGGCTTCAACAAGAATGGCTCTATTAGGCGGAGTAAATTATAACGAAACCTTAGAAGCAGAACTTGCGAAATTATTATTCACAAAATCATTCCCGCTTGATTTAGGCGATATTGCAGCTGATTTGAAGATTATGGATTTGAATGAAACAAATTATATTATCTTCAAAAAAGATGAAGATATGCCTCGTGTAATCAGGGTAAACGATTTGAAAGAAGACGACTACAACGACGAAGATGTTGTAATTACCTGCTACAAATCATACGCTCACCCGCAAAACGGTGTATTTGTTTATAAGATTATGTACAAAGGGAAATCGTTGGTTTACGCAACAGACAAAGAAAGCTATCCTGGCGGAGATAAGAAACTTGTTAAATTTGCAAAAGGCTGTGATTTGATTATCCACGATGCTCAATATTCAACAGAAGATTATTTGAGTATTTATGTACCTAAACAAGGGTTCGGTCACTCAACATTTGAAATGGCTGTAGACTGCAAGAACCAGATTGGAGCAAAACAAATAGTATTCTTCCACTATGATCCCGGTTATAACGATGAAAAATTAGACCTTTTAGCAGAAGAATATGCAGATGAAAATGCTATTATGGCAAAAGAAGGTATGGAAATTTCTCTTTTATGATAAAAAGAGCACTTATAATATTTCTTTTATTTATGACGGTTTTCTGTTCAGGATACAGAAAGCCTCATAAATATACAATTGAAGCAGAAAGGAATGCTTTCTACCACAACAATGTCGGCTTAAACTATTTAAAAGACAGAGTTTACTATGCTGCTATTCAGGAGTTCAAGATAGCAATATCTTTAAGCCCCTCCACTCAAGCAACATCTGTTTTTCAAAATAATTTAGGCGAAACCTATATGTTTATAGGCTATCCTGATCAGGCACAGCCTTGTTTTGAAGATGCTATCAAGCTCTATGGACTGAATTTAAAATACTATATGAACCTTGTTAAATGCTACAAAGAACAAGGGCTTGTCGAATCAAAAATCAAAGAATTTAAAGCTTCTAATGATATTTACAACAGAATTAAACTCGGACTTTTATACATCGAAAACGGTCAATACAGACTTGGAGTAAACACTCTTGACGAACTCACAATGGAAGAGCCTGATTTAATGATTACATCAGCCTTAAGACAATATATAGCCAAAGTAGTTAAAGAACATCTTTAACTAAAATAATCCATCATTTTATCATGGATTTTGTTATTAATATCTATTGCATGCTCTTGTGGAGTAGTTTCTGCATAAAAAGCTCCCCAAACAGCTCTATCAAGTTCAGCGGAACTCTGTTTTTTGTCTAAAAATACATCCGCTAAATCAGACTTTGTTTCATAAGCCATTGGACGATAGTTTTCATCCTGTTTAAGATGAAAATCAGATTTAATTCTATCAGTCAGGGATGCCAGAAGAGTAAAGGCTTTCATCATCAAAGACTCTTCTTCTGATGATTCTTCAACATCATCCAAATCAAGAAGTGCACTTGAAAAGCCCATAATATTGTCATTATCCTGTTCAAACATATTAAAAGTTACAACATCAGTTGTAAAATCCCTATTCATTAAGTTTTTCTGCAAGTATTTCCAAACGTCTAAATCATTTTTACCAATATTATCTAATTGCATAGACATATATGTTATTTTTTCACCATTCGGGCGAACAATTCTATTCGCAAGAACATTTTTATAACCATTGAAATTAGTTGATGTTGTATTGTTTATCTGCATTTTGGAATCCTTTTTTATCAGAAACCCTGTAAAAATATTTTTTGCCAATTATGTGCTAAAATATTCTTGAAGAGGTTATATTATGAATAAAAATCCTGTATTTGCAGGGAGTTTTTATCCCGAAAAAGCAGAAGAACTTACAAATTTGTTAGAATCATATAAACAAGAGCTTCATTTTCCTTGCAAAAGTAAAGCAATTATTGTTCCGCACGCGGGAATTTATTATTCCGGACACGCAGCAATGGCAGGTTTTCAGCATCTGGAATTCAATGATAATATTTTCATTATAGCCCCTTCACACCACGAAAGCTTTAACAATATTGCATTACCTGAATATACTTATTTTGATACTCCTTTAGGAAGCATAGAAGTAAACAACAGGCTGATAAAGGACATCGCAGAAAAATTTCCATGTCTTATTTCTAACGAAGTATTTGACAATGAACACTCAATAGAAGTACAACTGCCCTTCTTACAAACTCTTTTTAATCCGCATATTCAAAGTGCATTAGATTTTGTAAAAGAATTAAAAAAAATTGGCAGAAAATTTAAGATTATACCCGTACTGGTCGGAAATTGCGACTATACACTAATATCTGATTTAATTTCTGCATACTGGGAAAATTCATCATTTGTCATTTCTTCAGACTTAAGTCATTTTTATCCGAAACAAGAATGCAGACAGATTGATACTTACACTGCAACAATTATTGAAACCGGAAAAATTGACTTTTTCCAACAGCCGCAAGCCTGCGGATTAACAGGGATAAAAGGGCTTGTGGATTTTGCAAACAACAATGACTGCTCGCTAATAAGAATTATGATGTACAATTCAGGTGACATCAGCGGTGAATCTGATAGAGTTGTCGGATACGGTTCCTGGTATCTATCTACCGAAACAAGAGACGAAATCGTCGAAAAACATTATTCGGATTATGTTCTGGATATTGCACAAAAAAGCATAGCTTCTGCAATAAAAGAAGAGGAATTTATACCGCATGATATTCCGCCGGTTTTGACTCAATACGGTGCATCTTTTGTAACACTTAAACTCAATGGTCAACTAAGAGGCTGCATAGGTTCTGTATACCCTACAAAACCTCTTATTCTTGATATTATTGATAATGCCAGAAATGCAGCGTTCCAAGACCCGAGATTTGAGCCTCTTACCGAAGATGAATTATCTCACCTCGAAATATCGGTTTCGATTCTCTCTTCAATCGAAAGAATAAATTTCAAAGATGAACGGGATTTGCTGTCAAAAATTTACCCCCACGGAATAATTCTTGCAGAAAGAGACAGAAGAGCAGTTTATCTCCCGATTGTTTGGGAGCAGCTTCCTGACAGACAAGGATTTTTAAACTCATTAAAAGAAAAAGCCGGTTTATCTCCCGATTATTTTTCACGCAGTATTGAAGCTTATAAATTTGACGCAACTTATATAAGCCGTCCGCTTTGAATTGAATAAATCCGCACATCTTTTAGGAATTCATCTTCAAACAACAATGTATCAACGGACGTAATAATAGTCTGTGTACCATCTTCTATTGATTTTAGAAGATAGTTCTGACGAGTTTCATCAAGTTCTGCCAATACATCATCCAGTAAAAGAATAGGGGAATAACCTGTTTTCTCTTTAATAATCTCAAGTTCACCCAGTTTTAAGGACAACACAAGCGTTCTTTGCTGACCTTGAGAAGCAAATTTAACAGCATCCATTCCGTTAATCTTTAGTTCAATATCATCTCTATGCGGTCCCACACAAGATTGTCTTCTTGCCAATTCTTCAGAACGACGTTCCAGTAATTCGTATTTCAAATAAAGAGATATTTCTTCAACCTCATCCACAGGGCAGGTATAAGATAGCGTAAATATTTCCGTATCACTTATTAATTTGTGTTTTGCAGATGCAATCTTCTCTATTTCTTTCAGGAATTTTTTTCTCAAGAAAATTATATTAGCTCCGGTAATAACAAGCTGCTCATTATAAATATCAAGCAAAGTTTCATCCACAACCTCATTTTTCAAAAGATTATTCTTTTGAATCCTGATTTTTTCATATTTGGAGAGTCTTTCATCATAAGCGGGATAAATTTGTGAAATTGCTCTATCAAGCCAATCTCTTCTGTCTTGCGGAGTTCCGCGCAAAAGCAGCAAATCTTTTGTAGAAAACAAAACCGTTTTTACCGCAGTTTTAAAATTTTTAGGCGTTGTTTTTACTTTATTAATCTTAAGTTCGCGTTTCTTTTCCGAATTATAAGAAATATCAAGCTCAATATCTGTATTATTTTTAATAAGCTTAGCATTTATTTCAAAACCGTCTGTATTAAATCTAATCATATCAGTCATTGTAGAAGTACGGGGACTTTTCAAATCAGAAAGCATATAAATACTTTCTAATATATTAGTTTTCCCCTGTGCATTTTTACCTATAATAAGAGTTTTTTGCTTATCAAAATCTAATACTAATTCTTCACAGTTTCTATAATTTTTTAAGCTGAGCTGATTAATTTTCATAGGATTAGTATAACACAAATCAACCAGCGCGAACCCTATTGTCACAGGAACAGCAGAGGACGACCTGTAGTCCCAAATCAAGCCTGTAGCTCTGCTAAATGTCCTCCGACCCTTGTTATAAAAAAAGCCCCCGACTGAGCGGGGGCTTCAATTACAAATTTACATACGTAAAGTTTTTATTACAACAGGTTCAATGCAATACTTGGCAACTGGTTTGCAGTTGAAAGCAATGTTGCAGATGATTGTTGTAAGATTTGGTATTTAATATAATTTGATGACTCAGTTGCGATATCAGCATCCTTGATAGATGAGTTAGCTGATACAATATTCTCCTTCTGTACACTTATCGCATCAACAGCTGATTCTACACGGTTCATATAAGCACCGATTAGAGCTGTTCTGTCTGTTACATTTGCAATTGCATCATCAATAAATGATAAGAATGCACGTGCTGTAGCATCATCTGTATAAACAGCATCACATATAGCTGTAATACAGCTCATATTTTTGCCGATAGTTCTTACATCATCTTGGAAATCGTAATCTTTATCTTTGATTTTTACATAAGCATCACCTGAGTAATCATATCTTTTACCATCAGGAGATGTGTATTCCGCATCACCCATTACCCTTGCCATCAAAGCAGTAGTATCCTGACCGTCTGTTCTTTCATACCAAGCAAGATCTTTGTGCCCATTTTTATTATCAGGGTCGTAATGTGAACTGTTACGGTTACCTGACATAAGCAATGCTGTAAGAGTAGCTGATTCGAAAATTGTATATTTTAAGTTAATTAAGTTGTTTTTACCGGAATTGTTACTTACCTGTAAGTTTACACCTGCTTTAGAAGTTGCAGCAACACTTGTTCCGTCTAATAATTTAATACCGTTATAATCAATAACTGTACATAGACGGTTGATTTCCATCATTCTTTGTTCAACTTCGGTTCTGATTGCACGCATTGAAGAAGTACCGTAAGTACCGTTCGCTGCTTGCTCGGTCAAATCTCTTATACGTTGGAAATAATCACCAACAATATTCAAAACACCTTCTGCTGTATCCAGCAATGACAACCCCATGGTTGCATTTGATTCTGCAACATCATAACCGGAAATCTGAGCTTCCATCAAACAAGATACTGCTGAACCAGCAGCATCATCTTTTCCGGAATTGATTCTGTAACCGGTTGTCAATCTTTCCATTGCGGTGTTCATACCTGTTGTCGCTTGAGACAGGTTTCTCTGGGCTACTAAAGAGCCTAGGTTTGTGTTAATTGTAATTGAAGCCATTTTCAATCTCCTTTTTTAGCTTTTTTCATCCATGATTTTCCATTACGAACTAAGCCTTCGGTAAGCAGCCGAAAGCACGCCATAAGTGGGGTAGCGGTAAATATACATTTGCCTTTCTACACTAACATATTAAACGTTTTTTTATTGTTTTTAAATTCTAATTAAGTTTGAACTTTCTCCAACTTTGGATGGAATTTTAGGGGTAAATATATAATTTCCCCACCGGCGCGAACCCGCATGTAACAGAAACAGCAGAGGACGACCTGTAGTTCAACTCTAAATTTGTAGTATTGCGATTGTCGTCCGACCCTTGTCTACGTGCGTAGCACAAAAAAAAGAGTCTTTCGGAGACTCTAAAAACTTTGAATGTGTGAAGTGTAGTATAATGAATAAGTGTATATTTTTTGTAAACTTCGTTATACTTAATACCCTTGTATATATTAAAAGTATTTATTCACACAGAAATTGACTTTTTGCTTAATATTTGTTTACACAAAAAAGCCATCCTCTTGGGATGACTTTTTTGTGTTATTGATTAGCTAATTTTGCTTTTTCTGCTTCAACCCAAGCTGTATAACTTGTCTTGAATTCTGTTGTGAATGAAACAGCTGCTTGCTGTGGATTCAAATGACTATGAGTTGAGCCAATCCAGTTATGATCTACGGCACTCTTCGCAACTGCCGAGCTCTTTACATTATTGAATATTGTTGTAAATACTGTGTTGTCAAATTCAATACCGTTAGCTTTACACATATTCATAGCTTTTTGAAGCATTTGAGGTTTCAATTTGTCAATCATTTCATTTGCTTGATCTTCTGCAACTGTCTTATTTCTACCTCTTGTAAATCCTGTTTGAATTCCGCCTTCTTGTAAATCTTCAAGCAGTTCTGGGTTTGTTACATTACCGTCATCATCTTTAGCCATTACGGTGTAATCAATATCAACTAAATCCATATCTGTATTGGATTTATTCATTTCATCAACTCTTGCCGCAATATTGGTATTGAATGCGGTAATGAAGTTTTGAACAATAGTTTGAATACCTTCATTTGCTGCGTATTTTTTATTTTTGTTTAACCAGGCATGATTAGTTTTGTGAGTACCAACACCGCTTACTACCTGATTTAAGGTTTCTTGATATACGTTATCAAATACTTGAGCAATCTTATCAAAAGGAACACCTTTAGCTTTTAGCATACCTTCGATTTGAGCTTTAATTTGGTCTTTTAATGATTCAAGCTGAGTACGAACATCTTCTTGAATGTTACCGCGTTTTTTCTTGCCTTTTACGCTATATTTTTCATTGTTTGCATAACCAGGAATTTTTGAATAATCAATAATATCAGGGTTAACGGAATATTCAGAACCTTTAATATCGGTAAATGCTTTTTCTGCTGCTGCATCAGCTTTTGCAGCTTCGTCTGCTATAATTTGTTCTTTTTTGTTTACAGTGCTTAAGCCATCAATAAATGTCTGCATATCTGCTTTTAATTTTTCACCATCAGTATATTTCTTCAATACACCTTCTAAGTTAGATTTAGAAACTGGCTGACCTCCAAGATCAACTGTTACACCATTATCTAGAGCAGCTTGCAATAAATATTTAGCACATTCTTTTAATCCTGCTAATTCTGAAGCTTCAATTGTATCACCATATCTGCCAATTCTTTCTTGATATTTTTCAACATCGTCAGCTATTTTTTCAGAATCAGTTTTAGTTAACCATTCTTCCAAATGAGCTTTTAAATCAGCTGCAAGATTTGTACCTGTATAAGATTTAATAAATGTATTTGCTGTTGCTTCTAATTGAGTTGATAATGTTTTTTGCGCAGCATCTGTTAAACCTTCTGCTTTCGCATCTGCGACCATATCATTAACTACATTTGTTTTAACTGTATTAGGGTCATTAGCTAATACTTCATTTTTGAGAGCTTCATATGTTACAGGAAGTTCCTTTTTGAAAGCTTCTGCCATTTTTGAAATATCACCATTGTAATTTGTTTCATAATTCGCAATCGCATCTTTTAATTTTGCTGTGATTTCAGGAATAAGAGTTGTACCAGCAAAATCAATTGAAATATCCTGAGCCATTGCATTTACAGCTTCCTGCATCTGTTGTTTTTGTTCTAAAATAGCATATTCTTGTTCTGTGATTTCACCATCACCATTTTTATCAACAAGAGAAAGCTCAATTGTATCAATTTTATTTTCTTTCAAGAATGCATTGAATTCATCTTTAGAAATTTTACCGTCACCATCAACATCTTTGATATCATTAAATGACAATCTCTGACCATTCTGTAATGTTAAACTTCCAAAATTGTTGATTCCTGAAAATCCGCTCATAATACTAATACTCCTTTTTCCTTTTCCTCATTACGCAACTTAATACCTATTGTGTTGTTTTTTTAA
>JAAGKN010000348.1_pt1 | contig 79688 bp, 78 predicted proteins | sample 6206371 | NCBI WGS metagenome assembly JAAGKN01 (sample SAMN11533720, study PRJNA540317) | gut metagenome | isolation source: fecal pellets from male and female animal of same cohort | host: Peromyscus leucopus | place: USA:CA | collected 2017 | reverse complement strand
ACTTCGTTACGGCACTTCAGCTAAAATCGCTTGCTTTTTATTTATGAATTAAATTATCGGTTAGACTTGATTTTCTTTGCATCAACATCAATTGTAACGGAATCATAAGCTGTTGAGATGGTGAAGCTTTCAATCGGCACACCCTTTGAGCGCAAAGTAAATCCGCTGTCTTTCATTTTATAATCATATGTATCGGCATCCGATGAAGGCAATTCATCAACAGCATCTGCACCAATCACCTTTGCAAAATCCTGTGGTGTGGTATCTGAATTCACTTCCATAGCAGCATTGCAAACCTCTATTGCCGTAATAATGTCCTTTTCATCTGAAAACAGAGCATAAACAGGTGCATAATTATATGAAGAATACGGCTCCTGCGATTTATCTATAAAATAAAAGTGATATGTTTTTTCTTCATCATTTTTAACAACCGTAACATCTTTTACCTGCGGAATATATCCCTCAAAATCATGCTTTCTTACATAGCTTGTTACATCTACACAAGCATATGCCCAGTCGCCGCCAAGCTCGTGGAGCTCGCCGTAAATCTGCGTGGCAGTATTGGCATCATCCCAATTGATGAGCTGATAAATAAGCTGCCCGTTATCATCAGTCTTTTCCACATACGCTTCATAAATATCGCCGTATTCAGTAGTAAAGACAAGGTATAAATCATTGCCTTTTTCAGCTTCAAAAACAATCTCCTTAAGATTAAAACCCGATTCTGACAAGCAATCCTCGCTGCTTATACCATGGGCATTGTGAATACTTTTTTCGTGCTGTTCTCTGGCAAAATCCTTGAACGTAAAAGATGAAATAAAAGTTCTTGCACCGAAAGCAGCAAAAAGAACCGACACAAAAACAATTAAGCAACCTAAAGCGGCACAAAAAACAATAAGTGCAGCTGATTTATTTTTCCTCATATTACCACCTACTAATTTGTGTTTGTACTCTTAAGCTTTTCCCACTGTGCTGAAAAATCGCTGTAATCATCTGTAAAATAAAAATCAGCACCATTATTGTAAGAGAAGAAATAGTAATATCCTGTATCATTATGATTAACAACAGCATCAATATTGGCAATGCCGGGATTGCATATAGGCCCGCTTGGCAAAGCATCACATTTATATGTGTTATAAGAGGTCACAACCGTATCATTAAAGCCGGCTGCCCTTAAGGCATTGCCATAATCAATTGTAACATCGCTTTGAAGCTTGGATGCCTGATTAAGTCTGTTTACAAATACAGAGGCTATGTTTTCGGCAACACCTTCACCCAGCGTTTCCTTTTCAACAACGGAAGCCAAAGTAATCAGTTCATAAAGCGTCATATTATTTTCAGTACAATAAGCCAGCCATTTGTCATTGATTCTATCTGCAAAAGCAGAAAGCATCTCATTCACAACATCAGAAGCCTGTGAATTTTCCGCCAAATCATACGTTGCAGGGAATAAAAACCCTTCAAGCTGGTAAGCTACATTTTCACTTGGAAAATCGTTAAGGAAATCATAATTATAGTCAGCCTTTGACTTGCAGGCATTAAGAAACTCCTGCTCGCTGCACACACCATTTTCCTCAAGAGCCTTTGCAATATTGAAAACATTATAACCCTCGGGAATACAAACAGATACAGACTTATGCGACACATCAGGCGACTGCAATTTTTGTGCAATCTCCTCATAGCTCATAGAGCTGTTCATATAGTATTCGCCGTTATAGTAAGTAAAATCGGGGTAATGACGGTCCATCCAATACGTCCAGACTGTGTCATTTTTAATGATTTTATTCTGCACAAGCATTTGACCGACATCATACTGAAAATCAGAAGATTCGATAACAATTGCAGCATCATTATTACTTCCGCGACGGCCACTTACCTCGTCATCAACAAATCTATAGCCTAAAAAGCCGGCGATTGCCAGCAATATAACTGCTAAAACTGCAATAACAGCAACGGATATGTTGTATTTATTTTTCGCCATAATAGTCCCTCCTGATAAAAGGAATAAGTTTTGAACGTAATATTTAAGACAAGCACATAGGAATGTGGGGTAATCCCCTATCAAAAATCTGATTGCCGATTACCTTAAATCCCAGCTTTTCATAAAATGGAACGGCATAATTCTGTGCGTCAACAAAAACTGTTTTTGCACCTTCCCTGGCTGCCTTTTCACAGACGGCACGAACAATAACAGCACCTAAACCCTTGCCCCTGTACTGCTTTAAAACTGCAATTCTGCCGATTTTAAATCCATTATCAGTCTGTGCAAGACGTGCTGTTGCAACAGCCTTATCCTTGTCATAAAGCAAAGCAAACACAGCGGTTTTGTCATATGCATCAAACTCTTCACTTGCATTTGCGCCCTGTTCTTCTGTAAAAACCTCGGTACGTATTGCTTTTACATATTCAAATTCGGCATCATTAAATCCTATAAATTTAATACTATCCATTTATTTTCTGCACCTTAAGCATATTCGTTGTGCCTGAAATACCTAACGGAATACCGGCTGTAATAACAACTGTTTCACCATCATGAATTACTCCGGCCTTATGTGAAACTTCAACAGCATGGTCAAAGAGTTCATCTGTATTATTTTTTACATCACACATTACCGGCACTACACCCCAGCTCAAATTAAGCTGACGCCATACCTTAGCATCAATTGTAGCACCCACAATGCTTGTATAAGGTCTGAATTTTGAAATCATACGTGCTGTGGTTCCGCTTTTGGTTACAGTAATAATTGCTGATGCATTAATATCGTGCGAAGTAGTAACGGTAGCATGGCTGATTGCAGAGGTTATATCCTTTGCACCGCTTTCGGGATAGAATTTGTTAAAACGCTTGATATAATCAATATCCTGTTCGGTAGTTCTTGCAATTGAAGCCATTGTTTCAACTGCCTCAACAGGATGCTTGCCAACAGCAGATTCACCTGAAAGCATAATTGCACTTGTACCGTCATAAATAGCATTGGCAACGTCTGTAATTTCTGCTCTTGTAGGGCGTGGATTATTAATCATTGATTCAAGCATCTGTGTTGCTGTAACAACAATTTTGCCTGCCTCATACACCTTTTTGATAATCATTTTCTGAATAGAAGGAATAAGCTCAAAATGGATTTCAACACCCATATCACCGCGTGCTACCATAATTCCGTCAGAAGCAGCAATAATACTGTCAATATTATCTACACCCTGTGCATTTTCAATTTTTGCAATGATTTTAACATTCTTCCAACCAATCGCTTCAATATAGTTGCGAAGTATTGTAACATCGGTTGCGCTGCGAACAAAGGATGCAGCAACAAAATCAAAATCGTGATCCTTGCCGTACTGCAAATCAGCCATATCTCTTGCAGAAAGATAAGGCATTTTCAACTCAACACCGGGCACATTTACACCCTTATGGTTTGTGAGCCTGCCGCCGTCAACAACTGTACAATGAATGTCAGCACCTTTGACGCTGTCAACAGTCATAGAAATAAGTCCGTCATTTATAAGAATTGTAGTGCCCTTTTCAACATCACCTGTAAGACCGTCATAATTGATATAACATTTTTCTTCGTTACCAAGGCATTCCTTTGTTGTAAGAATATATTTATCACCTGCATTAATCACAACGCCGTCGGGATTTTCAAAGTCGCCAAGACGGATTTCAGGACCTTTTGTATCAAGCAGGGTAGCTATCGGAAGATTAAGCTTTTCACGAAGAGAAACAAGCTCCTCAAGCCTTTTTGTATGTTCATCATAAGTGCCGTGGCTGAAATTAAATCTGGCAACATCAAGACCTGCATACATCATTTTTTCAAGCACCTTCGGGTCATCTGTTGCAGGACCGAGCGTGCATATAATTTTTGTTTTTCTTGTTGCTTTATTCATAAAAATCTCCAAAGTAAATATAACAGAATAGAAGAGGATGCAATCTGCAAAATCTCCCTCATTATGTATGATACCACAAAAGTATAAAAAAGCAATAAAAAAACTGTTAATAATTATTATCTTTGCAATCACAATACAAAAATTCAAATTAGATTAATACAAACTGCCGGAACTTTAAACAAACAAAAAATCGGCGGTTATAATAACCACCGATTTAACATACAACAAATTATTATTTTGCAAGGTCGCCGACAAGCATCATATAATCACCTATCTGCACACCAAACTCAGGTGCACCCTCCATAATAAGCTGCTTATTTGCAGTCATCTGGAACATATCACCTGTGCCCAGCAATATTTTAAGTGCTGATGTAGCACAGTCAAATTTCATACAGAAGAATGGCTTAGCTCTTTTATACTCGCCTCTGCCCGCTCTTGACTTGCCTGCCTTAACTCTCATATAGGCGGTGCACTCGGGATGACCCTCAACTGCCCACTGATAACAGCGATCAGGGCTCTTAAGTGCCCAGTCATGCACTGCAGGATGACCCATTTTATTAAGCTGTGAAATACCTGATGAAAGCAGATAAAAATACAGCTTACAAAGGAGGAGAGAAAGCTCCTCGTCATCCTCAGGCGGCTCAGCAATACCAAGCAATGAGGACATTTTAAGAAGCACCATCATAAATTTGATGAACTTGCCAAAGGATTTAATCTTCATTTTAGGCAGCTTGCTCATATCACCCTTCATAAAAGCATTCATCTTTTCCAAAGAGGAAAATGCAAGCTCCGCGTCAATCTTACTCTTGTCCCTAAATATTCGCCGAGCTTAACAGACCATTCACCATTTTCAACGATAAAATGAACAGCCTCCTTATCCTCCGCATTCACTTTTGCAGATACCTGATAAATCGCATTGACGCCCTCAAATTTCTTTTTTAGCTCAGGAACATCTGTTGCAATCGTTTTCATAAGAGGTAAGGCACCTGCCATAAACACCTTATTGGTGTAACGTGTTTCATCACTTGCCATAGAAATACACTCCTTTCGTGATAGCATAATAATACGAGATTTTCTAAAATTTAGAATTCATCATCCCACGCATCATCAGCTTCAAAATCAGCGTGCATCATTTCACCTATAGCCTCATTAATACCGTTCGCATCAATCTTTGCCATAGCAAGAAGATCCTCCTGAAGACCGATTGTGGAGAATGCGTCCTGATGACCGAGCATCTTGAATGCACAGGCCTTGCCTGACTTTGCAACAACCTCTGCTACTGCTGAGCCAAGACCGCCCATAACCTCGTGGTCCTCAACCGTAATAATTCTTCTGGTATCCATAACTGCTGAAAGGATTGCCTCCTCATCAACAGGCTTGATGGTATGCATATTCAGCACACGCACCTTGAGTCCTGCATCTGCCTCAGCCATACGTGCAGCCTGCATTGCCTCAAAAACGCATGAACCGCATGCTATAACTGTGATATCCGTACCCTCATTCATAAGGCTTGCTTTTTTGTAATCGAACTTACACTCATCAAGGCTCTTGTAAATAACCTGATCAAAGCCACGATTGATTCTGATATAAACAGGACCCGGAATATCATATGCAGCCTTAACTGCGTGATAAGTTTCCGTACCGTCACATGGGCAGATAACGGTCATATTCGGAAGTGTTCTCATACAAGCCATATCAATAAGTGAATGGTGCGTAGAGCCTGCCTGACCGAAAGATGTACCTGCGTGTGTAGCAATAATTTTAACAGGAACATTCTGATAGCAGATATCTGTATGAATCTGATCAAGAGAACGTGCTGCAGTAAAAATAGCGAAAGTAGAAGCAAAAGGAACAAGACCATTCTTAGCCATACCTGCTGCTACACCGAAAAGATTCTGCTCAGCAATACCTACATTGAAAAATCTGTCAGGGAAATGCTCACCGAACATACCGATTTTAGTTGATTTCGCAAGGTCAGCTGTAAGAGCAACAACATCCTTATGCTCCTCACCAAGCTCACAGAGTGCAATACCATAGCACTCAGCTGTTGAAAGCTTAGTGGTATCTGTCATTGTATATGTCATTCCACCCATAGCTTATGCCTCCTTTTCCGCACGCTCGCAGCGTTCTTTATAATATTTATCAAGACTCTCATTAGCCTGCTTTTCCATAGCATCATCCAGTGAGCCGTAGTGCCACAGGTAATTGTCCTTCATAAAGTCAACACCCTCGCCCTTGAAGGTATCCATAATAATAGCAGTCGGTTTATCTCCGCCGTCCTGATGATTCTTAATGGATGCCTCAATTGCGTCATTAAGCTCTTTGATATTGTGACCGTCAACACGGATTACATTAAAGCCGAAAGCCTCAAACTTCTTGTCAACAGGCTCAACCTTCATCTCGTCATCAACACGTCCGTCAATCATACACTTATTCATATCTGCAAGAACAACAACATTGGAAAGCTTGAACTGAGCAGCACTCATAGCAGCCTCCCAGTTTGAACCCTCATTAAGCTCGCCGTCGCCTGTAAGAACAAAGTTCATATAATCAATGCCCTTTACTTTTCCTGCAAGTGCAAAGCCTACAGCAAGTGAAAGACCGTGACCCAGTGAACCTGTTGAGCAGTCAGCACCTTTAACCTTATTGCAGTCAAGATGCATACCGATTTTTGCACCTGTAAGGTTAAAAATTTTCAGTTCATCAACGGGCATAAATCCGCAGTCGCAAAGAATAGGTGCATAACCTACTGCACAGTGACCTTTGGAAAGAATAAAACGATCCCTGTCTTCCATCTCAGGATTGGAAGGATCAACCTTCATAAAACGATAATACAATGTAACCATTGCATCCATCGCACTGAGTGAGCCGCCGATATGGCCTGAACCACCCCAGATTGCTGTCTGAATAGCCATTCTTCGCATTTCGTCAGCCTTTTTTTCAAGACGCAGCCATTCAGCTTTGTCAAACGGCTTGTAATCAACTGGCATAATATATCCCCCTTAATAATATATACAAAAATAACGTTCAATTATTTAAGTCCCAATTCCTGATGTCCTTTGCAACAACTGAAAAAGCATCCTCTGCAATATCAATTGCAAGCTTGATATCCTCGTCAGTGATCGCAGCATTAATAAAATGATTGTGATGTGATGCAAGGAATAAGCCTCTTGACACACACTCGGCAATCCATTCCTGATGTAACATAAGACTGTCGTCATTTGCTATCCTGAGGTAGAAGAGCGCCGGTTCACCGGAAACAACAAGATTAAAGCCGTGCTCCTTACCTGCTGCTTTAAGACCATCCGTAAGCTGAATTCCTTTTTCTCTGAACATTGTGGGAATATCAAGCTTTTTCATCTTAGGAATACAAGCAAGACAAGCAGCAAAAGGCTCTGCACTCATCCAGTATGAGCCTGTATAAACAACAGATGATGCGGTGTTCTTCATATGCTCCTGACCGCAGACAGCTGACATATTATATCCGTTTGCAAGTGCTTTACAGAAACAGATAAGGTCAGCCTTAAATCCGTAGTAATGGTCTGATCCCTGAAGATCAAGTCTGAAGCCTGTACGAACATCATCAATAATAAGTACCATTCCGTGATCATCACAGAACTTGCGTACCTTTGCCCACTGTTCTTTGGTGGCACATTCATTATCCTTGAAGTTACCATGATCATATGGCTGAGCAATCAGACCTGCCACGTCGCCGCCGCAGGCATCATATGCTTCCTGCATAGCATCAAGGTCAAACCACGGAACAACAATATTATTAGCAACATCTTCAGGCAGAATGCCGGGATAGTCAACCTTTTGAGCCCACTGGAAATCACCGTGATAATATCCTTTAAAGAACATCATTTTCTTTTTGCCTGTATGCGCACGTGCACACATAACGCTGAACGTTGTAGCATCTGAACCGTTCTTCATAAAGAATGCCCAGTCAGCCATAGCAACAGTATCCTTTAAAAGCTCTGCACATTCAACCATTTTGTAGGATGGAGAAGTAGTACAGTTACCGATTTTAAGCTGCTCCATAGCTGCTGCATCAACATCATCATCGCAGTAGCCAAGAACATTAGGACCATATGCACACATAAGGTCAAGATATTTATTGCCGTCAACATCCCAGAAATATGTACCCTTTGCTTTCTGTGACATTAAAGGCCATTTTGTAATAGGAAGGAATAATCCTTCTGACGGACCGAGATGTCCGTATACGCCTGATGGAATTGCATTTAATGCTCTCTGAAACCACTCGGCACTTTTTTCATGTGTATATTCAGGAAATTTACTCATTGTCACAATCCTCCTTAGCCTAAGTATACAGCAACTCTGTCAAGAATACGGTTAATATTATCAACCATTGAAATCATACCTGCCATATGAATATTGCCTGCACAAAGCTCAGCCATAGTCGATGCTGTACCTGTAAAAAGACCATATGCAAGGTCAATAGAATTGAATTCCATAATTGCACGCGGAGTGTCCGGCTTTTCCTTAATTGTTTCAAAATGATGATCCCTGACACGAATTGTTGAATAGCAGGTATCGCTGATACCCATTTGCACATCGCCGTCAACTGTATAAAGAGCGGATTGCTTTGAAATGGAGTCAGAATTTGCCAGGGCTGAAATAGCACCTGATATTGTATAGAAGGTCAAAATAGTTGACTCCTCAAAAAATGCTCTGTCCTTTAAATCCTCTTCACTTGGCATTAAAAGCTTTGTTAATCTGTCAGTCAGTTTCGTAAACGGACCTAACAGGAAGGATAAAACCTGTGCTGCACCCTTTACAGGGATACCCGGCTTGCTGTTGTCAATAAGAGCATTGAACTTTTCAGGTGATGAAAAATTCATTTTACAGGTACAGCAGTAGCTGCCTTCTGATATTGTACAGCCGTTTTTACTGAAATGAAAAGTACAGCACGGACCGTCTGCAACATCAAAGCAAATGGAAACAGGCTTTTTCATAGCAGCACATACTGCCTTAGCCTCTTTATCCAGCTCACAAAGATTTTCAAGAGTTGCAAGTACGCCGTACATATTTACATATGCCATTGCTTTTGCTTCTTTCAAAACAATTCCTCCTTAATTGATAATGAAATAATCATATAATTTATGACTGCATAGAGCTGAAATTTATTATACAAAACTGAACACAAAATGCTATTGTATAAAAGCCACAAATTGATTATAACATATATTAAAATTTATAGCAATAATGCGAAGAAAAATAAACTTTACAAAACTGTAAATATTATTTGTAATAAAAAAGAGCCGTGTGATAATTACACACGGCTTTAATGATAATATTATTCAGAAAAGTCTTTTTGAGCTGTTAGTTCAGATATAGCAGCATAATCACCATTCGAATATGTGCCGACACCATAAACTGAAGAATTATTACCAATAAATTCAATTTCCAGATTTTGAATATCCTTAACATTAAATGAAAATTGAATTGGTTTGCTTTCTGCATTTATCGTTTCAGATTTATATAATTCTTTTCCATCGCCATACACTACAAAATAACAAAAACCTGTTCTGTTAGCTTGTGCGTTTACTTTCGGAGAAAGAAAAGTTCCTGTAACAGTATCATATTTACCATCTAAAATATATTTAACAATGCCGCTTTTAGTACCACTAAAATATCTATAGTTTATACATCCGGCATAAAACTCACCATTTACAGCTTCAATTACTTCATTTTCATCATAAAATCTCAATTGTGAATGAGGTGAAAACGAAAGAATATTATCTTCATTATATAAATAAAGAGGTAAATACATTTCATAAGTATCTCTTTTTGATAAGTAATCCGAATTGTCCGGAGCAAGCTCAATTGCTACTTCAATATTGCCTATGGCCGCATTAACATCCCTTTCTTTAAAACAAATTTCTGCCTTTTGAGCATATTTTTGTGCATATTCATTTTTGACTTCAATAAGTTTTTTCAAAACATCGTCTGAAGTCAAGCCATTGTTTTCAAGATATGTATTTATGCTCTCAATTTTTGATAATGCACCACTGATATCATCATTATCTATTAATTCCTGTGCATCAGCAAGTGTTTGCTCAACATATAAATCAACACATTCTGCAATTTTTTCATTTACATTGTTATAATATTTATCTTCTTCAATTACAAGCTTAAATTGTTCAATAGCCTCCTGCGGCATTTTATTATTTTCAAGATAAGCGACACCGCTGCAATACGATGCTCTTGATTTAACAATATTCTGAATTTTTTCCCATTTGCTTTGATTATAAGGTGAGATACTGGGTTCAATTGTTTCACTTTCACCATCAGAATAAATCAAATCGCCCCAATCTGATTGTAAATCCCTATAAACAACGGTATATCCGTTTTTTGCCAAATCCGTATCATCATAATCTTTGCTGTTTAAATTACCAACTACACTATCAAGAAATTCTGAAATTAATTCATCATATTTTTCACGTTTGGCTTCAGAATCATACGCTTGCTCATAAAGTGAATTAACCTGATAAGCATTCTGAGAATCCAAAGCCTGCTGCATTTCCTTTACAGGCGAAAAATCATATGAAAGCTTAATTGCAAGCACACAGCAAGCAACAGCAATCAACAGAAATGTTAAGCCTAAAACAAGTTTCTTTCTTGTAGTCTTTCTTTGAGATGTACTAACCAATTCATCATTAGATGTTATTTCTATTTCCGTATCAATCGGACAACCGCAATTCCGGCAAAAAGCCCAATCATTTTTGAGTTCACTTCCGCAATTTTTACAAATCATAACGTAACGCTCCTTTATCATCACCAATACTATTCTGCATCAATAAAATTTGAGCAATACAAGCATCTTTTAATGCCTTTACTTTGTCTTTTCCCACAGTTGGGACAAAAGATGTATTCCTTTGATTTTTGCTCACAATCACGCACTAATTCTTCAGACAAATTTTCTGTTTCGGTTGCCTGCAGTTCTTCTTTACTTTCTTTTTCTTCAAATGCATTTATAATTTCTTTATCAGCGCCTTTTATTTCTTGTAATTCACCGACTGTATTTTGATTTAAATACTTATTTAACTTGTAAAGTAACCCCTCCTGATTTGCCAATACTGATGCCATCCATCCAAACATTAAACATAATACGAATGTTGCCAACCAAACACCGAGCATAACTAGTGCATTAAAGTTGCTTGAAGACATATTGAATTCCCCTGCTATACGACCTGCAACAATTCCCACTACAAAACCAATCAAAGCAATTACTATAGTTACTGCATTATAAATTTTACTACTCATCTTCATATTCTCCTTTTAATCCCAATGAATTATAGTCATAAATGCGACCACAATATACAGTATAGTCGCAATTACGACCATTGTCAAGAGTACGACTATAATCTACCATTTAATTGGTGATAATGATGATAAGCTATGATCCGTTTTGGAGCACATTAAAAAAAAGCAGCGAAAGCACATATACATTGATTTCAAAATACAATATCAGCAGTTCCACAATTGACAGATTAAGAAAAAACAAGGGTATATCAACACAGACCATTGATGATTTGTGCAGAATTTTAAAATGCAGGGTTGAGGATATACTCGAATATAAGGAATAAAAAACAGGATTTTAAAGACATTTCTTTAAAATCCTGTTTTTATTTAACTATTAAATTGCGCATTTATTTTACCAAAAATCCGATTTTTTTCATTGCCTTATCAAGGGTACGCTGGGACACACGCTGTGCAATTTCAGCGCCCTTTGTCCACTGCTCCTGAAGATAAGCTTTATCAGCCATATACTCTTTATACTTTTTCTGAACAGGCTCAAGCTCTGCAACCACTGCCTCGCCCACTGCGGTTTTAAAATCGCCGTAACCCTTGCCTGCAAAATCAGCCTCAATCTTCTCAAAGCTGTCGCCTGTAACAGCAGAATAAATTGTCATAAGGTTATTTATTCCGTCCTTACCATCAGCATAACGTACACTCATTTCACTATCAGTAACAGCACTTTTAAACTTCTTCATTATAATATTTGGCTCGTCTGTAAGATAAACAGTACCTTTAGGATTAGGATCTGACTTGCTCATTTTGCGTGTAGGATCTGCAAGACTCATAACCCTTGCACCATTTTGAGGAATATAGGGTTCAGGCACAGTAAACACATTGCCGTAAACACCATTAAAACGCTCTGCAATATCCCTTGCTATTTCAAGATGCTGCTTTTGGTCAGCCCCTACTGGCACAATATCAGCCTGATAAAGAAGAATATCAGCTGCCATTAAACAAGGATAGGTAAAAAGTCCTGAATTTACATTATCGGAATGCTGCTGAGATTTATCCTTAAACTGAGTCATTCTGTTAAGCTCACCAAACATTGTATAGCAGTTCAGCAGCCAGCCGAGCTGTGAATGCTGCGGAACGTGTGACTGAACAAAAAGAATACTCTTTTCAGGGTCAAGACCTACTGAAAGTAAAAGGGCATAAAGCTGAATGGTTTGTTCTCTAAGCTTTTTAGGATCCTGTCTTACAGTAATTGAATGCAAATCAGCAATACCGAATACCGTATCAAAATCCTCCTGAAAGCTGGGCCAACCACGCATAGCACCAAGATAATTGCCTAAAGTAGGAATAGATGTTGGCTGAATTAATGAGAGACTTCTTTTTCTGCGTTCTTTTTTTATTTCTTCTGACATAGTTACATCTCCAATAGTTAGTTAAAAAGTATAAACTGTTTTATCAATTTTATTTATATTCTGCAGCTACCTCGCCCAGAATTTTAATTCCGTTAACAATGCCTTCATCTGAAGGGGTTGAAAAGTTAAGGCGGATATACTGTGTTGCTGCGCTGTCGTCCATAAGGAATGCACTGCCGGGAACAACAGCAACCTTTTTATCCACAGCCTTTTTTACAAATTCAGGCATATCAACACCATCAGGTAATTTGCACCAAATGAAAAGACCGCCGTCAGGCTTTACATATTCAACAAAATCGCCTAACTCCTTTTCAATGCACGCACACATTAAATCGCGCTTTTTTCTGTATATTTCACGTATTTTTTCAATATGCGCATCTACATCATACTGCTTGAACCACTCATAAACAATCATCTGATTCAGGCAAGGTGTATGCGTATCTGAAGCCTGCTTGCCAACAGTCATTTTTGCGAGCAGGTCACCATGAGCAACACAATATGCCACACGCAGTCCGGGTGCAAGTATTTTTGAAAATGAACCTGCATAAATAACAATTCCGTCCTCGTCCATTGACTTGATTGTCGGAATACTATCGCCCTCCACTCTCAAGTCGCCATATGGATTATCCTCAATAATAATAACGCCATACTGCTTTGCAAGCTTATATAATCTCTGCCTTTTTTCGAGCGACATAGTTGCTCCGGAAGGATTCTGAAAATTTGGAATAGTATAAATGAATTTCACATTCGGGGTGGATTCAAGTGCACTTTCAAGTGCATCTATATTCATACCGTCAGCCTCAACGGGCACACCCTTCAGCTTGCAGCCATAAGATCTGAAGCAGTTCAGAGAACCTATAAAGGAGGGCTCCTCACAAATAACGGTATCGCCCTCATTACAAAGCACCTTTGTGGTTAAATCCATAACCTGCGTAGCACCGGATGTGATAATAATATTATCAAAAGCTCTGCCGATTCCCTCTCGCCTGCCAAGCCATTCAAGAATGGTATCACGAAGAGGCTGATATCCCTCTGACACACCGTACTGTAATGCATCAATAGGATACTTGTCAAGAACATAGGCAGACAGTGCTCTTATCTGGTCAACAGGGAAGGCATCAGGTGCAGGGTTGCCTGCAGCAAGAGGAATAATGGACGGATCAGCTGTTGCTTTTAAAATCTCTCTGATTGCACTTGGCTGGAGAGAGGATATTTTATTTGAAAAAATATAATCCATTTGCTTTTGTCCTTTTAAATTATTCCGTCTTTTTTCAAAAATCCGATAAGGCGGTCGGTATTTTTACCGTCATGATAGGTAACAATTTTACGATAATTATCAATATATTTCTGACTCTGTGGATTATAATAGTTATAATCTATTGCTTCCTCCAGACCGTCAGTATTATAAAAATAGTCGCCGTACACATTATCTTCATTGAGCATGAGCTTTGTTGTAGGGCCGTATTGTGCCATGCAATCATCCTTTTCCTCCCAATAGAAGATTACCCTTGTGCCGCGGTAAAACGCATCATATGCAATGGAAGAATAGTCAGTTATAAGTATTCTTGCCTGCTTTAAAATTTCGTCATACTTTGCATCCATAACAATTGTATCTGTTACGGCTTTCGGAAGATTTTTAAGCTCGTTAACAATAAGCGGATGCGGAAGAATGATAACATTATCCTTCAGCTTTTCAGGAACACTGTTATAAATCTTCATTATCATTTTAAAATAACTGGTTTCCAGAAAATTATCACGGGCAGTGTTAATTTCCCATGGGCGCCAGGTAGGCATTATAACGATTTTATCTGCATCATCATTTAAAACATTTTTATCAAATTTCGGCAAGCCGGTTATATACAAATCCTCATAATAATGATTGCCAAGCTCGGCAAAATGATCCGCCTCTGCCTGTGAGGAAACAACAACACGATACTTTCCGTTAAGTTTTTTACGTTTAAACATTTTTCTTGCTTCAGAGTCAAGTGATACCATATACATAACTCCGTGCTGAAGAAAAACGTAATTCTTATTTTTGCTTGCAACCTTCATAAGAGCAAGCTTGTTAAAGGTTTTAAGGTCGATAGAATGCACCATCGTTTCAGTTCCGATAAAGGTTTTGGCTTTAAAGAAATAAAGATAATGCTTAAAGGAATGCTTTATCAGCACATTGCTTCTGTATTTCTCTGGAACATCACAAACGGCATCCTGCGTAACAATGAAATAAGAATATTTATATCCGCTGTCAATAAGCTTTTCAAAGGTAACGCTTGCACTTTCCTCATACTTTGCAGCATTCTTTTCAAAAAGCAAAACAAGCTTATCTGCTTTTTCACCAAACCAGAATTTTGAAACAATAAATGCTAAAATCTGCATTAATCTTTTTGAAAGCTTGTCCGATACATTATAAGAACGAACATAAACATTAAGTCTGTTACCGCGTGACTGCCTGAAAACAGCAACTGAATTCGTTTCCTTTTCAACAGTAAAAGGACCGCAAAGGCCTAAAAATCTGTTAAACAGTAATGAATTATAAATAATGTGGCACTTAACCTTAAAGCCAAGCTCATTATTATAATTAAGAGCAACATTATTGGTTGCCGGCATATCTATAACATCTTTAATAGGAACACTAAACCAATAAATGCCCCTGTGTTTTTTTGAATATCTTGAAGCAAAAGCAAAATAATGCGGCTTATACTCCTGCTCGCCTATTGTGATACAGGTATCTTTAAGACGTATTTTTTCAGGCGTTTTAAGGCTGAACATACTTAAGCATACCATTTTGGTTTCATTCTTAAATCTGTTTTGTGATTTAAGATATAAAGGCATCACATTTTTCATTCTGGAATGCTTTCTGAAGCTCGAATCAGCAATGCCATCCTCATGATTCTGTATAAACAGTTGTTCTTCAGCAGTACGGCGGTCAACAGCTTTAAAGCCCTGCTTTTCTTCATATTTTTTTACAAATGAAATTGTTTCAACCGTTCTTGGCGCATTGCATATATACTTGCCGTGAATGATATATTCCTTGCTGCCTGTCATACGGGAAAGAATGCCTGCAAGAACAACATTTGCACAGGAAAAGTCCACAATTTTTTCAGGCTCAATAGAATAAAATATACGATTTTGCTCACGTTCAAAAAATGCATTTATGGTTTTGCTGTCATTTATCTTTTTGAAAACGCGCTTAACACCGAGAGAAAACATCTCTGCAGCAGTAAACTGAAAGGCTGTTACCGTTCCCAGCGTTGACACATCATTATCCAGTGACAGTATAAATTCTTTTTTAGCCTTATTCAGATTGCGTCTATATGCAATAACATATTTATAATCCGGATTTTCAGCCATATATGCCTTGATATTTTCAAACTGCGAAGCAGGCATAGTGCCTGAATAAATAAGGCAGATTTTATCATCTGTATTATTTTTTTCGGTTTTCAGAACATCGCTTTTTCCGTTAACCATAAGCTCAAACAAAAGCTCACAGGAATTAACATAACCGTTAGGGCAATACTCGCTGATAAAAGCCTCATTGCTGTCAGCAGGCTTATTCATTTCGCTTATAACGCCGTCAACTGTTTCAGTTATCGGGAAAGGCAGATTTTCAAAAGGAATATAAACACCTCTTGAGCTTAAATACTTTTCCTTATCATAAGCATAAAGAATAATCTTTTTTCTTGTAACGGCATAATCGAAAAATACGCTTGAATAATCGGTTATAAGCCCGTCACAAGCATTGAGTATTTCATAGGTATCATAATCTGAAGAAAAATAATCAATGTGCTTGAATTTGCTGCAGTCAATATCTTTAGCAAGCAGGAAATGAAGATTAACCAAAAGCACAGTATCATCTGAAAGCTTTTTATCAAACTCCTCGAGGATATCCATTGTGCATTCAAGCTGGTAAGAGGTATCCGCTGTTCTGCCTGTTCCTCGCCAGGTAGGCATATAGGCAAATACCTTTTTGCCATCATAGCCCAGCGTCTTCTTCATTGCATTTGCTTGCTCTTTGTTATAAAAAATATAGTTTCTGGGATAGTTCGCCACAAGTGTGTTTCCCTTAAAAATATACTTAAGGTCATAGTCATTCATAAACACATCTTTGGTAAACGTATTCGGAAAAAGCGCATAATCACTCATAAGGTAGTTCTTCTGTATATTGGCAAGAGATGCCAAATTTGATTTATCCGATTTACCCAGAGTTTTAAGCGGGGTGCCATGCCAGGTATTAAGAAAAACCTGACCGTCCCTTTTTACAAAATACGGCGGAAAAGAATTATCCGTCATAACATATTTTGCTGTAGCAAGATACCTGCAATAAGGTTTTGAATTTCTTATTGCAAGTATTACACGGTCAAAGCCGTAGAATTCCATTCTTTTCTTTGCCGCATCTATGGTATTATCCGTAACAACAAATACGGTTTTAAATTCATTCCAGCGCGGATTTGAGTTAATCTCATTGAGCATGGAAAACATATTACCGTTTATATTTGTTCCCTGTCCGCCCTCGATAAGAACCAGCTTTTCATCAAGCGGTTGTTCGCAGAAGCTTATATAGCACATCTTAATTGGATTTTTTACTTTTTTTAAACGTCTCAACAGTCTTTTTATCACGGGGAAACCTCTTAACTATAGTCAGATTAATAATTACATAAGCATACAAATAAATTTTGCCAGTATTTCTGTATTATTTGTATTTGTATTTTCAACATATTTTGATTTAAATGCATATAAAGCATTCTGATTGTATTCTTTATTTTTCAAGGCATCAAAAAGCTCGGCTGCATCTTCAAACACAGCATCACCCATTTCAGCCTTTAAATCTATATTTGCTCCGCGCTCTTTAATATAAAGCTCATAATCGGGAACAAAGAAATAAAGCGGCTTCATAAGAACACTTGCCTCAAAAGCACAAGCAGAATAATCCGTAATAATATAATCAGCAACTCTCATTAAATCATAAGTGGAAAAGCTGCCGTTATAGGAATAACGATCATCCTTCTTAATTTTTGAAAAAAGAGGATGAGGACTTATAATCAAATGATATTCATCCGACAAATCCTCAAACTCAACCATAAGCTGCTGTGCTGCATAGGGCTCCCTTTCTCTGAAAGTGGGAAGATACAAGATTATCTTTTTCAGTCCCAATGCAGGGTTTTCTTTATAAAAACGCACAGCTGCTCCGTTATCGGTCAAAATTTCATCGACTCTGGGAAGAGAGCAGATTTTCATTTTGCCTGCCTCATAACCAAACGCCTCCATATAAAACTGAGCCGTTGCCTTGCTCGGTGCCAAAACATAATCATAGTTTTTATGCATGCACATGGCAGTGCTTATATTCTCATCCCTGCCCTCTTTTGTGCCTACACATTGCAGCCCAAACTTCTTAATTGCACCCAATGCGTGCCAAATCTGAATTACTTTAAGCTCTTTTTTATGCGTAAGGCAGGATACAGTGATTGAATAGGTATCAAGCACAGCTATTTTTGAAGTCGCAAGATAATACATATCACCTATAACGCCAAAGCAATACTTGATTTTTGCCGCCAGACCATCCGGTATCATTCTTAATCTGAACACCTGCTCGGTATCCGGCGACTGCTTTTTGATTTCATTTTCAAGCAAAATCATATCAAGGCTTTTTTCATTGCTTTGACGTGAAAGGTATACAATTCTGTTTTTTGTTTTAAGCAGCTTCAGCGGCAGATATACAACGCTTAAGGCAAGCTTTAAAACAGATATAATAATAACTTTCATAGCTTATTCGTACAAAGGATACTTAGCACAAATTTCAGCAACGCCGTTTGTGATTTCATCCTTCTTGTTATCAAAGTCAGTTACTGCAAGATAAATATACTCTGCAATCTTATCCATATCCTCAGTATTAAGACCTCTTGTTGTAGCAGCAGGAGTACCGATACGAACACCTGATGTAACAAATGGTGAAAGAGGCTCGTTCGGAACTGTATTTTTATTGAGTGTAATATGTACCTCGTCAAGTCTGTGCTCCAGCTCTTTACCTGTAACATCTGTACCGCGAAGGTCAAGCAGGCAAAGATGATTGTCTGTACCGCCTGAAACGAGATTGAGACCTCTCTTTGTAAGTCCGTCTGCAAGTGCCTTTGCATTGTCAATAACTCTCTGCTGGTATTCTTTGAATTCCGGCTTTAAAGCCTCGCCGAAGCAAACTGCCTTACCTGCAATAACATGCATAAGAGGACCGCCCTGTGAACCGGGGAATACAGCTGAATTCAGTTTCTTTGCAAGGAACTCATTATTGCAGAGAATAAGGCCGCCTCTTGGACCTCTTAATGTTTTATGAGTAGTTGTTGTTACAACATCAGCATATGGAATCGGTGACTGATGAAGACCTGCAGCAACAAGACCTGCAATGTGAGCCATATCAACCATAAACATTGCACCGTTTGCGTGTGCAATATCAGCCATTGTCTTAAAATCAATCTCTCTCGGATAAGCAGATGCACCTGCAACGACAAGCTTAGGCTTAACTCTGTTAACCTGCTTTGCAAATTCCTTAAGATCAATATATCCCTCATCATCAACGCCGTAAGGCACAAAGTTAAAATACTTACCGCTGATATTAGCAGGTGAACCGTGTGTAAGGTGACCGCCGTTATCAAGGCTCATACCCATTACTGTATCACCCGGCTGAAGAAGAGCAAGATAAACTGCTGTATTAGCCTGAGCGCCTGAGTGTGGCTGAACATTTGCATAATTACAGCCGAAAAGCTCACAAGCTCTTTTAATTGCAATTTCTTCAACAATATCAACAAACTGGCAGCCGCCGTAATATCTTTTTGCTGGGAGACCCTCAGCGTACTTATTTGTAAGCACGGAGCCCATAGCAGCCATAACCTGAGGTGAAACAAGATTCTCAGAAGCGATAAGCTCAATATTCTCTCTCTGACGCTTAAGCTCAAGAGCCATTGCATCAGCTACCTCACTGTCCGTTTCTGCAACCTTTGCGATTGAATCATAATAATCAGGAAACATTTTCCTTAACCTCCAAATAATTCAAAATTATACGGATATATAATAACACAACATAATAAAATATACAATAATAAAATATACAATAATTAACACAATTGACTGCAGCAAAAAAAGCGGCAATGAAAAAGGGTTATTATATTTTGACTCCCCGAAAAATCATTGCCGCTTTCTTTAAAGCTGATACATTATTTATTTTTTAAAATTATACCCCACATATTCATCAACAAAGCAATATTCCATAGGTTCAAAGTCTTCACATAAAAAGTCCAAATCACTATCAAAAAAATCAATATATGCAATGCTGTTTTCATAATCATTATAAGCGATTGTTCTAAAACTTTTTAATATAATTCAAAATAGAAATTTACACTTGAAAGCTTACTGCTTATGTGATAAAATTATTAATTGAAATTTTAATTATTTGCAGTTTTATAGGAGATATTACTATGAGCGGACATAATAAATGGAGCACCATTAAAAGAAAAAAGGGTGCAAACGACGCAGCAAGAGCAAAAGTATTTACAAAAATCGGAAGAGAGCTTGCAGTAGCAGTTAAGAACGGCGGACCTGATCCAAACAACAATGCTAAGCTCCGTGATGTTATCGCAAAGGCAAAGCAGAACAATGTACCGAATGATAATATTGACAGAATGCTGAAAAAGGCTGCCGGCGAGGGTGACAGCACAAACTATGAAGAAATCGTATACGAAGGATACGGCCCTTCAGGCGTTGCAGTTGTTGTTGAAACACTTACCGACAACAGAAACAGAACTGCATCTGAGGTACGCCATTACTTTGATAAGGCAGGCGGAAATATGGGTACACCGGGCTCGGTTACCTTTATGTTCGGCAAAGAGGGTGTTATCATCATCGAGAAAGAGGATGTTGACGCCGATACACTTATGATGGATGCACTTGAGGCAGGTGCAACGGATTTCCTGACTGATGATGAGGATATTTTTGAAATCAGAACCGAAGCAAATGATGTGGGTGCAATCCGTGACGACCTTGAGGCAAAGGGCTACAGCATTGTATCTTCAGAGCCTGCATATATCCCACAGACTTATACCAGACTTGAATCCGAAGATGATATGAAAGCTATGTCAAAGATGATTGATATGTTTGAGGAAAACGACGACGTTCAGAACATCTGGCATAACTGGGAAAATGAGGATGAATACGAGGGTTAATCCTGTAAACGCAATATACTAAATAAAAACCTCCTGTGCAAAACACAGGAGGTTTTTTGTACTTCATAACCAACATTTTTTATTTAAGAGGCAATCCCATAAACAGTGCAGGCTTTTGAGGTGAAAGTTTAACACACTCTTTTTTGTTCTTATACAGAATACCATTTTTCTTTTCATAGAGAATCTCGCGTTCTGCATCTGCAGCAGCAACAATCCATTTAATTTTATCAGCATCCTGTATTATGAATTCCTTTTCGGTATTCTTAATGCCTGACGGATTATATACAAGCATACGATCATATGATGTAAAAACAATTTCAATCAAATCATCAAAAACCAAGCACTCTTTAACTGTATATACAGCATCCCACGGTCTGCCGTTCCAAGTGTTAAATACGCATATATTCACACTATTTTTCCGGATTATATCGAGCTTACCAACATTTGTATTATTCAAAAATTCATAAATAATGTCTTTTGATTCAATCAATGCATCAAGATAACTGTTTTTTAACGGAATGGTTTTCGTATTGCGTTTTTGCAAAAAAGGCAATTTGAAATCACGATAATGATATATTTTTAAAATATAATCATTTGATTCCTCAATGATTTGTGCAACAGCATTATTTCCAAGGAAAACAGAGCAAGGTGTTACAGGCCCAAATCCATATTCACAAATCAGGCTGATTTGCTTTTTGCATTCGGGACAAAAAAGAATATAATTTGCAGTTTCCCTATATTCAATTAAACAATTGCAATACCTGCATTTCACTTTGCTCATAAATATCACTCCTTATTGATAGGATTCATATAATATTTTCATAATTCTATATAGTACGGGCAGATATCTGCATAAGTGCCGCTTTTCAAACGAAATCCGCCGGATATTGTACCAAGCTGTTTAAAGCCGATTTTTTCATACAGCTTTCTTGCCGGCGTATTATCAGCAACAACCGCATTGAACTGAAGAATTTTAAATGCATGCATTTTTCCCTGCTCAATACAATCACGCACAAGCGACTCACCTATATGCATTCCTCTGAACTGCCCAGCGACAGCATAGCTTGCATTGCATATATGACCACAGCGGCCAACATTATTTGGATGCAGGATATAAAGACCTGCAATTTCGCCATCAAGCTCTGCAACTGCAGTATAGCTTTGAGATTTGAAAAATTCCAATCCTGCTGCTTCATCCAGATATTCCTCCTGCGGAAAAGCATTGCCCTGCTGTACAATCTCATTCCAAATATGAATCATTTGTAAAACATCTGTTTCCCTAAATTCTCTAATCACCATAACTATCCCTCAAAATATTTTGCTATAGGCAGCCAATCAAAAAACGCAAAATGCTTTTTCATTAATTTTGAAAAAAATGCAATTATATTCCCATTGAGTGCTGCCATAACAAGTGTTCCGAAATTAATGCCGACAAAGCCTTTAAACAAAACAAGTGATAAAGCTACAGATATGCCAAGCATTGAAAAATCAAAGCACAGTTTCCATTTACGCATATCAAGCTTCTTCTCAACCCCAACAACCCGTACAAAAAAGTCGTAGACACAAGGAGCAAGATATGTATTGAAAAAGAAGGCTACTGATATGGCTGTCAAAACCATTCCGGCAATAAAAAATATAACTCTTACGGCAATATTGTCAGCAGGGATTTTTGCAGTTAAGGCACAGGCAATATCCAGCAATGTGCCGTAAATCACAGCACTAATAAAGGAAGTAAGATATGCCCATCTGAATTTTCTTATAATAATACACATTAAAACCAACAGCAATCCCTGAACAATATATTCAGTCATCCCATAGCTTAAAAAACTTACCTTCTCGCTTATAATATAAGTTGGTGACGCAATCATCGACATACCCAAATCGGCTCTTACGGTAAGTGCCACAGCAAAAGGCATCAGAAGCATCCCGAACACATAAGCAAGCTCACGCGGCATTTTAACTTTTTTCATACGCCACCTCTCAACAGAAATCAATACATTTTTATAACAGAACAGCCTTCGATGTTTTTGAAAAACACCAAAAGCTGTTGTAAGTCAAATTAAATTTTTTTATCTTTCCTCACGGAAATAAGATAATCCAAGAGATGCCGGAGGCTGATTTTCTCTTTTCTTTCTTGCACTAACAATGATAAGAACAATAATCGTTACAATATAAGGCAGCATTTTGAAAAGCTCCTGTGTACTCATATCAAGTCCCGGAACAAAGAGATATACAATATAAAGTCCTCCGAAAAGGATTGAGCCCGGCACCGCCATATTAGGACGCCAGATTGCAAATATAACCAAAGCAATCGCCAGCCATCCTCTGTCTCCGAAGGCATCATTTGACCAAACACCATTCGCATAATCCATTACATAGTACAAACCGCCGAGACCTGCAATCATACTGCCGATACAGGTTGCAAGATACTTTGATCTGTTAACATTAATACCTGCTGCATCTGCTGTTGCAGGATTTTCACCGACTGCACGAAGATGAAGTCCGCCTTTTGTACGCTTCAGGAAGAAAGCACATACAAATGCAATTACTATTGCCATATAGGTCATAAAACCATATGAAAGGAATATTTTGCCGAACCAGCCAAGCTTATCCGCAAAAGGAAGAGAGGCTGTGAAGAATGCACTTGTTCTTGTAAGTGCAACAGAAGGCACATCACTTTCCGTAAGCCTTACAAGCGACGCTCCGAAAAAGTTACCGAAGCCGACACCAAAAGTTGTAATCGCAAGACCCGTAACATTCTGATTTGCTCTTAAAGTAATTGTTAAGAAGCAATAAATCAGGCCCATAAAAAGTGACCCCAAAATTGTGCACAAAAGCGGAATGACAACAGCAAGAAAACCATTGATTTCTGCTCCGTTTAAGGAATTTTCATAAAGGAATGCACCTATAACGCCGCTGATGCCGCCTACATACATAATACCGGGAATACCAAGATTAAGGTTTCCTGATTTTTCCGTTAAAATTTCGCCGGTTGAACCGTACAGAATCGGGATACCCTGCAGTATTGCACGCTGGATAAAAGTAATTACTGTTGTAGCTGTTAACATTTTACTTTACCTCCTTGTGCGAATGATGAAATTTTATTTCATAATTAATGAAGAACTCGCTGCCGATAATAAAGAAAAGGATTATACCTGTAATGATATCGGAGAAAGATTGATTCAATCTGAAAACAGTTGAAATTTCGTTAGCTCCCTTTTCAAGAAAGACAAGCAGGAACGAAGTGAAAATCATATATATCGGATTGAATTTAGCAAGCCAGGATACCATAATCGCAGTAAAGCCGCGGTTGTTTGCTGTTGTTGTAGTAATTGTATGATTTGTACCGCCAACAAGCAAAAGACCTGCAATGCCGCAAACTGCACCTGACAAAAGCATGGTTCTTATAATTACTTTTTTTACATTAATGCCAATATATCTGGCTGTGTTTTCACTTTCACCTACAACGGAAAGCTCATATCCGTGCTTGCTGTATTTAAGATAAACATACATTAAAATTGTAAGAACAAACACAACAAGGATATTTAAAAGGTATTCATACTCGCCCAGAACAGGCAGCCAGCCCTCGTGGTTAGCCTGGTTGATGATACCGATTTTTCCCGAACCTTTAGGAACTTCCCATACAACTACAAAATAGGAAACAAGCTGAATACCAACGTAGTTCATCATAAGGGTAAAAAGGGTTTCATTTGTATTAAACTTTGCTTTAAAGAAAGCAGGAATAACCGCCCAAATTGCACCGGCAGCAATACTTGCAACAATCATTACAAGTATCAGCAATGCATTGGGAATTTTGCCGCCAAGCAAAATCATACAGGCAGCAGTCGCAAGGCCGCCCACAAGAACCTGTCCTTCAGCACCGATATTCCAGAACCGCATTTTAAATGCCGGTGTTACAGCGAGTGATACGCAAAGCAGCATAGCCAGACTTTGAAGCAAATTCCAAATTCTTTTAGGTGTGCCGAATGCACCGTCAAACATAGTTGCATAAACCTGCAGCGGATTTTCGTGCGTAAGAAGCATTGTTAAAACCGCACACACAACAAGTGCAATCAGAATTGCAATTATGCGGATTAACCAAGACTTATGCCAGGGCAGAGCATCCCTTTTGGCAATATGAAAAAGGGGTTCACGAGTTTTCTTATTTTTACTCATTATTGTGCTCCTCCCTGTTTAATTTTTTAGTCATCAAAAGACCTATTTCTTCTTTAACAGCTGTTCTGCCGTCAACAATTCCAGTTATCTCACCGGAATTAATAACCATAATTCTGTCGCAAAGCTCAATGAGAACATCCAGATCCTCACCGACAAAAACAACTGCTACGCCGTTTTCCTTTTGCTTTGTAAGAAGATTGTATATTGTATAGGAAGAATTGATATCAAGTCCTCTTACAGGATAAGCCACCATTAGCACTTTAGGATTTGAGGAAATCTCACGCCCTACAAGTACCTTTTGAACATTACCGCCTGAAAGCCTGCGAACAGGCGTTGCGGTATCAGGTGTAACAACCTCAAGGCTTTTAATAATATTTTCAGCCAGATCCTTTGGATTTTTTCGATCCAGAAAAACAGAATGACCTTTTTTATAGCTGCGAAGCATCATATTATCGGTAATATCCATATTACCCACAAGGCCCATACCAAGCCTGTCCTCGGGAACAAAAGAAAGCCTTACACCCATATCTCTGATTTGAGAAGGTGTTTTATCTCGCAGATTTACTGCGCCCTCATTTTTAGAATTATAAATAATTTCTCCGCTCTCAAGCTTCTGAAGGCCTGCTATTGCTTCAAGCAATTCCCTTTGACCGCTGCCTGCAATGCCGGCAATACCAAGTATTTCGCCTGAACGGGCAGTAAAAGAAATATCGTTTAAAACATTTCTTCCCTCTTTATTTTTTGTAGAAATATTTTTAACAACAAGCCTGTCTTTTGGATTAACAGGATCTGTTCTTTCAATGTTGAGTGAGATTTTTTTACCCACCATCATTTCAGTAAGAGACTGCTCAGTCGCCTCAGCCGTATTCAACTGTACCGATATACTCACCCTTGCGAAGAACCGCAACCCTGTCAGTAAGATCAAGTACCTCGTGGAGCTTATGGGTAATTATGATAATCGACTTGTTATCCTCACGCATACGACGGAGAATTGTCGAATAATTTTTTCGTTTCCTGCGGTGTCAATACAGCGGTAGGCTCATCAAGTATAAGCACATCCGCACCTCTGTAAAGCACCTTGATAATTTCGATTGTCTGTTTTTCGGAAACAGACATTTCATAGATTTTGCTGTTTAAATCAATATCAAATCCATACTTATTTGTGATTTCGCTTACTCGTTTTTCCGCTTCTTTAAGATTAAATTTTTTATCGTCTTTTATACCGAGAACAATATTTTCTGTTGCGTTAAAAACATCTACCAGCTTAAAATGCTGGTGAATCATACCAATTTTATATTTAAAAGCATCTTTGGGTGATTTAATTACAACCTCGCTGCCGTCAACAAATATCTGCCCCTCGTCGGGATAATAAATACCTGAAAGCATATTCATAAGCGTTGTTTTGCCGCTGCCGTTTTCACCCAGAATGGCAAGGATTTCACCTCGTTTAACCTGAAGGTTTACATCCTTATTTGCAACTACCTGACCGAAGGTTTTTGTTACGCCTTTTAATTCTATTGCAAATTTTTCACTCATTATAATCCTCCGTTACCCTGTTAAAATCAATTACACAGCGTAAAATAGTTAGGGTGACAAGGCTAATATTGTCTTGCCACCCAAAATAGTTAGGAATAAAGATTTAACCAAATCATAAATCTGACTCAGCTATAGCATTAACCGAAGTTAACATCAAGAAGATTGATACCGTCAATCTGGATATCAAAGTAAGGAGCTGAACGATATTCTGACTCGTGGAAGTAACCGTCAGCAACAGCCTCTGTATCAGCTGTATAAGCCGCATCTGTATCAACATCAGCCATATAGCTTGTTAAGTGACCGTCAGCATCAACCTTAGCATTTACATTCTTATCCTCAGTAACTGTTACAGTAAATGAAGATGTGTCAAATACATGAATATCTCCTGCCTTAAGGCCCTCGATAGCCTTGTCGATAGCTTCCTGTGTTCCTGCTGCTGCAGCCTTTTCATTAACTGTAGTAAGGAGAACAGACTCTGTTGCAAGTGTACCTGTCCAGTCAGCCTCAATTGCGTTGCCGTCAATTACAGCCTGAATAGCGTGCTCGTAGTATGGAGCCCAGTTAATTCTTGAAGATACAATAAATGTGTTAGGGCAAGCGCTCTCTGTGCTGCCGTTATATGATACGTTAGGAATACCTGCTGCCTCACAAGCTGTAGGTGCACCCATTGAATCAGCATGCTGGCTGATAAGCTTACAACCATTTGCGATGAGCTTGTTAGCTGCTTCCTTCTCTGCAGTTTCATCATACCATGAGCCTGTGAAAGTTACTTCCATTGTAGCTGTAGGGCAAACTGAACGAGCACCAAGGAAGAATGAAGTGTAACCTGAAATAACCTCTGCATAAGTAAATGCACCAACATAACCCATTTTAGCTTCTTCAGCCTTGAAGTCGCCTGCATCAATCATCTCATTAAGCTTCATACCTGCAGCGATACCTGCAAGGTAACGGCCTTCATAGATTGAAGCAAATGCATTATGGTAGTTTGGAAGACCTTCAGTATGTGCCTTTGTACCTGTTGAATGGCAGAACTGAACATCAGGATGAGCCTTTGCAACCTCAATCATATAGTCCTCGTGACCAAAGCTGTCAGCAAAGATGATTGAACAGCCCTGACCTACAAGGTCCTCTGCTGCATCTTTACATTCCTGACCTTCAGGAATATTTGTTTTTTCAATCTTTGTAACGCCGAGCTTGTCGCAAGCCTCTTTAGCCGCGTTGATGAAGTTAAGGTCATAGGTTGAGTTTTCATCGTGAAGATAAATAAAGCCTACCTTAACGTCATTGTTTGCAGCATCATCACCCTTTTTGTCAGCTGCTGAACAGCCTGCAAAACAAGCAACAACAAAGAGAGCTGCAAGAACTACTGCAATGATTTTCTTTGTGAGTTTCATTTTTAATTCCTCCGTAAAATAATCTTTATTATAAGGCATAAGCCGAATAACCACATCAATCTCTGAAATAAACCATACCCGTTTCATGGTCCATACGCTCAACAATAGCAAGAGACTGAACATTAACACCCTGTTCTCTGAGCTTGTCCCCACCATGCTGAAAGCCCTTTTCAATTACAACACCACAGCCGACAACCTGTGCACCGCTTTTATTAACAAGCTCAATCAAGCCGTTGAGTGCATTACCTATGGCAAGGAAATCATCAACTATCAAAACCTTATCGCCTTCATTAAGAAAGCGCTTGGACACCATAATATCGTACGTTGTGCCATGGGTAAAGGACTCAACCTTTGAGGTATAAACATCACCGGCGATATTTTTCGTTTTCGTTTTCTTTGCAAAAACAAGAGGACATTCAAATTCCTGAGCAACCAAAGCACCGATTGCGATACCCGATGCTTCAATCGTAAGAATTTTATTTACCTCACGGTCTTTAAAAAGACTGTGAAATTCTTTGCCCACCTCACGCATAAAAGGAATATCTATTCTATGATTAAGAAAGCCGTCAACCTTGAGGATATTACCCTCATAAACCTCGCCCTCACTTAAAATCTTCTGTTTTAGCAAATCCATAAAAAATATACCGCCACTATAATTTGTTTATATTTTATAACTAATTCGTATATTTTTCAACATTTTTTATTAATTTGACATAGAATTGTTAATGTTTTGACACTCATATAGCAAACAATGAATACCACTAAATATAGACACGTAAAAAAATATATGCTAAAATGAACAAGGTGATAAAATGAACAACAAAAAAGCAGCAATTATTGTATCTGTATTTATAGTCTCGCTATTCATAATTATAGGACTGATTGGCATTGCACAGCACATTCCGTTTTTAGGAAAACCGCTTGTGTTTATATTTGCAATTATTCTTATGATATTTATAATTGCATTTTTCATACTATTGGTCAAAAGGAGAAAATAATGAAAATACTGGTAAGTGCCTGTCTTTTGGGTGAAAACTGCAAGTACAACGGCACAAACAATAAAAATGAACAAGTAATTGCTCTTGGTGAAAAGCACAAGCTTATTCCTGTATGCCCTGAATGTTTTGCAGGATTGCCGACTCCCAGAATGCCCAGTGAACTAGTCGGAGAAAAAGTGTTTTCAAAAGACGGAAGAGACCTGACAGAGGAATTTCGTGACGGAGCAGAAAAAACGCTTTATATAGCAGAGGAAAACGGATGCCAGCTTGCTGTTCTTAAAGAAAGAAGCCCCAGCTGCGGTTTTGGTAAAATATATGACGGCAGTTTCAGCTCCAGGCTGATTGACGGCAACGGATTTACTGCACAGCTGCTTTATGATAACGGAATAACCATTTTGGGAGAAAGTAAAATTGACAAAATAAAAGACATAGAAAATAATTTTAAAAAACGTATATAACTTCAAAAATATAACGCCGATACTGTATCAAAGTATCGGCGTTATATTTATCATCAAACAATGTGAACATCAGATTATATGATTACGCTTCATCCATTTCAGCAAACGCCTTGCACGATATTTTAAATAATTATGACCGATTGTGCCAAGCTTTTGATACCATAAAAGTTCATTGTAAAGTGCATACATTTCAACCTTCAAATCACACAAAGGTGTTGGATTTATTTTATTTTTATAATTATCATAGAGTTTAAGCTTTTTGCCATAGCCCACAGTAAGTGCAAACAGCTCATATTCCGGTTCAGCCCACATAACATTGAAAGGGTCAATAATCCCTGAAAGACTGTAATTTTCAGGATTCACAATAAAATTCGGAGCCCAGTAATCGCCATGTGTAAGCACAGGTATTTCCAGCGTATCCTTCAGTATGATATCAAGATTGTTATAGGAAGCTTCAACCGCTTTGTATACCTTTTTAGCGACTCTGCCCTCACTATAAGACTGCCTTGTAAAGTTAAATATTTCTTTTGCAAAGCCTGAATAATAATCATACCACGTATTGTAAACAGCATTCTCTATCAAGCCGAATTTATCATTGTGAACACTATGAATTTTCATTAAATTATCAGCAATTTCATCAGCAAGTGCGTTTCTGAAACGAACGGGAATTTTTATAGAATTGGCGCTGACTCCATCGAAGTGCTCCATAACCATAAAAGCATTTTCATGGTCAGTACCAAAGCCATATAGCTTGGGCAAACCACAATCAACCCGATCGGATATAAATTTAATTTGATCATATTCATTTTTCAAAAGCTGTGGAAATTTACTGATTTTAACAGCCGCTTTAAATGGGGATTCGGTAAATTCCGTTTTATAGACAGACGCACTTGCACCACCGCCAATAAATTCAAGGCTTTTAACGGATAAATCAAAATTTGATTTAAGAAAATCTGCAATTGATTTTTCATTACAATTTTCAGTATTCATAAAACCCACCTGCCTGCAAGTATGTAACACTACATTTTACAACATAATCCTCACTCACAATATAGCATACCAAAATAATCTTTGCAACACATATTGGCACAGCTGCAGGAATAGTATTCTTTGGGTGATGAAAATGTTTAGTGCTTTATTATCAGCAATCAGTGCACATTTAATTTATTTTATACTGCACATTCAAAACACCTCCAGCTTTCCAAAACCGCTGCCTCCAAAAGAGGAAGCACAAATGCTGGAGCGAATGAAAAACGGCGACAAAAACGCAAGAGCTATTTTAATTGAGAGAAATCTTCGTCTTGTCAGCCATATTGTAAAAAAATACTACTCAAAAACAAATGATACAGATGACTTAATCAGCATTGGCACAATCGGACTTATTAAAGGAATCGATTCCTTTAACGCAGAAAAAGGTACACGCCTTGCCACATATGCATCACGTTGTATAGAAAATGAAATACTGATGCATTTCAGGGCAGGTAAAAAGCTTTCAAACGATGTTTATCTGGGTGATGCACTTGAGGTTGACAAAGATGGTAATCCGCTTACAATTGAGGATACAATCAGCAGCCCGGATGATTTAGCGGAAGACCTTGAAACAAAAATACGCTGGGAAAAGGTAGCTAAAATTATTGGTCAGATGACGGATGAGCGTGAAAAAGAAATCATCATTCTGCGCTATGGCTTAAATAACAAAAAGCCCCTGACGCAACGCGAGGTTGCACAGAGACTTAACATCAGCAGAAGCTATGTATCAAGAATTGAAAAAAAAGTGCTCAATGATATAAAAAATCAGGTAGACTGATTAGCGGACAAAAATATTGCCGCCGCTGCAATCAATTGCCACAGTAAGAGGAAAGTCTTTAAAGACAAGACGCTTTACGGATTCACAGCCTAAATCGTCATAGGCAATAACCTCGCAAGAGGTAATGCATTTTGATGCAAGTGCACCGGCACCGCCGATTGCACAAAGGTAAACAGCTTTGTTGCGCACAATCGCATCGCATACCTGTGCATTTCTTTCGCCCTTGCCAATCATTGCAACAAGCCCTTCGTCAAGAAATCTCGGAGCAAAAACATCCATTCTGCTCGAGGTTGTAGGCCCGCAGGAACCAATTGCAAGATTTTCGGGAGCAGGAGTGGGGCCTGCATAATATATAACTGCGCCGTTTAAATCATAAGGCAAGGTTTCGCCCTGATCAAGTGCTTCAGTTATACGCTTGTGAGCGGCATCACGTGATGTGTACACTATGCCGGAGAGCACAACTCTATCCCCTGCCTTGAGTTTTGGAGCATATTCTCTTAAATCTTTAGTATCAAGTATATATTCCATAATTATTTTTTTACCAATTCTTCCCTAAGTTTTTTATTTTCCTCTTCAAGCGCTTCAAGCATTGCAATATTTTGCTTTAATTCACGGCTTATCGACTTAAGCTGAAAATCAAGATTTGCATTAACGATTTCAAGCCTTTGGCACTCAAAATTAACATCTTCAAGAGCAGCCATAAGACGCGAAATCTCGTCAGTCAATGCCTGGATATCAGATTTTTTATTCAAATGTACCGCCCTCCTTTAACTATCCGGAAAATCAAACAAAAAAATTAAATATTGAAAAATCGCAAAAAGAGGTTGAAAACAATTCAACCTCTTTTAACGTTGTTAATTATCAATATCTACGTCCTTTTCAAAGTAACGTGAACCAAACCAATTAACCTTGAGTGTATACTCCTCCTCAAGCTTTTCTGCTGCAGAGGTACCATCATCGCTTGCAAGAGCCTGACGTGCATTATACTGCCATACCTTCTCGTCGTTAGTTCCTACGAAATACATAATATGGTAACCATAGTTTGTCTGAACAATATCGGTATCGCCTGCTTTTCTCTGTGAGCTGAAGCACCAAGCAGAGAACTGATCAACCATCTGACCGGTAATTACATTCTCATACAAACCGCCTGTTTCAGAAGCACCGGTATCTGTTGAGTTTTCTTTAGCAAGCTGTGCAAAGCTATCCTCTGTTGCTTCGCCTGATTTCCACTCATTCAGAATGCTATCAGCCTTTTCATAAGCTGCTGCCCACTGCTCATCTGTTGCCTCTGTAGCTGAAGTATTTTCATCATCGGTTTCAGGAGCGATAAGGATGTGGCGAACATTTACAGTATTTCTGTCAGAAAGTGAAGCAGGTGCAACAACATAAACTACAGAAGTGCTCTGCTGTCTTATATCGCCTGCTTTTCTGTCAGAACTGAAGAGCCAATCAAGACCCGAATATGTTGTTTCTTCATCATCAGAATGCTCTTCACCCTCTTCATGCTCATGAGGGTCTGCAGCTGCGATAGCATAAGATCTGTTAATAAGATCTGTTCTTGTCATGCCAAGCTCGTAAGTGCTTGAAGCATAAGCATTTATTTTCTTATCAAAATCAGTTGTTGAATATTTAGCTGCCAAATCAGCAAAGTTTGAGCCGTCTGCCTTTAACTCATCGGCAAATGCTTTTGCATTATCTTCACTGTCGCACTCGAAAATTTTGATATCAACAGTTTTAAGTGCATCAAGATGCTCATCCTTATAAGCATTCAAATCATCATCTGAATAACCTTTTTCAGCAAGATCTGTGTTAATCTGACCCTGGTAATTCTGTGCAATATACTGACGAGTTGACTCTGTTCTGAATACTTTTTCAGTTACGCCCTTACCCATAGCTCTTACGAGATATCCGCTTAAAGTATAGCCATACTGATTTGCAGTTTTCTCATAAGTTTCAAGAGCTTCATCAATTTCTGCCTTCTGTGCCTCTGTAATTTCAGGCTCTTCACCGTCATTCGCAGCAACTGCAGCTAAATAATAAGTATAAGTGCTTTCAATAGAATCAAGAACAAGCTCTTCAAGATGCTTTGCCCAAGTCATTGTTTCATTTGTTTCTTTATCGGTATATTCCTGTTTTGATAAAGGCTTATCAAAATCAACATCAAGACCGAGCTGTTCAGGATCAATACCATACTGTGAATACTGCTCCTTCTGTGACTGAAGGCTGTTATAAGTTGAAGCAAAATAGAAGTTATAAGTGCTTACCTTTATTCTTGCCTTTTCAGTACCGTTTGATACAGTCATGCCTGTAAAGGTTTGTGCCGGCAGGCTTAATGAAGCGATAAATCCCTTTCTTACCGCACCTGTTGCAACGTATGTAACAAGAAGTGCAACAACTACAACAATACAAATTGCAGACTTAATAATTTTAACTGTTTGAGGAGCCAAACCGCCTGCATTTGAACCGATTGACGAATACTTATTTGAAAGCTTCTTGATTTGTTCATCAAGAGCTTTTATTTTTTCACTGTCGGTTTCTTTAGCCTTTTTCTCCTTCAAAGCATCAATCTGTGACTTAACAGCACTTCTTTTAGCTTCGAGCTTCTCTTTATTCTTTTTGTTTTTTTCAGCAGCTTTTTCAGCTTTTTTTGCTGCCTTTTCTGCTTTTTTATCCGAGCTGTTCTTATCGGCGCTTATGCTGCCGCCTGTAAGAATGTCCTCATCCAAATTCTTTTTAGCCATCTTTTTTCATCCTTTTATTTATAATGAATATTATCAACAAATATTTTACACTATTCTTCCGAATATTACAAGCATTATTTTTATGTTAATACTGTACAGAGCCTGCATTTCCTGCTACAGAGGCAGCACTCTTTGCTTTTTTAGCTTTTTGATAATCAGACATAGCTTTATTTACAACCGAATCATGGAGGCTGAAATCTGCATCCTCAACCATTTTATTTAATCTGTCATTTCTGATTTGCGTTACAATTCTTGATTCATATGCCGGGCAATCTTTAATAAAGTACATAATATGGTAGCCATAATCCGACTTTACAATACCGGTATCGCCCTTTTGACGTGCATCATCTGTTGCCCATTCTTCAAATTCAGGCACCATTTCGCCAAGTCCTACACCCTCATACAGACCGCCGAAATTCTCACTTGATCCTGCGCTGGTAGATGCAGTATCTTTGGTATTTGATTCGGCAAGAAGTGCAAAGGCATATTCGGACTTATCCGACGAATTAAACTCGTCAAGAATTGAGTTTGCCTTTTCTTCTGCTGCATTCCATTGCTCTTCTGTATAGGTCTGTTCTGTCTGCTCCTCACCAAGGCTGCTGCTTTCATCAGCTTCAGGTGCAATAAGAATGTGCCTTACAGTATAAGTTTCCGACTCATCCTTTACTGCATTTTCGGTTTTCAGAATAATATAAGCATATCCCGACTCTTCATCAACAGAATAATTTTTTGAACCAACAGCAGTATCGTCACTAAACAGCCACTCGTTAACTTCATCGGTAAATGGAGATTCACTGCCGCTGACAGTTGCATCTATACTCTGCTCATATGCAGCAATGGCACTTTTCTTTGCCTGCTCTTCTGTTAAAGACGAATCACTTTCCATAGCTGTTTTAGCATCCTGTGAAATATAATCTTCGTAAATTTCAGGAACAAGTGCAATAATTGAATCTCTATCTGTTATTTTATCCATTATTTCATTAATCTTTTTTTCTGAAACTGCCTTTGTTTCATCCGAGGTTGCATCGTATTCAGTAGCAAGATAGCTGAAATTCATCTGATAAAAATCCGTTTTATTTTCTTCATAGTATTTATCAATATCCTCCTGCGAAATTTCGCAATCGGTTGAATACTTACCTTTATAATTAACAGTTGTATAATACTGGTCAAACATAAGTCTTATGGTTTCTTCATTACAGTATTCACCGAAATTGTCGGATATATATTTATCAAGCGTAATATTCTGCTCTGATGCAGCATCCTTCAGCTTTTTAATCTGGCTTTCAACTGTATCCTTTTGCGTCTGATTCAAGGTAACGCCCTCTTCAAGCCCTTTTTTGTAAAAGAGTGAGGTAAGCTTAATTTCTTCAAGTGCTTCCTGCTTAAAGAATTCCTCCCAAGTGATTTCGTTGCCGTCATCATCCGTTGTGAACTGCTGTGAATAATCCTTGGAAGTATCCAAATCAAAATAGCCATACATAGCATACTGCTCATAATAGCTTACGATGCTTGAATAATAATAATTAAACATACCAAGGCTGACCTTTTCGCCCTCTATGGTAGCAGCAACACCTGCCGGATTCATAAGGTCGCCTTCCTTGCCGTTTGGAACAGTATAATAACGAACACCCAAAACCGTAAGAACAATTGTAACAATTACGATAAACAGAGCCACGGGAATAAATTTGAGAGGTTCTGTATTTTTATTCGTTTTAATTATCTCCTGTGCGGAATTTTCGTTTTTTGTTTCTGAGTTGATTTCAGTTTTAAATTCATTTTCATCAACAACAAATTTATCATTGTTAAGGAAAAGGTCATCACTTATAGTAGGTGCTTCTGCCTCAAACTGCCAGCTGTCACCGCCTTCATAATCATCAACTCTGCCGCTTTCATTATATGATGCTGCACTATCTTCATCATTATGATTTACAGGCATATCGCTGCCGGAAGACTTGCCCTGCGTTAAATCCTTTTCGTTATCGTCCATAATAACACTCCCAGACTCATAAAATAATTTAAATGATTAATAAATTATACAATAATAAATATCTCTTTGCAACAGATTTATTGATTCAACTATTAAAAAAATGTAAACGTCCTGTAAATTCTTTTTGCAAAAACACCCGCAAAAAATCATTATGCTTGAAATACCAAAGTGTTTGTAGTATTATAATGATACTGTATTTTAGAAAATTATGTATTTTACTATATTTTAATATGAGGTTTACTATGAGCGAAAAACTGATTTGCCTCAAGGAAAAGTACCGCAAAAATCCGGGTTGGTACTGGCTTTGGGCAACCATATTTCTTTTCCCTATATTGCCTGAATATATAAGTCCGTTTGTACTTTTTATAGGATTTATTGTTTTTAAAAGACAATGGAGTCGTGAAGGCAAAAAGGCAAAGGTCGGCACACTGGGCAAGCTTATGATGGGCTTTATGGCACTTTCACTTGTCAGTGTATTATGGTCTGACACAAAATTTTCAAGCTTTTCTACTGCAATGCTGTGGTGGGGAATGTTTTTGGTTGAGGTTATGATGTATAACCTTGCACGAACAAAGGAAAGAATTGACAAAATACTTTGTGCAATGGTGCTTGCCGGCGGTGCCAACGGAATTGTAGGTACTTTGCAGATATGTACCTTTACACTATATCGTTTTGATAAAATAAGCAAATCGGCTGTTTTTACAACACCGTTTTACAGGAATTTTGACGAAGCTGTATATTCCTTTTTACCTTTTAAAATAAACACAAATGCGTGGACTTCAAGAGCAAGCGGCTTTTTCTCCAATCCGAATTTGCTTGCATCTTATATGATAATTGTATATCCGATATCCATTTATTTATTTTTAAACGCAAAAAGCAAAAAAAGCAAAGTACTTTATTTCTTATTGAATGTTGCCATAAGTGCAGGTTTAAGCTCTACAATGACAAGAGCAGGCTGTTTTATTGCAATTGCCGGCTGGCTGTTTATGTTTGTGATACTTATAAAACAGTATTGGAAACCGATGCTTGAAATATTCATTCCCACAGTTTGCGTTATAATACCCTCCATACTCACACGATACGGTTTAATATTTAAAACCGTAGGCAAGGTCAGCGGCGGTGGCAGCGGCGGCAGCGAAGCAAAGCAGTCATCTATTGCCCATTTCCAGATATGGGAAAGTCTGATTAACTACCTTACAACCCACACAAAAGCGTTCTTCTTCGGACTTGGATTCGGAGTAGAACAAACAGGAATGGTTTTGCTGGAAAACTATAATTTAAACAAACCGCATGCACATAATTTTGTGCTTGAAACCTGGATGGAAACGGGACTGATTGGTGTAATACTTTTCTTCATTATAGTGATTTGTGCATTCGGCAAACTGCTTGAAATCAATGCAAACAGCAGAAAAAAATTCACACTTGTATTCTGCGCCTTCACATCTATGCTCCTTTATCTGCTCTTCGGCCTTACAGACTACATATTCAATTCGCCGAAGCAGATTATATTACTATTTATTTTATTGGGACTTATACAGGCGATAAGCTTTTGCTACGACAAAACGACGCTTATAAAAGATACACATTCCCTAAAAGAAGTAACCATAAAAGATATTGATAATATCATTCATCAAAAATAGCCCAAATAAAACGCCTATGGTTTTAAGCCATAGGCGTTTTTCATATTTAGCAATACTATATACTTATTTTAATTTGGCGATAGTTACACCCGTTTCGCCCTCGCCGTACTTGCCAAGGCGATATTCTGCAATATTAGGATGAGTCCTGAGGTAATCTGTTACTGCAGCACGCAGAGCACCTGTGCCCTTACCGTGAATAATGCGGATTTCATCAATACTGTTTAAGAACGCATTTATCAATGAACAGGCTCAGCTCGCCCAGTGCCTCGTCAACCGTTTCGCCCCTCATATCAATCTCCGTCTTAACATCCGCATCTGCACGTGAAGAGGTGCGGTAAACATTATGGCGCACAGGCTTTGGTTTTTCTTTAGGCTTATCCAGCAGCATAATGTCACTCAATTTAACTCTTGTCTTAAGCAGACCTGATTTAACAAGCAGCTTGTCTTTTGTAATTTCGAGAATTTCGCCTTCGCCGATACCTTTAATAACAACTCTGTCATTCACCTTTGGCTCACGCGGGAGTTTATAATCATAATCCCAATTATCAGCTAACTCGGCAGGATTAATAATATCATCCATCTCGCCCATTTGTGATTTAACGGCACGCCTTGTTTTACGTGCAATTTCAACAGCATTGCTCTGCGTCTGCTCTTTTTTAAGCTTTTCAAGCTCCATAAGAAAGTCCGAGCTTTTTCGCTTTGCTGCATCAATGAGCTTCTCTGCCTCGCGCTTTGCTTTATCCAGCTCACGCTTTTTAAGCGTTTCAATTTTATCCTTTTCGCTTTGTGCCTTTTCCTCAATCTTTTTAGCACGAGCAGTCATTTCCTCGGCAATTTTACGTTCTTCTTCAAGGGCTCGGCGGGAATATTCCAGCTTTTCAAGCACAGCTTCAAAGTCACGGTTGTCAGAATCCACAATTTCTCTGGCATGCTTGATTACACTGCTGTCCATACCAAGATGTTCAGAAATGGCAAATGCATTTGACCTTCCCGGAACACCTATAAGCAGCTTATAAGTAGGCCTTAAAGTTTCAACATCAAACTCACAGCAGCCGTTAATAACGCCAGGGGTATCAAGCGCATATGCCTTAAGCTCGGCATAGTGCGTAGTTGCAGCAATTTTTGCACCCTTTGAACGCAGATTTTCAATAACAGACACGGCAAGTGCCGCACCCTCAACAGGGTCAGTACCTGCCCCAAGTTCATCTATAAGCACAAGTGATTTAACATCTGCTTTTTGCATAATATCAATAATATTCACCATATGGGATGAAAAGGTTGAAAGGGACTGTGCAATACTCTGCTCGTCGCCGATATCCACAAGTATTTTGTCAAAAACAGAAATGCGTGATCTGTCCGACGCAGGGATAAGCAGTCCGCACATGGACATGGCGGTGAGCAGTCCCAGTGTTTTCAATGAAACGGTTTTACCGCCTGTATTGGGACCGGTAATAACAAGTGCATCATATTTATCACCGAGTGCAATATCCGTAGGCACCACCTTTTTAGGGTCGATAAGAGGATGGCGTGCCTTTTTCAGATAAACAATGCCTTCATTATTCAAAATCGGCTTTGACGCTTTCATTTTATAGGCAAGATGCGCTTTTGCAAAAATAAGATTCAGCATAACTGCACTATCAAAGGAGTGCTTAACGGAATCTGCAAATTCGCCTGCTTCGGCAGAAAGCTCGTAAAGAATACGCATGATTTCATCACGTTCTTTACCCTGAAGCACCTTGATATCATTATTTGCCTCAACAACAGATGAGGGTTCAACAAACACGGTTGCACCTGTTGAGGATGTGTCGTGAACAAGGCCGGGAACATTCCCTCTGTTTTCAGCCTTTACAGGGACTACAAAGCGTCCGTTACGCTGTGTGACAATTGCCTCCTGCAGATACTGCTGATAATGTGAGGAATGAATCATTGAATCGAGCTTTTCACGTATTGAATTTTCCTTTGACCTGATTTTTCTTCGTATATCATTGAGCGTTTCTGACGCTTTATCCGATATCTCCTCTTCATTGATAATGCAGGTAAAGATTTTATTTTCAAGGTATTTGTTTACCGTAATGCCGTCAAAAAAGAAGTCCAGTTTTGTTCTGACACCGCTGCAATGATTATGCCACTCATAAAGCGTGCGCATAGAACGCAGACAATAGCCTATATCAAGAAGCTCTTTAGGGTTAAGCGAACCGCCAGCGTTGGCTCTATGTAAGGGGTTATTCATATTTTTCAAACCTGAAAAGGATGGTGCACCAAAACGCGCAAGGAGTGAAAAAGCATCCTCTGTCTGTGAAAGCAGAAGCTCAACCTGCGCCATATCTGTTACAGGCTCAAGCGAGAGTGCCAGCTCCTTTGCATCATCACAGGTGCATTCCTGCGCCAGCTTTTCAAGTATTAAATCAAGTTCAAGTGTTTTGTAATTTTTATCCATTTATTTACCTCTTGATAATTTGGATTGAAATATAAATAATAAGATTATTTAAAACCAATAAAAGAAGTGCCCTACAGCATACTTTTATAAAAAGCAAGAGTCGGCAGATTTTTCTGCACACGTGATAAAAGGTATTTTTCACTTATCTGTGTAAGCAAATCAATATTTGCTTCGCTTAAAGAAAATGAAAATATCTTTTTGGGTTCTGTAAGACAAACAAATCTGATTGCCGTTATAACATTTTTAGGGCAGGCAACAGCCCCTGTTTTAGGACAATTTTCGCAATAAATACAGCCATCAAGCGGATCAAAATACATTAAATCCGTTTCATAAGCCGAGCAATTTGCACAGGCAAGAATATTGGGCATATAACCGCCCAGCGACAGCAATCGAAATTCCACCGCAGCTTTAATTATGCGAATATCCTTTTTGCCGCTGCACAGCAAATGCAGGGCATTGAGTACGATAGAAAGGGTTTCCGGTGCAGGCTGCTCCTCCTCGCAAAGCTCATAGGAAAGCTGTGCAAAATACTGTGCAAGCGACAGCCTTACAATATCCTTACGCAAATCAAAAAACACCTCAATGGGCACAGCATTATCAACCGTAAAGGCATCACGGCCTCTGTACAGCGTAAAATCAGAATAAGCAAAAAGGGATGTAGAGGAGGCAAGCCTGTTCTTCACCTGCTTGGCACCTCTGACGAACGCACGCACAAGTCCGTAATCAGCAGTAAGGAGAGTAACTAAACGGTCACTCTCCCCTATTGTCTGTTCTCTGATTACTAAACCCTTGGTTGAAGTACTCATCACTTTGCGCCTTTTCGTTCATTTTATAATTAAGATAGTCCTCAACCGAACCTGTGTTGAGAAACTGAAGCCAATTTTTATCATCCATAAAAACACCGCCAAAGATAAATTATAATACTATTTTATCCTATGGCGGTATATAAAATTTGTGTTAAATTAATCCAATCCGAAATTGTGGATAAGTCCTTCACGATTACGCCAGTCAAGCTTAACCTTTACCCAGCAGTGCAGGTTGACCTTAATCTGGAAAAAGCTTTCCAGATCCTGCCTTGCAAAGGTTGAAACCTTTTTTAGCATTGCACCGTTTTTTCCGATAACCATTCCCTTATGACTTTCTCTTTCGCAATAAATCGTTGCGTCAATATCCAGTATGTCCTTATCCTCACGTTCGCTCATTTTTTCAACTGCAACCGCAATGCCGTGAGGTATCTCCTTATCCATAAGTCTTAATATTTTTTCACGTATAATTTCAGCAGCCAGAACTCTTTCAGGCTGATCGGTCAGTGTATCATCTGGGAAAAAATGCGGTGACTCAAAAGCAAGCTTGTCAAGCTCTGTCTTCAAGCTCATCCACATTATCACCATTTGCAGCGCTTACAGGCACTACAGCCTGAAAATCATAAAAACGCGTAAGATAAACGATTCGGTTTAAAAGCTCTTCCTTATCCTTAACCATATCAATTTTATTTATGGCAAGAATAACAGGCATTTTCTGTTTTTTAAACATTGCAAGAAGCTCAAGCTCCTGCTCATTGAGCTCACCTGCAGGCTCGGTTAAAAAAAGACAGGCATCAACACCGCCCACCGTATTGCCTACAGCTTCATTCATTCTTTCGCCAAGCTTATTATGAGCGCGATGAAATCCCGGAGTATCTGTAAATACCAGTTGTGTCTCCCCTTTGGTGAGGACGCCCATAATTTTTGTACTTGTTGTCTGCGGCTTGGATGAAACGATTGCGATTTTCTGTCCGAGTATTTTATTAAGTATAGAGGACTTGCCTACATTCGGCTTGCCCACAATTGCTATAAAAGCAGTTTTTGTCATTATTCGTCTCCCATATAGTAGCTGTTATTTCTCTTCCAGCCAATCTGCGTCAGAACGGTCTCTTCCTTTTCTCTCATATGTACTTCCTCAAGTCCGCCGTTTTCGTGGTCATAGCCTAAAAGATGAAGCATTGAATGCACAGTTAAAAATCCGATTTCACGCTGAAGTGTATGGTTATAAATTTCTGCCTGTTCAAAGGCTTTTTCAATAGATATAACAATATCACCCAAAAGCTTTGCGCCTGTGGTAAGGTTCACATCATAAACACCGTTTTCACCAAGGGGAAAAGAAAGCACATCCGTTTCCCTGTCAATATTTCGATAGGTGCTGTTGAGTTCTCTTATTTGCTCGTTATTTACAAATCTTACGCTCACTTCGGCAGAGCCCTCAAAATTTTCAAACTCCAGTACCGCATGGCAGCAGCGTCTTATAAGCAGACGAATGCCTGTGGGCACTTTTACGTCTTTTTGATCATTTGATATTATGACTTTAACAGAATCTGTCATTTACTTTTTCCCTCCTCGTATTTCTGATAAGCATTAACAATATCCTGTACAAGCTTATGACGTACAACGTCCTTCTGATTAAACTTACATATCTCAATATCGTTAACATCCCGCAGGATGTGCATAACTTTTTTTAAGCCTGATTTTTTGCCATCGGGCAAATCAATCTGCGTAATATCACCGGTAACAACCATTTTAGAATTGAAACCGAGTCTTGTTAAAAACATTTTCATCTGCTCGGGTGTAGTATTCTGCGCCTCATCAAGAATAATGAAGCTGTCATCAAGCGTACGGCCTCTCATATAGGCAAGCGGTGCAACCTCAATTGCACCTCTCTCCTGATAACGCTGAAAGTTCTCCGCACCGAGCATATCAAAAAGTGCATCATAAAGCGGTCTCAGGTATGGGTCAACCTTGCTCTGTAAATCACCGGGAAGAAAGCCCAGCTTTTCACCTGCCTCAACCGCAGGGCGTGTCAGAATAATTCTGTTCACCTCTTTGGCCCTGAATGCAGTAACTGCCATTGCAACGGCAAGATATGTCTTACCTGTACCTGCAGGTCCGATGCCAAAGGTAATTGTATTCTCCCTGATTGACTCGCAATACTTTTTCTGTCCTAAGGTTTTCGGTTTAACAGGTCTGCCCTTTGAGGTAATACATATTGAGTCGGAAGTCATTGTGTTCAGCTTATCCTCATTGCCCTCATTGACAAGTGAAATAACATATCTCACATTCTGATCTGAAAGACTTTCTCCCTTGCCGATTAAAACAAGCAATGAGTTCAGTGCTCTGACTGCCCTTGAAACATTTTCAGCATCGCCCACGACCTTAAGGTCCGTACCGCGTGAAATAATGGACACACCATATTCACGCTCTATTAACTTGACATTTTCATCGAAGCTGCCAAACAGACTTACTGCCTGATCCAGCGCCTCAAATTCAATTATCTGTTCAATCATTGTTCTTCTCTACTTTAATTTTTTCTATTCTTCTTTCGTCAACCTCAAGCACGGTAAAGGTAAAGCCTTCATATTCAGCAACTGCCTGCTCCGTGCTGTCACCCGTAGGCAAAAAGCCAAGCAGATTAATCACAAAGCCTGCCAGCGTATCATAATCACCTTCGGGAATTTTAATACCAAGTATTTTTTCTACCTCGTCAATATCGGCAACGCCGTCAAAGGTATACGTATTTTCATCAATGCGGGTTACAAGCTCTTTTTCCTCATCATCATATTCATCACGAATATTACCGACAATACTTTCAAGAACATCCTCCATCGTAACAAGCCCTGCTGTTCCGCCGTACTCGTCCACTACGATTGCAAGCATAATACGCGTTTCGGTCATTTGTGCAAACAGCTTTCCGCAAGGGATTGTTTCAGGCACAAAAAGCGGTGTTCTGATATAATCTGCCAGCTTTTCGTCACTTGAGATTTCACAGCCTACGAACTTAAGCAAATCCTTAACATAAATAATTCCGCAGATATCGTCCAGATCCTCTTTATAAACGGGAATTCTTGAACGGCCGTGTTCAATCGCAATCTTAACTACATCATCAAGTGAATCGTTAACATCAACAGCATCAATATCCGTTCGGTGCGTCATAATGTCACCGGCATTCAAATCATCAAACTCGAAAATATTATTAATCATATCTCTTTGATTTTTTTCGAGTTCTCCAACCTGTTCGTCACCCTCAACCAATTGTTTAATTTCCTCTTCGGTTGAGCTTTCTTTTTTAAAAAATTTCAGCAGACCGCTGCCCATAAAGGCAAATACCCCCCATATTCAGAATTTATTTTTTATAATTATATAATAAAAATATTTGTTTGTAAAGAGTCACGATATATGGTATAGTAATTTACAGGTGAAAAATATGCTTGAGCTTTTAAAAGAAAAAGAAAACGTTTGGGACCGACTCGCAAGGGATGACAAACCGATAGCAATATACGGCATGGGCAATGCCTCCCAGAAAATAATTGAAACATTAGATAGCTTTGGTGTAAAAATAGATGATATTTTTGCAAGCGATGAATTTGTAAGGGGTCATTCCTTTCTTGGTCACAAGGTTATGAAATACAGCGAAATATGCGAAAAATATGACGAATTTAATGTTGTTCTCGGTTTTGCATCACACCTTGATACTGTGCTGGATAGAATTAGGGAAATCAATAGCCGGCACCCTGTCTTTGCACCCGATATTCCTGTAGCAGGCAGCGGCTTATTCACAATTGACTATGTGCGTGAAAAGGAAGAGAAATTTGATTTTGTATATAATCATTTAGCTGATGATGAAAGCCGTCGTGTTTACCTTGATATAATCAATTTTAAAATCAGCGGAAAAATTGATTATCTTTTTAATACATTTGCCGATAAAAACGAAATATATCGGGACATATTAAAGCTTACTGACAATGAAGTCATTGCAGATTTAGGTGCATATGACGGTGACACAATAAGGGAATTTACAAATTTCACAAACAATAAATATTCGCACATATATGCACTTGAACCGGATGAGAAAAATTTTAAAAAACTTACAAAAAATACTGCCGGAATGGAAAATATAACCCTATATAATATGGGTGCCTGGAATAAAAAAGACACTCTTATTTTTGACAGAAAAGCCGGCAGAAATTCAAAACTTTCGGCAAACGGCGTTCCTGTCGGTGTATCTGATATTGACTCACTCATCGACGATAACATCACAATGATAAAAATGGATATAGAGGGCAGCGAGCTCAAAGCACTTGACGGCTGCAGAAATACAATAAAAAAACACAAGCCAAAGCTTTATGTATGCGCATATCACAGAAATGAGGATTTGTTTTCACTTCCTATGAAAATACTTGAGCTTGAAGGCAACTACAAATTGTATTTCAGGCACAGCCAATACATACCTGCATGGGAATGTAATTTTTACTGTATATGTGAATAGCAATTCTCTAAAAATCTTTACATAAAATTTGAGGAAAAACAAAAATGATTACAATTATATATGCCATTATAATTTTTGCAGCCTGCACAATAGGTGCAATTGTTGGAATCGGCGGCGGTGTAATTATAAAACCCCTTCTGGATTTTATAGACATTCATACTGTGGATACGGTAAGTTTCATATCAACCTGTGCAGTTTTTGCAATGAGTATAAGCTCGTCTGTTAAGCATATAAAATCCAAAACCAAAATCAAACCAAAAATCGTGTGCCTGGTTTCAATCGGTTCCATTCTGGGCGGAATAATAGGAAACGAAATTTTCGACTATGCTATAGAGAGCCTGAATTCAGATTTGGTAAAAGGCATACAATCCGTTATCGTAACCGCATTTATTCTTTTTGTAATATGGTATGTCAATGCAAAAAATGTTAAATGCTTTGAAATAAAAAATCCTGCAGCAATAGCCTTTATAGGTCTGATTTTAGGTTTATTAAGTGCATTTTTGGGAATTGGCGGAGGACCGATTAATACGGCTTTTTTAGTATTGCTGTTTTCTTTCACGTTAAAGGAGAGTGCCGTATATTCCGTAGCAATTATTTTTTTCAGTCAGTTAAGCCAGCTTATTATGATATTTATAAACAATCGTTTCGAACCTTACAAAGAATTCTGGCCGATTATTATTGTTGCAATGGCAGTTTCGGTAATTGGCGGTATTATTGGTTCAAAGCTCAATAAAAAGCTGTCAAATAAAACAATCACAAAAATATTTTCACTTGTTCTTGCAATTGTTGCATTAATAAATATTTACAATGCTGTAACAGGCTTTTTTACAATATGAATTAAAGGAGATTAAAGTATGAAAAAGAAGAATATAATTTTTTATTTTTCAGACCAGCAACGATGGGACACTATCAATGAAGAAATCACCCCTAATCTTTGCCGCCTTGCCGAAGAGGGCGTGAAATTTGAAAACAATTTCACCTGCCAGCCGGTATGCGGCCCTGCCAGAGCCTGCCTGCAATCAGGCAAATATGCAACCCAGATAGGCTGTTATTGGAATGGTATCCCCCTTCCTAAAGATACAAAAACCCTTGCTCATCATTTTAATGAAGCAGGTTACCAGACTGCATATATCGGAAAATGGCATCTTGCATCCGACAGATTACCGGGTGTTGGCTTTCATTGTGAAAAAACCGCTGTGCCTAAAGACCGCCAAGGCGGTTATCAGTACTGGCGTGCATCTGATGTTCTTGAATTCACCTCGCATGGCTATGATGGATATGTTTTTGATGAAAATGGCAATAAAATTGATTTTACGGGCTACAGAGCAGACTGTATAAATGATTTTGCACTTGAATATCTTGATAGCTGTGATAAGGATAAGCCGTTTTTTATGTTTATAAGTCAGCTTGAACCACATCATCAAAATGACCACCACTGCATTGAGGGATATAAAGAAACGGTTGGTAATTACAAAAACTACCCTATCCCGGATGATTTAAGTTTCTTAAAAGGCAGCTATAAGGAAGAATATCCGGACTACATATCGGCAATTAACAGACTGGATTACAACGTAGGCAGACTTGTTGAAAAGCTCAAGGATATGGGCATTTATGACGATACAATAATCATTTACACCTCTGACCACGGGGCACATTTTAAAACAAGAAATCCCGAATACAAACGTTCAAGCCACGAAAGTGCTTCACATACTCCCCTTATTATAAAAGGCGGCGGATTTGAAGGCGGCAAAAATGACAACAGGCTTACATCCCTTATTGACCTTCCGCCTACCTTGCTTTCAATGGCAGGAATACCTATTCCAAATGATTATGCCGGCATTGACCTTACCGAGCAAATTGACAATCCGGATAAAAAAAGAGACTGCGTATTTATACAGGTAAGCGAAGCATCAAACTCACGTGCAATAAGAACCGAGCGTTTTAAATATGAGGTGCGCGATATGGCAATAACAGGATATACACACCATGAAGCAAATGTATATTGGGAAAGTTATTTGTATGACCTTAAACGTGACCCTAATGAAAAAATCAATCTTGTCAAGGATTCAAGATATAAAAAAATCAGACAGGAGCTTAAATATCTGCTCCTTGAACAGATGAAAAATGCAGGTGAGGAAGCGCCTGTTATTTTCCCTGCTTTAATAAAAAGAAGAAAATAGAATTATAGTAATGCATCAAAAGACCACGGATAATTTATCTGTGGTCTTTTGATTATTTTACGCTAAAACCAATACTTTCTCATCTGCTCCAAAAGTGTTTTTGTTACAGGATAGACTTCGCTATCACAAATAATTGAATCTATACCGCAATATGGACAAATTGCTGTTTGATTATCATCACACCAATCAACAATTAACTTTGGATCAAATACTTTTAAGCAATAAAAACACCCACATAACTTTGCTTTTAATAATTGCTCCCTGTTATAAGAACTGCATATATGCGCATTTACAAAATCATTATCTTTCATAAAATCACCAAAACAAATTCCAGCTTATCCATTCAACAAAAATACATCTTAAAATAAACCGAAGGACAACATCATCCTTCGGCTTATAAAGATTATTATAAATCAACAACTAGGTTTTATTAAAATTATTCAGCATCTGCATTGCCTTCTGCTCTTTTTGCAACGAGCTTTGAAAGAATTTCGGCATGCTCCTCATCAGTCAATGCGTATTTTAATGTAGGCAAAGCGGAAAGCGCCATACCGATTGCAGGCGGAATTGATATAAGGAAGAACATTGCTGCTGCATACTTACCTGCACCTGTGCCGCCGTCATAGGTGATGAAATCTGCACCCTTTTCAATGGCTTTATTAAGGGCATCAACATTAGCACCGCTGTAACCTACAATTGAATAAACAACAGATGAAATAATTGTTGCAATACCTGCAGAAAGCTTTGTTATAAAGCTTTGGCCGGAGAAAAATACACCGTCTGTACGAACACCGTTTGTATATTCCTCATAGTCAACACAGTCTGCAATCATTACAGACTGAAGCACATTGATACCACCGAAAGATGCACTTGCAAAAAGCATACAAATACCGATTACAATTGACCATAATGTAGTGGTAAGGTCACCGCCTGATAATTTGTAGAATACAAAAATCAGAGCAAAAGGAACTGCTCCTGCAATTGAATAGAAATTGTAAAGCTTTTTCTTTTCAAATTTTTTGATAAGAGCAGGCGTTATACCCATTGAAACAAACTGGCCGATGAAAAGACCTGCAGCAACACTGCCAAGACCGATTAATACTTTGAAATCAATACCTGTAATCTTTCCTGCATCATCTGTCAAAAGAATGTTCATTATATTACCGTTAGCATAGTAATAGGTTACAAGTGTCATTGCAACAATCATAAGAAGCTGAATAGGGCTTCTTAAAATACCTGAAATAAGGATTTGTCTGAATGGCTTATTTCTGAACATAATCTGGAAGTTTTCTTTAAAGCCATAACGTTTTTCTGACTGCTCTACCTTTTCTCTTGTGAAGATACCTGCAAATTCAAAGAAAATGGATGCAATAACTGTCATTATTACCACAGTTATAATAAAGCCATATTGTGAAGCTTTGGCAGGCTCCATACCTTTATTTTTGAAGATGTCACCTACAACCTGTGCAACCTGAACAACAAGCACACCGATGCCGCCTACACCTGCAACTATACGTGCAAGACCAAGGATTTTGCTTCGGTCATTTTCATCCTCTGTCATAAGAGAGGTTATACCCCAAAGCGGAATATCGCAAACCGTAAAGCACATACCCCAAGCAATATAGGAAATTGCAGCCCATGCAACAATTAAAACCTTTTGCGCCGTAGTGCCGGCTTCAGCATAATTACCATTAATGAAGGTTAATATTGTAATCACACCGATTATTCCCGGGAAAATAATCAGATAAGGTCTGCACTTACCCCATTTGGACCTTGTTTTGTCAACAATAGTGCCCATCATAGGGTCATTAACAGCATCCCATACTCTGGCAATTGCCATAATCCAGCCAAGTGCCATAGCAGGAAGGCAGATTACATTTTGAAAATAAAAATAGAGACCGGTAGCAATAATGTTATAAATCAAATTCTGACCAAACATACCTACAAGGTAGCCACCGAGCTCTTTTTTTGAATAAGTGCGGATTGAACCACCCATTCAAAATCACTCCTAACTCAATTATTACCTAGTTATAATAACAGTTTTTCAACAAAAATACAACATTATCACAAAAACATTTTATAAAAACTGCACAAATATTATTTTCAGCAAATATTGTTTATTGCTGCAAAATTTTTTTCATCCAGATATGAGGGCAATCCTCGTCAAAATCAACCTCTCCATAAGCGCAATAACCTTGCTTTTCATAAAATTGTTTTGCTCGCACCTGCGAATGCAGAATTATAGATTGACCGCCCATTTCCTCAACTAATTTTTCTGCATAATTTAATATTTGGGCACCAAGACCTTTGCCTCTGCAGCTGCTTACAACCGCCAGTCTGCCAAAAACGTATGTTTTGAGAGTATCGTCAAAATACACTCTGCATACTGCAACAGGCTCACTTGCGTCAAACATAACAATATGTGTTGATATATTATCAATATCGTCAAATTCTTCATTAAATCCTTGTTCATTAACAAAAACCGTTTCTCTGACGAAAATTGCCTCTTTGGGTAATTCTTTAAATACTTTGATTGTCATACAAGTTCACTCCCAAAAATCACAAAACTATTATTTGCCAATATCATACTCTGTTTGCAGCAATACGTCAATAATAAGTGGCTTTCCGTTCTGTCTATTATTTTACAATTACTGCATATTTTGTCCGAATAAATATTTTTATAGAAATTTTTGTTACTTTTTCTCAAAAGGATGACTTGTATATATAAAGGATCGAAAATTACATCAAATTTAAGCAAGGGAGTCAAAAAATGAGTAATTACAAATACATAACCACAGAATTGAATGAAGATATACTTTCTAAAGTAAAAGATGAAATTGAAAAGATTGACAATTTGATAGAATACAGCAGCCGATATGGGATAACCTCTGAACATATCGCCTTTATTAAATATTTCCAGCAGGTTTTCAGAACTATAGACCCTAATGGAAATGAAGAAAGCGGCACGATTTATTCAGACTGGTACGAAGCTGGATTATATAATGGAAGAGAGCCTCAAACCGCAAAGGAAAAAAGAGAAGTATTTTATCAGCAAACAGGCATAATAAAATCATTGCTTTTTGGAAAAATAAAAATCGTTTATTATGAGGAAGAAAATATTGTTCCGGCCTTGTCTGATCCGGGAACAGCTGAAAAAGATTACGTATATATTTTAAGTGCTGCAAAAAGGACTTTACCTGATTATATATGGAAAAATAATATTGAAACCTATGTAGAAACGCTTTCAGACAATAAATTAATCTGCAAAGGTCTGCCAAATAAAAATAACGAAATCATTAATGATGCAATCTTCAGAAATATAGTTGGTGCAAAAAAGATAATTGCAGATATAACAGAGCTGACTGAAGATGTTATGGCTGCACTGGGAATCGCACTTATTTATGATAAAGATATTCTTTATTTTTATGAGAAAAATACAAAAATCCCTGATACAATTAATTCTAAATTCAAAACAGACAATGAGTGTTGCTACACTACAGATGCAGAAGGAATAGTTAAAATTGAAGAAAAAATAACCCAATTTATAAAGAAAAATTAAATTATTAATAAAGCAAAACAGGTCTGTTCTATTTTGTAACAGACCTGTTTTTATTTAAGAACTATAATACTTTAGCCTGCAACCTCCGTTGCAAAGCTCTGCATAATCGCAATGATTACAATTTTCTGACACCTTTGCATTTCTGAATTCAATTAATTTTTTATTATTCATCCAGTTATCAAAGTCCAGGGTTTCTGCTTGCGCGAATGTATCATTCCAAAATGAACATGGTTTATAATTGCCATTTACATCAATTGCGATATACATATTACCGCCAAAACAGCCATTCGCGTCAACCTTTTTCAAAATCTTCTTTGAAACCAGCCCTGAATATGCAAGATCCTGCATTGAAGAGCAGTCAAAAAGAAATTTCACCCTGCTTTTTTTAGATAAATGCTTAAGTTTATCAAACACCAGCGGCATCATATCATCCATAGATAAATCTTCAATTTCTGCATTTTTTGCAGTTTTTTTATATTTTAAAAACAATATTTTATTAAACGCCGATTTGTTCGCTTTTTTTATTATACTTTCAAGTAACGGATATATCTCGGTTGTAATTAAAAGATTAAGTCCTGCTTTTTTACCTGTTTGTTTTTTATATATTTCGGCAGCATTAAAAGCGATATCAATATCCGATGGTTTATGGATGCTGAAATGGACATTGCCAAAAACTTTGCATTGCTTTGCAAATGCAGCATTCATCGTTAAACCATTTGTTGTAATATTGGGAAGTATATTTTTCTCGCGTGTGTATTGCGCAAGCTCTATAATTTTAGGATATAATGTAGGCTCACCGCCGCCAAATGATATTGACAAAACTGATAACCGGGCAAGATTATCTATAATTCGTTTTGCTTTGTTAAAATCAATATCAATATTGCCGTCGCTTTTTATTGTATTGTAGCAACCTTTACAATACATATTGCAACGGGTGGTAACGGCAAAATGGGCATCCAAAGGAGCAGTAAAAACATCATCAACATAATGGGCTTTTGAATTTCTCTTTATTCCCAAAGAATCTGCCATTGCATTGTTGACATAACCAACAAATCCGGGTTTTTCAAAAAAAATTATCCCGCCGAATTCTTCTCTCCTTGTTTTAATAACCATATGAAACCTCACTCAAAATCGGATCAAGTATAAGCCATGAAATTAAGAAAACAGCAGCAAGAACAGCAAGCATTAAAGCAACTGACAAAAGCACCATAGATATAACACTTTTATCGTCATCTACTATTTTCCTATGGCAATAACGCATTATGAAAAACATACATACGCCCGGCGCCATTCCAACAAATAATACTTCTATCCAGTATTCAGAAAATGTACCATAATTCGTATAGCAAGCTAATGCTATACCAACTATAATAAGAACAATACATATAGGAATTGAAGCAATATAGAATCTTCTGCCGGCTTTGGAAGAATCTACAACGTCATAACCTTCATACTTTGGCAGTTTTATCAGTGAAGTCAACCAAATTATTATCATAGCAGGAACAACAGCCATAGCCTGATAGAACAAAGAAAACACCAAATAACCCGAACCACCCGAAAAATTGGCCATATTAAACGGTCGCACCTTCAATATTTTGCGATTTTTCTTATTTTTCAAAGTAATCACATCCTTATATAATCAAATTACTTTATACTACATAATAATTCAATAGAATAACTAATTAATTTATAAAAAATTAACAATGATAAATGCAAGACAAAATCAACCCATAACCATACAAAAAAGGCATTACACATTTGAATATCGCTGTCAAAAAAGCAAAAAAGAAATCCCCGAGAACCGTACAACCACGGTGTTTCGGGGATTTTTGGAAATGTCATACACATTGCAGCTTTCAGAATAGCAATAGCAGAATTGATTATTCGGATTTATTATATCCTGACGCTGAACAATAATTTGTATTTACATAATCATTGAATTTTTAAAGTAACCTGATTTATATCTTGCAGTTCTTTTGGCATTTCAATTAATGAATTTAAAAAGTTTATATATTCATCCTTTCCTTGCTGACCTACAGCCATATCCGTGTTATCGTCCAACGCAAATAATTCATATGTTAAGGCATGTTCATTGCCTAATGCAGAAAGCAAGTTTTCAATGATTATTGTATTATTTGATTTATAATAATTAAATCCAAATTTATAAATGTTTCCTTTAGATCTATATTTCAGAAATCTGCCATTATTCTTTTTATTATATTTTGAATATTTGTTTTTCTTCAGCCAATCTTCTATTAAGGATTCATAATATTCGCAGCCTTTATCCGTTGTATCAATAACGAATTTTGTTCTTCCTTTTGCAGTTGTATCTCCTACCTTTATAATTGGAATTATCAGTAATTTAACTAACCAAACTGTAAAAGCAATAACGCCTGCTATTAAAACTCCTACAAAAATATACACCTTTAGCATTTTTATTTCTCCTAAAACTATGATTTTAGGTTTTAATTATATCATAAAATAACCACAAATTCAAATTTATTATTGATTATTGAAATGAATACTGTATAAAAAGATACATTTTGCTTTTCTAAAATGTATTTGAATTCTTGAATTATATCTTAAGGTAAAAAACAAATTTCAAAAAAATCATTTTAATAATTCTTTCTTATGCATTTCAACATGCATCATTATATGTCCAATATTTCCTTCTCCGGCATATTGTGTTGCATCAAAAAAATTCTTGTTTAACGCAGACCAATATAAATCGTTTTCATCTCCGAAAACATTTACAGATTTATTCAATTTCCCAACATAAATTTCAAGATAGCAATTATCAAGCGGATATGTAAAATTCATTAAATGTGAAAGAATGATATCATCTTTTGTAATATGTGTTTCCTCTTCAAGTTCTCTGTACGCTGCGGCTAAACCATTTTCATTTTCTTCTATTTTTCCGCCAACAAAATTAGACAGACCCTTATATGGATTTTTTCTTCTTTTGCACATCAGCATTCTATCTGCATTATCATTAAATACCACTATTCCGTTATATCCTTGCATATCCATTCTCCTCACAAATCATGATTTATCAATTCAATTCTATCATATTCTAAACACCTATGCAAGAAAGCCTAAAGTACATATAACTTAATAGAATATAAAAACACCTATAGCTGTCCAATCACATACGATATGGATTGCTATAGGTATTTCAAATTTATCTTATAATCTGTTTAATCTATCAATGACTTTTCTTGCTTCTTGTCGTACTCCGGAGTATTCTGATTTTAAATGTTTCTCTATCAATGGAATCGTGTTTTTATCCTTATAATATCCCAATGCTCTTATAGAGCAAGTTTTAATTTTATCATTTTCTAATCTGTTAATTATAATTGGCTTTGCTTCGTCAATATTCCATTTTCCTAACATAGTCATTACTAAAGGAAATTTGTCATTATCTCTAATTATTTCAATATAAAATGGTATTTTGCTTTTATCCCTAATCTTAACAAAAGCATTATCCAAAGTTGTTTCTATCATATTTGTTAAAGCATTACTTCTTTTTAAATCATAGTACCATTTTTCTAAAAAGTTAGAACAATCAATATTGCCTTTTCGCCAAAATTGCTGTGTTATCAGATTTAAAGCAATACCCACATTCTTGAATAGAGGTATATACTTTACTAAAATAGGGATACATTTATCATCAATTATTGTTCTATCATAAAAATCGACTAAATAATTGCTTTCAACGCCAAGAGAGTCAAACAGTTCTTTTCTTAATTTATCGGCCAATTCATAATCCTTTTTCTTTTCGGGATTTAATCTCATTTGCTTTTCATATTCTATATCCTGTTTATATAAAACACCTTGGTTATCCAAAGTATCAACTCACTTTCAAATCATAATTCATCAATTCAATTCTATCATATTTTGAATATCGCTGTCAAAAAGCAAAAAAGAAATCCCCGAGAACCGCATAACCACGGTGTTTCGGGGATTTTTGGCGCAGATGAAGGGATTTGAACCCTTGAAGCCTCGTTAAAGACTTACACGATTTCCAATCGTGCTCCTTCGGCCAGCTCGGACACATCTGCAAATATTGCGTTTGTTATTATACATTACAAACGCAAAAAATGCAAGTTAATTTTTTATATTTAATTCATTGCCGAAATAAAGTGTTTTTGATTCAAAAGCAAGCTCAATTCCTGTTGAATCGGCATAAGCCTTAATTGCTGAATTAATTTCGGTCTTAACTTTAAGATAATCGGGCGCTGCAACAGCGTTAACATAAAAGAAAACACCTATTTCGAGAGCATGCGTGCCATATTCTTTAAAGTTCACTCTCACATCATCAGCAATTACATTTTCATTTTTGCAAACCAGTTCCTTTATGCCGCTGCAAAACGTATTGATTTCATCGGCACTATGATTATAGTTAATCCAGATTGTTTCGTCAAAAGCACGCTTTTTCATTCTTGTCCAGTTTGTTATAGCGGCATTTGCCATGGTGGTGTTAGGATATATTTTTTCGCAGCCGTCAACACCAACAAGTCTTGTCGTTCGGATTTTAACGTCCTTTACGGTTCCCAAATCGCCGTTGACTTCGATAAAATCATCAACCTCAAAGGGTTTATCGTAAATAATGATAAAGCCGGAAAGCATATTTTCAACCATATCCTTGCAGGCAAATGCTACTGCAACACCACCTATACCCAGTGCAGCAAAAATCCTTGAGGCGGATATTCCAAACTGCTCAAGAACCAAAAGTGATGCTATACCTGCAATCAAAAACTTAAGGACATTATTTATAAATTTAACTGCAGTTTTTTTGCTTTTTGAGGCATCCCCATGCATTAAAACAGAATAATCACTATTAATCATATTAATGCCAAACCAAGCAGTAAGAAGAATAAAGCAAAGCTTGAGCAATACCAAAGTTTTGCTTCTTATTTCACCGGCAGGAACAGCAATTTCAGTAGAAATATATGCACCCAAAACACAGACAAAATAGGAAAACGGCTTTTTCAGACTACTACTTACTGCCTTGCAGGCTTTAGCACTTTTTCTGAAAAACGTTTTACCGATAACATAAGTAAAAAGCTGTGTTATTTTATTCCTGAACACAATGAAAACAACCAGCACCGCCAATGAGATTAAAAGACGTATAAGCATTTCGCGTTCATCCTTAACACCCTCGAGCCGGCTTGAAAGCTTTTCCATAACAGAATATATTGTATCCATAAGGAATCCTCCTGTCAAATTTAAACCATGGTTTGGATTTCTATTCATTGCCTAAATATTAATCCATATTGAATTATTAGTCAATAGATGAAGAGCGTCGTAAACATTAAAAATGATTAAACTTTTCCTCAAACTTATCTTTAAACTGCTCTTTAGGAATTTCAATAGGATATCTGCCTATAAAGAGGGGTGCCCGCATTACTACGGACACCCCTTTGTGCCTTAATTAAATTGTATCAGAGCCTGATACAAAAACCGATTTAAAGACTTACTATGAATAAGAAAGCGCAATTAATATCTAATAATATACTCATCAATCTCCCACTGGGAAATCTTTGTACGGTATCTATCCCACTCATCCTTTTTGCCTTCGGTATAGGCGTTAAATACGTGCTCACCAACAGTTGCCTTAATAAATGGATCTGCTTCAGATGCCCAGATTGCTTCCTCAAGAGAACCAGGAAGGCAATCAATACCCTTTTCATAAAGCTCTTCGTTTGAAAGGTCAAATACATTATAGTCAACTGCAGGTGCAGGCTCAAGACCCTTCTTAATACCGTCAAGACCGGCTGCAAGGCAAAGCGCCATTTCAAGATAAGGGTTACAAGCCGGGTCAGGTGAACGAAGCTCTACACGTGTACCCATACCGCGTGCTGCAGGAATACGAACAAGAACCGAACGGTTTGATGCAGACCAAACAATATATGTTGGTGCCTCGTAACCGGGAACAAGTCTTTTGTAAGAGTTAACTGTTGGGTTAGCATATACTGTAAGACCCTTAACGTGAGCCAAAATACCTGCAATAAAGTTATGTGCAATTTTGCTGAGTCCATCAGGACTTTCAGGATCGTAAAAAGCATTAACAAGCTTGCCGTTTTCATCCTTCTTCATAAGTGACATATTGGTATGCATACCTGAACCGTTAATACCATAAACCGGCTTCGGCATAAATGTTGCATGAAGGCCGTGCTTGGTTGCATAAGTTTTAACAACATGTTTAAAAGTCATTATACGGTCAGCTGTTGTCATTACCTCATCAAATTTAAAGCCGATTTCGTGCTGACCTGCTGCAACCTCGTGGTGCGAAGCCTCGATAGTATAACCCATTTCTTCAAGCGCAAGGCAGATATCACGGCGGCAGTTTTCGCCGTGGTCAACAGGGTTAAGATCAAAATAGCCGCCCTCGTCACCTGTAATTGTTGTCGGGTTGCCATCCTCATCAAGCTTAAAGAGGAAGAATTCACATTCAGGACCAACATTGAAGGTATATCCCATCTCCGCAGCTTCATCCATTACCTTCTGCAAAACATTTCTTGGGTCGCCAAGGAAAGGTGTTTTGTTATCTGCACAATATACAGAGCAGATAAGACGGGCAGTTTGCGCATTCTGATGCTTTCTCCATGGGAAAATGGTCCATGTATCATAATCCGGATGAAGGTACATATCAGATTCATCAATACGAACAAAGCCGTCAATTGATGAGCCGTCAAACATACACTCATTATCAAGTGCTTTTTCAAGCTGTGAGCTTGTAATAGCTACGTTTTTCATAATGCCGAAAACGTCTGTAAACTGAAGTCTGATAAATTCTACAGCATTTTCTTCTGCACTTCTAAGGATGTCTTCCTTTGTGTACTTACTCATAGTAAATACTCCTCTCTTAAATAATGTACTTTTATTAGTAATTACCACTTGTATGCATTCGTAATTACCACAACTTGTGGAATAATAAAAAATGAGGGCACTCCGCCTTAACGGAACGCCCTCGTTCTTACTACACTATCATTATAATCATTGCAATCAACATTGTCAACACTTTTGTGCAAATTTGTCGATTATCAATTGCGGGCACATGATTACAATATTATTTTTGTGTAATCTGCACATTAAAGCTTTAAAGCGTATGATACAGGTATTATTTTAAATCATTTCAGGTCATGCTCAAAAATTCTTCATCAATAACCTTTTTTACCAAATCGGTATAGTACTCAACCGTACCGCCCTGCTGTGAATGGCTTGCAGCCAAATCGTTATTGTAGTCGCCCAATTTATAAACGTCGAATGAGAATTTATCATTTTCTCCCCTGCTGTAGTGGCAAACGATAGGAACAAGCTTTGCACTTGAAATTTCAATTTCACCGTTTTTCTTTTCAATAGTCAGCTGTGCAATACCGCCGCAAAGCTGATTGAGTTCAATCTGGTGAGAAATAAAATTGCCTACGGAATAATAAACAATCATTTTTTTGCCCGTGCTTTCATTGGTTACCCATTCAACAGGCTGCAAAACATGTGGATGACAGCCGATTACAATATCAACGCCCAAATCCGAAAACAGCTTTGTGTATTCTTTTTGATACTCTGAAATATCGTGACTGTTTTCCGTACCCCAATGCGGGAATACGATTACCACGTCACTGTTCGCTCTTGCCTCTTTAATATCCGCTTCGACTTTAGCCTTATCAAGCATATTTACACACCACGGCTTATCGTCCGGCAATGGTATGCCGTTTGTGCCGTAGGTATAATTGAGCATAGAGAACACAATGCCGTTCTTTTCATAATACGTGATTTTGTTATAATCCTCTTCATTGGCATTCACGCCCAGCTGAACAACATTCTTTTTGGTGCTGAAATATTCAATTTCCTTTTCAATACCTGCCCATCCCTTATCCATAGTGTGATTTGTGGCACAATTGAAAATATCAAAGCCTGCATCTATAGCAGCATCTCCTATTTCCCAAGGAGAGTTAAAGGTTGGATAGCCTGAATATTCAAACGAGCTTCCGCCAAGTATGGTTTCCTGATCAATTACAGCAATATCTGCCTTTTCAATATCAGGCTTTATATTGGTATAAAGTGATGTATAATCAAGACTGCCGTCCTCCTGCTCACCGGCGGAAATCAGAGTATTGTGAATAAGATTATCGCCAACGGCAATAAGTGTTACCTTTGCATCTTCCTCTTTTTTACTTGTATTATCCTCGTTAACAGCCGAAGCAGAGGTTGCGGCTGTAGGCGATTTTTCATCTGCTTTTTTTGTTATATTTCCGCTTATTGCAAAAGCAATCATAACAACGACCGCCAGCACAACGGGAATTATAACATACAATTTTTTATTTAAACTTCCTTTATCTGTCAAAATATCACCTCAATCAAATGATAAAGTCATTGTAACACAAAAATAGTATTAACACAATATGGATTTTATATTGACAAAATAAAGCAATATAAGTTATTATTTATATACAATTTTAAAGGTGGTTGAAAAAATGGAAACAGTTTTAATGTATGTGCTGTTTGCAGTCGGTCTTATCCTTATAATAAAAGGCGGAGACTGGTTTGTTGACAGCGCCAGCTGGATAGCAGAAGTGCTCGGCGTTCCTAAATTTGTTATTGGTGCCACAATCGTATCAATAGCCACAACACTCCCCGAAATGATTGTCAGCGTGCAGGCAACAGCCAAGGGAAATGTTGATATGGCAGCAGGAAATGCCATAGGTTCGGTTACTGCTAACACAGCAATGATTATGGGTATTTTTATAGTTTGTATGCCTTTTGCAATCAAGCGTAAAGAATTCACACCAAAAGCGCTTATGATGTTTGGTGCATCCGTAGCCCTTGTTTTAGGATGTATATTCACAGCAAAACAGGCATTGACCTTTGAGGGCGAAACAAACGATTATTACACCCTTTCAACAATAGGTCTTGTTGTTTTGATTGCAATATTCATTGCATTCTTTGTTGAAAACTTCATTTCAATGAAAAACGAGCAGGTTCATATTGAGCCGGATCCAAATCATATAGGTATTCAGCAGGAAGATGATATTGTTCCTACAAAAGAAAACACCACAGGCAAAGACTGGGCAAAAAATCTTATTTTCTTTGCTTTGGGTGCTGCCGGCATTGTAATCGGTGCTGACTTGCTTGTTGACTACGGCACACAAATTGCACAAAGCCTTGGAATTCCACAGAGAGTTATCAGCGTAGTTGCAATTGCAATAGGCACTTCTCTTCCGGAGCTGGTTACTACAATTACAGCTTTAAGAAAAAAGGTTGGTGCACTTTCAGTCGGCAACATTCTTGGTGCTAATATTATTGACCTTACACTTATCCTTCCTATCTGCTCATTTGTATCAATGGGCAAAGGTACAGGCGCACTTGCCGTATCGGCTTCTTCAGTAACAATTGATATGATTGTTTGCCTTGCTGCAATCGCTGTAGCTATATTCCCGACTATCATTACAAAGAAGTTCAACAGATGGCAGGGTATCGTTATGCTTGCAGGATATATTGCTTACGTTGTAACCGTATTCATTTAATGGAATATAAACTGAATATAACTTTAAATCCCACAGAAAACTGTGGGATTTTTTCTTTAAAATATAAAATTTATTACCACTTATTATATACCTTTTCGCAAAAAGCATACATATCTTTTATTTCAAGCCTCTCCCCGTTATCAAGAATAACAAAGCCATTCCAGAGCCCGTGCACCTGATGCGTTTTCATACCAAAAGCATTCAGCGGCATAAGGTTTGAATAATGATCATAAAACGGTGTCATAATCAAATCCAAACGTCCGTCATCGCTGATAAAATGCCACTCCTTCATCCAATTATCATTCAATTCGGGATCACTTTCAAGGTGGACGCTGCTGATTTTATGGCAAATGCCGTCATAAAACAAAGCGGTTTCTGTTGCACCTTCTGTATTTCCAAATCCCCATGTAAGCTCAAAGCCAAAAAGCTTTGAGTTAATTTTTGTACTTGCGTTTGCCCAGTACCACATATTCTGATAAGGCCATATTCCCCTGCCCCAATCAAGAACGGTGTATGTATTATCGGGTGAAAAGGTGTAGCGTTCGCCATTATAAACAACCACACCGCGTGTTGGCATGCAATTGATTTTGTTGGTATAGAAGAAATGCCCCTGCTTATCAAAAGGTGTGGCAATCGTTATGCTTTCATGGTGCGGCAGCTTATCAGCATAAAATTCCGCCACAACTTGCTTTCCATTGCATTTTCCGTCAAATTTCAGGTGATGGCAATGATTGCTTACATCCAGCAAAATACTTGTTGCGCCATTTTTATAAAATGTTCTGTTTGCCGTATCGCCATTTTTATTCAGTCTGTTCTTATTGGGTGTGAAAAGCTCAATGCTCATTGTGTCAAATTTTCTGCCTGTTTTCAAATCAACAAAACCAAAGGTGGCACAGGTTGCAAGAGAAATGTTAAAGAAATTAATCTGAACCATAATTTCGCCATTACAAATCTGGTAAAAATCCCATTCCTTGAGCCTCATAATATTTACTGAACGCTTATCAATATTGTAATCATACAGATTTCTTCGGCACCAACCGGGATTAGCAACATTGCCGTTGTCATCAAGCAGCGGCTGTTTTTTTGTAATTTCGTTTTGCATCGTTTTTCCCCCATTCATTTATTTGGCGGCATATCATTGCATTGTTACAAATCAAACAACAAATATGCACAATTAAACAATAACATAGCTTAAACGGACTGTAAAGTTAAATTTTCCGTCTGCATCAATAAGCCTACTTCTGAAATCTCTATTTAATAAAAATGACCCGCTGCTTATAACAACGGGTCATTAAATCATTAACTGATATCTTCTTTTAACGTTTCAACAATTGAGTCGTGCTTGAGCTTTGAGACTGCATAAAGCATTGTAATACTGATTATTACAAATACGACTGCAATCACAGCAAGATAAAGCAGCCAATTTATCTCAAATGCTACTACATTGCTGCCAAGTGCTTTGTTCATACCAAAGGAAATCAATATACTCAGCGGCAGTGAAACCACCAGAGCTTTAAGACCATAGAAAACACTTTCAAGGCTGACCATTTTTGCAAAGCCTTTCGGGGTTGTACCAACTGATTTAAGCATTGCAAATTCCTTACGTCTCAACTGAATACTTGTTGAAATGGAATTAATAATATTGGCAATGGTTATAAGTGTAATAAGAGCGATAAAGCCATATACAAATACCTGCATAATGAATGTTATTGTATTCATCATCTGGAATGTGGAAACAAAATCCATAATGTATGAAGAGCTGTAATTATTTTCATCAAACAAATTTGACAGCTGCTCACATACACTTTCGTGCTGCTCGGTTTCAATACCCATCATATACATAATATCCGAATCATCAATGCCCTTATTCATTACATTTCGATAAACAGACAGCGGCATATAAAGTGACATTGTATTTTTAGGATTAAGATTGCAAACATAATTATCCGCATCGTATTTCACAAAATCAGTTACAGTAAGCTTCACATCCTCCGAATAATGCAGTTTTGTGCCGAGCATTTTGTCATTGAATACATCTGCCGAACGATCAACATGGCTGATATTATTCAGAAGAAGAGCCTTTGCTTCATTGCCGTAATACTCTTTATAGTCAATACCATTGGCTTCGCAAAGCTTGTTGAAAGCTTCATCATCAATTGTATTAACAAAAAGATTTGAAGATGAATTAAAAAGTCTTTTATAGGTATTGGTAAGGAACTCTGAATTGACAAAATCCTTTGAGAAATCGCCCTCCTCCTGCTCACCTTCCTTGCCAAGCACATAATAGTTATTCACAATGCAATAACTATTGTCTACACCGGATAAGTCATTAACCTTATCAATGAATTCATCCTTTTTATCGTAACTGACAGCAGCCTGAACCTGATATGGAACATCAACCTCAATATCAATTGACCTTGTAAATATTGAGCAGAAATAGTTGCAGCTCAAAAACAGTATTACAGAAAGTGCAATTGATGCTGTTATAACTCTTGATTTTCTGCCGTTTCTCTTTAAATTCTTGTGAGCAAGCTCACCCTCATATCCAAATATTGCACGAACAATTTTAGGTGTTTTGAGATTTCTGGATTTAACCTTTATTCCGTCATTCTGACGAATTGCATCTATAGGCGTAACACGTGATGCTTTTCTTGCAGGAATTACAGAAGAAATAAATATTGTTAAAACGCTGAAAACAACAACGCCAATTACTGCCCATACAGGCACGGCAACATTCATACTCAATTTATCAGAATTTGCCCCTGATATCATACCTGTAGATATAATTTTGCCGCCGATTGATTTAAGTGTAATACCGATACCCAATATACCTGCACCGATACCTACAGGAATACCGACAGCACCTAAAATAAAGCCTTCATAGTATACAGATGTCCTTTTCTGCTTTTTTGTGGCACCGACTGAAGCAAGCATGCCTAAATACCTTAAACGCTCTGAAAGTGACATTCCAAATGCATTATAGATAAGAACTACAGATGCAATCATAATAATTACGAGAATGATTATCACAATAGGCAAAATGGATGTCATAAGCGAGCTATCCTTATCAATAGCAAACTTTGTTGAAAGATAATCTGTATTTAAATTATATTGCTTTATATCATATTCCTTAACCATACTCCTCAGCTCCTTAAGTGAGTTATGGTTAACCTCTTCAAGAAGAATATAAGCATCTGCAATCTGTCCATCCTCAAAAGACAGATTAGCCGGATCAAAGCCTCTGATAATCGCAAAATTCATTGTAGCAGGATTATCATTCAGTATTGCAGTAATTTTAAACTTTCCGATATCACCATTACGGAAGGATTCCGAACCAAAATAACTGCCTTTAAAAATAGATTCCTCACCGCTTGCATCGTCTATAGTATAACGATAGCCCAAAGGAATTTCGACAGTATCGCCTATTTTCCAGTTAAGATTATTTTTTTCTATCAAGCTTTTTTCAACAGCTATTTCATTTTCATTTTCAGGTATGGTACCTTCATATTCACCTGTAAGCTTCATTTCAAGGTTTGTTTTATCCCCCTGATAAATGTCACCGGTACCTGTTCTGTCAGACTTTCTATCAACCAATTGGAATGAGCTGCTGTAATCATCAGACACGCTTATGCCAATACGCTCAATTCTGTCATCATCCTTAAGCTGTTGGAGCTGGAGCTGTGAATCAATACTGAATACAGCATGCTTGTTGCCGCCTCCTAAAAGCTCAATATCAGCAAAAAGATTAAGAAAGGATGCCATTGCTACAAAAACTGCAGTAATCATAGCAACAGACACACAGATGCCCAGCGTGGTGACAACTGTTCTTGCTTTATTTTCTTTAAGATGACGAAGGGTTAATTTATTTACGATGTTCACCCCATCCTCACCTCATCTCTTTTAATTTTTCCATCCTCAATATAAATAACTCGATCTGCTGACAAAGCGATTTTTTCATCATGAGTAATGATAATTACCGTTTGCTTGAGTTCACGGTTAAAATGCCTTAAAAGAGAAATAATCTCTTTACTCTTTTCGCTGTCAAGGTTACCTGTAGGCTCATCGGCAAGCAAAAGTGCAGGATTATTAACCAAGGCTCTGCCGATAGAAACACGCTGCTGCTGACCGCCTGAAAGCTGATTCGGCAGATGAGAAACCCTGTGTGAAAGTCCGAGTCTTTCAAGCAAATCGTTAATATGCTTTTTATCAGGCTTTCTGCCGTCAAGAAGAAGGGGCAGGGTCAAATTTTCTTCAACAGTCAAAATCGGAATCAGATTATAAAACTGATACACAAGGCCAATTTGCCTGCGTCTGAATATTGCAAGTGCTGTTTCATCAAGCGTTGATATATCGGTATTATTAATAACCACATTGCCGTTTGTAGGAACGTCAACACCGCCGAGAATATGAAGCAGAGTTGATTTGCCTGAACCTGACGGTCCTATAATGGCAACGAATTCTCCCTGTTCAACAGAGAAGGAAACATTATCAAGAGCTTTTACCATTGTGTCGCCCTTACCATAAGTTTTAGATAAATTTTTTACATCAAGAATTTTCATAGTGCATTTATCTCCTTTCGTTGTCACCATATTATCAATACAGCATTACAGCTTCGTGACTGTAATATTACAGTTTTGTCACCAAAAGCAATTATACCTTTCACAAAAATCAAATGATTGATTTATAAAATCTGATTTCAAATTCAGTTCCTACATTTTCTTCGCTATTAACCAATATATCGGCATTCTCTTTTTCAAAAATCATTTTTGCCAGAGCAAGTCCAATGCCAACGCTGTCACTTGATGAATTTTCGCCATGATAGAAACGTTCAAAAATATGCGGCAAATCCTTTTTGGCAATGCCGCAGCCGTTATCACGGATAAATACTGAACTATAAATATTTGTGCTTTCGCTTTTTATTGCCAGCCTGCCATTTCTGCCCGTATGCTCAATACAGTTTTTAATGATATTCTGGAATGCCTCTATACTCCAGTTTCTGTCTCCGTTAATAAAGATATCCTCCATCTCATTTTCAAGGGTTATATCCATAACATCAAGCGTAACTAAAAAAGGCTTAATACTTTCAAGCATTATTTCTTTGATTGAAACTTTCTCTCTTTTAAAATCCACGGCATCTGCATCCAGTCTTGATAATTTCAGCATATTGGTTATAAGCCATTTCATTTTATCAAGCTGACCTTCGATTATGGAAACAAATTCTTTTCTTTTGTCAGACTCGGTTTCAATCTTCAGCAAATCCGTAATGACCAGCATAGAGGTTAATGGTGTTTTAAGCTGATGTGATATATCAGCAAGTGAATCAGCAAGATAAATTTTATCCTTGTTAAGCAGCTCATTCTGTGAACGCATAAGCGTCATAACCTTAAAAAGATTATTTTTCAGAATTGACAGCTCACCCTCTGTATTATCGGAAATATCCAAATCAAACTCACCTGCACACACAAGCGACAGGTAGCCATTGAGTTCATTGATTTTTTTATACCTTTTTAATGTAAAGTAAACAAACACACCCGTAAGCAATAAGCCATTGAGCAAAAGCAGCACAGCACATACAGGTGAAAAAAACAGACATACTGCTGACAGCAAAAAGGTCAGCAGCACACCAAAGCAAATTATTATTTTTACATCTTTATTAATCATTTTCAATCACATAGCCCAAGCCGCGTACCGTTTTAATATAAACAGGCTTTGTAGGCTCCTCCTCAATTTTATCCCTGAGTCTTTTTATATAAACCGTTAAGGTATTATCCTCAACAAAATCACCGTCAATATCCCAAATATTTTCAAGCAGCTGATTTCTTGTAAGCACAGTTCCCCGATTGGTAAGAAGGGCAAGCAGCAAGCGGTATTCCATAGCTGTGAGTATAATTTCGCTGCCTTTTATATATGCTTTAGCCTTATTGGTATCAACTGTTAAATCCTTAATTTTTATAATTCCGTCACCAAAATCTTTATTATACCTGCGCAAAACACTTTTAATTCTGACCATAAGTTCTTTAACTCTGAAAGGCTTTGCAATATAATCATCGGCACCAAGCTCAAATCCCATAACTACATTAACCTCGTCATCAAAGGCAGTAAGAAATATAACAGGCAAATCACCGATAGACTTGATTTTTTTGCACACATCATATCCGCTGCCGTCAGGCAGAGTTAAATCAAGTATATAAATTGAGAAAGTATCATTTTCAATTATATTTAAAGCATCCTTTACTGTTTTGGCAAGGGTTACGTTATAGCCCTCTTTTTCAAGCGAATATGTTAATCCAATGCCGATAGCCTCGTCATCCTCAAGAAGAAAAACATGCATAAGCTCACCTCATTCAATATAAATATCCGTAATCGTATATAATATAAATTAATGTTACAGTTATAATATTACCATATTTTTTACAGCACTTCCATTACAATATTGTAATAATAGATATAAAAAGAAAAGCGGCACTCAAACGAGCACCGCTTCAATTCTTATAAAGTTTTTAAACAGGACCTGACAAAGGATTATTCAACACCTTTAAGCTCTTTCCAATGTATTTTGCAATAACGTTCACCGTCAATTGCAGGATACTTTTCGTCGTCAAGTCTTGCCTCGTTATAGCAATTATAGTCGCCGTTATATGCACATCTCTGAACATCCTCGCCACCCTCTGAAAGTGAAGGGATAAATGCATAAAGGAAAATACCCAGCACAGCAACAGCAATTGCTGCAGGCGCAAGCTTGTTATTTGTTTTCTCTGTAAGCTTTGTAAACAGCTTTGCAGCGTCTATCTTATCGTTAAGCTTAATCTTTTCGAGTATGAGAACTGCAAGCTTCATAAGCAAATAAGCAATAACAGCTGCAAGAGTACCTACAATTAAACCTGCAATTACGTCTGTTGCATAGTGCACCATCAGATAAACACGGCTGCCTGCTGTGCAAAGTGCCAGCACAGGGAAAAGCCATGCAATCTTCTTTTTATCTTTTCTAAAGCAAATAAAGAGTGCAACAGCCATTTCGGTAACAGCGGTTGTGTGGCCTGACGGGAATGAATAGTCACTTTCTGACAATGAGCCTGCGCCCATATACCAAGCCAGGTATTCTGCATTGCCCTGCAATGTATTATATGGTCTGATACGAAGTGCCATAGGCTTAACAACAACATTTGTAACAATAGTGCCAATTGCAATGGCAAACAGAAGTGTAAAACCATATTTTCTTGTTTTCTTGAAAAGGCACAATACAACTGCCACAACTGCCATAGGAATTACAAAAGCTTCGTCGCCGAAGGTTGTAAAGAATTTAGCAACATAGGTAAGAAACGTATTTTGCATTGATCCGAAGAAATTGAAAACCCACAAATCAAAATTATAAAATACATTATCAATCGTCGTGCCTAAAGCTAAAAGTATAGGATTCATAATATACCTCCAATCGAATCTTTTAATATAAATATGTAAATAACAGCGATAAGTATGCATTTATTCCTGTTAGTTACAGACATATAGTAACAGAAAAGTCGCAAAAATTCAACTCTAATTGTTAAATACAGGTAAGAATTATTAAAGGAAAGTAAAACAAATTTTTATATCTGTACTTTATTTGTTAATATATATTTAAAAAATATGTGATATTATTCTTACAGATTAAAATTTGATAGCAAAAATAAATTTAACTATTGTTATCAAAGTGTATCTGAAATTCAGTAAAGGAAAAGAAATGATTAACAATCCTTATAGAGTGCTCGGTGTACCGGATGGTGCAAGCGAGGACGAATGCACAAAGGCCTATAAAAAGCTCGCAAAAAAATATCACCCCGATTTAAATCCCGGTGACAAAGAAGCTGAACGCAAAATGGCTGAAATCAATGCTGCATATGACCAAATAAAAAGCGGTGATGCAAAACGGCAGAATACTTATTCCTATTACAGCCGCAGCAGCACATCGCAAAGAAGCTCGTCAGCTGCACCCGATTATCTTAACTCGGCTGCACAATTTATAAAAACGGGTCAATATGAACAGGCAATTAACCTGCTCAATCATATTGAGGACCGAAACGCAAGATGGTATTACCTTTCAGCCCTTGCCAACATGGCTTCAGGCAACAGAGCAGTAGCTGAGGACCATATCCGAACTGCCTATGCGAAAGAGCCGAACAATGCAACGTATCAGCAGGCATATCAAAACATCACAAACGGAATTAATCCGCTTGAATATAATCCGTTTTCATCGTTTTTCGATTTTGGTAATCATACAAATTCATCAAATCAGACCGGCAGACAGCGCAGCTATACTGTCAGAAGAGGCGGCGGTGGCTGCGTTGGCAGAATTGCACGGATCATTCTGATTATCGCAATTTTAAGATTTATATTCAGCTTTGTCGGCGATATGCTGTATAACGTACCAAGGCACCACAGCAATCCATCGTCAAGCTATTCACAGTATTACGACAATCAAAATAATTATGATAACATTTTCGGCGATTTAAACGGAAGCGAAAGCGATTTATAATAGTGTAGGGAGTCATTAAAATGAAAAAGTTTTTCAGCAATTTAGGTTATAAATTTCAACAGTTTATGATTGGCAGATATGGTATTGATAAGCTTTGGAGAGCATTGCTATTATTTTATCTTATAATCATTATTGCAGCTAATATTGTTTACAGATTTTCTAAAATATCCTACTGGGCGCTATCGGTTATGGGTGCAGCAATATTTATATTTGCGATTTTTCGTGTATTTTCAAAAAACATTGAGGCACGCAGAATTGAAAATAATAACTGGATTGCGTTTACAAGCAAATTCAGCCAAAAATTCAAACTGGAAAAGGATAAATGGTCACAGCGCAAAACGCATAAATTTGTAAAATGCAAAGGCTGCAAAAAAACACTTCGTCTGCCAAAGCATAAGGGTAAAATCAATGTAACCTGCCCGCATTGCCAAAACCAGTTTATAGTAAATACCGGAAAACGAGTTAGCTATGAAAAATAAATCAAAAGTAATCAAGATTATTATTGCAGCAGTTGTCACAGTTGGTATTGTGCTGTCTGTTAAGTACTTTTTCACAGCAGGTGAATACACGATAAAATGTACACCTGCCGGTGAAACATTGATAATGGGTGATAATCTCTTTGACAATATCGGTGAATATGAAGAAATTTCATATCGCTTACACCACAAAAATATGTGGATTTTTTCCAGTGATGCAACGGCTTTGAAAATCAGCTATACCGCTGATAACTACAGCAAAGAAAAGGAAAAGATAAATAGTGAATATACTTTTTTACCTGCACCGGATTATAATGAATATGAAGATAGCTTGATAACACAGAATGCGTTTTTCATGAATGACTGGGAGATTAAAGTAACCCAATTTGGCGACTATGAATACCCAAAGCTTTTCAGAATGATAGGCTTTAATGACAACAAAAATGAAATTGTATACCTTGATTTTAGAGATGGTGATTTAGATTGCATCAGCACTTCTATGCAGGAGTTTATTGACGATTACTTTGGCAGCAGCTTTAAGTATAACTGATTTTTAATATAACTTATAAAAAAGGCGGACAGCATTTGTGCTGTTCGCCTTTAATCATTAATCAGTATTTAACCCTCATCAATCGGATTTTTGTTATTCGTTTTAGCTGCTCTGCCGTATTTTTCTTCATAACCGGGATTGATATAATCCTCAACCACCTTGCCGTCACGTACACGAATAACTCTTTCAGCCTCTTCGGCAATCTCGTTATCATGGGTGATTACAATAACAGTTCTGCCCTCATCCTTAAGCTCGTGAAGAATCGCCATAACCTCTTTGGTTGAGCGTGTATCAAGGTTACCTGTAGGCTCATCGGCAAGAATAACAGGAGGACGCGCCGCAATTGCCCTTGCAACGGCAACACGCTGCTGCTGGCCGCCTGACATTTCGGCAGGAAGGTGGTTCATACGAGAGCCAAGACCTACTCTTTCAAGTGCATCCTTTGAAATTTCACGTCTTTCCTCCTTCTTCATTCCTCTGTATACCAAAGGCAGCTCAACATTTTCAAGCGCTGAAAGAGAAGCAATAAGGTTAAAGCCCTGAAAGATAAATCCAATCTGTTCATTACGGATTACACTCATCTGATCATCTGTCAAATCATCAACAAGCTTTCCGTTAATATAATACTCGCCGCTGGTTGGTGTATCCAAAAGCCCAAGCATATTCATCAAGGTTGATTTACCCGAACCTGACTGGCCGATAATTGCAACAAACTCACCCTCATCAATTGTGAGCGAAACGCCATCAAGAGCATTAACCTGGTTCTCACCCGGGTTGTATATTTTGTAAACATCACGCACTTCTACAAGATGCATAACTTTACCTCCACTTTACAATTTGTATATTAAGATATTACAGGATATAATCATAAAAGTCAAGTGTATAATTATTATAATATTGTAAACAATTATATTGAATTTAAAATTTATGGGATAATTGTGCAAAAAACAATGAATACCAAAAGAAATTTAACAAAAATTCAGATAATTTGGAGTGATACTATGAGCATTAGCAAGGACGAATACAGTAAAATGGCAGACAAAGCAAGTCCGAATTCCCCTATTCTTATCAACTGTTTAAAAGCCTTTTTGTTCGGAGGCTTAATATGCACCCTTGGCCAGGCAATAACGGAGATTTTAAAAAATGCAGGACTTGGAGAAAAGGAGGCAGCGGCAGGCACTTCAGCAATATTGATAATGATAACTGCAATCTTAACAGGTATAGGTGTATTTGATAAAATAGCGCGCCACGCAGGTGCAGGCACCATCGTGCCGATTACAGGATTTGCCAACTCGGTTGTTTCACCTGCACTTGAATTCCAGCACGAGGGCTTTATTCTTGGTACGGCTGCACAAATGTTTACAATAGCAGGCCCAGTAATAGTTTACGGCGTTGCATCTTCATTTATTTATGGCTTAATCATTTTTATATTTAAACTATATTAAATTAGAAGTAATAAGTCAATTTGTTGACAAAACAGTAATGGCTGCTTGGATTATATCCAGGCAGTATTTTTTAATATAAATGGTAATAAAAAAGGCGAACCCGCAAAGATTTTAACAAATCCTTCACATGCAAGTCCGCCTTTAGGGAGGCTATTAAATTTGCTTATTCATTTGTATCAAATTCATCCCAATCGCTTAAGAATTTCTGACACATTTGAGAATTCTCGGTAAAAAGAATAACCTTTCTGTTTTCTTCAGATGGAGCAGCTGTGTCATCAACACGCCAATCGCCTACATTATATTTGCCTATACCAAAAGCTTTTAGATTATCTTCTTCAAGTCCGTACTCACAAAGCAGGTCCTTGACTCTGTCCGCTCTTGACTGGCTCCTACTCATACAATTTTTCGGATTATCAGCATCTGCCGAAAGCCCGAGTATGTATATTTTTTCATCAACCAGATTATATTTTTTTATTTTATCAGCAAAATCCTCAATAGCTTTTTTAGCCGCTTCCTCATTTACAAATTCGTCTGAATTATCCTTAAACTTAACACGCTCATCAATTTCGAAATCCTCACGAAAGTTTACGGAAGAAACACTTATATCATCACTGACGGGCATAAGCTCATCGAGTCCGTAATTACGTTCCTTTTCAGCTGCAAGCTCTGCAGTTTCGCGGGTATAGACTTTAAAGGAAATAGCATCTTCCTCTGCATTACAGGCAACTAAAATCTGTTTCCATATTTCTTCAAGATTTTTTGCTGCAAATGAAGTAAGAGGCTTTTGAGCATCTGCAACTTCATTGAGTCCTATCCATACGATTTCAACACCGCTCAAATCAATTTTATCAATATCATTTCTTAATGACTGTGCAATTTCAGCAGGATCCTCATAAATCAAATCAGGATTGTTTTGAAAATTCAAAGCGCCTGCTGTTGAAATTCCGGCACTGTAAATATAGAGTTTTTTATTATTAACATTTGAAGCTGAAAGCTTGTTTGCAGCCGCTTTAATGCCTGCAACAATGTCAATTTCAGAAACAGCCGGCAATACGTTTTGGGAAGCTCTGACATTTTGCCTTACATAACCCTCCATATTTGTATTTACCGTTATTTTTTTACCTACTTTCATTGTTGACTCATAACCGATTTTAGGATTTCCGTCAAGCACAATTGAAGAATAATAGCAGCCTTCCTCTGCTGCGGCCTGTAATTCTTCATTAAAAACATCAGAACCCGAAGGTAAAACATTTTTCGTATTGCACAGCAACACACACACTTCGGTATCAATTGGCTTTTCTTCTATGCCTAATGCTTTTTGGATATCACTGCATCCGCTGAACATAAAGCTGATAATGCAAAATGTCAAAACAAGTACACTTATTGTTCTTTTTCTGTTATTTTTCATAAAAAATATTTCCTACCAAGTTGTAATAATTTGTTATAGTTTCAATTTAAAATTTAATCGTCATCAGAATCTTTTGAATCACCATCATTCACAGATTTTGGCGGACAGGAATTAATTGTGGCAGTTTTATATGCATAGAATGCATCAAAATTAAGCGGGAACTTAATTTTTGAATAAATCACTCTCGCACGCCTTGCAGTTAAATCTGTTGTATCTGCAGGGGATTCAAAATACGGAACTATCTTTTGCCTTACATAGGATTTATAGCCTTCGGCAAGTTCTTCTATAAGAGCATAAGCTGCATCATATTGCGATTCATCCTGTCTTTTAAGTGTTTCATAAGGATCCGGCTGTGCCTTTACTTCTTCAATCATTGCACGTGATTCATTTATATTTTCCTGTAAAAACAATTTAATTGTATTTAATTCTTTAAGCTTTTTCTTTGCAGGGTTATAGGATAAATAACCCAAAATAAAGCAAACCATAGAAGTTGCCAGAGGAATCAGAGAAATAATTAAATTAATCCAGAATTCAGCCCTGTCGGGAGTAAGGCCAAGAAGTCTTGTTACGGTCATTAAGGTAACAATCGCAACAAATAAAATGGCATTAAAAATAGTAAATATTAGCAGAACCTGTTTTTCAAATCCAAATATATGACCGTTTTTTTCAAGCCGTTTCATAAGACTGTTTCTGTGAAGATTATGAGCAAAGAAAATCGGCAGCAAATCAATCGCTGCAGCAGCACCTAAAGCTGCAAGCATTTCCATAATGCCTACTTTTCCACTATATCCTACTGCCAATTCAAACAGATTTATATAACAGCAAAAATCAACAATTATTGCAAGTATGGTAATAACTATTACTGCTGCATTTGAGGTATACCAATTACTATTCTTATATTCCCTTTCCAAAAGTTCCTCCCTGTCGCACGGATTCGGATATGTTGTACCTAACGTATGAATGCCTGTTCTGTTATACTTTTTTAATTCGTTGCGTTTTCCGCCTTTTTTATATTTTACATCAATGCCGGAATTTGAAAATTCAAAGGAATTGATATTCCCAAAATCATCTATTTCTGTATCCACTTTTCCGCTATAAGTAAGACCATTTAAAAGTGCTTTGAATTTATTCATCAGATTTCCTCCTCTCTTAACCAAAAATGCTGTCCTTGTTTAATTCATCATAGATTATGTTAAGCTCATCTATCTGTGCCTGTATTTTTTCAAGCTCGATTGTATCGCGTTCTATCCAGTCCTGCGCATTTTTATAATTGGCAAACACAGAACTTGCCATATTTTTTACAATATCGCTTCTATCAGCTCTCTGGGTAGCCAGCTCTGCCTTGGCTCTGTTTTCCCAATCCTCTATCATATTATCAAAAACATTGCCGTTCTGACCATCAAGACATTTAAAGCCTGATTTTAAATACTCCTTCAAAAACTTATTTAGCTGTCTTGACAGGTATTTGGTTTTCGGTTTAATGATATACGGAAGCAATGAAAAATTAGCATATGGAATTCTTGATATTCTATCTGCCGGATCTCCATCTTCCATTTTATGTGAAAATATTGACATAATTTTACTCCTTTACACTATTTCAAGCTTGCACACTTTTTCGTGCACTTTCTCAACTTCATCAATTTTTTTGATAAGTTCATTACGTTTTTCTTTATGCAAATCAACAAACTCTTTATTTTCTGATTTGGGCGGACAGGCAGTATAATGTTTCCTATCCTTTGGTTCTTTTTTACTATTTTTAAAAAGAACACCCTGCCAATACCAGGACAACCTTTTCTCAATTTTAGAGCTGTATTTCCAAAATGACGTTTCAATAAACGTATCAAGTCTTTTAATCTCTGCAAGATTTCCAACGATCGCTCTGTACAGACGCTCTAAATCCCCTTTAGACGTAATAAGCTGCGAACGCAACTGCACAAGATTCGCCTGATATTCGTTAAAGCGTCTTATTCTGACACCTGATTTGTCTAAAAATTCTTCGTTATCTCTTTTTACTTTGAGCATCTCTTTTTGATCATTATCAAGCTCTGATGAGTCGATAATTATAATATCATCAAGTGAAATCTTTTTGATTAAATGTGCATGCAACCTTTCATATTCCATTGCAGCCTGCTCAAACTCTGAAATCATATATTCAGTTCGTATGTAAAGCTTATTGTTTTTAATGTTGATTTTTTCGCTGACAGCCGCCATACAGCCTTTTAAACGTGCATGCTCCCTGTCAATTGTTGGCGAAAACCAAACCTTATCATTTTCAACAGGTATATTGTTTTTACCATCCACCTTGCCAAGGTGTTTAAGCCAGCATTTTGAAAAAATATTGGCTAATAACACGGGTTTAATTATGCGCAAATTAACCACACTGTCTTTATACTCATTTGAATATGCATTTCCCATAAGCAATACTCCCTCATTTATATATATTCATCTGTATATATAGTGTCGAAAAATGTAAAAGGTAACAAAAAATTTTCAATTTTTTTCAATTTCAGCAAAATTTTACTTTTTTCAATAAAATATAAAAAAAACCTTCTGTGATTTCGCAAGCACAAAAGGTTTTCGTAAAGCTATTTACTTTTATTCAAATCTATACAAATCAAATTTATGAATCTTCACCACTAAATTTTATTTCTTTCAATTCTGTATTTTCACTCCATCTACAAGGATGAATTGAATAATAACACTTAATATCACTATTTTCATCCACAAAATTGAATATAGCCTCTTGAACATAAGACTGTAAATTCCATTTAAATGGATAATCTAAATTTGAAACATCCCGGTAAACAGTATCAATATTTTGAATTTTTATTTCATTTATAAGATATTTTTTTCCGGGAATACATTCCCTTTTCAGCCCATCATCTGAATAGTGTTTCCCTTGCGTACAAGTATTGATAACAAAATTCGGTTCATAAGCTTTCAATCTGAGAATAAAATCCTCTTTACCGGTTAATTTCTCATCATTAAAAGGTTTAAACCATTTATTGCAAAAATTTTTATCTCTGTATTTTTTCGTATCAATTCCACAGCTACATCCATATTGAATAGCATTCATTAATATAATATGATAAATTGTATTTTTTTCAAGAATACCTGGCTCTGCCAAAATACACTTAAGACATTTTTGTATTCTTTCACCCGTTGTTCCCAAGGCAGGAGCTATTATTCCGTTTCCGCTCAATTTTTCATATTCATCCTTATGAGGACTTTCCAATACCAAAACAATTATTTTATTTCCACCGGATTTATATTGTTTAATATCACTTTCACTAATACTGTTTCTGTTTTTAAATTTTAATCGCTTTGAACAACTAACATTTAAATTATCACAATTCTCATTTACAGATATGTAGCCGACATAATTATCAGGACATAATTCTTCATCAATATTCATTTGCATTTATATCACTTCCTAAAAAACTACGCATTGTATATATGCACTCTTTTCACGCTATAATAACACAAAATTATAAACAAATCATCAAAAACTTCAAAGCCATTTCAATTTACAAGCAACACACAATATGATATTATATATAAAAACTGTTTCAAGTGTGGTGAGGAAATGAAAAAGATAGTTATCGGAATACTGGCACATGTTGACTCGGGGAAGACTACACTTTCCGAGGCACTGCTATACCAATCCGGCAGTATAAACAAGCTTGGCAGAGTTGACCACAGAGACTCCTTTTTAGACACATTTTCTCTTGAGCGTGACCGTGGAATAACGATTTTTTCAAAGCAGGCAATTTTAAATTATAAAGACGTAGAGTTCACCCTGCTCGATACACCGGGACATGTCGATTTTTCCGCTGAAACAGAACGCACACTACAGGTTCTGGATTATGCCATTTTGGTAATAAGTGCCACAAACGGAATTCAAAGCCACACCCAGACTTTATGGAAGCTTCTTTCCAAATACAATGTACCTTGTTTTATTTTCATAAACAAAATGGATTTAGATGGCGCTGATAAAGAGCGTGTCATATCTGAATTAAAAGCAAAATGCAGCGACAGCTGTGTTGATTTCGGCTGCACGGACAAGTCTGCATTTTATGAAAATATTGCACTCTGTGACGAACAACTCTTAAATCAATATTATGAAACTGAAACGGTGAAAAACAAAGATATTATAAGCTGTATAAAAAGCAGGAAAATATTCCCCTGCTTATTTGGCTCTGCACTCAAATTAACCGGCGTTATTGAATTTTTAGAGTGTTTGTATAACTACACCGAATTCCCGGAATACAGCAGCGAATTTGCAGGCAAGGTATATAAAATTTCAGAGGATAAGGGACAGCGGCTTACATTTTTAAAGGTAACGGGTGGTAGTCTCAAGGTTAAAGAAATACTGCAGTCGAATAAAAATCAAAACGCCGAAAAGGTAAATCAAATCAGAATATATTCAGGCGATAAATTCATTGCAAAAGATGAGGCGCCTGCAGGTACGGTCTGTGCCGTAACAGGCATCACATTTGCCAGACCCGGAGACGGTTTGGGAAAAGAAAAAAACACCGGCTTGCCTGTACTTGAACCCGTACTTACATACAAATTAAATCTGCCTGATGGTATTGATGCCCATACTGCTCTTGAAAAAATGCGAATTCTTGAAAGCGAAGACCCACAGCTTAATGTTATGTGGAATGAAAGATTAAGTGAAATTCAAGTTCAGCTTATGGGTGACATTCAGCTTGAAATTCTGCAAACAATCATTGCAGAACGTTTCGGCATAAACGCAACCTTTGGCAAAGGCAATATAATATACAAGGAAACCATTGCAGATACTGTTGAGGGCATCGGTCATTTTGAACCATTAAGGCATTATGCCGAAGTTCATCTGCTGATGAAACCCGGTAAAAGAGACAGCGGAATTATATTCAAAACCGATTGCAAAGAGGATTTGCTTGATAAAAACTGGCAAAGACTGATAGTAACACATCTGTATGAAAAAACACATATCGGTGTTCTTACAGGATCACCGATAACAGATATGGAAATTACGCTTGTATCAGGCAAGGCACACGCCAAGCACACCGAAGGCGGCGATTTTCGTCAGGCCACATACAGAGCTGTTAGGCAGGGACTGCGTTCAGCAAACAGCATTCTGCTGGAGCCGATTTACGAATTCACATTAGAAGTGCCTACTGAAAATATAGGAAGAGCAATGACAGATATTCAGCGTATGCACGGCAGCTTTAATCCAGCTGAAACGCTTGGCGATTTTTCTGTAATAAAAGGTACTGCACCTGTTTGCACTATGAACGATTATGCAAAAGATGTTATGCAGTACACACATGGAAGAGGTAAACTCATATGTGCTTTAAAGGGTTATGAACCCTGTCACAATACAGAAGAGGTTGTTGCAAGTATTGGATATGATTGTGATAGTGATACCGATAATCCGTGTGATTCTGTTTTTTGCTCTCACGGTGCAGGCTATAATGTTAAATGGAATGAAATCAAAAGCCATATGCATCTGCCAAGTGCACTATCCACACCAAAAAGCAACTACAATGATAACAATAAAATAAGCTTTTCTAAATGTAAAAATAAAGATAATCTCTTTGCTCTTGATAAAGAGCTGATGCAGATTTTCGAGCAAACATACGGCCCTATAAAAAATCGAACAGATCCAAATCAAAACCATTTCACTTTCACAAAACCGGCTGAAAAATCTAATGAAAACCAGAAATATAAATCTGCACGTCCACCAAAATATACCGGGTGTGAGTATCTTCTTGTTGACGGATACAATGTAATTTTCGCCTGGGACAACTTAAAGGAATTATCCCAAAACAACATAGAAGGTGCAAGAAATGCTTTAATAAATATTCTTTGCAATTATCAGGGGTATAAAAAATGTGAGGTCATTCTGGTTTTTGATGCATACAAGGTCAAGGGCAACACCAGAGAGATTGAAAAGGTAAACAATATCAATATCGTTTATACCAAAGAGGCTGAAACAGCTGATATGTATATTGAAAAGGTGACCCATAAGCTTGCAAAAAACAACAAGGTAAGAGTTGTTACTTCAGATGCACTTGAACAGCTCATTATACTTGGCAACGGAGCTTTGCGTGTATCTTCAAGGGAATTCCTTTTTGAAATACAGCAGGCAGAGGAAGATATAAGAAATATCATTTCAAAAACATTTTAATATATAACAAACAACACCATTCAAAAGTTAAATTTTTTGAATGGTGTTGTTTTATCTTTTATAATTCAGATTTTTTTGTTTCCTTAATCATCATTATGCCTTGAAAAATAATAAGAACAAAAGTGAAGATTTTTATGATACCTGATATGATTTCCAGCACATCTGATATTTCCCTAAAGGAACTTACAAGCTTTACGTTATTAAAATACTTCATATCACACCTCCAAAAGCACAGCATGTGCAATACCAGGTATGGAATTTCCCTGCTTATTTGAAGTTGGTGACATCAAAGCACCAGTTGCCACAAACAAAACTTTTTTGAGCTTGCCTTTTTCAAGCTTTTTCATAATATGCGAACACAGCACAGATGCACTGCAGCCGCAGCCGGACCCGCCGGAATTAACATCCTGTTCTTCCAAATTGTAAATCAGCGTTCCGCAATCCTGATGATAGCCTTTGAGTTTTATTTTGTACTCCTGCTCCATTATTTCATACAAAAGCTGTGAACCGGTAAATCCCAAATCACCGGTCAATATCAAATCATAATTCTGCGGCTTTGTATTTGTATCACGCAAAAAATCATGAATAGTCCTCGCTGCCGCCGGTGCCAT
>JAAGKN010000104.1_pt1 | contig 79719 bp, 59 predicted proteins | sample 6206371 | NCBI WGS metagenome assembly JAAGKN01 (sample SAMN11533720, study PRJNA540317) | gut metagenome | isolation source: fecal pellets from male and female animal of same cohort | host: Peromyscus leucopus | place: USA:CA | collected 2017 | reverse complement strand
GTACAGGAAAACCGCATAGTCCATCGTTGGGACGCACTACAGGAAAGCAATGATGAAATGAAAGAATGTAAGCACACGGGGCAGCCATACACCTCTTTCCGTTTTCCCAACGGTGACACACGCCCCGAACTGCTTGTCAGAAACAGATACTTCTTGTTTAAATCCGCGGAAAAGTGAACGGAAAAACAAAAGGACATCAAACGCCGCAGCAGAGTCATTCAATGCCAAAATCAAATTGTTCAGGAGTAGCAGACAGAAAGTTTTTTCTTTTTAGGCTGGCTAAGATATATGGATATCCCCACTAAATTTCTACTGTTCCAAGAAAAGTTTACACACAAACCCATAAAAAAAGGACTTCCAACACTTGGAAATCCTTTTGTGACCAGGGTGGGATTCAAACCCACGACCTTCAGAACCGGAATCTGACGCTCTATTCAGCTAAGCTACCCAGCCAAAGACAGCGCAAAAGTATATATAATCTTGCAGGAAAACAAATGAACGGACAAAAAAAGATTATTTTTGATATTTTGCAATCCTCCTAACGATAATCACTTCCATTTTGCAAATAAAAAAGGCAAACAATTGCTATTTTGCCATTAATTAGTATCTTTGCCACACATTATTCACAAACATAAAGCACAACAAGTATATGAGTTACTTAATTAAACCAGCAGGATATAAGGCTTTATTGAACTTATCGCAGACCGAGATGGGTATCAAAAAGATCAAAGACTTTTTCCAGCAAAACCTGTCTTCCGAATTACGGTTGCGGCGTGTCACAGCTCCGTTGTTCGTCTTAAAAGGGATGGGTATCAATGATGACCTGAACGGTACGGAACGTGCTGTCACGTTTCCGATCAAGGATTTGAACGACGCCAAAGCAGAAATCGTCCATTCGCTTGCCAAATGGAAACGCCTTACTCTCGCCGACTATCAAATCGAAAAAGGTTACGGTATCTATACCGACATGAACGCTATCCGCTCTGACGAAGAGTTGGGAAACCTCCATTCTTTATATGTCGATCAATGGGACTGGGAACGCGTCATGGGAGCTGAAGAACGGAATGTGGACTTTCTGAAAGAAATCGTACGCCGCATCTATGCAGCCTTGGTGCGTACCGAATATCTGGTCTATGAGATGTTCCCTGAAATCCGTCCGACATTGCCCCAGCAAATCCATTTCATACACTCCGAAGATTTACTCCAAAAATACCCGACCTTCACACCGAAAGAACGGGAAGATGCGATTACGAAAGAATATGGAGCCGTTTTCATCATCGGTATCGGCTGCAAGTTAAGCAACGGAGAGAAACACGACGGACGCGCTCCGGACTACGACGACTGGTCGACAGTTGCGGAAAACGGACAAATCGGATTGAATGGCGACCTACTCGTCTGGGACGAAGTGCTGAACCGTTCGCTCGAACTATCCTCCATGGGTATTCGCGTGGATAAGAAAGCCTTGCTCCGCCAACTGGAAATTTGCAACGCGGAAGAAAAGAAAGAACTATATTTCCACAAACGTCTGTTGAACGGAGAACTGCCACTAAGTATCGGGGGAGGTATCGGACAGAGCCGCTTGTGTATGTTTTACCTCCGCAAAGCCCATATCGGTGAAATTCAGGCAAGCATATGGCCGGAAGAAATGCGTCGTGAAGCCCGTGCTGCCGGCATGTATTTGATCTAATCGACAATTAAAAATTGAAAATTGAAAATTAAGGATGAATTATTGATAATTATTTCTGATATTCGCGTGATAAAGATAATTTTCAATTTCTAATTTTCAATTTTCAATTACCATTATGGACGTCAAGATAGAACAGAGCTGGAAAGAACGATTAAGTTCAGAGTTTGAAAAGAATTATTTCAGCCAGTTGATCACATTTGTTAAAGAAGAATACCGACAAAGAACCATCTATCCCCCCGGTCCCTATATCTTCAGTGCGTTCGAACATTGTCCGTTCGACAAGGTTAAAGTAGTCATTCTCGGACAAGATCCCTATCACGAACCCGGACAGGCACACGGACTTTGTTTCTCCGTCCAGGACGGGACACCCTTTCCCCCGTCGCTCGTCAATATCTTCAAAGAAATCGAAAGCGATTTAGGCAAACCCGTACCGCAAACCGGCAATCTGCTCCGTTGGGCAGACCAGGGCGTCTTGCTTCTCAATGCAACCCTGACAGTTCGTGCACACCAAGCTGGCTCACACCAGAATAAAGGTTGGGAAGAATTCACGGATGCCGTGATCCACCGCCTGACAGAAGAGCGAAGCCATATCGTTTACATCCTGTGGGGTTCATATGCACAACGGAAGGGAGCTTTCATAGATGCCTCCCGCAACCTGATATTGAAATCGGCTCACCCGTCTCCCCTCTCCGCTTATCGCGGATTTTTTGGGAACAAGCACTTCAGTAAAGCAAACGATTATCTGATCGCGACCGGACAGACTCCTATCGAATGGTAGTCTCACACAATTATCAATTTCAATTAAATCAATCCCATTTCTGTCCGTCACGATAGTTGCTGCTCTGGCGCCATTTCAGGTCTTTCAGCAAAGACGAACTTACTGCGATATTGAAGGTATAAGACTTATAAGGTCCCACCGGCACAAAGCTGGCACTCATTTGCCAACAATGCAGGTCGCGGGTTATATTACAAGTCATATATGATATCTTATGCGTATCGAAGTCATAAGTGGCATTAAAGTTAAAACGCCAGTTCTTTGTCGGCTGAATATTACCGTTAAAGCTCAATGCATGTGTAAGTTTATACTTATATTCGAGCTTGCTCGGATCAAAGTCTCCATAACGCAATTGCATGCTATAGCTGAATGAAAGGTTCCAGGGCACTTTATTGACCATATAGCCATACGAATCGAACTCACCCGTATCTTTCTTGGCGCCACGCAAGCGACCGCCTTCCATTTTATCCTGCCGGTCCCCCTCTTCCCCCGAAGAGATTTGTTCGAGTTCCGGATCGTTCGATACATTGGGGTCTGTCGGAGGATTGTTGGAATCGTCGCTATTATCCTTCTTGCCGAACAATTTGCCGAACGTATCATTATTAAATGTATAAGAGAAACTCGTACCGGTCTGGCGCAAACGTCCTAATCCTTTACCTGCCTGCCAGCGAGGAATATCCAAACGGCGAACGGTCTTCGTCGCTTCGTCATAGCCATAAGTATAAGTATCGAACGTTCCGTTCAGGTTCAAAGTATAACTCTTCGAAAACTTGAGACGCAAGCCGACACTCAAATCACTCCACTTGAACGAATCAGCCGCCATATTATAGCTCATCCCCAACGACAACTTATCAATCAGGCTGATCTTGCGTTCTCCCGTCGAATCGCGATCTGACTTGATCTTCATTTCAAGGTTATTATCCAGCTGGAAACTCAAACTCCCCGACTTCCCGTTAGGAGCCGTCCCAAACATACCGCTTTCAAATGGCGAGTAAGAAGTATACTGCGTCTGTCCATATTGATCTTCATACATAAGATCTTTCCAGAAACCATATTTGGAAGCTCCGAAATCAGGCGTATAGCTCAAGGTTACCGAAGGTTCGAAGCGGTGACGGATCATCTTGATCTTGTCACCCAAAAACGGCAACGGTTTATAAAAACCATATAGTGTAGTGGAAGCCGAAACGGATGTACTATAATCGAATACACGGTAAAAACCATACGTCGTATCACGTGCTACCACCTGCTTCTTCTGCATATCGTATGCTTTTTCCACCTTATTGGTATACCAACGTTCGGTATAGTTGAACGACGGCGAGATATTCAGGTACTCGAACAAAGAGAAAGTCGCACTCACCGGAATCTGGTGCTGCATAGCATTCCGCCAATCCTTCACCAGGCTCGACTTGAATAATTTGTCTTCTTTCGTATCGATGCTATTACGCAGGTAGCCGTTGTAACTCATGGAAATCTTCTCATACCAGCGTTCTTTGCCAACCGCATTCTTTCGCTTGAACGGAAAGATACGGCTCATCGTAATCGTAATATCAGGCAACGTCAACGAGATCGTCGAGTCTTTCGAACGCTGATTCACATTCATGGTAGCCGAAAGGCTGAAAGGATTATTCGGAAAACGCTGCGTTATACTGATACTGGACCCTTTGGTATTCTGGTTCGCATCCGCAAATCCCTGCGAACCCGGATAGAAACTGTTCAGATTGTTACGGTCATAACTACTGGTCGCAAAGTTCACACTCGCCGAGAAAGTCCGGTATGGATTGGCTTTCGGATCCTGCGAATGCGTCCAGTTCAACTTGAAGTCCTTAGACAAGCTATAATCGGGAAGCCCCTTGTCCCCTAAACGGGTAACCAGATAGGAGGCATTGAAACTACCCGAAAACTTATACCGTTTCCGATAAGAAGAACGGGCCGACAGTCCCCAGGAACCTTTCGTATAGATTTCACCGGTCAGAGCCAGGTCCATATAATCGCTCAACGCGAAATAATACCCTCCGTCACGCAAATAGAAACCACGCGAACTTTCATCTCCAAAAGTTGGCATGATAATACCCGAAGAGTAAGAACTCGAAAACGGAAAGAAACAGAAAGGGAGGCCGATCGGATAAAGCGGAACATCCTCAAACACCATATAGACGGGCCCCGTCACGATATTCTTTTTCGGACGAACTTTCGCCTTTGTCATCTGGATATAGAAGTGGGGGTGATCGTGCTCGTCGCAAGTCGTATACCGTCCACCCACCATATTCAAGACATCGTTGTCCATCTTTTTGGTACGCCCGGCTGTCACATAGCCTTCGCCTTGTTGCGTGATCACATCCGTAATGTATCCTTTTTTCGTACCGAAATTATAGCGCATCGTCTTGGATTCATACTGTTGGTCACCGTCTTTGAAAAGAGGATAGCCGAATTCCTCCCCGATCGAGTCGAGACCGAAAGTGGCATACACCAGGCTACTGTCCATATTCATCTCGATTTTTTCGGACTGAAGTTCGATCTGTTGATATTTCACATCGCTTTCCCCGAACAGATAAGCCCAGTTCGCCCCCGTCATGATGATGGAGTCTTTCGCCTGGTAGGAAACCGGAGCGTCCAACCCTGTCTGCTTCTTCGGTACGCTGTCCAACGCAAGCACACTATCCTGTCCGGCGGGTACGACCGTATCACCCACAAAGGCCCTCACGGTATCGGTCGGGGCAATAAGTTCCTGCGCCTCAGTCATCATGTTTCCGGTGAGGAAAAGCAACAAAATAATCAGGCATTTGTATTTCAAAAACATTCCGTCGTTATTTGCAGTGTGTTACAGCGGGCAAATGTATAACAATTTAGCGAGCCAATCCCTTTTTATTCCCCTAAAAAGAGTTTACACCAGTTATCAAACCGTTCGACAGTTTCATTCCCATACTTGGAGAGACCTTGTTTTACCTTTTCGACAGATTTTTCTTTGTCCAGCTTCGTTTTGCTGTAAAACTTATCGGCGAAACAAATCAGTTGTTCTTCCAAGGTTTCCGGCATAAAGTCCCGGTATGGAAGAGGCAGATTACGTTCTTCGATCATTGCCAGCGTGATACCCGTTCCGGTATGCCGTTCGCACACACGGGCATGGCGCGGATAACCTTCCGCCCGCATCAGTTCAGCCCCCAGATAACCGTGGCAAATATATTCCGCCTCCCCATGACAATCGATATCAGGAGCATTACAACGGAAAATACCGATATCGTGCAGCATGGCTGCTTCTTCTATAAAGGTAAGGTCAAGATTCATTCCCGGATGCATCCGGGCTATAGCCAAAGCTTTATCTGCCACACTTCTACTATGCATAACCAAAATCCGATACACATCCGAGCTTGCCGGGTAATATTTGGCAATAATATCTAAAGGGTTCATAACATTCAATCGCTTTATTGAGAGGCAAAGATACGCAATAAACAAAAAGAATCGTTACTTTTGCAGAAACAAATAGTAAGGAATGAGTCTATGAGAACAGTTATCAGGTGTGCCTTCTGGCTGTTAAGCCTGTTCTTGATGTCCGAAATCCAGGCCGTCACTCCACAGAAAGAACCTCTAAAATTAGGGGCCGAACGTATGGATGTCGTTACCCGTCTATTGAAAGACAAACGGGTCGGATTAGTTGTGAACCAAACCTCCATCCTCGAAAAGCAGCAGAAGCATTTGCTGGACGCCTTACTGGAAGAGGGCGTCGACGTAAAAAAAGTGTTCGCTCCTGAACACGGTTTCCGCGGGACGGCCGATGCTGGTGCCGAGATCAAAGACAGCCGTGACGTAAAAACAGGAATCCCCATCATATCCCTATACGGAAAGAACAAGAAGCCGACAGCCGAGCAGTTGGATGGTCTGGACGTGGTCGTATTCGACATTCAGGATGTCGGAGCCCGTTTCTACACCTACATCAGCACCATGCACTACGTGATGGAAGCCTGTGCCGGAAGCGGTGTCGAGTTTATCGTCCTGGACCGTCCCAACCCGAACGACTTCGTTGACGGCCCCATCCGCCAGAAAGGATTCGAATCGTTTGTCAGTGTAGATCCGTTGCCCATACTGCACGGTCTGACGGTTGGCGAACTGGCTTGGATGATTAACAAGGAAGGTTGGTTAAAAAGCACACCCGACACCTGCAAACTACATATCGTCAAGATGGAAAACTGGCATCACGGCGATCCGTACTGGTTACCGGTAAAACCTTCTCCCAATCTGCCGAACGACCAGTCGATCCGCCTTTATCCTTCACTCTGTTTCTTCGAAGGGACCAATATCAGTGTCGGCCGCGGGACCTACTATCCGTTCCAGATATTAGGAGCACCCGATCCCAGATACGGAGATTTCACCTTTACGCCAGCCTCGCTACCCGGCTTCGATACGAGACCGTTGCATAAAGACAAGGAATGCTACGGCACAGACTTGAGGGAATATCCCTTTACCGGAGGATTGACGCTGAAATTCCTCCTCGATTTCTACAATAAAGCCGGCAACGACCAGGCTTTTTTCTTCACTCGCCCGCAATGGTTCGACCTGCTTGCCGGGACAAAAGAGTTGCGCTTCCAGATTGTCCGCGGCTTAAAGGAGGACGAAATACGCGCAAGTTGGCAACCTGCATTAAATGAATATAAGAAAATCAGAAAGAAATACTTATTATATCCCGATTACCGTTAACTTTGAACGTTTTTTTAAAACAGTACGAGTACAATTGATAAGTATTTCTTCCTTGAAAATACTTATATACATAACGATGCTGATATTGGCCCTTTGTTTTCCGCGTGAAGCAGAGGGTTCCTCCAATAGAAAAGGGAAGAAACTGTTTAATGTCCTTGTTATACAGTCATACAATCAAAGCCTGAATGCCTACTCCAAATTCGACGAGTTACTGCACGGAAAACTGGAGGAAGAACAGATATTCTCTTCCATCCACACATTCTATCTGGACTGCGAACGATATAATGCCACGGACGAAGAAGCCCGGATGTCTTCTTTCCTCGACACTTTAAGTTTCAAACCGGACATCATCATTTCCAATGACGACCAAGCCACCTATACCTTAATGGCCTGCAACCATCCACTCGGCAAAACGATCCCTGTTATCTTTTCGGGTGTCAACTTCCCCAACTGGAAACGACTGGAACAGCATCCTAATTTCACAGTCATTAACAACGGGTTCAACGATAACAGAGGGATCACCGGAGGCTATTTCACAACCTTACACAATCCAGGCGGATTGTGTTGCCAAAACAGCTGCCCGCATCCTGAAAGGAATTTCTCCAAGTGACATTCCTATCGTAGAAAACCCTAAACGAGCTATTGGAAGAGATCTACCAGACACATCATTTGCTCATGCCTTCGAATATCCGCTTCCTAAAAGGATTCCAGGAATCGGAACTTATCATTCACGTAGACGTTTTCGGTTCACACAAGTGATTACGAACTTCATCAACAATGCCATGGGCATATTCTGTCAGGATATGTCTATAAGAAGGAGGAGAAAGAAGTTCATATCTTCGTCGAAGATACCGGAAAAGGTATGTCGGAAGAGGCGCAGAAAAAAGTGTTCGAACGTTTCTTCAAGGCAGCCCGTCAACCGGAACCGCCTTTCAAACATTTCACAATGAAAGTCACTTCTTTTCAATAACCATCAATTTGGTATTGTCAGTACCATATAAAGCGATTTTATTGACAGGTTTCACATCACCTTCCGCTTCAAAGCGAACAACTTTATCCAAAGCCTGCAACAACTCACGCTCACCACCCATATCCGGACAAGCCATACGCGTTGTCGCAACCTGCGGGAATTTAATGATATTCTTGTGAGCATCGCTGTATTCAACCTGTCCCATCATCCGGTTGCACCCTGCTTTTCCGGAAAGGGAATGACGAGCCACGTCAAACTCGATGACCTGATTCGTTTCGGCAGGATTCAATGCCTTGCCGTTCAACTCAACAATATTCCAACTGCCATCCAAGTCGGAGAAAGTCGCCTCCACACCCTTTTTCACTTTACAGGAAGCAAAGATACCGATGCTCAACACTGCAAGACAAATATATATATACTTCTTCATTTCCGCCCAATTAGTTTTTTGACAAAACCATCAATACATTACCGTCGGTATCGACCAGCAACATTTCATTTTCGGACCGGCCTGCCTTCACACCTTTCACGTCTCCCATAGCTTTCAGGATCGCATCTTCGGTCTCCATATCCGGACAAGCCATCATGGTAGTAATTCCGGGATTGATCGTGATGGAAGAAATATCCTGGTCGTCCAGTACGACAGTCGAATTAAAGATATTACATCCGGCATTACCGTGAACTTTATTATCTTTCATGTCAAACTCCATATTGGGTAAACCTTCTTTCAGTATTTTTTCTCCTTTTACTTCCACAATATTCCATTTACCTTCCAACTTCTTTGCATCTGTTTTGGCTTCAGAGCAAGAAAACAACATCCCGACAAAAGCAGGAACCATCAAAAGTGTCAAAATAGCTTTTTTCATCTTTTTACTTTTTCATTTATAATTATCACTCGTAAGGATAAGACGAGGATTCTTTGTAAAAAGTTTCCAGCCACCTTCATATTTAATATACATTAACTTTCTTTCCCTCCAAATCGAAACGCAAAAACAAAACATAGGGTTACGATAGCTAAAGCATAGAGTTACGGTGGCTAAAGCATAGGGTTAGGATAGCGAAACACATGGGGTATTTTTGTATATTTGTCGTATCGTAAAACAAGACTAAAAAGATGATGTATAAAAGTTGCGTTCTATATCTGTTGCTGACAGGATTCCTTACCTGCTTTTCCTGTACACACACGAAACAACAAGCAGAGGAAGAAAGAGCCGGCAGCGAACGGCCGGACAGTCTGCAACACGTATATCAATATGGTGTTTGCATCGACTCGCTGGACGTGACGGAGTATAAGATGAAAAACGGTGACAATCCTGCCGCAATCTTTTCAGCCCTCGGTTTCTCCGCCCTGAAAGCGGACAGCATCACGAAAGCCTCTATCCATGTCCTGGACCCGACCAAGCTCCGCGCAGGTATGAACTATTATACAATTACAACCCGGGACAGTATCGCCGATATCCACTATATCGCCTTTGCCAAATCACTTGTCAACTATGCCGTCATTGACCTGACTGGCGATTCGATCTTGGCATACGAATACAACAAGCCCATTACCATCAAACGGCATTACACGGAAGGGACGATCAATTCTTCCCTTTGGAATGTGATCAAGGCAAGCGGAGCGGACCCGTTGCTGGCTATCAAAATTTCGGATGTATATGCCTGGCAGATTGACTTTTTCGATGTGAAGGAAGGGGATTCGTTCAAGGTGCTGTATGATGTTGCCTACATAGACGACACGACAGCCCTGAATATCACCTCCATCGGGGGAGCCGTCTTCACGCATCAGGGGAAAGATTTTACGGCCATACCATTCACTCAGGATAGCGTTTCCGAATATTTCGACCTCGAAGGAAACAGTCTCAGGAAAGCCTTTCTGAAAGCTCCGTTGGATTTCTTCCGCATCACTTCGCGTTTCACAAACGCCCGTTACCATCCGATCCTGAAGCGCTATCGGGCACATCACGGAGTGGACTATGCGGCTCCCGTCGGGACGGAGGTCAAGAGTATCGGGGCCGGGACCGTCATCGCCAAAGGCTACATGGGCGGAGGAGGCCACACGTTGAAAGTGAAACATAACTCCGTATATACAACTTCCTACATGCACTTGAGCAAATATGCCAAAGACATACAGGTCGGCAGCCATGTCGTGCAGGGACAGGTGATCGGCTATGTCGGCTCGACAGGTCTTTCGACAGGAGCTCACCTCGATTTCCGGGTGTATAAAAACGGAGAACCGATCAATCCGCTACAGATGGAAGCTCCGCCTTCGCTGCCGGTCCAACCGGAGCTGCGCGACAGCTTCGCCATCGTGAAACAGACGGTATTGGCGGAATTGGACAGCATGAGAATAAAAAACAACTTATAATATTGACGCCATGAAATTTTTAGGAAATATCATCTGGCTTATCTGCGGTGGATTGCTTACCGTGGTGGAATATCTGATATCCAGCTTGCTGCTGATGGTTACGATAATCGGTATCCCTTTCGGGTTGCAGACATTGAAACTGGGGATGCTGGCTCTTTGGCCTTTCGGCAGCAGGGTGACGGACAATGGCAATTCGGGCGGTTGCCTGTGCCTGGTCATGAACGTGATCTGGATCATCTTCGGAGGCTTCTGGATCTGCCTGACCCACCTGTTTTTCGGGTTACTGCTGTGCATCACGATTATCGGTATTCCTTTCGGCAGACAGCATTTCAAGATGGCTGCATTGGCTCTCTCCCCGTTCGGAAAGAATATCGTTTAAGAGATAGGGATCACTCCATCACCGGATAGTCTTGTCATGCTTCCATAAGACTACAAGCGATGATTGGCACATTATTCATTCAACCAATCCAATCTGTTCCACCTCTACCGGATACCTCAAGAAAACAGAGGCGGCATCGGAGAATTTGGTGGCGGATTCGGTAGTCAGGAAACGACATCTCCCATGCTTTGTCAAACGGATATCCATTTCAGGATGGCGGTGCAGGTAGTCGGTCAGGCTCGCAGCCACATATTCTCCCTGCGAGAATAAAGTAATCCCTGCAGGCAGGAAAGCTTTGATCTTTTCGAACAACAACGGGTAATGCGTGCAACCCAAGACAAGCGTATCGATCTCCGGATCGGTGGCCAAGATATGTTGCAGATGCTTTCGCACGAAATAATCTGCTCCCGGCGAACCGAACTCATTATTCTCGACCAGCGGAACCCACATCGGGCAGGCTTCGCCCGTCACCGTCATATGCGGGAACATCTTTTTTATTTCCAATGAATAGGAACCGGAGGTGATGGTGCCGGTTGTCCCTAAAATCCCGACATGCTTGCTCTTACTGATCTTATCCATCAGCTCCACCGTCGGCCGGATTACGCCCAACACCCGACGAGCCGAGTCCCACTGCGGCAAGTCCCGCTGCTGGATCGTACGCAATGCCTTTGCCGATGCCGTATTGCAAGCCAGGATTACAAGCTGGCATCCCTCATTGAAAAGTGTCTCCACAGCTTGCCTTGTAAAACGATACACAACCTCAAACGAGCGCGTTCCATAAGGAGAACGAGCGTTATCGCCCAAATAAATATAATCATACCCAGGCATTACTTCCCTGATCTTATCAAAAATAGTAAGTCCTCCGTAACCGGAGTCGAAGATACCAATCGGACCTGGTGCTGATGAAAACATAAGAGAAGTTGTTTATTTATAATTCAAGCACGGATTTCACGGAAAACACGGAAAGAAAATAAATTTATCCGTGTAAATACGTGAAATCCGTGCCCTAAAAGATAATAGCGAGGACTTCTGTCTTCGCTATTTATGTGTCTAATTATATTAGTTAATACCTAACTTAGCTTTTACGAACTGAGTTGCGTCAACAGCAGCATTACCCTGATAAAGAACAATCTGCGGATCTAGAATATAAGCATATCCTTTTTCGTCACCGACTGCCTTGATTGCATTCTTCAGTTTGTCCTGAATCGGCATGAACAATTCACCTTGCTTCTTCTGGAAATCCTGCTGGGAGATCTGGATGAAGTTCTGTGTACGCTGTTCCATATCCTGCAGTTCCTGCATTCTTCTCATTTTGATATTTTCCGTCAATGAATCCTGCTGAGCGATAAAATCGGAATATTTCTTCTTATATTCATCCTCCATCACCTGCATTTCGCTCTTATATTTGGCTTCCATATCTGCCATTTGCTTCTGCATATCGGCAAATTCCGGCATAGCTTGGATCACTTCCTGCGTATTTACAATCGCAATCTTAGATTCTTGAGCAAAAACGCCCAACGGGAGCATCATCAACAAAAAAATAATCAGTTTCTTCATTTTCCTATAAATATTACTTGTTATTAATCCTATTCTTAACTTGCTTCATTAAAGCGCACAAATGTAAGCATTTATTTTGAATATCCTAACTTTATCAGGACTTCATTGCTTATATCGATCTTCGGAGAAGCAAAAATGATATTAATCGACGAAGCCCGGTCCATGACCATCTGATAACCTTTGTCTTCGGAGATTTCTTTCACGGCATTGTAAATCTCATCCTGTATCGGTTTCATCAAGCTTTCACGTTTCTTAAACAACTCGCCTTCAGGACCGAAATACTTACGTTTCAAATCTTGTGCCTCCTGTTCTTTCTGAACGATAGCTTCTTCACGTTTCGACTTCATCTCGGCAGACAGGAATACAAGATCGCTCTGATAAGTCTTGTACATGTTCTGCGCTTCCTGCTGGATAGCATCCACTTCGTTCTGCCATTTTTTGGAGACCTGGCTCAACTGCTCATTTGTCATTTCATAAGCCGGAATATTTTTCAATATATATTCCATATCTATTAATGCAAACTTTTGTGCGTGCCCTGCAAACGAGCAGAGGAACAACAGACAGCTTAAGGCAATAATCTTTTTCATACACATGTCATTTATAGTTATACCTTCTGACTGCAAAGATAAAAGAATTGAACATTGAGAGTTGAAAATTGAAAATTAATAAGGTACAATTAACAATTTAACAGACTTGGAAAAACTTCGTAAGGAAAGCCCGAACAAAAAAGGCAACCGGAAACGAATCCGATTGCCTCTTCTATCTAATTTTCAACTTTCAATTTCCTAAAATTCCTGTCCGATAATAAAGTGGAAGTTGCTACCGCCTCTCTGTGAACTTCCGTCAGGACGATCGAAACCGTAAGCCCAGTCGATACCCATCAAACCAATCATCGGGAGGAAGATACGGACACCGACACCGGCAGAACGCTTCAACTGGAACGGATTGAAATCTTTCAGATCAACCCAAGCATTACCCGCTTCAACAAACACCAAACCGTAAATAGTTGAAGATGGTTCCAACAGGAATGGATAACGTAATTCCATCGAAAGGCGGGAGTAAGCACGACCATAAGAGTTATATCCACCGTTACCTGCAATACTACCGTTTTCATAACCTCTCAAACCTATCGTTTCCGTAGCGTATGTACTGGAATATCCACTCATACCGTCACCTCCCATATAGAAAGTTTCAAACGGCGATTTCTTATACTTGTTGTAAGAGCCCAAGAATCCATATTCGACACGTGTCATCAACACCGGCGTACGTTTTACCGTCAACGGAGCCAGCGGTGAGAAGATCTTCGCCTTGAACTTCCATTTATGATATTCGATCATGCGGAACTTGTCTTCATTTTGGTCACTCATATTCTTGTAGTCCTTACCGTCCCACAATGACCAAGGCGGAGTAGCGGCAACCGAGAACATAAACTGGGAACCTTTACGCGTGTACAACGGGTTGTCAATAGAGTTACGCTGTAAGTTCAATTCCAAGTTGATATTGTGACAGTTACCATTATTCACCAAGAAGTAATCCCAATCTTTCATCATATACAACTGGTAGTTCAAAGTCGCCATGAACTGGAAGTAGTCATCCGGCCAGTTCAAACGTTTACCGTAACCGGCAGCCAGTCCGAACATCATGATCGACTTATCCGGGTCATAGGCCAATTCATAGTTGCCGTAATTTCCATAACCGTAATTTCCATAGCCATAACCATAACCATAGCCATAGCCACCGTAACCACCATAATAAGGATAGCCGCCATAACCGTAGTACGGGTTATAACCAAAGCTATTATTGCTCAAATAGTTACTACTGATATCCGTCTGTTTGGAGAAATAAGCGCTCACGGACAAGGTATTCGGGCGTTTGCCACCAAACCATGGATCCATAAACGATATACTGTATGCCTGATAGTAACGTCCGTTTGTCTGGCCGCTCAGTGTCAGCGTCTGTCCCTCACCCTGCGGAATAATACCTTTATAAGTGCTCGGATTCAGCAGGTTCTTCATAGAGAAGTTCGTAAACTTCAAACTCAACTTACCGATCACACCTGTCTGTCCCCAACCGGCAGAGAACTCGATCTGGTCGTTTGCCTTGGACACAAGGTTGTACTGAATATCCACTGTTCCGTTATCAGGATCTGGTATCGGTTGCGGAACCAAATTTTCCGGGTCGAAATGTCCCATCTGCGCGATTTCACGAGTTGAACGCATCAAGTCGTCACGGCTGAACAACATACCCGGCTTCGTACGGAGTTCACGACGAACGATATCTTCATACAGACGATCGTTACCATTAATGATCACTCGGTTGATAGTTGCCTGAGGACCTTCCTGGATACGGACTTCCAAAGAGATGGAGTCGTTTTCGACGTCCACTTCAACAGGATCGGCACCAAAGAAGATGTAACCGTTGTTATAATACAAGTTGGAAACGGCATCATCGTCGGTCGTCAATCGTTCATTCAGTTTCTTCTGGTTGTAAACGTCGCCCGGTTTCATTCCTAAAATATACAACAGCTGTTCCGTCGGATATTTCGTATTACCGACAAAGTTGATATCTTTCAGGTAATATTTGTCACCTTCTTCCACTTTCAAGAAGATATCCACCCGTTTTTCGTTATAATTCACAACACTGTCTTCCACAAGAACAGCATCACGATACCCTTTTTCGTTATATTTTTCGATAATGTTTTTCTTATCGTTCTCATATTCTTCCGTCGTAAATTTCTTTGTGCTGAACGCTTCCAAGATACTGCTCTTCCAGTCATTAAACAGGCTGAACTTTTCGTTCGTCTTCTTCATCGCCTTTTTCAAGTCACGATCCGTCAACGCACTGTTTCCCTCGAAATGGATCTTGTGGATTTTGGTCTTTTCATTCTTGTTGATATTAATATCAACGATCACTTCGCCTTCGTGTGCGATATCGTCCTTCTGAAGGATTTCAACATCCACATTCTTAAAGCCCTTGCCATCGAAGAACTTCTTGATCAGCGTAGTCGCACGGTCGATCAGGTTAGGAGTCACCTGGTATCCTTTCCGCAAACCCAGACGGGCTTCCAGATCCTCACGCTCTCCCTTCTTGATGCCATGATAGTTGACTTCCGAAATACGCGGACGCTGTTTCAATTGGATTTCCACCCAAACCTGATCCCCCTCGATTTTAGTTGCCAGAATCTTTACATCCGAGAATAGTCCATGTTTCCAGAAACGCTTTACAGCATCTGTAATCGCTCCGCCCGGCTCAGGTATAGTAATCTCATCCCCTACCGACAAGCCGGAAAAGCTTATTAACACGAAATCATCATAATTTTTAATCCCCGTCACCTTGATATCCGCAATTTTATACTTTTTGGGAGGTGTCGAATAGGAAATAACCGGCACTTCTGCCGGCTCTTCAACCTTGGTAGTGTCAGTTTCCTGAGCAAAAGCCCCGAAGGCCAATCCCAGAAACATGAAAAACAGCACTATTCTTTTGTACATATAACAGCTATTGTTTATAAGATTAATTGCTCACTTGTCTTACCGAAGCGCCGTTCACGCTGTTGGTAATACAATATAGCTCCATACAACTCTTCTTCTCTAAAATCCGGCCAATACACATCGGTAAAGAAAAATTCGGCATACGACAACTGCCAAAGCAGGAAGTTGCTGACGCGTTGTTCTCCTCCGGTACGGATCAATAAGTCCGGATCGGGAATACCTTTGGTTGTCAGGTGATCCGAGACGACAACCTCGGTTATATCGTCGGGGTTTATTTTCTTCTCCACCGCCTCTCCGGCCAGGCGTTTCACAGCTTCGGTTATTTCCCAACGGGCCGAATAACTCAAAGCCAATATGAGCGTAACACCCGTATTAGCCGAAGTCTGTGCGATACAATCCTGCAAAGTGGCATGTGCATCTGCCGGCAAACGGTCCAGATTGCCGATCGCCATCAAACGAACATTATTTTTCATCAGGTCAGGAGTCTCGCGATGAATGGCTGCAACCAGCAAGCTCATCAATGCCTGTACCTCCGCCTCCGGACGATTCCAGTTTTCCGTCGAAAACGTGTACATCGTCAGATATTTCAAACCTACGGTTGTAGCGGCTTCCACGACTTTACGGACAGATACAACGCCCTCCTGATGCCCGTAGCTCCGGTCTTTCCCCTTCGCTTTGGCCCAGCGTCCGTTGCCGTCCATAATAATCGCCACATGCTGCGGCAATCGATTTTTATCTATTTGTTCAATCAGCGACATAGTGTTTTCATCTATAACTACTGTATATTATCTATATTCTTCGCGTTGTTGCAGGTCCTGCATCGCGGACCGAAATCCCAGGTAACCGTAAACAACAAAAAAGAATACCAATCTTTATTCTTCAAAAAACTACCTTTCATATGGTAGGGATCATCCAGAAACGCATTGCTGTCGTCCGTCACGTCCAGACCGTCGCCAAACAGTTTGCGGAACGAAAACTCGCATCCCAGGTTAATCCTGTTCTTCACCTTATATTTCAACCCCACACCGAGCGGAATGTTCGGACCGGCAAAAGTCTTCCCACTGCCCGGCGCAACCGTCACGCCCAATCCCATAAAAATATAGGGAGTGAAACGTCTTGCGTTCGAATACGCAAATTTATCACTGTACGGAAAGAAGTTGAACTCCATCTGTCCGCCCAGTTCGATCAGGCTCCGGCTGAAAGAACCTTGCGCATGATCCGGAAAAACATTCTGTTGCCCTTCCGTCGTGCCTGAGACCTGTCCCCACATCAGATTGGTCTTTACCGCCCACCTGAAATTAGGATTATAGCGAAAAACGGCCCCGAACGCGGGATTCAGCCCTTTGAAAAAAGCGTTCTTGTTGACATCGCCCATATAAAAGGCTCCGCCTGCCATTCCTCCGATCTCGTATTTATATTCTTGTGCGTGAAGACCGGTCATACAACTGGCCAAAAGGACTAATATGAGTATGCGCTGAAAGAAAGTTGAAGTCATAATCGTTTTCTGTTATAATCTATACCTTCTTTTCTAACGCCGAATCGCTCATAAAATTATATGGTCCTCCACGAACTTTCTTTATGCTTAAAAACCCAGGCGGTTGATACGACCGCGCCAGATTTGGTTCAATACATTCGAACTATTGGTTTCTTTTCCGCCGAAAAGATACATATAATTATCCTGATCCACATAGATAGAAGAGAACCCTCTTGCCTTGAATTCCTGCGGCATTACGACCAGTGAATCCGACAGGCTCCAGTTGACGCCGCCGTCACGTGACAGGTAAATATCAGAAGAGGCCTTACCCGCTTCATTGATACCGCTCAACATAAATATCTTATCGTCATATTCCGCAACTACAATACCCTCCTGTTTATCAAAAGGAACCGTTTCGTCATCCGTCAACTTCGCCCAGACTTTGCCATCATCCGTCGCCCAAGCCGTATTCGTCAGTTTATTGTCCTTATCTCTTCCGGCAACCACTAACAGGCGGGCACGAAACATCGAATTATAGGAAAGATTACCAAAACCGGTCAAAGGGAAGCCTTCGTTCAGAAGAGTTCCTTCATTCCATTCTTTCGCTTCATTCATATACCCGTAAACCAACGTACCATCCTTGTCGATAACCGCGCTAAGGGCTGACGGCTGCTTGCCGGCCGCTGTAAAGTCATCGTCCACATCGATAGTACCCAAAAGGGCTTTTATCACCGGAGTATTTTCAACAGGAGACCAAGTCTGGCCATCGGCTGAACTATAAAGGACACCTTTCGTCGTAACGGCATAAAACGCATCTTCATAAGCGGTCATCTGTGACAAACGGATTTCTCCGACAGGAAGTCCCGAAACGGTCAATTTCGTCCAGTTCTTACCGTCAGCGACAGCCGAACGGTACAACTGGTAGCCTTCGCTTGCATTTACAGGCTGCGTGTACATATAATAAGACTCGTCATTTCCTTCACCGAAAACAACGACTTTTTCTTCCTTGACAGCACCGTCCGCAATGCCTTCCTTATAAATGCCCCAAACCATCGAATCAGGCAGAACCTGATGGATGTTGACTTGTGCGATGTATGTCTTTGTGGTTTGGCCATCCCACAACGTATTCACGAACTTAACCGGTTTGGAGAAGTCCAGAGAGTCTTCCAAGTTCCAATAGCTCAGCGTATCGCTGATTGCCTCCTGCATGACCTGGCACGTATATACCGTAGAAGCCAGCTTAACCGTACAAATCACTTTTTCATCCAGTTTCGTCCCATAAGGCATGGAATCTATATTGAAGATATGTCCGGTTACCTGATCAATCGTAAAAACGACATTCTTCAGTTCCGGAATAGAATCATTCGACAAAGAAAAAGATAGAATCTGACAATCTTTACTCAGCTCATATTGCGTATCCTCCGAACCCAGACATGACGACAACAACAGAGCACAACATCCGGCTATAAACAGTACTATTCTATTTTTCATCAAAAAATAAGTTTGTTACATATAAAGGCACAAAAGTAGAAACATTTTTTGCTTTATACCTCATATAGGGGAATATTTATAATATTTTAGTGTCGTTACGAATTATAAAGTTCATTTTAAACATTTTGTTTCCAGGTTTCCAAAAGATGTCCGTGCCTCTGTTCCGTACCGGTCAACACGCCAGGAACAGCAGGTGCTTGCACCCCCGCACCCAGAACAGCCGGAGCCGTTTCGACCCAAGCTTCGTCCCACAGACCGGCATCAAGGAAACTTTCCAGCAGTCCCGCGCCTCCTTCGACCAGCAACGAATTCAAATTCTGCTCATATAAATATTGTAAGACTTGCGGCAAGGCCTTCTGTTCGAAATCGATCCGCACATACTCGACATTCGGTCGGCTTTCGACTTCAGCGGCTGTAAATACGAGCGTAGGCACCATGCCATCCAGCAGATGCGAACCGGCCGGCAACTTCAATGTCCGGTCGAGCACCACCCGGACCGGAGACTGACCAGCCCAATGCCGCACAGTCAGCGACGGATTGTCCAACAACGCCGTACGCGTCCCGACCATAATGGCCGCCACTTCGGAACGAAGCCGGTGAACTCTTCGGAGCGTCTCGGCAGAAGACAAAAGCACCGGGGATTCAGTAGCATCCTCCCGCCGGACATCCATAAAGCCATCTGCGCTCCGGGCCCATTTCAGATAAACATAAGGACGTTTCCGTATCTGGAAAGTCATAAAAGCCGGATTCAGGGAACGGGCCTCTTCTTCCAACACTCCCGTCACGACTTCAACACCTGCCTCGCGCAGCATACATACTCCCCGCCCCGACACTTCCGGAAACGGATCCAAAGTGCCGACCACGACACGCGGGATACCTTTCTTTATAATCAACTCCGCACAGGGAGGTGTCTTTCCGTAATGAGAACAGGGCTCGAGGCTCACATAGATAGTGGAATCCCGCAAAAGCGCTTCATCCCGGACAGAGGCCACCGCATTCACTTCGGCATGTGCTTCGCCGCATTTACGATGAAAGCCTTCTCCTATAATCTTCCCTTTATGCACTATCACCGCACCGACCATCGGGTTCGGAGCTGTATTACCTTCTCCTCCCCGTGCAAGCTCGATGCAGCGGGCCATATATTTCTCTTCGACAACCATCTTCTTTTGTTCTTTATTCAACAAAGGTACAAAGATTATGAAAAACCAGCGGAAAAAGGGAAAAAGTTTCAAGCCTGAAAAAGAATTGAAAATAAATTTTCATTGGCGGGAAAATTTTGTTTCATCAGTAGGAAACCTTTGTTTCGATATCGGAAAATTCTTTCTTTGTTTGGTTGCAATTTATCTTATGCTTACTTTTGCCAAAAAACAAAATATGACTGAAACCATCGCATACATTAAGGAATCATTGAGGGATCTATACCCATCCTCCGAGGTCAGCAGCCTGGTTCGTTTAATTATAGAGCGGGTTTGTAATATTCAGCCGCATCATTTTTTATTTTGTAAAGACAAAGAACTGCCAGAAAGCGAAAAAAGCCGGATTCATGACATAGTCGAACGTTTGAAGCAGATGGAGCCTATCCAATACATACTAGGGACGGCCGATTTCTACAGTCTTCAGTTCGAAGTGGACCCGTCCGTCCTGATACCGCGCCCGGAAACCGAAGAACTGGTCGAGCAGGTCATTCTCGACAATGTAGATAAAAAGATCAAGATATTGGATATCGGAACGGGAAGCGGCTGCATAGCTGTCACACTCCGGAAGCATCTGAAAAAAGCAAGCGTGATTGCGACGGACATTTCGGCGGAAGCGCTCGCAACCGCCTGCCGGAATGCCAAACGCAACAACACAACGGTCACTTTCATCCAGACAGATATCCTGGACCCGGAAAAAGCGGAAATGGACATTCCGTTCATTCTGGACGTCATCGTCAGCAATCCGCCCTACATCAAGGAGGATGAAAAAAAAGACATGGAGCGGAACGTACTGGACTACGAACCACACCTGGCTCTTTTCGTCCCTGATAACGACCCGCTGCTCTATTATTGGCATATCGCCCATTTCGGAAAGAAAAAACTGAGAAGAAACGGTCGTCTCTACTTCGAAATCAATGCGGCATGCGGCAATATGGTTGTCGAGATGCTGGAGGAAGAAGGCTACAAGAATATCGAATTGATCCAAGACCTGTCAGGCAGGGACCGGATCATAAAAGCACGCAAATGAAACAAATCAGTGAATCTGAAATGCTTCACCGGGCAGCCGCCTACTGTTCTGTCAGCGAACGCTGCATCCAGGATGTCGAAAAGAAAATCAAAGCAGCAGGATTGGCCGGGGAAGAAAGCGACCGGATCGTCTCCCGCCTGCTACAAGAACACTTCATCGACGAAAGCCGTTTTGCACGCTATTTCGTAAACGACAAATTGCACTTCAACAAATGGGGACGTGCCAAGATCAACTACGAGATGCAGCGGAAAGGTATTCCGTCCAGTATCCGCTCGGAAGCGCTGGAAGGTATCGACGAACAAGAATATCACTCCATCCTCCTTTCTCTCCTGAAAAGCAAAAAGAAAGCAACCCATGGCAAGGACGATCGGGAGGTTTACGCCAAACTGCTCCGCTTCGCCGCCGGACGCGGTTTCGAAACAAGGGAAACAAGCCGCTGCCTGAAACAACTGTTCAACTGGAATGACTACGAGGATGATTTTGAATGACCTCCTCAACCTTTTCTATCCCCGCCTCTGCCTGCTTTGCCAGAGATCTTTGATGGAAGGGGAAGAGCATATTTGCCTGCATTGTTCGAATCATTTGCCCTACACGCATTTTACGAATATGGAGACGAATCCGGTCTGTCTGCTTTTACAGGGAAAAACATCTTTCATCGCCGCCACCGCTCTGCTCCACTTCACAAAAGAGGGCAGCGGGCAAAAGTTGATCCATTCCTTAAAATATCATGGGAACAAAAAACTCGGATATGAACTGGGACGCATGGCAGCTACCACCTACCGGGAGACAGGGCTATTCGACACCGTCGATCTCCTTTTGCCGGTCCCACTCCACCCGAAAAGAATGAGGCAAAGAGGTTATAACCAGTCGGAATGGATCGCACACGGCATCCGGTCCGTCACCGGAATCGCGGTCGACACCTCTTCTCTGTCCCGCATCAAAAAGACCGAAAGCCAAACCCGCAAGCAGATATTCGAACGATCAGAAAATGTAGAGGACATCTTCCGTGTAGAGAACACCGACACGTTGAAAAACAAACACATTCTACTGGTAGACGATGTTATTACGACCGGTTCCACCATGAACGCCTGTGCAGAAGCTATGAAAGCCATATCCGGCATCCGGATCAGCATATTAGGCATAGCCGTAGCCTAAACTCACCCTAAACCTGTTATACAATATGTATGGCTTATTTTTTTGAAGAACTACAAGGTTATCTCATTCCCTTTATCTACCTTTGCGGAACGATATAAACATATTTATTAGGTTGTATGAAAACACTGGAAAGATTAGTAGCAGAGAGATTATTAAAGATTAAGGCGGTCAAATTGCAGCCGGCCAATCCTTTCACATGGGCATCCGGTTGGAAATCACCAATCTACAACGACAACAGAAAAACACTTTCCTATCCGGAAATCAGAAGTTTCATTAAATTGGAACTAGCTCGCACCATCAGCGAAAAATACGAAAATGCCGATGCTATTGCCGGTGTTGCAACCGGAGCGATCGCCCAGGGGGCATTAGTTGCCGACCTGCTGGGGCTGCCGTTTGTGTACATCCGTTCAACTCCTAAAGATCATGGATTGGAAAATCTGATTGAAGGCGAACTGAAGCCAGGTTCAAAAGTCGTGATCGTAGAAGATTTGGTTTCTACAGGCGGTAGTAGTTTGAAAGCAGTACAGGCTGTCCGTAATTTCGGTTGCGACGTTGCCGGTATGGTTGCCATCTTCACGTATGGTTTCCCTGTTGCAGTAGAGGCTTTCAAAGAGGCAAAAGTAACATTGACAACTTTGAGCAACTACGATGCGGTCCTGGAAGAAGCATTGCGTACAGATTACATTGACGAATCCGAAATCGCAGTCCTTCAGGAATGGCGCAAAGATCCGGCAAACTGGACTCCCGAAGCAAAGTAAGTAGAAATGACTGAATTTGTTAGTGAAGTGAAAACGATCCCCTTTAACGAGGATCGTATTTTTAATATGCTGTCCGACCTATCCAACCTGGAAAAGGTACAGGACCGCATACCTGAGGACAAGATTAAAGATTTCGAATTCGACAAAGACTCTTGCAGTTTTTCCGTCGCACCGGTAGGTAAGATAACCTTCCAGATCGTGGAACGTGAACCGAACAAAACGATCAAATTCACGACTACGAACTCTCCTGTCCCCCTGTTCCTCTGGATTCAACTGAAACAGGTGGAAGAGAACGACACACGGATGAAACTGACCGTTCGCGCCGAACTGAATCCGTTTATCAAACCAATGGTATCAAAACCGTTGCAGGATGCGATCGATAGAATATCGACCATACTGGCATCCCTGCCTTATTAATTGTATTTTTGATGGCTCAGAAACTTTGGGAAAAGAATGTTCAGGTAGACCAGGAAGTGGATACCTTTACGGTAGGCAAAGACCGTGAGATGGATCTCTATCTCGCCAAATACGACGTACTTGGCTCAATGGCTCACATCACCATGCTGGAAAGCATCGGGTTGCTTACCAAAGAGGAACTGACAGTCCTGCTTGCCGAACTGAAAAATATCTATGCCGTTGCCGACAGCGGCCAGTTTGTAATTGAAGAAGGCGTGGAAGACGTCCACTCACAAGTGGAGCTGATGCTGACACGCCGTTTAGGTGACACGGGTAAAAAGATACACAGCGGGCGTTCACGCAACGACCAAGTGTTGCTGGACCTGAAATTGTTCACCCGTGCACAGATCCAGGAAGTCGTGGAGCTCGTATCCGGCCTGTTCGAAGTGTTGATCTCACAGAGCAACCGATATAAAGATGTGCTGCTTCCCGGATATACGCATTTACAGATTGCCATGCCGTCATCTTTCGGACTTTGGTTCGGTGCTTATGCCGAAAGCCTGGCCGACGATTTGCAGATGATGCAGGCTGCCTATAAGGTTTGTAACCGCAACCCGTTGGGCTCTGCGGCCGGATATGGTTCTTCTTTCCCGCTGAGACGCCAGATGACAACGGATTTGCTCGGTTTCGACTCGCTCGACTACAATGTCGTGTATGCCCAGATGGGACGCGGCAAGATGGAACGTACCGTAGCTTTTGCCATGGCGGGAATTGCGGCAACCCTTTCCAAACTGGCTTTCGATGCATGTATGTTCAATAGCCAGAACTTCGGTTTCATCAAGTTGCCGGACCAGTTCACGACTGGTTCCAGTATCATGCCACATAAAAAGAATCCGGACGTATTCGAGTTAACGCGTGCCAAATGCAACAAGTTGCAAGGATTACCCCAGCAGATCACGCTGATCTGCAACAACCTTCCGTCGGGCTATTTCCGCGACCTGCAGATTATAAAGGAAGTATTTCTTCCCTCTTTCGACGAGTTGAAGGATTGTCTTCGCATGGTCACACACATGATGCGGGAAGTAAAAGTAAACGAGCACATTCTGGACGATGATAAATATGCACTCCTTTTCAGTGTGGAAGAAGTGAACCGCCTTGTGCTGGAAGGAGTGCCTTTCCGTGATGCTTACAAGCAGATTGGATTGAACATCGAAGCGGGTAAATTCATCCCTGTCAAGAAAGTTCACCACACGCACGAAGGAAGTATCGGAAATTTATGTAATAACCAAGTTTCCGCCTTGATGCAAAATATTATGGACGGTTTCGCGTTTAATAGAGTAAACGAGGCTGAACAACAGCTGTTATCCTAATAAACAATGAAACGATTTTTATTTTGCTTACTTATATTATTCGTTTGTTCATGTTCCAAATTCGAAGAATCGGACATTCCTTATGCACTGGTCTATTTGGAAATAGACCTGCGCTTTGGCGACAATGATCTGGTAGGCATGTATCATCACAAATCCATCACCAAAGCCCGTACCGCCGAAGAAAAGACGGGCTTTTCCGGTGTTTTGGTCGTATGTGGGATCGACAATTACGGGAATGCAACCTACTATGCATTTGACTTGTGCTGCCCCCACGAAGCCAAAAAGAATATAATCATAGAAGCCGACAATGCAGGAAAAGCGATTTGCCCGGAATGCGGAACCGAATATGACATCGGTTATGGGACCGGAGCACCGACAAAGGGTGTATCGCAATATCCATTAAGAAAATATTATATGGCTCCAGTATCGTCCGACAGACAGGAATGGGTTGTGAGAAACTAAAAAAATGCAGGACAAAGCATTTTTTTATTCCAAATATTTGCAGAAACAAAAATTTCATCTACCTTTGCACTCGCAAACGAAAACAATGCAACAATGCGGAAGTAGCTCAGTTGGTAGAGCATAACCTTGCCAAGGTTAGGGTCGCGGGTTCGAGTCCCGTCTTCCGCTCATCTCTTAAGAGAAAGGGATGCTCGAATGGTGGAATCGGTAGACACGAAGGACTTAAAATCCTTTGGCCATTGCGGCTGTGCGGGTTCAAGTCCCGCTTCGAGTACACAAGTTTGAGCAAACATATTTTGCGGAAGTAGCTCAGTTGGTAGAGCATAACCTTGCCAAGGTTAGGGTCGCGGGTTCGAGTCCCGTCTTCCGCTCGCTTCCAAAAGGCCTCGTTATTCTTAGGAATAGCGGGGCTTTTTACTTTATGTATCAATCAGTTGTGACAACAGTCACTCATAAAGAAGGAAGATCAAATGTTATCCAAATTATAGAGCCTGTTTTGATTTTCTTTTCTATCTATTTTCCCGTTTTTATCCGTCACATAACCCGCTATACTCCTCATAAAACTGAAAAATATCCTCGAAAACAAATCTAATAACAGTCTCGAACAAAATTCAAACAGGTTCTTATAAAATTACATCTACATGAAAAAACACATTTTACCAATCCTTCAATACGGCAAGCCGTGAGCTGAATACATATAATGTTCAGCGTATGTTCAAAATCATCCTATATAACGTCTTCACTGACATACAAAACGATATCTGAGTCTTTCCATACAATATCGAACCAGCCAAAGCTGAAAGATTGAATAGATTTGCAACAAAAACAATAACAATTAAAATTTAAGCATTATGGACAAAATTCAATTCCAACAAAGATTAGTCGGTTTACAAGAACACATGATGAGTTTTGCAATCAAGCTAACAGCAAATAGAGATGACGCTTTGGATTTGATGCAAGATACAACATTAAAAGTTTTGGACAATCAAGAAAAATTTGTCGACAACGTCAATTTCGCAGGTTGGGTCATGACCGTGATGCGCAATATATTCATCAATAACTACCACAAAATTGTACGTGTACAGACAATAGTCGACCAAAATGCAGACTTGTACAATTTGAACGTTGTTAATGATTCCATTTCCGGATCGCCGGACAAGGTCTACCAAATCCAAGAAATCACAAAAGCGGTCGCAGAATTGAACGATGATATCAAAATCCCGTTTTCCTTATTCTTAAATGGATACAAATATCATGAGATCGCCGAAAAATTGGATGTTCCTTTAGGCACAGTAAAAAGCCGGATTTTTTTCGCCCGCAAGGAATTGCAGAACAAATTGAAAGATTTTCAATATTCGTGAAAGAATCTTTTCAGAACAACCTCCTCCGTATACCATACAGGAGGTTAATACACAAAATATAACCTCGCCAATATCCGACTCCTGTAATCGGATATTGACGAGGTTGTATGGAAACAAAGTATTTTGCCTGATACTATCGGTTGAATACAAATATCGGCACAAACATTCAGACTATCCCCTTAACGCCTCATCCATCGCAGCAGCAGCCTTACGGCCGTCACCCATTGCCAGGATTACGGTTGCGCCACCACGGACGATATCGCCACCCGCATATACATCAGGCAAGGCAGAGCACATATTTTCTTCATTCACCACGATCGTCCCCTTTTTGCTTACTTCCAATCCCAGGAAAGCACGCGGGATAAGCGGATTGGGAGAAACACCGACACTGACAATCACTTCATCCACATCAATTGTTTCAATCGCTCCTTCGACCGGTACAGGACGACGGCGTCCGGAAGCATCCGGTTCACCCAACTCCATCTTCTGCAAGCGCATCTGTTTGACACGACCCCGTTCGTCACCTATATATTCGACCGGATTATGCAAGGTCATAAACTCCACACCTTCCTCTTTGGCATGTTTCACCTCCTCCAATCGGGCAGGCATCTCTTCTTCACTACGACGATAAACGATCATGGCACGTTCGGCACCCAAGCGGCGAGCAGTACGGACCGAATCCATCGCCGTATTGCCACCACCGATGACAGCCACTTTCTTACCCTGCAAGACAGGCGTATCGCTATCCGAATTGGCAGCATCCATCAGATTGACACGTGTCAGGTATTCGTTGGAAGACATCACCCCGACCAGGTTCTCTCCTGGAATATTCATAAAGTTAGGAAGCCCGGCACCGCTGGCAACGAAGATCCCCCTGAAACTATCCGCATGCAAGTCATCATAGCTGATCGTCTTACCGACAATACAATTTGTCAGGAACTTCACACCCATCTTGCGCAGCCCTTCAATTTCCACATCCACAATTTTATTCGGCAGGCGGAATTCGGGAATACCGTATTTCAACACACCACCGATTTCGTGCAAAGCTTCGAATACCGTCACATCGTAGCCGCGCTTTGCCATATCGCCGGCAAACGAAAGGCCGGCAGGACCAGAACCGACAACGGCAATCTTAATTCCGTTCTTCTCCGCTACTTCCGGAACGGAAATATTTCCGCTCTCCCGTTCATAATCGGCGGCAAAACGTTCCAAGTAACCGATAGCGACAGCCGGTTTCCCCACCTTCAAATGAATACATTTGCTCTCACACTGCTTTTCCTGCGGACATACACGACCGCAAACAGCCGGCAACGCGCTTGTTTCCTTCAGTACTTTAGCCGCTTCCAGAAACTCGCCCCGCTCGATGTTCTTCACAAACGTCGGGATATTGATACTTACCGGACATCCTTGCATACAAGTCGGATTCGGACAGTCCAAACAACGCTGGGCCTCCTGCATGGCCTGCTCTTTCGTCAATCCGAGGTTCACCTCTTCAAGGCGGGTATGGCTACGGTATTCCGCATCCAGTTCATTCATCTCCACACGGGGAATATCCGTGCGCTCCTTATTTTTTTTACTTTTACGCAGTGCTTCTCTCCACGGTTCGGCACGACGGGCTGCGATCAGTTCTTCTGTTGTCATTTGTTTACTGTGGTTTGCTATTTCTTTTCAATATCTTTATAAGCACCAAGGCGCATCAACATTTCATCGAAGTCTACCTGATGAGCGTCAAACTCCGGTCCATCCACACAGACGAACTTCGTTTTCCCTCCGACCGTAATACGGCAAGCACCGCACATTCCGGTCCCATCCACCATAATCGTATTCAGAGAGGCGACTGTCGGGATCTCGTATTTCTTCGTCAGGGCAGAGACGAATTTCATCATGATAGCCGGACCGATCGTCACACACAGATCCACCTTTTCACGGTTGATCACACTTTCCACGCCATTCGTCACCAAACCTTTTGTACCGTAAGAACCGTCGTCTGTCATCACGATCACCTCATCGGAATTAGCACGCATCTGCTCTTCCAAGATAACCAGGTCCTTTGTACGGGCGGCCAACACTACGATTACACGGTTGCCCGCTTTGTGGAAAGCCTCTACAATCGGCAACAAAGGAGCCACACCGACACCACCTCCGGCACACACGACCGTACCGACTTTCTCTATATGGGTAGCTTGCCCCAACGGACCGACCAGATCAGTAATATAGTCGCCGACATTCAGTTCGCATATCTTCTTTGACGAACCGCCTACAGCCTGGATCACGAGTGTGATAGTTCCTTTCGTGGTATCAGCACCGGCGATAGTCAGGGGAATACGTTCGCCCTTCTCACCCACCTTCACGATAACAAAGTGGCCTGCCTTACGGGATCGAGCAATCAAAGGTGCTTCCACTTCCAGTTTCACTACGTTGGCAGAGAAATGTTCTTTACTTACAATTTTATTCATTATAATCGCTACTATTGATAGTTAGTCTTGTTGATTTGGTTGCAAAAATACATCAAAAAACTGGATAGCACAGTATTTTGCCAAATAAAAAGGAGTTATTCGAACAAACCTTCGTCGCGAACCAACATCAAAATAGCCGAATGGGGAACAATCAAGAACTTTTCTTCATTAAAATTGATCTCGTAGGCCGCATTCTGCAGAAAGACAGCCAAATCGCCTTCATGTGCCTGTAAAGGGAGATAATGCACCTCTCCCTCTTTCTTCTTGTCCCATACTTCATATTCCTCGCTCTGGGAAGGAAGCGGGAAGCCGGGACCAACCTTGATGATATAGCCGCTCTGGATCTTCTCCTGCTGGACGGTAGGCGGCAGGTACAATCCGGATTTTGTCTGACTCTGCGGGTTTTTCGGCTTGATAAGTACCTTGTCACCCACCATCAGGAACTTATCTATGTCTTTCTGATCTATTGCTAATTGCATGACTTTTATGTTTATGATATTTTAGTGAACAAAGATATAAAATAGGTTGCATAAAAAAAGCTGCTTCCCTTTCCGAAAGCAGCTTTTCCTGAACAAAAGAATCTACACGTCAGATAGCACGTCCCTTAAACACATTGGACTGATCCGAAGGATACAGATAACCGCTAAACGAAATACGATTGCTGTTGAAGTTCGGACTCACAGTTGCCGTACATTTGTTCGTGCCTTTCACCATACGGATTGTCACATTGGCGGAGACTGCAACACCTTGTACCATCATACTGAATGTAACATTTCCTTTTTTATCTGTTTTCATCTCTATATTCGAAGTACTGCCGTCAACCGTGATACCTCCGATCCCGTTCGGACCGGAGACAGGACTGTTAAACGCCAGTTGGATAGTCGCCCGGTCACCTTTCATGGAAACAAAATTCGTGCTCGAAGTCACATAGACGAATTGTCCACGCTTGAACTCGACACGTTCGGCTTCCAATACAAAATCTTTCTCTTTCAGTGCTTGTACGCCTTGCTCGAACAAAGCCATCTGTTCGGCTGCTTCGGCAGCTTTCTTCGCTTCTTTTTCTGCTTTCTTTGCGGCCTTCTCGGCAACTTTATCCTGCTGGGCCATCATTGTCCCTGCGCTAAAGAGCAGGACAGCCAGTAATAATAATACTCTTTTCATACTTCTCATTCTTTTAGTTGAAACCTAATCAATCTACTTTCATATAGTAGACAAACAAGATACTAAAAAAGTTCAATCCGAATTCTTACTTTTCATGTTTTTAACATGATACCACAAAAAGAGCCAGGCAGTTACAGCCGCAACAAAATCAGAGAAGGGAGCGGCATACCAGACACCATCCAACCCCCAAAAGCGGGAGAACAGCAACATCGCCGGTATCAGAAACAATACTTGGCGGCTCAAACTCAAAAACATAGCTTTCCAGGCAATCCCGATACTTTGGAAAAACTGGCTGATCGAGATCTGCGAACCGACAACCACAAACACCAGCAAACTGATCCGCAAGCCATTTGCCGTCACATCCAACAAATCAGGATCATTCGTAAAGGCACGGGCGATCAGTTTCGGAAACGCCACGCTACAAAAGCAGCCGATTCCCATGATAATGGTAGCGGTTATAATGACCAGACGTAGTGTTTCCTGGACACGCTCGTATTTCTTTGCCCCGAAATTAAAGCCGACAATCGGCTGCATCCCCTGCGCGATCCCGATAATCAGCATCACCAAAAGCATCCCGACGCTGGTGATAATGCCGTTTGCCCCCAGTGCCAAATCACCCCCGTATTGCTTGAGCGCATAGTTCTGGATCACCACCACCAAACTTCCCGCCAACTGCATGGCAAAAGGCGAAACTCCGATCGTCAGGATATTCCGGACCACATGCTTTTCCAGCTTGAACGTTCTTTTATGGAAATGGACAATACTGTCTTTCTGGACAAAATGGTTCATGACAAAAAGAGTACAGAGCAGCATCGAGATGATCGTCGCGATGGCTGCCCCCTTTATCCCCATATCCAGCCAGAAAATGAAAATAGGATCGAGTATCACATTGGTTATCGCCCCAATCAGCATGGTAAACATCGCTTTCTTCGGATAGCCGGAAGCACGCATGACAGCATTGAAGCCAAAACTGAGGGAAGTAAGGAGCGTCCCCGGAACCACAATATTCAGATAGTCCCGTGCATACGGGATGGTCTGCTCACTTCCCCCGAAAGCCTGCAACAGATCTCTCATCCAGATCATGCAGGGGACTACTGTCGCAAGCGTTATGATGAATGTCAAGGTAAAAGCATTCCCCAATACCTTTTCCGCCATCTCATTCTCCCTTCGTCCCAGATAGATGGAGACACGCGTCGCGGCCCCCGCTCCTATGAGCATTCCGAACGCCTGGAGGAACAACAGAATAGGGAATGTCAGCGTCAATCCGGCCATTGCCAACGGACCGACCCCCTGACCGATAAAGATACGGTCGACAATATTATAAAGAGCATTCACCATTGTACCGATCACTGCCGGTATCGCATAATGTACTAATAAGCGGCTTATCTTTTCATGTTCCAACCGCCATGTTATCTCGTTTGCCATATTCTTTTTGTTTTTCAGTAATCCAATTCCTGTTCCCTAATAGGGAAACGACCGTTCCCTAAGCAGGAAACCATAGTTTCCCATGCGGGGAACTTTGGTTTTCTCCTGTAGGGAATTTTAATACACTACATATCAGCGCCATTTAAAGCACCTATAAAAGACACCAGATCCGCTACCGTCCGGAGCGTTTCTCTCCTACCGCCGGGAAAAGCCACCACCAGTTCATACTGGTTCTTGCAAGTGATATTCAACTGCCCTTCTTTCACAAGAGAAGGACGATAGCCATTACGAATCAGGGCATTTCCAACCCAATAAGAAGTCAGAAAATCACCTTCCACACCGATAGGTGACGTGGGGGCTTCCACATTCAGCTTTCCGGTTGCCGGATCGAAGACGACCCCTTCCTTTCCGAAAAAGGATTCGAAAGCTCCGCTCATAATCAGGTCTTCGGGAGTCCCGCAAGCCATCGGACGCCCTTTCTCCTGCAACCAAAGACAATCACCCATTTGGATAGCCAAGTCCAGGTCATGAGTGGAAAGCAGAATGGCTTTCCGCCCGTCGACAGCCAGGCGGTGCAACAAGACCATCGTCTCGATACGGCTGGTCACATCCAGGAATGCCGTCGGCTCGTCCAACAATATAATCGGGCACTGCTGGGCAAGCGCTTTGGCTATCATCGCCTTCTGCCGTTCTCCGTCGCTCAGTTCCGAAACATAGTTGTTGGCTTTATGGGCGATTCCGACCGCTTCAAGCGACTCTTCTATAATCTCCCGATCCTGCTTTTTCAACTGTCCGAAAAAACCTGTATAAGGATGTCTTCCCAGCGAAACCAGTTCATATACGGTGATTCCCCCCGCATTCGTTTTTTCTGTCAGCACAACACCGACAGTCAGGGAAAAGCTTGCCTGCGAATAGCCGGAAAGCGGTTTCCCCATCAAGCATATCTCCCCGCCGAGCGGAGGTTGGAAACCACAAAGCGTACGGAGCAGTGTCGATTTGCCGGCTCCGTTCAGGCCTAACAAACAGGTGACTTCGCCGGAGACGAGTCGCAAGTTCAGATCGTCATGGACCACTTTCCGTTTTCCACCTTTCAACAGATAACCGATGCTGAGTCCTTTTGTTTCTATTGCAGCTATGTTTACCATACGCCGATCAGTCGAAATATTGAATATTCTTTCGGTTCACAATCACATAAATAATCACAGGGGCACCAAGCATCGGGGTCACGGCATTCAGCGGTAAAATACTATGAGTGCCCGGCAGTACCATCAGCAGATTACAAAGCAGCGCGATGCAAGAGCCCGTCAGCAACGTAACGGGAACCAACATCTTATGGTTGGATGATCCCAACATCAAACGTGCGACATGCGGAACAGCCAACCCGATAAAGGAAACAGGGCCGCAAAAGGCAGTCGTAGTCGCAGTCAGCAACCCCGTACACAGCAGGATAAGAATACGTGTCCGCTTGATCTTGATTCCTAAATTGGCGGCATACATTTCTCCCAGCAATAGTGCATTCAATGGCTTGATCAACAGAATCGCCAACAACAATCCTATACATACAAAACATGCGAAATAGGGCAACTGTTGCAAGGATACCCCGGAGAAGTTCCCCAATCCCCACATGACAAACGCATGTACCTTGTCAGTCGAGGCATAATAATTCAGAACTGAAATCAATGAGGATGCGAGATAACCGATCATAATACCGATAATCAGCAACATGACATTATTCTTCACCTTCGCTGAAAAATAAATAATCAGTCCCAAAATACAAGCCGCGCCACTAAACGCAGCCATGATCACCGCCAGATAGCCGCTGATGGGCAAATCTGTCACCATACTCAGCGAACCGCCGAAATAGAGCATGATCGCTGCCACTCCCAGATTGGCCCCGTCACTGATCCCCAAGATAGAAGGACCGGCAAGCGGGTTCCGGAACAACGTCTGTAGTAACAATCCGCTGACAGCCAGCGAAGCGCCCGCCAGCAATGCCGTCACAGCCTGGGGAAAACGGTTCTGTAACACAATATTCTGCCACGCAAGCCGCTCCGTTCCCTCTCCCAACAATATATTCACCACACTTTCGGCCGGTATCGAGACAGCACCATAGACCAACCCGCCGGCAAACAGCATGAACAGGAGAACCGACAAAAGCGGATAAAAAATAAAAGCCTGCCTTTTCATGCCTGCAAAGATATTAGAAAATTTTCTTTATCTTAGCACCTCGAACAAATAGAAGACTATAATTATACTATGCGAAGAATCATCTTATCTCTCATCCTGCTTTTAGGATACTGCTCCGATACATATCCTATCTATTTCAAACATATAGGTATGCAGGAAGGACTGTCGCAGCTTTCCGTCATGGCCATCTACCAGGACCATCTGGGCAGAATGTGGTTCGGGACGGAAGAAGGGATCAACATATACGACGGAGTGCAGACCAAAGTGTACAAACCGTCCGAATTTCACCGCCAAAACACGAATCCGATAGGCAACCGGACCCTCTCCATCACCGGCGACAAAGAAGGGAATGTTTTCTTCGACTCCGACAACTCCCTGATCCGCTACGACATCCGGACTCAGAAATTCACCTGCCTGCGTGAATCAGACGTACATACCGTCGCCTCTATCAAAGGAACGATATGGGTAGGAATAGCCGACTCCGTATTCACTTGGAATCCGGACAAGAACGAATTCGATTTTGTCACGAAGCTGGAAAGCCGGAACCAGCATGCGACCTGTTTCCAGGAAGATTCCGGCGGACGGCACTGGATCGGCACTACGGATGGACTCTTCAGGATGAATGACGACAAATCCCTTACCTGTATAATCATGGGTGAAGACATTTACGACCTGTATGAAGACTCCAAATATAACCTTTGGATATCCATCCGCATGAATGGCATGTACAAGAGGGACGTGTACGGCAATTTCACCCGCTACCGCTACGATCCTTCCCATCCCAACAACATATCGAGCAATCAAGTCCGGGATTTTACGGAAGATAACTTCGGAAACATCTGGTTCGGCACTTTCACCGGACTGAACAAATACAATCCGATCAGCAATCGGTTCGAGGTTTATGCCCGCAATCCTCTGCCCGGCAGCATGACCCATTCATCCGTATTCCCCGTTTACAAGGACAGGCAAGGTACAATCTGGCTGGGAACCTATTACGGTGGCGTCAATTATTTCAACCCAGAAACAGATATATTCACGGTTTATGCCGCCAACAACGCCCGAAATGATTGCCTGGATTATCCTTTCGTTGGCAAGATGGTGGAAGACAAAGACAACAACATCTGGATCTGTACCGAAGGAGGCGGATTGAACTTCTTCGATCGTAAAACAAAGAAGTTCACCTACTTCACGGCCGATGCGAACCGCAACTCCATCGCCCACAACAACCTGAAGGCAATCACCTACAGCCCGGAACGCAACAAACTGTATATCGGAACACATACCGGAGGCCTGTCCATCTACGACATCAAAAACAAACGGTTCAAGAACCCCTATTTCGAAGATCCGTCGTACGCCGTAATAGCCGGTGACCGAATCAACCAGATGAGCATCTACAAGGACGAACTGATTTGCACCGGACCGAGAGGAATCTTTAAAATGAATTTAGAGACGGAAAAGGTCTCTCCGCTGTTCAAAAGCGGCAAATACTACGGCAGCAGCTGTTTCCTGATCGATTCCAAAGGCTACCTATGGATCGCTTACGGTAAAGATATTTTTAAAATCAATCTGGAAAACGAGGAAGAACAGACGCTGTTCCGTTCCGGTGAAAACGGATTGGGAACAATTCCCATCTCCCAAATAATCGAAGACAAAAAGGGACGGATCTTCCTCGGTACCCGTGGTTCCGGCTTGTTCCACTACGATGAGAAGAACGGACGATTTATCGGATATACAACCGAAAACAGCTTCATCGCCAGCAACTATTGTTACGATCTTGCCCTATCCATCTTGGACCAACTGGTGATAACAAGCGACAAAGGCATTACCTTTTTCGACCCAGACCAAAACCTGTTCAAGGTCGTGGAGTTAGGGAAAGCCTTGCCATTGACCGACATAAACATCGGTTGCGGGATCCTGGTCTGCCAAAACGGGGAAATATTCGTCGGCAGCAGCAATGGCATGGCAACTTTCTTCGAACAGCAACTGTTCAACTCCACCAAAGATTACCAACTTTATTTCTCCGACCTATTCATCAATAACGAACAAGTTTCCCCCGGCAATCCCGACAAAGTACTGGTCGCCTCCCTACCCTTCACCCGGAAAGTAGAACTGACCTATAATCAAAATAACCTGATTTTTACTTTTACATCAAACAACTATATCAATACGCTGAAAAAGGCATCTTACGAATATATGCTTGAAGGTTTCGACAAGAAATGGATTCCGACAAAAGACAATAATATCTCTTATACCAACTTGAACCCTGGAAAATACAAGCTTATCGTCCGAGAAATACAACATGACACAAATCCGGCACAGCCTCGCATCATCGAAATGGACATCCATATCCATTCACCCTGGTTTGCCTCAGATTTAGCCTACTTTATTTATATCACATTGATATTAAGCATAATTTACAGTTTTTATCGTTTCAAAAAATCCCAATACATACTGCAAACCTCCCTGGAGATGGAACGGAAAGAAAAAGAGGCGATCGAGGTACTGAACCAGGCAAAACTACAGTTCTTCTCCAATATCTCGCATGAATTCAGGACACCGTTAACGCTGATCATTTCCCAGATCGAACTCTTGTTGCAAAGCAGTTCATTGTCTCCTTCCGTATACAACAAACTGCTGAAAGTGTACAAGAACACCTACCACATGCGGAACCTGATCAGCGAACTGCTGGATTTCCGTAAGCTGGAACAAGGACATATGAAACTGAAGGTGTATGAGCAAGATATCGTTTCCTTCCTGAAGGAGATTTACCTGTCTTTTTACGAATACGCATCCGGTCACTCCATCACCTACAACTTCACGGCTCCGGAAGAACGCGTTCCGTGCTGTTTCGATCCGAAACAAATGCAAAAGGTTTTCTATAACCTGCTTTCCAACGCATTCAAGTACACCAAGCCGAACGCGACCATTGAAATGATTTTGGAAAACAAGGAAGATGAAGTGATCATCAAGGTAATCGACAACGGTATCGGTATCAGCAAAGAAGATATAGATAAAATATTCGACCACTTCTATCAAGCAGAAAACAGCATCTCGAATATAACCAAAACACCCAGCACGGGAATCGGGCTTTCATTGACGAAAAATATCATCGAGTTGCACCACGGGACGATACAAGTGGAAAGCACGCCGGGCTATGGCAGCATTTTCATTGTCCGTCTCAGGAAAGGTCGCACACATTTTACCGAGGAAGAACTGGCACGGGTACAGCCGGAAATGCAAACGGAGAGCCTGATTCCCGGCACGGTCGCTTTTACCGACCAAATGGAAGAATTTTCCGATGCGGAACAAAGGGAGATGCTGATCGAAGGAGACGATTCTCCCCGTACGATCCTGCTGGTCGAAGACAACGAAGAATTACTCCGGATACTGGTTTCCCTTTTCTCGCCTATCTACCGCGTTCTATTGGCACGAAACGGCAAAGAGGGATGGGAAAAGACACGCGAGGAACGACCGGACATCATCGTGAGCGATGTCATGATGCCGGAAATGTCGGGAACAGAGATGTGCCTGAAAATCAAAAATGATTTTGATGTATGCCATATCCCGGTCGTCCTGCTTACGGCACTTACTTCCGCCGAGCAAAACATCGAAGGGTTGCAGCGGGGCGCCGACGACTATATCAGCAAGCCGTTCAGTGCAAAAGTACTGCTGACACGCTGCAATAACCTGGTTCGCAACCGTATTATCTTACAAAAGAAATTCAGCCAGAAAAAAGATTTCGATGCGCAATCACTGGCAAGCAATCCGATAGATCAAAAATTCCTGGACACGGTCAATTCGATCATTGAAAAGAACCTGGATAACGGCGACTTCGACATGAACATGATGGCTCGTGAGCTGGGATTGGGCCGCAGTTCGTTGTACGCCAAATTCAAGGCTCTAACCGGCATGACGCCGAACGATTTTGTCCTCAGCTGCAAACTGAAGCGGGCAGCAGCCATGTTGACGGATAAACCAGACTTGCAAATCGCCGACATTTCCGACCGGCTGGGCTTCGGCTCGCCACGCTATTTCACCCGCTGTTTCAAGGCACAGTTTGAAATTACACCGGCGGAATATCGGAAGAGGGGACGGAAAGAAGAGGCGGAATAAAAGGCGGAAGGACATGGTGGATCTTCACTTCCTATAACAGCACAAAAAACAGTGTTAAAACCAGTAATACTCTTTATCTATTTTTAAACAGTTCGACGTGAACAGGATTTCCAATCCCGTCCACGCCGAACCTTCTCACTCAACAATTTGTTATATACCTCTTATTTGAAGACCTTCAACATCGGGCGGCCGATCCAGACTTGCGGCTGCTTCAGCGCGAAGATATGGGCGATCGTCGAAGCGCAGTCGAACTGCATCATACTGTCTTCTAATACGTAGCCTTTCTTGATACCCTTGCCGCAGATGATGAACGGGGTTTCCATCTCTTCCATCGTCTTGCCGCCGTGGCCTTTCTTGATGCCGCCGTGGTCTGCGGTAACGATGATGATCGTCTCATCCCAGATGCCGGCATCCTTGACTGCCTGCAGGATCTGGCCGACATAGCCGTCGAGTTCCTTCAGCTTTTCGTAATAGGCAGGCGTGTCATGGCCTTCACCGTGGCCGACATGGTCGGGTTCGTCAAAGACGATGTTCAGCAGCGCCGGGTGGGCACGCTTGATGTATTCCACCGCGCACTTAGCTGTCGCCGGGTTCTGGGGTTTGTCCGTAATATGCTTGTCGTAGCTCAAAGAGAGGGTGTCGCAGACGTAGCGGATTCCCGCCCATTCGCAAATGTTGCCGATCTCGGCTTTCGGATCGGACTGGCGGAGCAGGCTAAAGACGGTCGGAAAAATACCGTTGCCGTTCACCACACGGGAGGGCAGTTCAGGGGTTTGCGATCCCCACTCCGTATAGCCGTGCAACTCAGGTCCCGCTCCCATATACATGGAGGCCCAGTTCACGGCGCTCGACGAGGGAAGGACAGAGCGTTTTTTCAACGTATAGGAACCTTCTTCCATCAACTTTTTCACGTTGGGCATATCGGCTTTCCCGACGCTATACGCACCCCATCCGTCAAGGCCAATCAAGACTACATGTTTGGCTTTCCTTTTGGCAGCCATCGAAGCATCGGCAAAGAAGATAAGAAATGCCAATACCAACATCAATTTTCCTGTTTTCATCTTTTTTTATATTTTAGAATAATGGCAAAGTTAATAATTTTCTCCATCTATTTTCTCGATATCACGTTTCCGCTTCAAAGCCTCCAGATAGTAGTAATCGGCATAGTTGAGCGGGACATCTATCTCTGAATTATGAGGGATACTGCCCACGGAATGCATCAGTAGGAAATTACCGTTCGTGCCCAGTGCAGCCCGATAGGCCGGAGATGAGAGCGAAGTCATGATACTGTCGGCATAAGCCTTACAGGCGGCTGCATCCGGCACATCCATCGTGCTGATCTCGTAAAGAGCAGAAGCAATGCAGGAAGCGGTCGAAACGTCGCGCGGCTCGTCCGGGATGTTCGGGGCGGCCATGTCCCAGTAGGGGATCAAGTCGGACGGCATATTGGGCAGATTCTTCATCATGTAGAAGGTCTTCAGGGCCTGGTCCAGATATTTGCGGTCTTTCGTCTCGCGGTAGCAGATCGTGTAGCCGTAGATGGCCCATGCCTGTCCGCGGCTCCAGATGGACTCGTGGGTATAGCCTTGTGCCGTATGGCGATGGCGCACTTTGCCGTCTGCGATGCTGTAGTCAACCACATGGTAGCAGCTGCCGTCGGGGCGGAAATGCTCCTGCAGGGTACGATCGGCATGCGAGACGGCGATTTTATAGAAAGAAGAGTCACCGGACAAGCGTGTCGCTTCGAACATCAGTTCCAGATTCATCATGTTGTCGATGATGACCGGACATTCCCAGCCGCGTTCGGACTGCCATCCGCGCTCCACGTCCCACGACTGGATGATGCCGGCTGCCGGGCGGAAACGGGTGGAGAGCGATTTGGCTGCCTGTATCATCACCTCTTTGTAGGAGGGGGTCGCGGCGAGCCGGAGGCCATTGCCGAAACTACAATTCACGATGAAACCGATATCGTGATGCCAGGTCAGATTCTTGGCCTCCTCGATAGCATCGGTATATTTTGCAGCCAATGGCAGCAGTGCCGTGTCGCCCGTCAGTTCATACAGATACCAAACTGATCCGGGGAAAAAGCCGCTGCGCCAGTCGGCATAGCCGCAATAGTAGACGCTACTGTCTGTTTTAAGTGTCACCGGGTTCAGGCATTTCCCGCTTGCTTCGATCACACTGATCTCATTCCCTATTTGCGCACGGGCAAAGTCGATGTTATCGTTAATAAAGTTTTTTTTCTCTGTCTCAGGAGTATTTGCGCAAGAGAACAGAAAGACTGAAAAAGCAAATGCGATCCAATTCTTCATCATGTATCAATTATTTTATTGTTGTTATTGTATAAGTGTAGGAGCCTGAGAGCGGTTGCTTGTTGGCTTCCAGCGATATCCGGTAGATCCGCTCACCCCATACGTTCGACAGTCGGGGATCGTCCAGCTGGATCACCTCGAGGGCAGGCGTAAAGAGGTTCTTGTCGTATGTCATCCGCACTTTCTCGCCGTTCACCTCGACGGTGACTGTCCCGGGAACCGATATATCTACTTTCCCCCAGGTGAGGAAATTGATCCGGTTCGGCTGATCGGCCTTATCCAAGGAGAAGGAGTCCTCTATCTTCAGCGAGTTCCTGCCCAGACGGTAAGAACGGATCCACTTTCTCACGTTTGCTTCTGCCGGATAGGCGGTCGCAATATTGGCAGAGAAACACATGCGTTTCGGGTCGAAGCGCACATCCGTTGCCTTATATTCAGAGCCGAACCGCTGCGGAACGCCGTTAATCATAGGCAAGTTGTGGTAGTCGCTCTGCATGGTCCAGATGGAATAGCGTTCGGAGCTGAATGTCTGGCGGGTATAGGTGCCAACTCCGGCATCGATAAAGAGGGGCGTTGTGTTTAAGTAAAGGGAGAAGGTTCCTGCATCATTATGGTTGTGGCTTTCATTGTTGTAGCCTCCTTTTGCCGCCACGAAGAAGCCGTTCTTGCCGGTCATGTAACAAAATTCGGTTTCGGGATACCAGGAGTAGACGGGGGTGGCATAGGTGGCATCGGCCGCTGCCATCTCTTTGCGATGGAGCAGGGTCTGCAAAAGGCGGAATATGTCTCCCGTCGGTGCGACATCTTTGCCGGAAAGTGTTTTGAGATAAGCGGCGTAGCCGGTCATTACGGGACTTCCTGTCGCTTTGCCATAGCGGAAAATAAGATCGGCGTCGCCGCCGCCTTTAGCTGAGGCATCGGCAAAATTGACAACCCATCCGTTGCCGACGTATGAGCGAGCGATGTATTCTCCCATGTTCTTGATGATCGGCCGGTCGAATATGGAGACGGCTCCGCCCGTTGCGTCATATAGCATCTGAAGATAGTCGTACATCTTTCCTGCGGCATGCCCCCAATAGGAGGGTCCTTCTTCGCAAGCGCCGTCAGAGTGTGTATAATTAATAAAATGGTCGACGGAGGTCATTGTCCGGTAAACGGCCTTTGCCAGTTTGTCGCGGTCGTTCTCGAGCAGGAGGAAACATTGCAGGACATTGGAGTTGCACCAGGGGTTCCAGTTGTTCACCAAGCCACCGGGTTTCAGATGGAAAGCCATCCACCAGAAATGGTCTTCATTCATGTAGGTATCGAGAACACGGACTTGCAATTCGTGGCGCAGCCGTTTTGCGATCAAAGGGTTCACCTTGTCGAAAGAGGGTTGCAGGTAATAGTAGATCCAAGACAAGAGGGAGGAGAGGTTGCCGGATCCTAAATCAATCACATCTTCTTCATGGTCCGGGAAGCAACCTCCGATCTTCTGCAGGCTCAAATGGGCGGATGCTGCCCAGGTTGTCATTTCGCAAATCTGGAAGACGCCGTTGATGATCTGGTCGACAAAGCGTCCTTTTCCTTCTGCCATCTCGGCCATGAAGAGGTGGCTCAATGCAGTGGTGTTACGTCCGAATGGTTGTTCCATGATCGCCCGGTTACCGCTTCGGCCGAATTCGAGATAGTCGGTGGCTTTGACGACTTTCCATTCATAGTCCAGGTTGGCTTCTCCTCTGCGGATGTATTCTTGTTTATAATCGCCCAGAAGGTCGTCCCAACCGGCGCGGTCGGAGTAGGCGGGATAGGGGTTCCACTTCCGGTCCATGATCAAGGCGGATTTGATTTTCCCGAAATCGGCTTCTTTCTGTAATAAATCGCGTTTTTCATACGCATGCAGGTGTGCGGTCGCATAAAGCAACAGGCAGATGATTGTAATAAATCGTTGTGTTCTCATAAATATTAATTTTCAATATTGCAAAAATAGACGCCACTTCGATATGATAGAGTTACTTTTATCCAATTCATGTGCACAAATTGTCCAAAAGCGGACATTTAAAGGGTGTTCACGAAAATAAAAAGGCTTTGACCTCCGTCTTTCAACTTCGATCAAAGCCTTTCTTAAACAAATATGTATGTTGAAAAATCAGAACGGAACAGGTGTTAATCTTTCCAGCCGTCGTTTTGTTTCAGGTTGTCATTCATCTGTATTTCCGTTCTCGGGATAGCCCAGTTGTACAGATAGTCGCCTCCCCATGAATAGGAATACTGCGGTGTCCCCCAAATTTGCTTCAATCCGGCGCCTTCGAAATATTTGCTCTGGTGCAGGGTCTTCCAGCGCATTTCGTCGAAGAAGTTCACGCCTTCACCGGCAAACTCCCAGCGGCGTTCGTTGCGGATACGTTCACGCATGTTGTCTTGCCCTGCAACCTGTGTGTAAGTGTTGCTGTTCAGCAAAGCTACGCCGGCACGGGCACGCACCTTGTTCACCCATTCCACAGCCTCGCCGGTCTTACCCTGTTCGTTCAGACATTCTGCCAATGAAAGCACTACGTCGGCATAACGGATCAGAGGAATATCGATCGGAGAATAGGTACGGTTCGGTATTTCGTTCGCTCCTTCAGCGACAAACTTGCGGAACAGGTAGTAGAAACGGTTGTTCGTATCGGTCTTCAGGTCGAAGGGATCTGCCGTGTCATACCCTCTGTAGGGCCAACGGAGCGTGTAAGTATAATCTGTCGCACCATTAGCTCCGAAATATTGGGAGTAGGGTGTGATGACCGTTGCCTTCAAGCGAGGGTCGCGGTTCGCATAGGCAGTGAGGATACGGGCTTCATTGCCTTCGGGCAGGTATTTGGACATATCCGCACCGTCAGCTTTCATCTTTTCGATTTCGTCCTCGCTCAGACCGTCACGCAAGAAGTAGACAGCACGTTTTGAGGGTTCCATTTCGTTATAGCCCGGTATGAAGTCGTTCCAGTCGAAAGGTTTGCCATCGGCACATTCATAGGATTCCACGAAATCGGTATTTACCAGGTAAGTGTTCCAGCAAGATCCGAAAGAACTACGTGTTCCGTAACGGAAGCTGAAAGAGTTGCCGTAGCCGCTCTCTCCGATGCACTGCATGGAGAAGATCATCTCATCGGATTGTTCGTTGGCTTCTTTGAACAGTTGTTTGTAGTCGCCTTGGAACAAGGCGTAGCCCAGCTCGCCGACTTTGCGGAAGTCAGCTTCGGCTTTTGCCCACTCGTTCATCCACATATAGGCTTTGCCACGCAAGGCGTATGCTGCACCTTTGGTCGCACGTCCGTAATTGGCATCGCCCTGTGCGTATTTGTCCGGCATGTCGGACGTGTTGATCGCATCTGTCAGGTCGGCGATCACTTGGTTCCATACGGTTGCTTCGGATTCACGCCCTTTTGTCAGGTCGTCCAATTCGGCTGGTTCCAGATATACCGGCACGCCTTTGAACATCATGTTCAGTTTATAGTAGAAGAAGGCACGCATGAATTTTGATTCAGCTATGAGGCGTGCTCTTTTGCCACCATCCATCGGTGCGCCAGGCAGGTTGGCGATCGCATCGTTACAACGGCTGATACCTTCGTAGTTCACTTTCCAGTAACCGGAAAACTGCCCATCTCCCGTTGTCGTGGATCCGACTGTCAAGGAATAATCGCGGTCGCGGCAATCGGCCGAAACGCCATAGCAATCGAATTTGTACATATCGTACGCCACGTTATCGGAGTGAAGCATCTGATAGATACCGATCACTCCCATATCCGCCAGATTCTCGGTGGTCCACATATTACCTGAGGCAATCGAACCATACGGAGACAAGTCCATCAAGTCTCCACGGCATCCGGTCAGCAGAGCGACCGATGCACCTAACAAGCATATATTTTTTAAGAATTTCATATTTTTCTATCCTCCTTTAAAATGAAATGTTGGCACCAAATGCAAATTGTCTCAGCGAAGTATATTGCGGAGATGCTCCCAATTCTGGATCTTGTCCGGGGAACTTCGTGATGTTGAACACGTTCTCGATAGAGACATAGACACGAAGGTTATCCGTGTAGATTTTCTTCGAGACAGGAGCCGGCAGTGTATATCCGACTGTCAGATTCTTCAGCTTCAGGTAATTTCCGTTGAACAAATACAAAGATGTACCTTCCGTATTCTGGAAACCGTTTTCACCGTTCACGAGACGTCCATATTTGGCATTGATGTTCGTACGTGCGTCACTCGGGTTTTCGGGATCATAGAAATAGTGGTTGTTCGCAATGTCCGTACCCAAGGCAACCCCTACGCGGGTAGTTGGCGAATTGTAGCCTGTGGAAGAGCCCCAATAGAGCTTGTATCCCGCTGCTCCAGCCCAGTTCATGGAGAGGTCGAATCCTTTCCATGCTGCAGAAAGCTGAAGACCGAAGTTATATTTCGGATCGCTTGACACGCCTTGGAAGACTTTATCGTCGGCGCCGCCATAGATACCGTCTCCATTTTCGTCAGCATAGACATAGTCACCATACCAGATCTTGTCTTTCTTGATCGTCTTGTTCGGCATGAATGTATATCCTTCTTCGATCATGGCTTTCAACCATTCCATATCGCTTTCCGTACGGATCATACCGTCGACGGGACCACCGTTTACACCATCGACAGCATATCCCTTGCCGGTTCCCTTATACGGATTACGCAAATAATATTCTTTCATGGCATGTCCTTCCACGATCGGATTGACGGCCGAAGCACTGGAAGCTACATCGCCGATATTGCTCACCCATTTGCCGTTTTCATCGTATCCGGCTTCAAATTTGCCTTTGTACTTGCGGACTGTATTTGGCGTATAGGAGAAGTTACCGCTGACAGAATAGCTGAAATCGCCGATCTGGTCTTTCCAACCCAATGTCAGTTCGACACCTTTCGTCCGTACTTCCGCAATGTTTTTACGAGGAGCGGACTTGTTTCCGGCCGTCAAATAGATGGAAGGAGTAAACAAGATACCGGTCGTATTCTTCACGAACGCATCTGCCGTGAATGACAAGCGGTTACTCAACGCATTCAAATCAATACCGATGTTCGTCATCTTGGATGTCTCCCATGATAACATAGAGTTGGCAATGGATGTGGATGCCAAGCCAGACATCAACTTGCCACCTAACGGATAACGGGCGCTACCGTAAGTCGACTGGTATTCATATTCACCGACATCATCACCACCGTTATTTCCGACAGAACCGTAAGAGAGACGCAATTTCAAGTTATCCAACCAGTTCTTCGTGTTTTCCATGAAACTTTCTTCCGTAATACGCCAAGCAGCCGAGAAAGAAGGGAAGTTACCCCAACGATAGTCTGAATGATAACGGGCATCGCCGTCATGACGAATATTGGCTTCAAACAAATATTTGGACTGATAAGCATAGTTGACACGAGCGAAGAACGAACGGCGGGCACGGTCTAAAGCGCTACCGCCGATGCTCAACATTTCAGTTGCCGATCCCGGCGTATGGATACTGGAGTCGATCAGACCTTTCTTTGTTGCATTACGTGTATCACGCTTATAGTAGTATTCTTCATAACCACCCATGATACCTAAGTCGTGATCATTGTTGATCGTCGTGTTGTAGCGCAGGATGTTCTGAATGTTATAACTATAGTCGGAACGGTTATAGAAATAAGTTGTCATTTCTGACGGCTCGGTTGCCGGAGACATGACAGTCCCGTCGCTGAAGCGGACCTTCTCATACGGATTGGTCCAGGTCTGGTTGTCCTCCCAATACCGCTTGTAGTTCAGGTTGAAATCCCACGAGAGTCCTTTCAACGGAGAGATACGGGTGTACAAAGTTGTATTGAAGTTCGTTTTCTGCTTTTTTCCGTCCTGCCCGTTCAAGAAGGCTCCGATTGAGTTGGCTGTCGCCGATTCTTCCGGTGCTTCAGGATAGCCATACGATCCGTTCCATTCAGGATACAAACCGGGAGTCGTCTGGCGAAGATAGTTGTTGGCATTATCAAAATTTCCGGCTTCCTTGTCTTCCTGAGTGGCAAAAGTACGGGTTCCGACTGTCAACCAACTTGTGATGTCGGCTTCGATATTGGCACGTAAGGAATATTTCTTGATACCCGTATTCTCGACTAATCCCGGATTGTCCAGATATCCGGCAGACATCAACACGCGGAGCTTGTCAGAACCGCCATTAACGGACACATTATGGTCGTTAATCAAACCGTGCTGGAACAGATAGTCTTGCCAGTTAGTATTCGGATAAGCGATGTAATTGGGAACTCCATTTTCGTTCAAACCGTTCGGATCTAATGACTTCTCACGCCACAAGTCAATAGTGCTCTGCGCGAAATGGTTGGGCTGGCCGATATTCTCGAACGATTCGTTCAGCCATGTCATATAGTCGGCATAATCCGTAACCTGGTCAATCAGGTTTGTCGGTTGTGCGTAAGAAATACGTCCCGAATAAGAGACGGACAATTTCCCGGCTTTTCCCTTTTTAGTAGTGATCAAGATGACACCATTCGCAGCGCGCGAACCATAAATGGAAGAAGCTGCAGCATCTTTCAAAACGGAAACAGATTCGATATCCAGCGGATTAACCAAGTCCATCGAACCTTCTATTCCATCAACCAACACCAATGGATCCTGGTTGTTCAACGTCCCGACACCACGAATACGGATTTTCGAACCGTCACTACCCGGCTGCCCGGATGTTTGTTGAACTTGTACACCGGCACTCAAACCTGCCAATGCGTTCGACACGTTCGTGATCGGGCGTGACAATGCCTGGTCGGCAAAATCAACCGAAGAAACAGATCCGGTCAAATTTACCTTTTTCTGCGTACCGTAACCTACAACAACGACTTCTTCCAATGCCTGTGAATCTTCCTTGAGGCTGATCTTGAAGTCTTTTTGCCCATTTACAGGAATTTCCGCATTTTGATAACCGATATAGGAAACAACTAATACAGCATTAGTGGCCACCTCCAGAGAGAAATTACCGTCCATGTCGGTAATCGTACCGTTGGTCGTTCCCTTTTCCACGACATTCGCTCCGGCAATAGGGCCAAATGCATCTTCAACTACACCTTTGATAGTGTGTTTAGCCTGTTGTAGCCTCGCTGCAACAGGGTTAGGTTCCATAGAACCTAACGCATCGGTAGAAGGATTGGCTGATGCCATCCCGATTGATGCCAGGAACATGGAAGCTCCTAAGAACATCGCTCTCGATACATAAAAGCGTTTAAAATCTTTTGTCATAATAACACCAGATTGATTAGTAAATTTTAATTTATAATTCATGATATTTTTCCATATACATTAACTTTTACATATAACTTAGTCCTACGAGAACTGTGGTATTTCTCTTTTCCCAGAATATCTCTTTATCCGCGTCAATGAATTCAACAAGGTGACTGTTACCGGATTGTTCTTAGAAAAGGTTGTAGTACTTTAACAGCCCCATATTTTTAGGACAAACTTGACAAGCGTCATCGTTCTTTTGTCCTTTTTGTTTTCATTTCATGACTGAGATACTGGATAAAGTTGAGATAAAACAAAACTTCTGGCAAACCATGCCTCTTTTTTACATCTTACAGCATATGTCGACTAATAATCAATAATTTACTTTTTGCTAAAAGATCAATATTGGAAAATTAGTGCATATCAAATGGATAAAATTATACATCCATACACATTATTTGCATCTAAATTTGCAACGTTTTAGCTATAGTTCTCGTAGGACTACGGCCAAAAACACTTTTGTGAAAAACACATATAGAAAAACACAAAGTGCCAATTTCGGAAAATGAGAATTATTATCAATTTACAAATTAATCTGGTGTTATTATGACAAAAGATTTTAAACGTTGTTATGTATCGAGAGCGATGTTCTTGGGAGCTTCCATGTTCCTGGCATCAATCGGGATGGCATCAGCCAATCCTTCTACCGATACGTTTGGTTCAAACGAGCCGAATCCTGTTGTAGCTTCTCCTCAACAGGCAAAACACAGCATCAAAGGGGTAGTAGAAGATGCTCTGGGTCCTATCGCCGGAGCGAATGTCGTGGAAAAAGGAACGACCAACGGTACGATTACCGACATGGACGGTAACTTTTCCTTGGAAGTATCTCCAAACTCCATCCTTGTTGTTTCTTATATCGGATATAAGGAGCAGGAAATTCCCGTCAACAACCAGACTTCGTTCAAGATTAAACTGGCCGAAGATTCACAGGCCTTGGATGAAGTCGTTGTTGTAGGTTACGGTACGCAGAAAAAGGTGAACTTGTCGGGATCAGTCACATCCGTCAACGTCAGCGAAATGGCAGAAAGCCGTCCGTTGACCAACATCTCTACGGCTTTGGCAGGTACCGCTCCCGGTGTACAGATCACATCCAGCAACAACCTCCCGTCCAACAACGGTGACGCGGACATCAAGGTGCGTGGTCAGGGTACCTTGAACAACTCTTCTCCTCTGGTCATCATTGATGGTGTGGAAGGCAGCCTGAACAGCGTCAGCCCACAGGATGTCGAAACGGTCAGTGTTTTGAAGGATGCGGCTTCCTCTGCCATCTACGGTTCACGTGCCGCCAACGGTGTCATCTTGATCACGACCAAATCCGGCAAATCCGGCAAAATGAAATTGGACTATACGGGCTATGTCTCTTTCCAGACATTGGATAAACCATATGATGTCATATCCAACTATGCCGATTACATGGAATATATGAACGAAGGTATGACGAACAGCAACAAGCCGGCTCCTTTCTCACAGAACGTCATCAACTTGTGGCGTGAGAAATCGAAAGATCCGAACGGCTTGACCGAACAGGGCATACCGAACTATCTGGCTTATCCGAACAATGATATTTTCGATGTCTACGAAACAGGTGTTTCCCACCAGCATAACCTGTCTGCAACCGGCGGTACGGAAAAGATCACGTACTATACCTCTTTCAACTACCTGAACAATCCGGGTATCCTTGAAAATTGCGGCTACGAACGTTTCAGCCTTCGTGCCAACATTGACTCACAGCTAAAAGACTGGTTGAAAATCGGTGTAAACTTAAGCGGATATACCGCCAGCACAACTCCGATCAGCGAAAACATCAACGACATCTATACATACGGTTTGACCGGTGGTAACCCCGGTATCGCCTATCTGGATGACCAAAACCGGTTAGGTATCAACGCCAACGCGGAAGACGACCCCCAAAATGCGACAAACAACCCGTACAACCGTCTGAGAAACACGACCGGTAACATTCAGACCAACACGTTGAAAACTCGTATGTATGCGATTCTGACACCGGTGAAAGGGTTGACGATCCAAGGCTCTTACACGTATGACTACTATGACAAGTTCAAGGAGAGCAAACCGAATTTCGTTCCGATGTATAACTTCCAGACAAACACGTTGTACACGGACGGAGTAGGACAGACCAGCATCTACAATTACAATGAAAAGACGTTCAGAAACTTCATGGACGCAACTGCACGGTATGAACGTAACTTCTTCAGCGACCGTTTGAGCACAAGCCTGATGGTCGGTGCCAGCCAGGAGCAGTATAAACGTCAATATTTCAGCGCGACACGCAAGGACTTGATCGACCCGTCACTGGGTGTGATCGGCGGTGCGATCGGTGAATCCTCTTCAACCGGTAACATCACGGAATGGGCAATGCGCTCTTACTTCGGACGTCTGAACTTGGGTTGGGACGACAAATACCTGTTTGAAGCCAACTTACGTGCGGATGGTTCTTCCCGTTTTTTAGGTGACAACCGCTGGGGTTATTTCCCCTCATTCTCTGCTGCATGGCGTATCTCGGAAGAAGCGTTCATGGAAAACATCAACTGGTTGGACAACTTGAAGATCCGTGCATCATACGGTTCACTGGGTAACAACACGCTGGGTTCGAACCGAGACAATGATGGCAACTACACTTCCCAGTCACTGTATGCACAGACGAACTACGTCTTGGGCCGTGCCGTTGCAATGGGATTGTCTCAAACCGCTATCGCAAACGCTGCCCTGACTTGGGAAACAACCCACATCGCAAACGTCGGTGTCGACTATAACATGTTGGGGAACCGCCTGTCCGGTAGTATCGAATACTTCAACAAAAAGACCGATGGTATCTTAATCGACCTTCCTGCCCCGATGGTACATGGTAATGCATCCATCCCCAAGCAAAACGCGGCACAAGTAACCAACAAAGGTCTTGAGTTCTCAGCCAACTGGAGCGACAAAATCGGCAAAGACTTCTCCTACAATGTCGGATTCAACTTCACATATATCAAAAACAATGTGGACAAGTTCAAAGGCGACGATGCTTCCTATAGCGGTGCGAGAATATTGAAAGAAGGTCTGCCTATCTGGTCGCTGTATGTCCGTGAAATGGACCGCATCATCCAGACTGACGAAGATTTGGCATTGGTACAGGCCATGCTGAACAATCCGGATGTACAAGGCAAGGTTGTCTTCCCTTACGGAACTCCGCAAAAAGGTGATATCCTTTACAAGGACTTGAATGGTGACGGTCTGGTCAATGACGAAGACCGCACGGTTATCGGCAATGGCCAGAACCCGACATTCACATACGGTATGAACTTGGGCTTCAACTGGAAAGGCATTGACTTCTCCGCCCTGCTCCAGGGACAGGCCGGCATCAAAGACGTATATCTGAGCGCACTATATAAAACAACCGTCCGTCAAGGCTACCAGTTGAACGCCGATGTCATCGACGGTCGTTGGTATGAAGGCCGTACGGATGCCAGATACCCTCGCCTGTTGGACTATAGCGATACACGTAACGAGCAGAATTCCGATTTCTGGGTAGCAAGCAAAGCTTATCTGAAAATACGAAACATCACGTTAGGATACACATTGCCTTCGGCATGGACAAAAATGGCTTACATGGACAGAGTCAGAATCTACGGTAGCTTGGAAAACTTCTTTACATTCACAAAATGGAAAGGATATGATCCTGAGGTAAATGGTATCACATATCCGACCATGCGCCAGGCTGTAATCGGTGTCAATGTAACATTCTAATCATGTTTGTCGAATTTATAAACAGAATTATAAGATGAAAAAATATATTATGCCTTTTTTAGCAGCGCTTCTGGCATTGACAAGCTGCTACGATTTGGACCGGGCTCCTTACGACCAGTTGAGTTCTTCAACTTTCTGGCAGACGGAAGAGCAATGTAAGTCCGGTTTGATGGGTGTTTATGCATCTCTGAAAAACACCGATCTGTATGGCAAGATGTTCATGATCGACGTGAATTCGGATGTTGCCGTCGGCTATGACCAGTATGAAGCCCTCCAATTGGGAACTTGTACACCCCGTACCGGTTTCCTGAACGGTAAATGGCAGAACGGTTACAACGCTGTCCAGCGTGCCAACCTGGCAATCCGCAGTATCGGAGAAGCTCCCATTGCTGACGAAGCTAAGAACAAGATGTTGGGAGAAGCCCGTTTCTTGCGTGCGTTGATCTACTTCCACCTGCTGGATTACTTCGGAGGACTGCCTTTGTATGACGAGACAACGAACTTGGAACAGGATTTCAACAACTTGATGAAACCCAGAAGCACAGCCCAAGAGACACGTGCGTTCATCATCAGTGATCTGGAAAAAGCACTGACCTCCGGACTTCCGGAAGAATGGGACAACGCCAACTATGGTCGTGTAACCTTGAGCGCGGTTCAGGCTTTGCTTGGCAAAGTATATCTCTACAACAAGAATTACGATAAGGCTATCGAAAATCTTGAAAAGTCGACAAAGGGACATGAACTGTACAGCAACTTTGCCGATCTGTTCAACTTGACCGGCCATACAAGTTCTGAAATGATCTTCTCCATCATCAACTTGGGAGGAACCGGTAACAACTACGGTATGCCGTTGTGTTTCTACGCCGGTACCCGTAACTCCTACGGTAGCTGCTGGAACAACACATTACCTTCTGTCAATCTGGTTGACATGTATGAATACAAAGACGGACGTCCGTTCGATTGGGACGAAATGTTCCCCGGTTATTCAACAGACAATCAGGTTCGCGAACGAGTATTCAGATGTACAGTCGACGATGCCGGTGCGAACATTCTGGAAAGACCGGCAGAAGCCGATCAGATTCTGGAAATGTGGAACCAGCGTGACCCGCGTCTGATGGCGACAGTCATTGCCCCTTACACAACTTATCTGGGTTGGAACCGTAACCAGGAACGCTTAATGACATTCATCTTTGCCAAGAACCAGAAAGGTGATGTCGTAGCCGTCAATGAGAACAATGGATTCATGCGTAATAACAAGGGTGGTTGGGAAACTTACTTCTGGAGAAAGTTTGTTCCGGAAGGCGACTGGAACGGAGCCATCACGAACCGTGAACATACACCGGTCAACTTCCCGATCATTCGCCTTGCCGATGTCTATCTGCTCTTGGCCGAAGCTTATAACGAAACGGGCAATCAGACAAAGGCTGTCGAATATATCAACAAAGTCCGTGCCCGTGCCGGTGTCGCTTTGCTGAACAGCGGTCCCTCTTATCTGGCAGCCAACACCCGGGACGAAGTGTTCCGGCGTATTTTCCGCGAAAGAGCATTCGAATTGGCTGGTGAAGGTGTTCGCGACAGCGATTTGCGCCGTTGGAAACTGTCTCACACACTGTTGAATCGTGAAGAATATGGTATCACAGGTAAACGTCTGTTGACACGCGTCTTCCGTGAAAACCGCGATTATCTGTGGCCGATTCCTGCTACAGAAATCGAAATCAATGAAGCCTTGGAACAAAATCCGAACTGGTAATCGTTTTTAATGAGTTTAGAAGTTACTTTTGTGAAAGGGAATAGTCCCTTTCCAAAAGTAACTTTATTTTTTATAACCCTATCATTTACAATCTATGTATATACGCGATCTAATCTTGACAGGTTTATCCGTCGTGGCCTCCATCCCTGTCCGGTCACAACAGGAAACGGATAGTGATAAAAAGAATGTTTTGTTTATCGTTTGTGACGACCTCCGTCCGGAATTGGGCTGTTATGGACAGGAGCAGATCAAGTCTCCTAATCTGGACAGTTGGGCGGCACAAAGCGTATTGTTTAACCGGGCGTATTGCAACATAGCGGTTTCCGGAGCTTCACGTGCAAGCCTGCTGACAGGATTGCGTCCGACCAAAAACCTGCTACAGGCGTGGGACACACGCACCGATGTAGATGTTCCTGATGCCATCACCATACAGCAGTGTTTTAAAGAAGCCGGATATACGACCATCGCAAACGGAAAAATCTATCACCACCAAGATGAGGCTTCCATGATCTATTGGGACAATATCATGCCTCCCGAGCCCAGCACGGCAATGGGATACCACTCGGCAGAGAATCTGGCCCTGATGCAAAAACAGAAAGAAACAGGAAAGGGCCGACGCGGATATTTCTATGAACATGGAGACTACCCCGAAAAGGATTATCTGGATTGGCAGATCGCGGACAAAAGCATACAGGATTTGAAAAAACTGAAAAAACAGGAGAACCCCTTTTTCCTTGCCGTTGGATTCATCCGTCCTCATCTGCCTTTCATTGTTCCGCAAAAGTATTGGGACATGTATGATCATTCCAAAATTGAAATTCCCGACAATTACATACTAAAACCGGGCAACAATATCCCCGAACGGGCATTGACCAATTGGTCTGAGCTGAGGGCTTATAGTGGCATTCCGGAACAGGGACCGCTGGACGATGCCACCGCCAAACTGATGATACACGGTTACTACGCATCGGTATCCTTTGTGGATGCACAAATCGGCCGCCTGTTGAAAGCGTTGAAAGAAGAGGGGCTTGACAAAAACACAACAGTCGTATTGATCGGAGATCATGGCTGGAACTTAGGAGAACATGGCACTTGGTGCAAACATTGCATCATGAATACCTGCTTGCATTCGACCTTGATCATCCGTTCACCCGAAATGAAAACACCGTACCGATGCGAACAGATCGTGGAATTCGTCGATTTGTATCCGACAATGTGCGAGGCTGCCGGAATCGAGAAACCGGCCCAATTGGAAGGGAGCAGCTTACTTCCGTTGTTGCAATCACCGGATGCGAAAACAAAAAGGTACGCAGTTTCACGCTGGGCCAATGGTTTCACATTCATACAAGATCAATTTTTCTATACGGAATGGAGAGACAAAGACGAACGGATCATAGACCGGATGTTGTTTGACCATTCGAAGGATGAAGCGGAAAATTACAACGTAGCGGGAAAAGAGGAAAACAAAAAGATAATAGAAGAATTGAGTACAAAACTGCAGAAGAATAGAGGAGCCAATTATGAAAAATGATACTACTCCTAACGTCATCTACATCTTCCCCGACCAGATGCAGCATCTCCCCTGGCAGGAAAATAAAGAAATCGTATCCGACCTGTGCAAACAAATGGTCTCCTTGCTGAAAGAGCTGATTCCTTACGGGAAGGAATAAAAAAAGGAGATGCTTTTCGCAGGCATCTCCCTTAAAAACTCTAACTATTATTATTTCACCGTCCAGGTCACTTTATCATTCACAGGCTTCTTCTTTTGAGTGGAACGAGCCTCTATCGTGTTCTCCCCCTCCTGCAAAGCGACACCTTTCCATTCGAATGTCGCATAGTCGTCCGGCTTTTGCTTGCCGATACTTTTACCGTTTACAAACAACTCGACTTCCGGCTGATTGGAGAAGATCATTATATCCGTTACAGCCAATGAACGATCGCGATGGCGACGGTTTGCAATATAGACGAACGGTTCGTCTTCGTTCCAGTTTGCCTTGTAAAAATAGAAAGCATCCTTCTTCACCTTACGGTCGAAAGTCACCAGACCTTTGTCATTGATACCGGGCCGGTCGCCTTCCACACGATGGGCCGCACCGAAGTCAAACAGGTTCCAGATGAAAGAGCCCCAAACGAACGGACGTTCCGCCAATGCTTTCCAATTTCCGATATGATAATAGGTCTGATAATTCTCCGGATGCCACCAACCGGAAGCGATTCCCCGTTTCACGGAATCCTGCTGGTGGTAAATGCTCGCTCCTGCCCCATATTCGCTGATGGCGATCTTATACTCCGGATGGGCCTTATGATTGGCATCCAGCCATTTTCCCATATCCGACGGAGAACCGCCGTACCAACCGAAATACTGGTTCCAGGCAATCACGTCGGTTACCTTATTGATATCATCATCGTAAGAAAGGAAGCTGGCGGCTGTCGTCAGGCGGGTCGGGTCCTCCTTATGGGCCAGGTCGTTCAACTCCTTGATATATTCGGTCGGATTGTCTCCGATGGTCTTCAACTCATTGAACAGCCCCCAGAAACAGATCGACGGATGGTTATAATGCTGGCGGATCAATTCTTTCAACTGCTCTTTCCCGTTCTCGCGGAAAGAGGGCTGGTTGACATAGCCTCTATCCTGATATCCTCCCGGCCCGATCTGCGGGATCTCAGCCCAGGTGACAATACCGTATTTATCCATCAGGTCATAAAAGTAAGTCGCTTGCGGATAATGGGCCAGGCGAACGGCATTCGCTCCCATTTCCACCATGATAGCCGCATCCTCATCATGGTGCATCTTATAAAGAGCATTTCCCCTTTCAGCCCGGTCCTGATGGCGACATACCCCTTTCAGCTTCAGGTGCTCGCCATTCAGGAAGAAGCCTTTCTCCGCATCCACATGATAATAGCGCAAGCCTAACGGCTGTACGATCCTGTCGATTATCCGGCCTCCGGAAAGAAGGGATATTTCGGCCTTATACATGAACGGATCCTTGCGGCCATTCCAAAGACGGGGATTCCGGAGGGTCAGATCCATCCCCGTTGTAGCCCAGTCATTGGCATCCACCGTAACCTTTACCTCCTGCTGCCGGACAAGCTTGTCGTCCTCCCAGATCTTGATGTCCACCTTGACGGGTTGTGCCGTTGCACTGCCGTTGGAGACGAGCACTTTTGCCCGTACATCGGCCTGCTCTTTCGTTACTTTATTCTGAATCAGATAGACACCGGGAGACGCATAGTCGGTCAACGAGATATTCACCGGGTCCGTAATGATCAGGTTCACATCCCGGTAGATTCCTCCATAGAAGTTAAAATCACCGACCAACGGCATGACATCCTGCTGCAAGGCGTTGTTGACCTTCACCAATATCCGGTTGTCGGCATCATATTTCACCTTATCCGTAATCTCGAATACGAAAGCGCCATATCCACCGCGATGCTCACCGATATGGACATCGTTGATAAAGACATTCGCAACCGTATTGACTCCTTCGAAACGCAGGAAGAGACGTTTGCCTTTCCACTCGGGTTTCACAAACAGCGTTTTGGTATAGTTGCCCATTCCGCGATAATAATCCTGCTTGCCGGAAAGGGCATCCCCGCTGTTCCAGGTATGGGGCAGGTTCACCCGTTCTTCACTTTTGAACTGTACCTGATGGGAAAAACGGAACATCCAGTTTTCGTTCAACAGGATTTCCTTGCGTGCCGCAAAGGTTGAAGTGCTGATAAAAAGAAGTATCAGACTAAAGATTGTGTGCTTCATATTGATAAAAATCTAAATTATGCTTCAAAAGTAGTGGTTCGATGGAAAAGAGAGGGGCACTATTTGTCTAAATGGACGCGCAGATTTGTCCGAAAACATCATTTTTAATAAAAAGGAAAGGGGGGACAAATGTATTTTGCCTCCCCTTTCCTTTTTATTATGACAAGGTGCGTGCTATTACATCGCTTGCTCACCACCTCCGGAATTGCCTTCTCCGCCTCCCTTGGAGTCATCGTTGCTGATACCACGGCGGACTTTCTTGATCTGGCCTTTCATCGTACCGAAACGGTAAGAGACGCTCAGACGGAACTCACGGGCACTGCGCCAGTTGGTCGACACATCCCGGAAACCGGTCCCCGTAGTGGTCGTCTCCATCTTCATCGTCTTCCAGAAAGGATTCTGAGCACCTAAAGAGACAGACAGCTTCTTCTTCAGGAAATCCTTGCTGACATTGATACCGGCATGATAGAACGGAGACATCTTGCCTTGCAACTGTACCCAAGGGCTGAAATACCCTCCGTGCAAATTGATGCGGAAATCTTTCGGAAGCGTGAACTGCGAACCGGCAAACACGCGGCCGCTCCACCCCTTGTTGCTCATTCCCAATTCGGTAGCTTTCATATCCGTATAGTCAGCTCCTCCGTTCATATAAATGCGGAACCAGGTGTTCGGCGACCAGTTGCCGTAAACGAACATACCGACCTGCTGTTTCTTACCGATATTGTCATACGTGTTCCACAACGCCCCGTTGTATTGCGAACGCGGGTCGCTTTCGGGGAAAGCCGCCGTAGTCGTATAGCGTTCGATCGCATTGTTGACAAAGGTGTAGCTCAAGCTGGCGTTGATACTGAACTTCTGCGTGAACTTGCTGAAATTGAGGTTCACGTTGTTACTCTTCTCGGAATCCAAGTTCGGATTACCTTGCGAAATGTTCTGCGGGTTCACATCATTGATATACGGATTCAAGAACCAGATACCCGGACGCTGTATACGCATATTGTAGCCCAGGCGGATCTGTGAAGACATATCCATCTGATACGTCAATGTGGCGTTAGGCACGACATCGAAATAATTCGTGCTGAAATCCATTTCCGGAGCCTTGGCGAACTTGGCATTCAAGCTCGTACCTTCCGCACGGACACCGGCCTTGATCCCGAACTTGTTCAAACGGATCAAGTAGCCCAGATAGGCGGAATAGATATGCTGCGTATGGCGGAACCGGCTGTTCACCCTCGAATGGTCTTCCCAGATGTTCGTCGAATCGTTATAGATTTGCTCCAGCGTGTTACTCTTGTTCTGACGGTTGATATATTTCACCCCCACTTCAAGCGTCTGCTTTTCGAACAGAGGCGTCGTATAGTCCACCTGCCCTGTATGCTCAGTCGTCGAAGCATCGTTGATGTTCCACTTCGGATACTCGCCGGACAAATAATAATACCCTTCCTGCACATCCACTTCCGTGCGTCCCTCATTGTCGTTCGGCGACTGGCTGAAGCGATAAGAAAGTGTCAGCAATTCATCCTTCTTGCTTGTCGAATGCTGGAAGTCGACATTCACGTCCGTAGAACCGAACGTCCCTTCGGAAACGCTGTTGCGATGGAAACGGTAGATCGGATCATACACCCTCAAGGCATTCCCTTCCGGACCCGCCAACGGTGTCAGGACGGCATCCAGTTCGGAAAGGCTCTTGTTCTTACCTCTGAACAAATTGACGCCGACACTCAACAAATTCAACGTATCGATTTCGTAACTGCCCTCCAGATAACCGTATTGGAACGGACCTTTGTTTTTGCTCCGGCCCTTTTCCGTCAGTTGTGTCGGATTTCCTTCCGCCAACATATCTGCATCGGTAAAACGTTCGCTATAGGAATCGTTCCAAGGGGAGTTGCGGTAGTTATAGCCGTAGTTGGCCGTCACCCCGAACTTACCGGCCTTCATGGAGACATAGCCGCCACCTCCGAAACTACCCAATGTGCTCGCATTGGCACGGACCGTACCCGTATATCCCTGCAAAGCGTTCTTGGTCGTGATGATGTTGATGATCCCACCGACTCCTTCCGCATCGTATTTCGATCCCGGATCGGTAATGACCTCGATGTTCTTGATCGAACTTGCCGGCATACTCTTCAACACGTCCGAGGCATTACTGCCGCTCAACAGGTTCGAGGGCTTTCCGTTCATGTAAATCTTATAGTTGGAAGACCCCTTCAACTGAATATTATCTTCGCCGTCGACCGTCACCATCGGCACTTTGCGGAACATTTCCAACGCGTTGCTGGTTTTCGTCTCAGGGTCGTCTTCGAGGTTATAGGTCAACTTATCCACTTCCACCTTGACCAGCGGCTTCTGCGCCACGACGGTCACCTCTTTCAGTTGCTGCGTATCGTCATTCAGGAACAGCTTGCCGAAATCCATCACTTTCTTTCCTTCAGACAAGGTGAACGTCTTTTTCGCCGGTACCTTTCCCAAAGACTCCATCGTCATCACATACTTCCCCGGCTTGTTCATCGTCGCCGTAAACCTGCCATCGTCATCACATGCCAACAATTTCACCGGATTCTGCGGTGCGGAAGCCAAAGCAATCCTCAACGTGGCATAAGGTACAGACTCATTGGACAAAGAGTCGACTACTTGGCCCTTGATCGTAAAGGCGGCTGATCCCCCTCCGGTTTGCGCAAACACGGACGCAGACACGAATAGCAACAGCACTAAGTAGAGTAGTTTTTCTTTCATTAAATTAGAGAATTTAGATATTATCGATTCAAAAATATAAAAACAGTTGCAAATGTAACTCTATCTACGAGCCATTCGTAACTTTACAGTTTAAAGAATTATAAAAGTTGTATTTTGGTGTTCTATTTCTGTATATTTCATCTACTTTTGTAGAAAACAATCATAAAAAGGATAAGTTGATGAGAAAATTATCATTCATTTTTGCAACGTTATTATTTGTCATCACCATGTATGCCCAGAATCTGAAAACAATCCAATTAAGCTCTCCGGACAAAAACAAAGGCGGTTCCGTCATGAAAGCGCTATCCGACCGACACTCCGACCGGGAATATGCAGCCAAGGAACTCAGTTTACAGGATCTGTCGGATTTGTTATGGGCCGCAAACGGGATCAACCGACCGGACGGAAAACGAACGGCTCCCTCAGCGTTGAACAAACAGGATATCGACATTTATGTCATTATGAAAGAGGGTGCTTACCTGTACGATGCCAAGGCAAACAGCCTGCAACCTATTGCTGAAGGAGATCACCGGGCCGCAGTTGCCGGCAGTCAGGATTTTGTCAAATCGGCCCCGGTCAGCCTGATACTCGTTTCCGATCTTTCACGCTTCGGACACATTACCGACCACACAAAATTGATGGCTGCTGTCGATGCCGGCATCGTTTGCCAGAACATCAATATTTTCTGCGCATCCACCGGTCTGGCAACCGTTCCCCGTGCCACAATGGACCAGGCAGCTTTAAAACGGATTCTGAAGCTAACAGACAACCAATTGCCAATCATGAACAATCCGGTGGGATATCCACGTAAATAAAACGTGTTTGTCATTTTTCCCGCCATATCCTTTCATTGATTATCAATTGTTTATGGTGAAAGATGAAAGATAAAAAGGCCTTTTGGTAAAACTTTTACGATTTCGAATTAAAAAACGCCGCCTTTAAGGTGACGTTTTTTAATTCATTTTCCATAAACTTTTACCAAAAGCTGTTTTATCTTTCATCTTTCACCATAAATAACTGATAATCAACAATGACTATTTTTCAACAATAACCCTATTGGTTACGAATGCCAAAGCATAGGGTTACGCATGCTAAAGCATAGCTTTACAGAGAGGATTGTGACCATAGTCCTAAGGGAACTATGGTTGTTGTGGGGGGAGATTAGGACGGTAATAGTACTTGTTTTCACCCGGTGAATAGTTGTTTGCAGAAAAAAATGATGTTTTTTTATATTTGTCTCCTCAAATTACCGACCGTGAAAAATAATTTTACTTATTTTTGTCAAATAAACAACCATAGTTCCCTTAGGACTAAATCCATTCGAACAACACATCATGGATGAGAAAACGGACATAAAACGATTCAATCATATTTTCGTCACCCACCGGGACCGATACATTCGATTCGCCTATTCTTATACCTATAATCAAGAAGCAGCAGAAGACCTGGTGACGGAAAGCCTGATGTATTATTGGGAGAACCGGCATCGGTTAGAAGAAATCAAGGATATACCCTTATATATATTGGTCACCCTGAAAAACAAATGCCTGGATTACCTTCAACGTGAACGAACCTGGAACAATATCACCGAGAACTTACTGTCCGACAAAGAATGGGAACTACAAATGCGCATCTCCAGTCTGGAAGCATGTGAGCCGGAAATACTGTTCAGCAATGAAGTACAGGAACTTGTCAACCAAGCTCTGGCAAAACTGCCGGAAAAGTCCCGGCATATCTTTATCATGAGCCGGTACGAAGGGAAAAACTACCAGACCATAGCCAAAGAAACCAACCTGTCGGTGAAAAGCATCGAATTTCATATCAGCAAAGCATTGACTGTTCTGCGCAAGGAGCTGAAAGATTACCTCCCTTGCCTGCTATTTTTACTGGATTTCTTTTACGCCCCCTAAATATTTACACTTGCCCGATCGAAGTGAAAATAAATTCCATTTTCCCTTTAGGGTATTTTCCCTCCTGTTCGCCCTTAATAATAGAAACAGGGAAAAATGGAACAAAAGTTACTACATAAAATGTTTAACGGAGAGGCCACGGATAGCGAAGTGACTCAAATCCGTCAATGGGTAAATGCCGATAAAGCGAACAGAGAAACGTTCTATCATGAACGTGCCCTGTTCGACGCACTCCAATTACATGCTTTTCAAAAAGAAAATCATATCCGCAAACAGTCCATACCACTCTGGAAATGGATTGGAAGTGCTGCTGCTGCTGCCATCGCCCTATTCCTGTTATATACCATTCCGGTATTCACCACTAAAAATATCCAGCCTGAAATAGCGTTCAACACAATCAAGGTTCCTGCCGGACAGCGGGTTGAAGTAACGCTTTCAGACGGGACTCATATCTGGCTGAATGCCCGGTCGGAATTTTCTTATCCGGCTTCGTTTAACGGAGACACAAGAGAAGTCCTTTTAAAAGGAGAAGCATTTTTCGATGTAGCCAAGAATAAAGACAAAAAGTTCATTGTCAATACAGGCCGCTGCGAAGTGGAAGTTTTAGGGACCCAGTTTAATGTGGAGGCCTATAACGAAAATGAATTTTCCACAGCCCTCATACGAGGCAGCGTAAAAGTGACCGACAAGTCACAGCCGGACGAATCAGTTGTGTTAGAACCCAATAATACAGTCAGCCTCAACAACGGAAAGCTGACAGTCGCTCCCATCACCGATTTCAATCCATACTGTTGGAAAGAGGGACTTATCACTTTTAAAGATATCAATTTCAAGGATTTGATGAAGAAGCTTGAGAAAAATTTCGGTATCCGGATAATTATCGACAATCATACGCTCGACAATTATGCATGTAGTGGAAAGTTCCGTATCTCCGACGGGATTGAACAGGTGCTGAGAGCTTTACAACAAGACGCCCACTTCACTTTCGAGCGAGAGGGCGGAGCAGAAATTCGTATTCAATAAACAATCAAACAGATAAACCTATGAAGAAAAGAAAAATTTGTGTATCTCGTGTTTTAAAGATGACATCTTTGTTCTTCCTTTCCTGTGCCATGTGCGCACAAGCAGAAACGGTAAGTTCACAGAGCATACGCATCACACTTAACAAAAACAATGTCCGGCTGGAAAATATCTTGAACGACATTGAAAGCCAGACGAATTTACTGTTCATTTACAACAAGAACGTAAATGTTAACCGGAAAGTATCGGTAAATGCCAAAAATACTTCTTTGCAGGAAGTATTGCAAAACCTGTTCGACAACAATGTATCCTTCAAAATCGAAGGTTCTTACATCGTTCTCTCACCGGCAGGAGCGACAGGCAGCCCACAACAAGCAACACACACAGTCAAAGGTGTGGTAGAAGATGCTTTAGGCCCTATCGCAGGAGCCAATGTTGTAGAAAAAGGCACTACCAACGGCACGATTACCGATATGGATGGTAATTTCACATTAAATGTAGCGCCAAACGCAACGTTGGTCATTTCGTATATCGGCTACAAGGATCAGGAAATTGCGGTCAACAACAAGACAAACATCCAAGTTAAATTGGCAGAGGACTCACAAGCGTTGGATGAAGTAGTCGTTGTCGGTTACGGTGTCCAGAAACGTGCGTCCGTAACAGGATCGGTCGCCTCGCTGCAAGCCAAGGATATTGCCACTGTCAAAACCCCGAATGTCAGTAATGCGTTGGCAGGTAAGTTACCCGGCTTACGAGCCGTACAAAGAAGCGGTGCTCCTGGAGACGATGATGCAAGCATCGATATCCGTGGATTCGGTAATGCATTGGTAATTGTTGACGGTGTTGAACGCGACTTCAAGCAGATCGATGCCAACGATATTGAGTCGATCAGTATTTTGAAAGATGCTTCTGCTGCCGTTTACGGTTTTAAAGGCGCAAACGGTGTTATCCTTGTTACAACCAAAAAGGGAGAAGCCGGAAAACCGAAGATCAATTATAATGGGTATGTCGGCATACAGAATATCACACGCTATCCGGAATTTTTCGATGGATACGAATATGCGACCCTCTATAACGAGGCTCAGCAGAATATCGGAGTATCAGCTCCCTATTCCGATGAAGATCTGGAACGTTTCAAACAAGGAACAGGAACCACTGACTGGTACAACGAAGTCATTCGTAAAACCGCGCCGACCACCTATCACAACCTGAGTGTATCGGGAGGTGCCGAGAAAGTAAAATACTTCTTTTCACTTGGTTTGACTGATCAGGAAGGCATCTACAAATCCAAAGCATTCAATTATAAAAAATATAACGTCCGTTCCAATATCAGTGCAGAAATCGTGAAAGGCTTCAAAGTTGATCTGCAACTAAGCGGTCGTCTGGATACCCGTATGAAACCATACGAAGCAGAACCGCTGAGCCGAAGCATCCAGATGGCAAAACCGATCTTCCCGATCTATGCGAACAATAATCCCGAATATTGGTCAAACCCCGGAGACAAAGGCAACCCCGTTCACCTGTCTGATATAGACAATGTGGGCTACGACAGAAGAGACCGTCGCGAGTTTAACGGATCCATCACGTTGAACTGGGATATTCCCTGGGTAAAAGGGTTGTCGGCAAAGGGATTGTTCTCATACGATTATAACAATAAATACAGCCGGAAATGGTATAAAGAATATTATGAATATACCTACAATGCCGCATCCGACAGCTACAATGCTTCCGGAAGTCATACGATTTCGGAACTGACCACACGATCCGACAACTATTTCAAACCGAACGGACAAATATCTTTGAACTATAAGAACACGTTTGGCAAACACGATGTCGGCGCATTGGTTTTATGGGAGTTCTACAATGACCGTACGGATTGGTTGCAAGCCTACCGTCAGTTCACGATCGGTGCCATCGACCAGATCGCTGCCGGTGACAAAACGAACATCAACAATGACGGAACAGCCACTGTATCGGCTCACGCCGGTCTGGTCGGACGTTTCAACTATGCGTATGCCAGCAAATATCTGGCCGAGTTCAGCTTCCGTTATGACGGCTCCTACAAATTCGACCCGGACAAACGTTGGGGCTTCTTCCCTGCTTTCTCTTTAGGTTGGAGAATGTCAGAAGAAGATTTCTTCAAGGAAGCACTGCCGATGGTTGACAACTTCAAGATCAGAGGTTCATACGGTAAGGTCGGTGACGAAGGAGATTTCGCGGCTTATCAATATCTGAGCGGATATACCTATCCGTCAAAGAATTACATCTTAGGTTCCGGAGGTGTTTCCAATGGTGCGGTAGACAAAGGTATGCCTAATAACAACCTGACTTGGTACGAATCAACAACTGCTAATGTCGGATTCGAAGCCTCCGTCTTATCAGGATTGATTTCAGCTGAATTCGATTACTTCATCCGTAAACGGGATGGTTTGCTGGCTACCCGTATCCTGACGCTTCCAACCACATTCGGACAAACTTTGCCACAAGAAAACTTGAATTCAGACAAAACACAAGGTTTTGAAATCGTATTGGGGCATCAAAAAAGTATCGGAGATTTTACTTACAACGTAAAAGCAAACTTTTCGACAACGCGTAATTACAACCGTCATGTTGAACGTGCCGCAGCAGCCAATATGTATGACAACTGGCGTAACAACAGTAACGACCGCTATAAGGACATCCAATGGGGATATGTCTGTCTCGGACAATTCCAAAATTTTGAAGAGATCTTGAACTCTCCGATCCAAGATGGTAACGGGAACAAATCTCTTTTGCCGGGTGATTTGAAATATCAAGATATCAACAACGATGGTATCATCGATTCAAAAGACCAACAAGCGATCGGACATGGCAGTACGCCTCGTATGTATTATGGTTTGAACCTCTCCGGAACATACAAGGGATTTGACTTGACTTTGTTCTTCCAAGGGGCTGCCGGACATGAAGTATTCATGACCGGAGATTTCATGATGCCTTTCATCCAGCAGGGATTGGGTAACGGTTGTACAATTTGGTTGGACCGTTGGCACCGTGAAGATCCTTCCGATCCGAATAGTGAATGGATCGCAGGTTATATGCCGGCATTACGTCCGACCGGATTCTCCGGAAACACGGCCAACAGTACTTGGACACGGAAAAAGGCCAATTACCTTCGTTTAAAAACGGTTGAACTGGGTTATACTCTCCCGAAACACTGGATGCAAAGAATCGGTATCCAGAATCTACGTGTGTATGTCAACAGTTTCAACACGGCTACATTCACCAGCCGGGATGGTATCATGAAATATATGGACCCGGAAAACAACGAAAACGCGTTCCGTTACTATCCACAAATGAAAACATTCAATTTCGGCGTTAATCTAACATTCTAAAATTAAAAGAAGATGAAGACAACTTTAAAAAATATCGTATGCGGATTACTTCTATTGGGTTCGACCGCTTGTGCCGACTACCTTGAAAAAGAATCTTTTGATATAATAACTCCCGAAAAAGTCTGGAAAGAACCCAAGCTGATTGATGCGGTTTTGGTCAGTATGTATTACTACATCCAAATGGAAGATTTCGATTATTGGTATCGCGACGCATGGCGTTTGCAAAACGCATCTTCCATGTCAGACGAAGCGCAAGGTTCATTCCAAAAAGATCCGCTTTTCGACAATGGTAATGCAACCTATACGTATGAAGATGCCCTTTTCGAGCAAAAATTTTCCGACATTTACAAATACATCCGTAACTGCAATGACTTCATTGCACAGTTGGAAAAGGCTACAGCCCTATCTGAAAAAGAGAAAAAAGAGCTATTGGCAGAAGTCCGCTTCATTCGTGCCATGCACCATTTCACTTTGGCTAAACGATACGGTGGCATACCTATTGTAGATAAAGCACAAGAATACAATCCCAACGATTTGGGATCGCTGATGGTTCCTCGCAATACGGAAAAAGAGACATACGACTTTATCGTATCAGAATGTCAAGCAGCAGCAGAAGAACTGCCGGAAACAAGAAACGATGCGGGTAAATATCGTGCGAACAAATATGTTGCATTAGCACTTTGTTCTCGTGCCGCCCTCTATGCGGGTTCAATCGCTCGTTATGGGACTGTACAATTGAACGGGCTTGTCGGTATCCCGACCACAGAAGCAGACCGATACTTCCAAACAGCATACGAAGCATCCCGGACGATTATCAATTCCGGAAAATATGCCTTATACAACAAAAAGCCGGATGACAAAAAACAGAATTTCTGCGATATATTCCTGAAAGGGAATGGTGACAATGGAGAATATATTTTCCAAAAACAATATAATGTAGCCGGAGGTAGGGCACACAGCTGGGATAAACGTAATGCACCGTTCTCATACCGTGGAGGCGGTTGGGGATGCGGTATCGCACCGACACTGGAAATGGTTGAAGCATACGAATATGTAGATGGAAGAGAAGGTACGCTCAAACTGGAAGAGAACGGAAAACAACGTCGGTTCGAAAATCCGTACGAGCTGTTCGCCAATAAAGATCCTCGCCTGTTCGCCTCCATCTATTTACCGGGATCACCTTGTCAAAGTACCAACATAGAATGGATGAGAGGTATCATCGTTTCCGACAATGAAAGACATCAGGCAACCAGCCAACCGGATGGTGGTAACACGGTCACAATCAATGGAGTAACTTACAGTACTTCCGGTAAAGACGGAGGTGCGGATGCCGGCGATGCTTCCAAAACCGGTTTCTACCAGAAAAAGTTCTTTGATGAGACTTTGACAGATATGAACATGAACAAGTCGGAAACCCCATGGCCCGTCTTCCGTTTGGGAGAAATGTATCTGAACTTGGCCGAAGCAGCAATGGAGCTAAACAAATCATCCGAAGCGTTGGATGCCGTCAACAAAATCCGCGAACGTGCCGGCATTGCGCTATTGTCAGGCATCAACATGGAAAAAATTCGTCACGAACGTAGAGTGGAACTGGCATTCGAAGGTCATCGCTTTTGGGATCTGAAACGTTGGAGAGTCGCTCATCTGGACGTGGCACAAGGCGGTTTGAACGGATTCAGAGGTTCTGCCTTGTACCCCTGGTACGACATCCGTGATGGCAAGTATGTGTTCGAAAGAGGGAATAACACTCCGAAACAAACCCGCATCTTCCTTGAAAAGAACTATTACACAAAAATCAATCAGGATGATATGAATTCGAATCCGAACCTCATACAGAATCCGGGATATACAAACTAATCACTGTTATAATAGAAAGCAAATATGAAAAAGATAAGTTTATTACTGATGGCCGTTTGCTCATTGTGCTTCACAAGCTGTTTGAGCGATCTGGATAATTACGACTCTCCTAATGGAGGTATCAAAGGACAAATTCTGGATGCAGAAACGAATGAACCGATCCCTCTGCCTGTACAAGGCTCCACCGGGGTTATCATCAATATGTTCGAACAGAACACTGATGCGACACAATCGGTCGACTTTTATGCAAAAATGGACGGCTCATACGAAAATGCGAAGTTGTTCAACTGTGATTATAAAATTGTAGTCAACGGTCCGTTTGTTTCTCCTTGTGAAGAATTTGTCACAGTAAAGGGACAGACAACATTAGATCTGAAAGCAACTCCATACGCACGAATCAATGCTTCCGCCCAAGTGACAGATAAGAAAATCACGATCACATACAAAGTGAATCCGACAAACAACAGTTTCAAAGTTTCGGAAGTGTACGGTTACTGGAATTTTGCACCAGGTGTTGATAATGGTAACGCCAATCAGGCTGGAAAGCAGACCGTCAAGGAGCAGGAAGGGACGATCGTTTTCGATCTGGAAAACGATAAAACCTACCAGGATAATCTGTACAAAATACAAGCAAACGGCAACAAAATATATGTACGTATCGGTGCCAAAACAGAAGGAAAAATCAATTACAGCACGATTAGCGAAGTAATTGTCAAATAAAACGCTTAAATTCGGCACAGATATTCTTTTTATATGGAATATCTGTGCTTTTTTTAATTCTCAAATATCATGAAAAAAGAAATTTTATCATTTACACTGGCACTCCTTCCATTCGTAGGAAATGCCCAAAACGACTTACCGGACTGGGCCTTAGGAGGCTTTGCCAGACCGGAGAAAGCTAATCCGATCATCACCCCTAATCCTTCCAGCCAATTCGACTGCCCTATGCAAGGCAAAAAAGTAGGATGGGAAGAAAGCGATGTGTTTAACCCGGCTGCGACCGTAAAAGACGGTAAAATCTGTATCCTGTATCGGGCAGAAGACAACTCGGCGACAGGTATCGGCAAACGTACCTCGCGTATCGGATTGGCCGAATCGAAAGACGGCATCCATGTAAAACGCCGGAAAACACCGGTTATGTATCCGGATAAAGACAATATGAAAGAATACGAATGGTCGGGAGGTTGTGAAGATCCACGTGTGACAATGACGGAAGACGGCCTGTATGTCATGGCCTATACTTCCTGGAACCGGAAAGTGGCACGCCTCTGCATCGCCACCTCACGTGACTTGGTCAAATGGGAAAAACATGGTCCTGCTTTTGCTAAAGCCTACAACGGGCGCTTCAAAGACCTCTTCTGCAAATCAGGTTCTATGGTGACAGCCATCAAAGACGGGAAACAAGTACTGACGAAAATCGGAGGGAAATATTTCATGTATTGGGGAGAATACGCGGTCTATGGGGCTACCTCCGACGATTTGGTCAACTGGACTCCGATATTGGACGAGAATAACGAACTGGCAACCGTGATCAAACCTCGTCCCCAATACTTCGACAGTGCCTTGACAGAGTGCGGTCCTCCTGCTATCCTGACAGACAAAGGCATCGTCTTGCTTTATAACGGCAAGAACCAGACAAACGACAGTAAGCGCGACAAACGTTTCACTGCCGGAGCCTATTGCGCCGGACAAATCCTGACCGACCCGAAGGAACCGATGAAGCTTCTGCAACGCCTGGACGTTCCTTTCTTCCGCCCAATGGCTTCATTCGAAAAGAGCGGGCAGTATGTCGATGGAACCGTCTTTATCGAAGGTTTGGTCTTTTTCAAAAACAAATGGTATCTCTATTACGGATGTGCAGATTCTCAGGTCAGCGTAGCCGTTTACGATCCGGCCAAGAAAACTCCTGGCGATCAGATCCCGAATTAAAAGAATAATTTATGAAAAACATTTTTGCAGGAATATTTTTACTTGTGTCTGCCAGTTTCATGCAAGCCCAGACACCCAATTATTACCGGAATCCGGATAAAATATATCTGGATTCGAAAGAAGGACATAACGGAAGTTTCACGTGGCAGATGCATAAGGCCGACGAAACGAAAGATCCGGCTGAAAAGATCTCACAACCGGGCTACCAGACCGGACAATGGATGCCGGCGATCGTTCCGGGTACGGTCCTGAACTCCCTCGTCCACAACAAGGTATATCCGGAGCCTTATTATGGCATGAATAACAAGCTGGACCGGAATATCATCCCGGATCTTGCCAAGACAGGACGCGAGTTCTACACCTATTGGTTCCGTACGGAATTTGACGTACCGGAAAACTATAAAGACAAAATCGTCTGGCTTCAGGCAGACGGTATCAATTACCGCGCCGAAATATGGGTAAACGGTTATCTGCTTGGCAATATGTCCGGCATGTTCAAACCGGAGTATATCAATATCACCGATTTCGCCCGTATCGGCCAGAAGAATGCTTTGGCAATCAAGATTTATCCGGTTGATATGCCGGGAACCATCAAACCGAAACAGTGGGGAGCCGCCGGTGAGTTTCACAATGGCGGAGACGGAAACATCGGACTGAACACAACCATGCTGATGAGTGTCGGTTGGGATTTCACCTTCAACGACGGTATCCGCGACCGTAATACCGGTATCTGGAAAAACATCAGCCTCTACGCTACGGACAAAGCGGTCATCCGCCATCCGTTCATCAAATCCGAACTCTCCAAACCTGGCTACGATTTGGCAAAAGAGACGATCAGTGTAGAGGTGACAAACCCGACACAGCGTGGCGTAAAATGTACGGTCAAAGGAGAAATCGTCGGTGAGAACATCACGTTCAGCAAAGACCTGAACCTGTTCAGAGGAGAAACGAAGGAAATTTGCTTCACTCCGGAAGAATTTCCGCAACTGACAATCAAGAACCCGCGTTTGTGGTGGCCGATCTTCAAAGGGAAACCGGAACTGTACGAACTGAAACTTACCGTAAGCATAGACGGTAAAGTGTCCGATGAGACGAAAACCCGTTTCGGTATCCGGGAAATCACATCCGACCAGAATACACCGGACAAATCCCGCCAATTCTATGTGAACGGCAAGAAACTCTTCATCCGGGGAACCAACTGGATTCCGGAAGGGATGCTCCGTACCTCCGACGAACGTACTTATGCAGAATTGCGTTATACAAAACAATCCGGTATCAACCTGATCCGTATGTGGGGAGGCGGAATTGCCGAATCGGACTATTTCTTCCAGCTCTGCGACGAAATGGGACTCCTCGTATGGCAGGAATTCTGGATGACCGGCGACACCAAACATCCACAGGATAAAGATTTATACCTGAGCAACGTCGAAGCAACCGTAAAACGCCTGCGCAACCATCCTTCATTGGCCTACTATGTCTCTTCTAACGAGAGCACGGAAATGCCGGGAGCAAAAGACCTGATCATGCAACTGGATGGGACACGCGGCTACCAGATGCAGTCGGAATGTGACGGTGTGCACGACGGCAGCCCCTACAAACAGGTGAACCCGATGCAACACTACGAGAATACGGCCTCCGAACGCGGCAGCCGCGTCGACGGCTTCAACCCGGAATATGGTTCGCCCACTATCCCGACAGTCGAAACGCTCCGCGAAGTCATGGACGAGAAAGACCTCTGGCCGATCAATAAAGAGGTATGGGATTATCATGATGGCGGAGGATTCCATCTGATGTCAACCATGTACACAGACCTTACCAACCATTATGGTCCTTCCTCCTCCATCGAAGAGTTTGCCACCAAAGGTCAGGCAGTCGGTGCCATGAACTCCAAATCGATCTGGGAAGTCTGGAACTATAACAAATTCGGTTATGGAGACCGCTATGCATCAGGGTTATTGTTCTGGTATCACAACTGCCCCGTAAGTCAGGTTTGCGCCCGTATGTGGGATTATTCTTTGGAACCGACCGCCTCTTTATATCATACTCAGAACGCATTGGAGCCACTTCATGCACAGTTTGATTATCTGAAAAATACGGTTTCCGTTTATAATGACTACTATCAGGCATTCAAAGACTATAAGGTAGCTGCCGAAGTATACGATTTGAACAGCAAGAAGGTGTGGAGCAAAAGCCAGAAGATCAATATCCCGGAAGACGGTGTTGTAAACGATGTCTTCACAATCGATTTTCCTCAGAATATCACGCAAGTTCATTTTATAAAACTACGTCTGTTCGATACGAAAGGGAAAGAAGTCGCCAATACATTCTACTGGCGCTCTAACGATAAATATGAAGGTCGCAAGACCCTGACAGGCCCGACTTCATCCGGCTTCGAAGATCTGTCGAAATTGAAACAAGTACAACTGAAGACTCGCTACAAAGCTTATCAGGAAGGTGACCGTCATTTCATTAAAGCTGAAATAAAGAACCCATCTTCAACCGTAGCATTCTTCACACAACTTCAATTGCTTGATCAGGACAAAAAACCAGTGCGCCCCAGCTTCTACACAGACAACTTCTTCTCTCTCCTACCGGGAGAAAGTAAAACCGTCATCATAGAGACCGGCGCAAGCGATATGCCATCCGAACCGACATTCGTTGTGAAGGGCTGGAATATCAAACCAAACAAGTTCAAATTGTCATATCATAACAATTAATTATTAAGAAGAAAATTTCAGTTACACACTCAAAGCTTGTGATTTTGACATGGGCTATTTTACCGAATGTGAAGGTAGACCTGTAAACTAAACCTTTTGGGGTGCAATGGCGTTTCATTGACCATTGCACCCAATATTTCGCCTCAAACATTGACTAATCATGAATATTTTTATTGCAATCTTTATTATTCTTACTATCTCCTTTTCAAGTTGTAAAGACAAAAAGCAGGATTTGCCAGAAAATATAAAGACTAAGATTATCGAAATTGATCCCCAAACAGCTTCAATCGTAAAAACCTCTTCCATATTCGATAGTCTTCTTTATATACCACTTAAAGGGAGTAAACAAAATGCACTGTTAGGAGAAATCGATAAAATCGAAACCACCGAACATCATTTTTATGTCCTTGATAAAAAGCTAAAAAAATTATATCAATATTCTATCAATGGAGAATATATAAGATACATAGGAAGATTAGGACAAAGGCCTGGAGAATATGTAAGTATATCCGATTTTACCATAGATAAAGATGAAGTTTTAATTTTAGATAGACCTGGAAGAAAAATATTGACCTATACAATTGATGGCGAGTTTAAAAATTCAAAAAAGATAAACATGATGGCTCAACAAATAGCCGCAACAAATGATCGATATTTTTTATACACAAATGGATCGGACTATTTCACTAAACAAAAAAACGCTTTAGGATACAATTTATTCATCACAGACAAAGAATGCAACATCTTAAAAAAACTTTTCAAATACAATCCATCTTGTGAAAATATACAAAGTGATAAGGCTTTTGATCTGTACTCTGATGATAATTTGATTTTCAATTATGCTCTTTATGATACTATATACCAAATCAAAGAGGATCATATAACAGAAAAATATGTCATTAATTTTAAAGGATCAAAAATACCCATATCTAAAGTAAACAATGAAAATTTTAATTTTTACTTGAATAAATCTGGATATGCCAGACTATTCAGAGCATATCACACTAAAGATTATCTCATAATAAATTACATTTATAACAATAGAGTTTATTTAGCAATACATAAAAAGAATACACTTAACATCGCTTTTTTAGAGAATGACATCGATAAAACATCTTTTGCACTTCCAATGCCAATGAAAGTCACTGGCAAAAAAGCCATTTTTATAAAATACGCAAATGATCTTATCAATGAGCATAAGGCCGAACCCATCTTATTAGGAGGGGAAAAAATAACATCTGAAAATAACCCCGTATTAGTCATTGGATATTTAAAATGAGATTCGCACTAATAATTCTATTCGTCATCACGATTGGGTGTAATCAAAAGCCGAAAGATGTATTATGGATAGATAAGCAGATTATTACATTTGATCAATTAAAAACGAATGAACGTTTTAACATTTCTATCAAAATAAAAAACATCACATCTGATACAATCCATATAGACAGAATCATCACGTCCTGTGAATGTGTTACAATAGATCAATATCCGGACAAGATACCCCCAAATCAATATGACTCTATACCTTTCACTTTTGTCTGCGACAAAAGTGGATTTGTCAGCAGAGGCTTTTCTCTTTTTACGAGAGAACAACAAAGACCTATCCATATACTTATAGAAGGAGATGTTATGTAGCCGGGAAAGGCCAATTTCCTAAATATCAACATAACAAAGAATCATCATGAAACTTGACAAATTCCGGATCAAATACGAGAATAACTGAATTTCTTTCCGTACTTTTGCCGAAAATTTACAACTATGCCGACATTTTTTGTTGTCCTCATCAGTATTTATCTTGCGGGAAACATTTATATATTCAGGAGAGGGGCACAGGCTTTGGTGGCTCAGCCTTTCGGGGTTAAAGTTTTATTAGCCATACTGTTTTGGGGAGGTGCCTTATCGTTTATCGGTAGTTTTTTAGTTCGAGACACCCACTTGCCGGTTGTTGTAGCTCATACGGCCCACGAAATAGGGAACGGATGGCTGGTGCTCACGCTTTATATGGTATTGTGCCTGATCGTATTCGACTTGTTACGGCTTTTCAATTTCCCGTGCAAATATGGGTTCTACACTTCCTTATTCCTGACGCTTAGCCTGTTAAGCTATGGATATTATCATTATCAACATCCGCAAACAGAAGTTATCAACATAGTTATCAACAAGTCGGCGGTTCATAATGAACAGCCGTTGAAAGTCGTTGCCGCCAGCGATATTCATTTAGGACATGGGACAGACAAAGAAGAACTCAAACGATATGTCGGGATAATCAACGCACAGAAACCGGATCTGATCCTGATAGCCGGCGACCTGATCGACAACAGCGTAGTCCCTCTGTATGAAGAGAAGATGATGGAGGAATTAGCGGAATTGGAAGCCCCCTTAGGTATTTACATGGTACCGGGGAATCATGAATACATCAGCGGCATACGGAAAAGCATACAATTTATTAACGAGACACCGATCCACCTGTTGCGGGACGAAGTCGTGACGTTGCCTAACGGTATACAAATCATCGGACGGGATGACCGCAGCAACAAATCCCGGCTATCCTTGCAGGAGCTGACGAAAGAGATTGACCCGGCAAAACCTGTTATCCTTTTGGATCATCAACCGTACAATCTGTCGGATACGGAACGGGCGGGTATCGACCTTCAGTTCAGCGGGCATACGCATCGTGGGCAGGTATGGCCAATCAGCCTCATCACCGACCACCTGTTCGATCAAAGCTACGGTTACCGCAAATGGGGGGACAGCCATATATACGTTTCCTCCGGCCTGTCGCTCTGGGGGCCTCCCTTCCGGATCGGAACTCAAAGCGAACTGGTCGTGTTCGACATCACCTGCAAATAACATACAGACATGAGAGTGTTCATCCAATCAATCGTCGCCCAGATATTGCTGAATCCTTATATCTTCTGGCGAGGGTATCAGGCAATTCCTCCCAAAAAGAGCTGGCGGATTCCCTATATCTTGTTCTTTATTCTTGAACTGTCACTTTTCTTCTTCGGCTTTACATTCCGCAATGTGCTGCCGGACCCTGTCATGATTGCCATCCAATATATTTGCAATACCTGGTATATCGCATCTATTTATATCACGCTCTCCCTATTGGTCTTGGAAGTGCTCCGGCTTAGCAACCGCTTCTTCCATTGGTTCCCCGGATGGCTTACAGGGCATTGGAAACAAACGAAACTGACACTGTTCTTCTTGGTCATGGCAATCGTCACGGGCCTGATGTTCCATGCTTACCATGTTGTTGCCTATCCGGTTGTCAAAGAAGTAGATGTCACCCTTCCCAAAGGAAGCTGCGAGCGTGACAGCATGACGATTGTCATGATGAGCGATCTTCATATCGGAGAAATAATCGGTAAGAAGATGGTACAACGATACGTGGAGATGAGTAACAGACAACATCCCGACATGGTTGTCCTGGTAGGTGATATCATAGATTACGAATCACGCTTTGCCGAAAAAGCCCATATCGAAGAGGATTTGAAGCAACTGAAAGCCCCGTTAGGCGTATATGTAGTGTATGGCAACCATGAGTATCGTGCCAACCGCATAGCCAAATACCGCTGGCTGAAGAAAACAGGGGCGACCCTCCTGATCGATTCCGTTGCACGCCCGGACTCATCCTTCTACCTGGTCGGACGAGACGACCATATCAACAAGAAAAGAAAGCCGTTACATGCACTTATGGCAGGTATAGACACGACTAAACCGATCATCGTATTGGATCATCAACCTTGGTCGTTCGCCGAAATGACAATGAACGGTGTGGACCTCGGACTCCACGGGCATACCCACAACGGACAGCTATGGCCCTACCCCCTCTTGATGAAACTGATTTATGAATGTCCGTACGGCTACCACAAGAAAGGGCCGACCCAGTTCTATGTATCTTCCGGTATCGGGATTGCCGGACCTCCTTACCGGGTCGGGACTGTTTCGGAAATGGTCGTGTTGCACATCCGGTTTGCCGATTAAACAAGGTGAAACATTGCCTCCATTATGGCGATATCCATCTTCACTTCCCCCTGCAACAGATATTGAGTTGCTATCTCTTCCAATGCGACATACGCCTCTTTCTTTGCCCCAAATCCATCAGTCGCCCGACTTGCATCAGACAGAGATTCAGTTGCATCGGTTCCCCGTAATCGAAACCACCTTCCCAAGCGAACCACTCTTCCGGCATATCCTTTATCCGGATACCTTCTTGTATATAGGCATTGACGCGCAACTGGACCATCATCGCCTTTTTACTCTTCGGGTACTTCCTCATCAAACACACATTGGCCGCATCATTGGTAATCCCCCGTTTGAACGGGATGCCATTGAGCAATCCCAATGACACGCCGGCAAAACACATCATGACCAGGAATTGCGCCAGCTTCTGCACCAGTTCATTCCATTTCATATCCGTAAACGACACGATACCGGCACACACCAAAACAATGCCGATCAAACATCCGACACCAAAAGTCACAAGCAACTTCAAAGCACTCTTCTTAGCCGGTTTCTTACCTTACTACCAATTATAATGTAGCCGTTTTCCCGGCCTTTTCCGGCACTTCCAATGTCCTCTGGTATAATGCAGGATCACCCAATACTTCCAGCGCCTTATCCAAAACATCATCATCCTTCAAGCTGTTTATCAACTCGCCTTTCTGGAAATAATAACGTTTCATAATCTCGGAAGTCAACAGTTTCTTGATCTGATCCTTGTTGCGGTCGAAATCCCGTTCCAAGTCCGGAGTCAGTTTGGCTTCCAAAGAGTTGAAGAGGGTAGAGTCATTATCCATATACCCCTCGAACTTAGCCACCTCCTTCAGGTTCTTCAACAACTTTTCACTCTGTCGGTCATAGGTGAAGTTCTTTTCTTTGGCATATTGCTTGAAAGCTTCAAAGTCTTCATCCGTCACCTCAAAATCTTCAGGCGAAGCTATTTTCTTATGTTTCCGGGACCAATCGGCAACAAAATCCGTCAGAATAAAATCCGTCATCAAATAGAACATCATGGTCGGCGTTTCCGGTTCTTCTATTTTGAAGTCAGGGGTAATACCGCCTCCATCCCGTACGGGACGCCCTTTGGATGTATAAAAGACAGATGTCAGGCTATCCGGAATAGCCCCGACACTCCCATCAGCTTTCCGGTGCGAATAGTCCATCTGCTGGATACAACGTCCGCTGGGGATGTAATACTTGCTCATCGTCACTTTCACACTTCCGTTATAAGGAAGTTCACGAGGAGACTGCACGAGTCCCTTTCCGAAAGAACGCTGTCCGACCAACACGGCACGGTCCATATCCTGTAAAGAACCCGAAACGATCTCGGCAGAAGAAGCAGAGGCCCCATTAATAAGGACAGCCATCGGGATCACCGTATCGAGTGGTTCGACCGACGTGCGATAAGTACGGTCCCACTGGCTGATCTTCCCTTTTGTTGAAACCACCTCTTTTCCCTTCGGGACGAACATGCCGACAATCTGCGTGGCGCTTTCCAGCAAACCGCCGCCATTGTTACGCAGGTCCAGAATCAATGATTTGATATGATAGTTCTTTTTCAGATCCTCGAACGCATTTTTCACTTCCTGCGCACTCTTATCCGTAAAACCTTTCAAATAGATATAACCTACGCCATCACCACGGACGCCATAGTAAGTAACCTGGTTTTCCATGATCTGCTTACGCACCAGTTCCACTTCACGTGGTTTCTTGTCATACGGACTCTGTATCTTCAATACCATTTTCGTATTGGGAACACCTTTCAACAAGGCACTAACCTCATCCGAGGGCTTGTCGGTCACATCCACCGTGTCGATCGCCAGAATACGGTCGCCTGCTTTCAGACCGGCCAAAGCCGCCGGCATCCCTTCGAACGGTTCGATAATATAGACACCGCCCTCCTTCCGTTCACGGATATAAGAACCGATACCGCCATATTCGCCGGTCGTCATGAATTTCAGTTTATCCATTTCCTGCTCCGGATAGTATTCGGTATAAGGATCCAATCCGCCTAACATGGCATCGATCCCTCGTCTCACCGTTTTTTCGACATCGACCGAATCCACATAAAACATTTCCACCTCTTTTACCAGAGCATTAAAGATATCCAGGTTTTTACTGACCTCAAAACGGTTGTCTTTCTGTGCCTGTCCGGGGACCACGCTTCCCAGCAGGAGCAACCAACTAAAAAGAGCTATTATTTTCTTTCGCTGTTTATACATAGAATATTTAGTTAATTAACGACGTAAATGTATATAATAAACGCTTGTCAGGCCAATATATCATTTACTTTTAACTTTATTTGTTCCCATTTATCATCCGGTATCTGCGCTCCGATCACATCAATGATGTAACCGGCCAAAAGCGAGCCGATACGGGCCGACTGCTCCAATGTTGCACCAACCGACTGCCCGTAAAGGAATCCGGCAGCAAAGTGATCGCCGGCCCCCGTCGTGTCGACCGGTTTGCCTCCTTCTGCCGGGACTGCGACAACCTGCCCTTTGCTTCCCACCAGGGCGCCCTCTTTTCCTAAAGTGACCAAAGAAATCTCCACCTGTTCCGAAAGAGCTTTCACCGCTTCGTGTGCTTTCAACCCGGTAAAGGCTTCCGCTTCGCTTTCGTTAGAGAAAAGAATATCGACATATTGAGGGATAATATCGTCCAACAGGCCTCGGAAAGCATTCACAATATTGAAGTTGGAAAGGTCGAGAGCCACCTTCAATCCCAACTTCTTCGCTTTCTGCATAGTGGTGCGTACCAGTTCTTCGTTCACCAACAGGTAGCCTTCGATATAAATACATTGGTAGGCGGAAAGCATCTCTTCCGTAATTTCATCCGGTGTAAGCGTCGGGGCCGGTCCAAGAAAGGTACCCATCGTACGCTCGCCATCCGGTGAAATCAAAACCGTACAGCTGCCGGAAATACCGTCTGTCTTGACAAAATAGGGAGAGACATTCGCCTTTCTCAAGGCCTCTTCATAATATTCGCCTACGCAATCAGAACCGATCTTACCTATAAATCCAGCATTTGCTCCTAAAATAGCCATCGCACGCATGGTATTGCATACCGAACCTCCCGGTGCCTGACTGCGCTCAAGGCCTTCTTGCGACTTTCGGATTTTAATCATCTGTTCTTGGTTAATCATATCCATTGCACCTTTCTGTATGCCTACTTCCGCCAGTACATCGTCGTTCTCAAGCCTCAGCAAAACGTCTACCAAAGCGTTTCCTAATCCAATCGTATTCATTTTTTCTATTTTTTTTCGCAAAGATATTGCATATTTCAAAAAGAACCTCTACTTTTGCAGTGCAATTTCAGAAAGAGGTACGACAAGTACCGATACTGAAAGAAATAAATTCTTCCTTAGCTCAGTTGGTT